>RCNG010001099.1_pt1 | contig 30509 bp, 33 predicted proteins | sample 2041371 | NCBI WGS metagenome assembly RCNG01 (sample SAMN09708227, study PRJNA481090) | Marine sediment metagenome, whole genome shotgun sequencing project. | biome: marine sediment; feature: ocean; material: sediment; isolation source: Sewage treatment plant 1 marine sediment (STP1) ... | reverse complement strand
GGGTTGATGGTCGAAGTCCATCACGAGCCGGACAAGGCCATGTCAGACGGCCCGCAGTCCCTGCTTCCGCAAGAGTTCGAGAAGCTCGCCCGCGCAGCCCAGGCGATTCATCAGACACAACGGGCCCAGACGATCTGACCGACTGCCCGGGCATGGGAGACCCTCCGGATGGCGAAGGAATTCCCTTTGAAATCGAAAGGATTCCACCCCTTCGGGGAACTCATCGGCCTCGAATTCACGCAGAGTGAGGGCGGATTCAGCCGTGGCGTCCTGGAAGTCGACAAGAGGCACCTGAACCCGCACAACGTTGTGCACGGGGGTGTCATCTACTCCATGGCAGACACCGGCATGGGGGGAGCCGTCTACTCCTGCTTGAACGAGGGCGAGCTGTGCGCCACCGTGGAGATCAAGATCGTCTATATGGCGCCGGTCACTTCCGGACGCCTCACGTGCGACACAAAGGTCGTCCATCGAGGAAAGAGGATCGCCATGCTTGAATCAGAGGTGAAGAACGGTGAGCGGCTCGTCGCCAAGGCGACAGGAACCTACTCTCTGTTCAAGACCAAGGAAGGCTGAAGCCGCTCCATTTGACAAGATTTGGTTTTATACTCTAAGGTTAAGGTAATAGAAACAAGAGGATACGATTCAGCCCGAAACAGAAGACCGCTTGGATCCATCGATGCTGGACCGAGACGGGAAGGCCTGTTTCGTCCGATAGAGCCGCTGAACGAGTCCCCTCGATCCTGGTCGAGAGGGTTCTTGTCTTTCCGGCCCTTGCGAAACCTTTCGAAAACGGCCTGCACCTCTCCTTTCACCGTCTCCGGCCCGACATTATCCGTGATGATCCTCGCTCCCGTGATACGTAACCGCCGCTGCAGAAAGGTGAGCGAAATGCTACTGATCGATTTTTCCGCCCGTCCGGGGCCGGAAGACCTGAAGATCACGGAGAAGGTCGATGCCATCCTGGACGAGAACAGGCGCCTCCTGCAAGACCTGGACAAAGAGGCGGTCGATGCATTCGTGCGCAAGATCCTGACGGCACGAAAAGTCTTCTGCTCCGCTCAGGGAAGATCAGGCTTCATCCTGCGCTGCTTCTGCATGCGGCTGATGCATCTTGGTTCCCAGGCCCATTTCTGCGGTGAGACCGTCACGCCCGCCCTCGGGCGGGAGGATCTGCTGATCGTCCTGAGCGGTTCCGGGGAGACGCCGTCCACCGTCGAGGCCGTGAGAAGCGCAAAGGATTGCAGGACGTACACCATCGGCATCCTGGGGAATCTCGATTCCACCATCGGTTCCCTGGTGGACGGTTCGATTCATCTTCCGGGCACCACGAAGTTGTGTAAGAAGTCCGAACCTCAGTCTGTGCAAATGTCCGGCTCCCTGTTCGAGCAGGCGTCTTTCCTGTTACTGGAGGCTGTTGTCCAGGTCCTCTACCAGGACGCGATCGACATGGGCAGCGTTTCCCCTCGACATGCGGTGATCGAATGAAGGAGAGAGAATGAAACCGATCTTGCAGCTGGCTCTGGATTTTGTCGACTTGCAGCGGGCCCTGAAGAATGCGAAGGAAGGGATGGCGGGTGGGGTGGACTGGCTTGAGGCCGGGACGCCGCTCATCAAGAGTGAAGGGCTTCAGGCGATTCGGGAGCTGCGAAGGCTGTTTCCCTCTACGACCATCGTGGGGGACATGAAGATCATGGACGCCGGTCGGGCGGAGGTCGAAGTGGCGGCCAAGGCCGGGGCGAACATAGTCGATGTCCTGGGCGCGGCCAGTGATGCCACGATCCGGGAGTGCATCGAAGCGGGGAAGAACTACGGGGCGAAGATCGTGGTGGACATGATCGCCGTGGGTGACCCGGTCACCAGGGCGAAGCAGGTCGAAGCGATGGGGGCCGACTTCGTGACCATCCACTGTGCCATCGACGAGCAGATGGAAGGAAAGGATCCGTTCGATACGCTCCGCAAGGTGGCGGAGGTGGTCTCCATTCCAGTGGGGGTGGCGGGCGGCATCAACTCGGAGACGGCGGCCAAGGCGATAGAGGCCGGGGCCTCGATCGTGATCGTGGGCGGCGCGATCACAAAGGCGCTCGAGCCGGAAAAGGCGACCCGTGAGATCCGCAGAGGCATCGACACGGGGGAGAGCATCGGCACGACCCTGTTCAAGCGGAAGGGGGAGGACCAGATCCGAGAGGTCCTGGAACTCGTGTCCGCGGCCAATCTCTCGGATGCGCTCCACCGGGGCGGCGTGCTCCAGGGCATTCGGCCTCTGTGGCGGGGAGTTCGCATGGTGGGCCGTGCCGTTACGGTGAGGACCTATCCGGGCGATTGGTCCAAGCCTGTCCAGGCCATCGATGTGGCCGAGCCGGGTGACGTGATCGTCATAGACGCCGGCGGCGTAGGGCCGGCCCTCTGGGGGGAACTGGCCACGCACTCTGCCATTCAGAGAGGCGTGGCAGGCGTGGTCATAGACGGCGCCATCCGCGACAGCGACGACATCGTGGACCTGAAATTTCCGGCCTTCAGCAAGCTGGTCATGCCCAACGCGGGCGAGCCGAAGGGCTTCGGCGAGATTGGTGTCCCGGTGACGGTCGCAAACATGAGGGTGGAGCCGGGGGACTGGCTGCTCGGCGACGGCGACGGCGTCGTGGTGCTCCCCAGGGCGATTGCGGTGGAGTACGCCAACCGTGCCATGGATGTCCTGGAGAAGGAGAACCGGATCCGAGAGGAGATCAAAGAGGGAAGCACCCTGGCCAAGGTCACCGAACTCCTGCGGTGGGAGAAGCAAGGAGGCGTCGGCGAAATCATCGGCTAGCCGGACGCTGAGAAACGCCCATCTGCGGCGTTACACTCATCCCTCGTCACTGCGGCGTACGGTGTACGCCTCATTCCTCAGGATATCGTGTGCCTTGCATATGGACATTTCTCAGCGTCCGGCTGCAAGACTTGCCCTCCGAAAGCGCTCACGGTGCCAGTTATGGATGCCCATCTACGGCGCTCGCCGCGAGCGAATCATAGCAATCTCTCAGGGTCAATCTTGGGGTCAGGCCGTAATTGTCAACTGATCCCACCGTTGACAATTACGGCCTGACCCCACCATGGGGTGCGATTTGCTTTGGGCTCCGTCATTCGTCCGGGACGTCAGCGCAGTCACGTTCCCCGGTCCATCCGTACCCTGCGGACTGTATGAACACGACCTTCCCATAATAGAACCGGATGAGTTGGATAAACTGCCCCGGACCGAAGTTGTAGACCCATTCCTCGTCCGTGGCCATGGGTACGTAGATCCCCGATTTATTAACGAAGACCGTGCCGGGCCTTCGGGTGCAGGTCGGTTCTCCGCAGAATTCCCTCACCTCGTCCTTCGTGTTGCCGCTGTCGATGATCTTCCCCGAGCATCGGAGCGCAGAAGCGGGCTCCGCAACCCCCATCAGAGAAAAGGCAGCGATGAGCGCCAGATAGAGAGGTCCCGTCTTCATGCCCTATCGCCCTCGCAGATGAAGTGCCCTTGACCGCCCGGATGCTGCAATCCTCGACAACCAGTATAGCAGAAGCGCCTTCGGTGGGGTCAGTTCTCGCCTTTCAACCTTAACCATTCCATCCGATTGAGTTGGGCCCATTCTTACTGCACTTTCCCGAAAAAGGAAAGGAGGACCCGAATGGCAAGACCACTCAGGATCCAGTACCCTGACGCCATGTACATGTATCATTTCATGGAACGGGTCTTCGACAAGTACAATCGGATCTGCCATGCCTGGGGCCTTATGCAGAACCATTATCATTCGCAAGCGCAGAAAAGGTTGAAAGGCGAGAACTGACCCCATAAGACCGGAAACCTGCCCCGTCAGGGCTGTGAAAACCCCGTGAAGCCCAGGACCTCCCTGTCTTTCCCGCTCCGGCATGCGTCGATGCATCTCGCGCAGTTGGTACAGAGAAGATTGCCCCCTTGCCGGTAGGGCGCCAGGCCCATCGGGCAAGCGGGACTGCAGGCGTTTTCGTTGCAGCAGGGGGCTTTCGGGTTCGGAACGGCCGCCCGTACCCTCAGGGTAAAAGGGGCGCGGATGAGGGAGAGACATGCACCGGTTGGACAGAACAGTCTGCACCAGAAACGGGGAAGGAGCAGGAGTTCCAAGCCCAGGATCAGAACGATGAACCCTAACTCCACCGACAGTGTGTGTTGTCTCACGAGTATCATTGCCTCTGTGCTGAGAATCCCCGGAGCACTGACAAAGTTGAGAACCGGAATCCCGATCGCCCCGGAGGCAGCGGTTCCGGCCAGCAGGAAGGCGTAGCGAAAGAGGTTGGCCTTTAGGGCGCCCGGGACAGCCAGGGTCTCTGCCTCGAGCCTGCCCAGGAGCTTGGTCCGGAGCAGGGTGCGAAGCCGAAAGGCTCCGTCGGACAGAAGGTGATAAGGGCACATCCAACCGCACCAGACCCGCCCCAGGACCAGGGCGAGCAACACGGGGAAGAGCAGAGAGATCAGGATGGGCGGCATGATCTCGCCTGACGCAAAAACCGTTTGGAGGATGGCCGCCGGATCGGCCATCCCGAGTCCCCCTACATTCAGAGCGTAGTAGGTCCCTGTGATCGTGTAGATCTCGTGCATGTTGAGCACCGGGATGATGAACATCATCACGAAACATACGATTTGCACGGCCCTTCTGTAGGGTCTGAACCTCATTCCGAGCCTTCGATGTCTTCTTCCTGATCGTAAGGGAATTCGAATTCCGGCACGTGTCGACCGCCCTCGATTCTCTGCTTCCTCTCCAGAAGGGATTCGCCCTTCAGGGCTCGTTCGGAACTGGATCGATCGGAGGCCTGGCCGCCTTCGTGGTACTTTTGTGCCTTGCGATAGGCGAACCCGGCCTCGTCGATCCTTCCCATGCCTGTGGGGATGACGTTGATCGCACGCCTCGGACGGGTCGGGCATCTCTCCACGCAGATGCCGCACCCCACGCATCCTTCCAGGATGACCGGCAACAGGTTGTCCTCGAGCATGATCGCCTTGTCCGGAAATGGGCATACATTGTAACAGGTGTTGCACATCGCCCCGATTTTCCCGTCTGCATCGTCCGGCAGCACGTCACGATCGAAGAACAGATGGCCGTAACAGATGGACGGGTCGATCTTCGCCCTCCCCATCTTCACCCTTTCGGGTTCCCGTAACGTGTTGTCCAATGAACCGGTCGGACACAATCGACTGCAGGCAATGCAAAGGTAACAGGCCCTGGCCTCCGGGAGCACGAAGGGGGTTCCGATGGTTACGCCCCATCCCCCGCGCTGGATGGATGCGTAGGGACACACCTCCAGGCAGCGGTTGCAGCGAATACAGGTTGCCATGAACCGCTCCTCGTCCACCGCCCCGGGAGGGCGAAGGCGATTCTCCCTGTAGTCATGAAATAGGGGTTCTTCGCCTTCGACGAAGAACCGTCGCAGGAAATTCCGCATACTATTTCATCTTCTCGACTTCTTCTTCGAAGTTCACATACAGGTGGGTGATGTCCACGATCTGGGGAATCTCGTCTTTCAGCCTGTCACAAAGCCTTTCCAGGGCGTCGTGATCTTCCGCCTCGAAGTTCACGACGAGTTCTGTTCCGGACTCCGAGGCTACGTGAAAGGTAACCTCCGGGAAGTCCTCCAGCCTCTCGAGGACCCGTTGCCTCGAGCCCTTTTCGACGAGAATGGCGCTGCCGGTGATCACCATGCAGGGGTCCTCCGGGCCCTTTCAGGCATCCGTGGGCATCGGAAGATCCAGGTCCGAAATGATTTCCATGTCCGCAACGTCCCTGGGATCACCGGCCCTCTCCAGCTTTACTGCGCAAATTTTGAATTCAGGCTGCTTGGAGCCGGCATCGAAGGCATCGATCGTGACCCGGTTGATCATCCGATCCCATGCCTGGTCGAACCAGGGAACGAACAGGATGCCCGGAAGCGATCTCTTCACCACGACGGCCGGCAGGATGTTGAATCCCCTCCGGCTCGTGATTCTGACCATGTCGCCGTTCTTGATTCCGTACGCCTTTGCATCTTCGGGGTTGATTTCGACGTAGGCGTTCGGCTGGGAGCGGGCGATCTCCGGAACGCGCATGGTCATTGTGCCGGTGTGCCACTGCTCGATGACACGGCCCGTGGTCAGGAAGAAGGGATAGTCCTTGTCGGGCGGCTCTTCCGGTCCCTTGTAGGGACGCAGGAAAACGTTCGCCTTTCCCTCGTGCTTCTTGTCCCCGTAGAAGTAGATCATCATGTGTCTCGGCACCTTCACGATCTTCGGCATCTCCATGATCGGGTCTTGGCCCCGTACGTAGCGCTTTGCGGTCCCAGGGCTGTTCACGTCCGGACAGGGCCACTGAAGTCCTCCGTCCGACTCTTTTAGCCGCTCCCTCGTCATGCCGTAGAGCGTGTGCTCGGTCATCTTCACGCATTCGCGGTAGTCGTCCCAGGCCATTGCGTAGGCTTCTTCCGGATCGTCCCCATTCCAGGGGATCAACCGCTCGAAGCCCATGCGTTCCGCGATCTTCGCAGCTATCCAGAGGTCCGGCTTGGCCTCTCCGGGAGGATCCACGCACTTGCTCGTGAGCTGGCTTCGTCTCTCCGAGCACCCGTATACGCCGCCCTTCTCGAAGATGAACGATGCTGGGAGAACCACATCAGCGAATTGCGTGGTCCGGGTGGGAAAGATATCCAGGACGACCAGGAAGGCCTCCTGCATGCCCTTGAAGTATTTGGTCACGTTGGGTAGGGACTGCGCCGGGTTCGAGGTGCAGACGAGCATGCCCTTGATCGGCTTCGTGTCGTCCCCCTCCCCGCCCAGGCTGTCGAACATCTTCATCGTGTGAAAGCCGGGGTTCGGATCGATCACCCCCTTCGGGACACCCCAGGCCTTCTCCACCTGACTGCGCGCCGCTTCGCTCGCGACCGGTCGGGTTCCGGGCAGAAGGTGGCACAGCGTGCCCGTCTCCCGCACGCCGCCGCAGGCGTTCGGCTGACCCGTGAGCGAGAACGAGTCGGCTCCGTCCTTGCATATGTTTCCGGTAATCAGGTGGAGGTTGTGGACGAGGTTGTTCGCCCACACGCCGCGGGTGCGTTGATTCAAGCCCATGGTCCACAGGCTCATTGTGGGGCCCTGGGTGCCGAACAGGCGAGCCGCCTCGCGAATATTCGCCGCGGGCACGCGCGAGAGCTTCTCCACGGCCTCCGGGGTGAACTGTTCCAGGAACTTCTTGTAGGCCTCGAACCCCACATCCTCCTCGCCCGTGGTGAAGCGGCAGAGGTTATCGATGAAGAACCGGTCGACCCATCCGTTCCGGATGATCTCCCTCGCCATGCAATGGAATACAGCCAGATCCGTGCCCGGGTCTGTGGGCAGCCAGACATCAGCAATCCTCGCCGTGGAGGTGTACCGGGGTTCACAGACGATGATATTGATCTGATCGGGGTTCTTGAGCTTTCGTCTCGCAATGCGGCGAAAGATGATCGGATGGCACTCCGACATGTTGGAGCCCACGATGAAGAAGGTCTTGGCTGTTTCGATGTCCGCGTAGGACCCGGCCGGTTCGTCCGTCCCGAAGGTCGTGACATACCCGCCCACCGCAGAGGCCATGCACAGACGGGGGTTCCCCTCCACCATGTTGGAGCGGAACCCTCCCTTCCAGAGCTTGTTGAAGGTGTAACTCTCTTCGGTCATCGCCTGGCCCGAGCCGTAATAGGCCACCGCATCCTTGCCGTGGTCCGCCCGCAGTTGCTTGAACTTGCCGGCCACCAGGTCAAGGGCGTCATCCCATGAAGCCCTCTGGAATTTTCCGTCCGGCTGCCGGACCATGGGGACCTTGAGCCTGTCCGGGTGGTACATGCTCAGGAAGCCCTTGAATCCCTTCACGCAGAGGAATCCATAATTGGTCGGCGCCTTGGGGTTTCCCCTGATGCCGACCAGCTTGCCGTTCCGTACACCCAGGAAGATGCCGCAACCTGTTCCGCAGAACCTGCAGGCTCCCTTGATCCATTCGTCGACGACGACATCCTGTTCCCCTGCTGAAGTGATCCTGGGAAAGGGGATGCCGAGGGCGCCGGCCGCAAAAGCGGCTGCGGACATCTTGATCATCTCTCTTCGGGTCATAGCCATGGCGTTCTCCCAATCATCGAAGTCCCTGTTGCTCATGGGGGCATCTTTTTTTTCGATCTCAAAAACCCGGGACCTTGAAGCGCATCTCTCTGTCCGGGGCAAATTGCTCATATTTCTCTATGTTGTGAACCGTGAACCAGTGGGCCTTGTGACAGTAGGAGCAGTTCGTGACCAGGCTGTCGTCCGGCATGTTCCCGACCTGTTGGGAGTGGCACCCGATACAAACAGCCCTGTCCGGCGCTCCCCGGTAGTTGACCGCGTCGCCGTGGCATATCCCACACTTGACGTTGTTGATCCCGTGTTTGGAGCCAAGCCACTGCTTGTAGGCAACCGGGGTGTCCTTGATGTGGCAGTCCTCGCACCTCTTCTTCCCGAATTGCACCCGGTGACAGTCCGGGGACTCGTCCGGCACCAGTGGCGGCGGGCTGAAATCCTTCCAGTTCGGGTCGAGCGGGCTCGTCATCGCCGTCTTCGGACAATCCGGGCAATCCCCGGCGGTGGTGGCAACCGCAATGCCAAGGGTCAGAGCCAGCGTGATGATCGAAAAGGCTCTCTTCCTCATCCTTTTCCCTCCTGATGCGAACAGGCGGTTGGAGTCACTTCTGTTTGAGCGTCTCGACGAGGGCAGGCACTGCCGGGCCCCCGATCTCGGCAAGGGTATGACCTGCGAGCTTGGCTCGTGTTTCGTCCGCGCCGCGAACCATATCGATCAACGGCTCTACAGCAGGCTCTCCGATCCTTGCCAGGGCCCCGGAGGCCGCCTGTGCCGAAACAGGATTGCCCTGTTTCAGGACCTCCATGAGTCGAGGCACGACAGGCTTTCCCATTCTTCCCAGGGCTTCTGCCGCGCCCGACCTCATCTGTTCGTCCTTGTCGCTCAAGGCCTGGATCAGGTCGGGTGCCGACGCCTCACCGATGTTCACGAGAGCCAGGATCGCACCATCTCGAACTCGACGGCTCCTGTCCCCCAGGCAGCGGACAAGGCCGGGAATCGCCGGGGCACTCTGTTTGCCCATCGTGAAAAGGGCCAGGGCGGCAGCCTCCCGAATCATCGGGTCCTTGTCCTCCAGGGCCTCGGCCAGGGCGGGCACCGCGGGTGCCGCATCGGCGCCGATCTCGGACAGGGCGTCGATCGCGGTGAGCCGAACGACTTCGTTCGGATGCTTGATCGCCAAGGCCAGGGCCTCGACGAGTTCCTTGTCCGCGGCTCCCCGCGCCTCGATCGCCTCGGCCGCCTGTACGGCAACGAGGGGGTCCGGACTCTCGAGCCTCTTCACCAGGGATTCGGCATCCTGAGAAGACGCGTCTCCCTGATCCCCTGCAAGGCCGGACAAGGGGACGAACAGGACCGCCACAAGCAGGGCGGTCAGGGCGATGAGAGGCCTCGTGTGCCTTCGAGGAAAGGCGCCTCTTGTGGGCAGGGGCGGTCCGGAGATCCCCTTCATGACGGACTCCTGCCGGGCCGAAGGTTGCATCAGGCAGCCTCCCGGATTTGTTTCGTGAAAGTGCCTGTTTCGATCGGTATGATGATCTTCAGGATCATCGTGAAGACCAAGAGGCCTATGGCCCAAATCCCCGTGGTGACCAGAATCTCGACTGGAGAAGGAGAATATTCCCACACCTCCCCCAGGGGGGCGGGGATGAAACCCGGAATGATCAAGCCCATCCCCTTCTCGATCCATATCCCGACGATGATCAGCACGCACGCCAGGTTCAGGGTCTTGAAGTTCTTTCGCGTGGCCGGGATCAAGAAGATCAGAAAGGCAATCAGATTGAAGCAGAGGGCGGTCCGGACCCACGGCACCAGGGCGCCCTTACCGTGAAGTCCGCTGTAGAGATACTTCATGGGGGAGAGGTGGTGCGTGTCCGAGTACAGTTCCTTGAAAAACTCCGCACCCAGCAGGAAGAGGTTGATTGCCATGGCGTAACAGATGATCTCGGCGATCGTGAACAGGGCCTCGTTCTTCACGTGGAACTTCGTGTATTTCCGGACGATCTGGTAGACCAGGATGATCAGGGCCGGTCCGGAGCAGAAGGCAGAGGCCAGGAACCGGGGGGCGAGAATCGATGCGTTCCAGAACGGGCGGGCCGCCAGGCCGTTGTAGATGAACGCGGTGACCGTGTGAATGCTCACGGCCCACGGGATCGACAGGAGGATGAAGGGAATGATGAAGGACCTGTTGGGTTCCTTCATCTGGTAGGATTTGTAGAGCAGGTACCCGGGGATGAAGACGTTGAGAAAGAGATACCCGTTCACCACCACGATGTCCCATGCCAGGAGCGAGGAGGGCAGATTGAGGATTCCCCATCCGGGAACGAGATGCCAGAGCCTGTCCGGCCTGCCCATGTCCGCCGACACGAAGAGAAGGACCATGATCAGCGCGCTGACCGCAAGGGCCTCCCCGACGATGACGATCTCCTTGATCGGCCCGAAATCGTAGATGTACGCCGGGATGATCAGCAGCACGGCCGCCGCGGCGACGCCCACGAGGAACGTGAAGTTCCCTATGTAGAGTCCCCAGGGAACGTAACTGGTCAAGCCGGTCACCACGAGCCCGGCGTAAAGCTGCCAGGCGTAGGCTGCGAGGCCCGCAAGGGCGAAGACAAGGAGCGAGCCCACCCACACGTAGTAGATCCGGGATCCTGTCACCAATCTTTGGGCCGCACCCGCAATGAACGGGGATCTCACCACGACGCTGCTCCCCCGCTAGGTTCCGAAGAAGTAGTAGAACTTCGGTTGCGTGTTGAGTTCTTCCTTCAGCCTGAAGACGCGCTTGTTTCTGAGAATCCAGCTCACCTCGCTCTCCGGGTCGAGGAGGTTTCCGAACTTGCGGGCCCCCACCGGGCAGACCTCCACGCAGGCCGGATAGCGCCCCTTTCGCACGCGCTGGATACAGAAGGTGCATTTCTCCACCACGCTTCGTGGCCGCGGCCGGTTGCCCAGATAGTGGGTCTGGGTGTTCAACGCCTCCTCCGGAATGACCGGATCGGTCCAGTTGAACCACCGGCCCATGTACGGGCAGGCCGCCATGCAGTACCGGCATCCGATGCACCAGTTGTAGTCCACGACCACGATTCCATCCGGTTCGGTCCATGTCGCCTGTACAGGGCAAACCTTGGTGCAGGGCGCGTTCTCGCACTGCTGGCACTGGACCGGCAGGTAATAGTAGCCCTCTTGCGGAACCCGGTCCGGGTCGTAATACAGTTCGGACTCCTCGAAGTCCATGTTTCCGTCCCGAAAGCGCAGCACGCGGATGTAATGGATCTGGGGATCCCGGGTCTGGTTGTTCTCCTCCACACAGGCATATACGCATTTGCGGCATCCGATACAGCGCTGGATGTCGAGCGCATACCCGAACAGAGTGCCGTCGATGGGCCCCTCGGTGCCCACCACGAAATCCTTTCCGTACTTCGCCTTGTACTGGGCCTCAAGCCTGGCTACGGTCCGATCGATCTCCTCCTTGGTGAGCCTCCGGAAGTTCTGCTGGAAGAACTCCTGCCAGTTGCAGGAGTTCACAGTGATCATCCCAAACAGGCCGGCCGTACCGGCCAGAAACTGGCGGCGACCGAGTACGGACCTTTCTTCGCGGTTGCTCATCGAACAGAACCCTCAGTGCTTTTCAGAGGTCTCCTTGGGTGACCTGGGTTTCTTTGGGGGAGGCATCGGTTCGATGGGCCTGAACCGGGGGGTATGGGGGTTGTGGCATTGGGTGCACAACATGTACGTCTTCTTCCCGTTCCAGTACCCGGTTCTCTTTCCGTGAATTCCGTGCCGCCAGTCTCTGTACTTCGTTCCGTGGCATTTGCCGCAGAGTTCATAGGAGTGTTCGAAGCTGATCAGCTTTCCGTCACTCAGGGGAAGGAGGTAGTTCCTCTCCTTCGGGCTGTGGCAGTCCAGACACCAGACCCGAGTCCCACCGTGGTTGAGTCGGACGCCGGTGTGCACGCGCAGGATCTCTTCCCGGGTCCAGTTGATCTTGAAATCCTTCTCCGGGCCGTGACAGGCACGACACGGGGTGATCGTCTTGGGCAGAGGGTCAAAGGGGACCGGAAACTCTTCTGCCTTGTCTCCGGAGGAGGCGGTTGCAGGGAACTGGGCAGGGGGCTCATCCGGATCCGTGCCCTGACTCGCCGGGGCAAGTCCCGCGAAGGCCAGGACGACCAGCAGGGTCGCCCAGCGGACGGTTCGATCAATTCTTCGCACCCTACTCTACCTCTTTGCCGCCGTACCTTTGGTCATAGAACTTGTTGAGTTTTTCCAGTTCTTCCTTGCTCATCCCTTCCTTGTACCAGCGGTGCCGAGGGTCGCAGAACACGTGTTTCTCGAGGAAGGGTATCGCCTTTCTGGGGCCGAGAATGCGCTCCACTTCCGGGAGGAAGTGACCGTAGAAGTGCTTGGCCACCTCGTACAGGCCGTGCCACCACGCGTAGTCCGGGCCGCTCATCGAAGCGCCGTGCCGGGCGCGGCGCCCCTCATGGTGCCAGAGCTCCCAGAAGGTCCAGTCGATGTCGTCATCGAAGTCGGCCTTCGAGATCTTGCCCATATCCATCAGCTCGTTTCTCATGTTTTGAGCCGGGATGGCGAACTTGGTGTTGTACAGCTCGACCAGGTCGTCGAACTGCAGGTAGAAGCCTTCGATCATCGGGTCGCCGTGGCACTGGCGGCACACATCCTTCATCCTCTCCCTGCGCTCCTGCCAGTTGGCGAGCTTCTTGGAGACCACGGGCCGCAGGGTCCAGGAAATCCGGTCTCCCACATCGTGCGTCGCAATCTGATTCGGCGTCGCGCTGATGTGGCAGGTGGCGCACGTGCTCGTGTCCTCGTAGTCGACGCCGACGACCCATTTGACCCGGTCTATGTTCAGCTTGTCTCGGAAGGCCTGGTAGAGGATGCCGTGCTTCGATTCAGTGTAGACCTCCATCTGCGGATGGTCCGGCCCGAGGTGGCACTTGCCGCACGCATCGGGACGGCGGGCCTGGCCGATCGAGAAGCGATGCCGGGTGTGGCACGCGGAACAGCTCCCCTTGCTTCCGTCCGGGTTGATTCGCCCGATCCCGGTGTTCGGCCAGGTGGCCGGGTCGAGCTTGCCCTCTTCCAGCACCTTGATGTTCGAGCCGTGACACTGACGGCATCCGGTCGCCACCGCAGCGCGTCCCCCCAGGACCGTTCCGAGGTAGTTGTCCAGGGAGTTCAGGATGTCCGCCGCTTTGGCGTGGTGGGAGGGTTGCTGCTGGTCGAACTGTGCCTTGTGGCAGCGGGCGCAGTCCTTCGGGCTCACGATCGTTGCGACCCAGAACCCGCGGTGGTCGTAGCCATCCGGATCACCAGGCCCTTTCTCCGAGGTCTTCTCCGCCCGGTGGCAGTCGTAGCAGTTCACCCCCGCCTGTCCCATCCTTCCCTGACGCCACATCTTGTGAAGACCGGGCGTCTTCAGCTCGTGGCACTTGATGCAGACCTGCCCCTCCGGCGATCCGTAGAGCTTGGGGTCCACATCCTTCTTGGCTTCAGCCAGAGAGGAACAGAGAAAAACCCCCAGTGCGACCAGGAAGAGAATGCGTCTCATAACGTGCACTCCTGAATCTGTGATCGTTGTTTATGACCGGAAACGTGAAAACCATGGATATGTAACGGGCCCGAATTTCAGAAGGTCACAACCGTCTGGATCGAGATCCAATCGCCGTGTCCGTTTTCCGAGAAGACCGCCTTTGCACCGGCAGCCCCGAAGAAGTGGCCGTAGGCGGCCTCGAAGCCGACATACTTGGAGGCCTCGTATTTTACCGTCAGGTCCAGCTCGCCCCCGATGAAGCCCTCACCGTCCGTGAGCCTGGCAGTCGTTCCGCTCGACACGTTGTACCCGCCCACAAACCCGAAGACGTCGTTGCTCGTGGCCCCTGACCCTGCATACCAGCTATCGTTCGAGTTGTTCAACCAAAAAAGCTGCGCATCCACCTGGACCACAACCTTCTCAGCGGGATTCAGGAACAGCTGCTGGTAGAAGTTGATCAGGTTCGACAGGGCCGTGGTGTCCATGTACCCGTACCACTTGTGGTTTGTGGGCACCATGCCGAAGAAGCTCTTGTGGGTCCCTGCTTCCGGGTCATCGTCTCCGGATGCGAGAGCAACGCCGAGGCGGAGCCAGGGCTGCAGGCAAAGGTCCTGGAACTTGTATCCCCCTTCGGCGACCACCGCATAAGCGGAGTGACCGGTTGCCCCCCAGTCGCCCCATTGGTAGCAGCCCCAGACGAGCATGTCGAGGGTTCCCGGTCCGAGACCCGGGTATGCACCGGCCCAGCTTGCGCCCACGGCCGGGATTTCGAGTGTTCCTCCTGTCACGCTCTCGGTTACATCCCGGTCGTCCCGGAAGTAGATGCCATAGATCCTGATATCCGTGTTATCGATCAAGAAATCATCCTTCAGGGTCATGACCCCGCCGAAAATGTCTACGTCATCCAATTCTTCGAAGGCCGTGTTGTAGTCAAACCCTCCGGCGAGGAGCTTGGAGGCAATCCCGTCCACGCGGAACTGCTCGGTATCGTAGAAGGCCCGGACTGCGTGGTATCTCCTTCCCACGTTTGTCCAGTCAAAGGTGCCCCAGAGCCTCTCTGAGAGCCTGACCTTCTTGATCCAGTCCAGGGTCTTGTTGTCCTTATAGAGCGTCTCCACCCCGCCTTTGATGCCGAGCCTGCCGACCTCGAATCCGAGGCCGTCAACCAGAAAATCCTTGCCCATCATCCAGAATTCGAGCACGTCCGTGGCCTGCGGGGCGTTGTCCGGGTCGCTCAGGCTGAAATAGACGCTCCCCGGGCCGGAAACCGCATTCTCGGGCAAGTTGAAGGCCCCGGCGTACTGGAACTGGAAGAAGAAGACGAATTGTTCTCCCGGATATTTCACGTAGGGGCGTACCCGGAGATCGACGAAATTGTAGCTGGGCTGGGGAGTCGGTTGCCCCTCCAGGCCGTTCCAGTACTCCCACCGGAGCCTTCCATCCACCCCGAGGTCGAGTTTTTTCAGTTCCTCGAGCACGTCGTCCCACTGCATCGCGCTGCCTACGTTCGGAAACAGGAGCAGAAAAAGGACAAGAAATGAAAAAAACGGTTTCTTCTTTGAGAAATAACGATTCGCTTCTAGCCTGCGGGTCACGCTCATCAGCATCTCTCCCGTGGCATTCGTCTGCGTAGCGCATTCATAGCATTGCAATAGGAATACTGCAACATTATTCTGTGAGTGGCATCCTATCCTTGACATAGATCAATAAAACTTGGAAAACATAATGAAGACCAATAATTCTTGCCCAGGACCCCTCCTCGAAGGAAAGGTACGGAAGAGATGGCGGAAAAAGACGAAAAGAACCGGGAAGCTTCGGACGGAACCTTGCCTGCAGCGGAAGCGCTGCGTCTCGACGAGCTGCTTGCCTACGTACCCGGCTCGGTTGTCAGTCGCACGCTGATCAAGCGCCCCGTGGGCACGGTCTCGCTGTTCAGCTTTGACAAGGGACAGGGCTTGAGCGAGCACACCGCGCCCTTTGATGCCCTTGTTCAGGTGTTGGATGGAAAGGCAGAGCTGACCATCGGAGGAGAGCTGGTGAAGGCCGGGGCAGGCGAGACCGTGCTCATGCCGGCGGATGTGCCCCATTCCCTGCACGCCCCCGAGCCCTTCAAGATGCTCCTGACCATGATACGCGGTTAAGGCAGTCATGCTGCCCGTCAAGAGCCTCCACACCGTGCTCATCTGTGAGAAGTGGGAGGATTGCGTCTCCTTCTACAAGGATGTCCTGGGGTTTCCGGTCCTTTACGAGAGGGAGCGATTCGTGGAATTCCAGGTCACGGCCGACGCCCGCATCGGGATCCTCAAGCCCTTGCACCCGGATGCCCCCAAGCCGGGGCACGATCGCGTGATCCTTTCGATCTGTGTGGAAGACATAGAGGCCACCCACGAGGAGCTCAAGGCCCGATTCCCGGGCTTGCCTGCCGTGAGGAAGCATCCCTGGGGCCCGAGGGTCTTCGAATTCCGGGATCCGGAAGGCTGGCGTATCGAATTCTGGTCCCCCGAGGATTGACGTCGATGTCCGCAAGATGAGAACTCAAGCGCCAAGCAGACGGCGCTGCAACAAGGTCTGCATGTCGCGGCGCCCGTCAACGATCAGATAGACATACACGGCATCGTTCAAGACCCGGTAAATGATGCGGTAGGGCTTGAAGAAGATTTCCCGGTAATCGCGAATCCCCAAGGCAAGCAGTTCTTTCGGATACGTGCCGCGCTCCGGAGATTCGGTCAGGCTGTTGAATGTTTTCTCGATCTTGTTGAGAACGCGATCCGCTTTTCCGGGCGCATCATGCTGAGCGATGTAATCGTATAGTTCCTCCAGGTCACGAGCCGCGTCGGCGGTCAGGAAGATCGCAGAGGGCTTCAACGAGTCCCCCGGCGCTCACGAAGGCGTTTGATCGCGTCGGGAGCGGGCTGAACCATGCCCTCCTCGATCTGTCGGTTGCCTAGCGCCAGGATCTTCAGAAGGGCCATGGTTTCCTGGGTCTGCTCATAGCTTTCTATGCCCTGCATGACGGCCTTGGCTTCACCGTTCTGGGTAATGACGAGTGCTTCTCCTTGTTCGCCGAGCTTCCGTACAATCTCGGCGGTGTGGGCCTTCAGGTAGCTGATGGGCTTGATTTGTCTGGACAGTTTCATTGGGCACCTCCTCTGATTCCCATAAGACTTAATTTAGTCTGAATACAGGTCAGGTGTCAATGCCCTGAACGTCCCGTGCCGTCTTAGATGAAGCCGTGCTCTTTGTGTTTCCCGGCAATCGTAGCCGCCAGCGCGCTCAATGCCTCGAGATCCGCCTCTGAAGGGGCCCCTTTACAGAGGACGGGATCCAGGACTTCCACCTTGAGATTGGGGATCATTCCGGCGAGTGTTTCTACGGTCTTGCCTCCCCACCCATAGGAGCCGATGATGGAAAGAAATTCTGTCTTGGGCCGCAGAGCGTTTGCCAGCAGTGCACCATAGGCAGCGTAAGGATGAGGCCCCCCCAGGATGGTGGGCGTGCCGACAACGATGGTAGCTGCGTCAACCAGGGCCATGGCGAGCTTGCCTATGTCCGTAACCGCCAGGTTGAACTGTTCGACCCTGACGCCCTGCTCCACAAGGGATGAAACGAAATGGTCGACCATCCGTCTTGTGCTCGAGTGCATGGATACATAGGGCAGAACCACGGTGTTCCTGGGCTGGCCGAAGATCCAATCGCGGTACGCATCCGTAATGAACGAGGGGTGGGGATATATTTGTCCATGACCCGGAGCTATCATTTCTATGTCATAAGAAGTGAGCTTCTCCAGGTTCTTGCTGATCACATTTCGGAAGGGCATCATGATTTCGGCGTAGTAGCGCTTGGCCGCCTCGTAAACGCGTCCTTCATCAGAGACGAGGAGATCGGTTGTTGCGATGTGGGAACCAAAGAAGTCACAGCTGAAGAGAATCCTGTCTTCTTCCAGATAGGTCACCATGGTTTCAGGCCAATGAACCCAGGGAGTGTAGACGAATTTCAAGGTCTTGTCCCCGAGAGAAAGGGTTTCCTCGTCGTTGACCGTTATGAAGGATTCCTCGGGTATCGGCAGAAGATCGGCAAGCATCCCTTTTGCTTTCGGCGTACATATCAGCTTGGCATCCGGGTATTTCTCGAGAACCTGTGGAATGGTCCCGGAGTGGTCCTGTTCCGCATGGTGTGAGACGATGTAATCAATTTTTTCTACCCCCTCCAACTGTGACAGAAGTTCATGCGCCATGGGAGGGTCGGCTGAATCCAGCAGAGCCGTCTTCTCGCTGCCTTCGACAAGATACGCGTTGTAGCTGGTGCCGTCCGGCAGGGGGATCAGGGAGTCGAAGAGACGTGCGTCCCAATCCACAGAACCCATCCAGTAAATTCGGTCTTTGATCTTTCTTGGTTTCATCCTTGCTCCCCTTCTCTGTGAGTGTGAGGTTTGCGTCGTGTCGTTCGTGAGTAGAAAGCATGCTTTCCTCGGCATCCGTGACCAGAGGATCCCGGGCAGCAATCAGATCCAGAATTCAGGATACCTGCGGGTTTTGGGGATATTGTTCACCAGAAGCGCAACGACCAACATGATGACCGCCCCTAAACCTGCAGGGACAATCGGATAGAGAAACCCAAGATGGTGTATCTTCTCGCTCCCTATCACGGCGATCAGGGCGGTTGCTCCTCCCGGTGGATGGAGGGTTTTCGTCGCATGCATCAATGCAATCGCTGTGGCGACGGCGATGGCTGCGGCCACCCATAGCTGAGAAGGCAACAACTGGTAGGATGCAACGCCCACGAGGCCTGACAAAACATGGCCTCCCACGAGATTCCTCGGTTGAGCCAGAGGGCTCTTGATGGCTCCATAGAGGAGAACAGCGGATGCGCCGAAAGAACCAATAATCATGACAGTGTCTGATTCTTCCAGGAGGTTGTAGTTCAGGTACCCAACAGCGGCAATACCCAGGAACGCGCCCACCCAAGACCATAGGATCTCGAAAAGGCTTACCCGTGGCGGACTCTTCGTGGTGCCGCGCATTTTCTTCAAGTACTCTTGAACGGTGAAGCCCATATCGTTCCGCTTTCTTGTCTAAGGAGTTGGCCCTTTCAACGGGTCTTCTCAAAGGAAGCGCGGATGATATCGGCTCGCGAGACGATACCTACGAGGCAACCCCTTGGGTCAACGACCGGAATTCGATTGATGTTCTTTTCCTGCAATACAGCCGTGATCTCCATGAGGATGGCATCCTCTCTCAGGGTTATTACAGGGGTCGTCATGATGTCCTCGGCCTTCTGTTCCCGTAAGGTCATGGCAAGACAACCCCGGTCTTTCACGCAGTCCGCAATGACCTGCATCAAGCTCTTTGCACGAAGATCCCCCATGTGTGAGCAGAAATCCTTCTCAGAGATGATTCCCACCACCTGCCTGTTTGCATCCACGACAGGTACACCTGAGATCTCGTTTTTTGCCATCAATTCCGCCACATCCTTGAGCGGGGTCTCCTTATTCACGGCGTGAACCTTTCGGGTCATAAGGTCACTTGCCCTCACGGAATACGCTATCCTTTCGAGAGCATGACGATAGGCGTGTGCATAGAGCTCCTTTAGATCCCCGGGGGTCACGTCAAGATACCCGGGGATTTCTTTCATCGCTTCGTAGATATCATCATCAGAGATATCTATCTGAAAAAGCGATTCATTTTCTTTTTCCATCATTGTGAACGACCCTTCGCTTGTGGCTCACGCTGCTATTCGGCTCGAGCGGTCTGTCCCTTCCGGATGAAGGAAAGCCAGATCGCGCGCACGAGGAATGCAAGGAGCAGCATCGCACCCGATGCAAAGATCACGTCAGGAACCAGCCGCATCCAGCTGAAGAGACGGATGACGGGGCCCGAGGTGATCTCCGGGCTGCGGGCGTACCAGAGGCCGGACTTGACTGCGTGGTAGAGCTGGTAGAACCCGGAGGGGATCAGGCTGAATATGGCCATGGACGCCAGGCCGCCATTGAGCCCCCAGAAACTCCACTTGAGCAGCTTGTCCGACCAGGAGTGTCGGGTCACGATGTGGCGCACGGAGAAGAGCAGCAGTGATATCGCAAGCAGGCCATAGACACCGAACATGGCCGTGTGTGCGTGGAGCGGTGTGGTATTTATCCCCTGGGAAAAGTAAAGGACAATGGGTGGATTGAGCAGGAAGCCGAACACCCCGGCGCCCACGAGGTTCCAGAAGGCCACGGAGATGAAAAAGTAGATCGGCCACTTGTAGGCATAGTTCTGTCCGCCCGCCTGGATCACCCGGAGGTTGTGTGCGACCTCAAACCCGAGGAGGGTGAGCGGGACCACCTCCAGTGCGGAAAAGACCGCACCCAGGGCGATGATCGGCGTTGGCGCCCCTGTCCAGTAAAGGTGGTGAAACGTTCCGATCACGCCGCTTCCCAGATACAGAAAGACGATGAAGTAGGTTGTCTTGAGCGCAAACTTACTGCTCACCGCACCGATTCGTGCAAGCAGGAAAGCCATTACAACGGTTGCAAAAACCTCGAAGAAGCCTTCCACCCAGAGGTGAACCACCCACCACCGCCAGTACTCCGCGTTGGACACGTGGCTCCCCTTTCCGTACATCAATCCGGCCATGTAGAAAAGCGGAATGCTCACCGAGCTGTACAGCAGCATGTGTGTGAGACCCCCACTGTCCTCTTCTTTCCGGATGGCAGGCAGGATGGCCCGCAAGACCAGCACCAGCCAGATGAGCATCCCGGCGATGAGGAGAAGCTGCCAAACGCGGCCCAGCTCAATGAATTCGTATCCCTGGTGCCCCAGGTAGAACCCGTCTCCGCCAAAAAACCCTGCCACAGACAGCCATGTACCGCTCAGCGATCCCAGCACAACGACCACGATGGCACCGAAAAGAACACCTACGAGAGGCGCCTGCTTCTTAGGTTCCCGTCCCACAAAAGGGCCGATGAACAGGCCGGCGGCAAGGAAACAGGTGGCGATGAAGAAGACCGCCAGCTGCAGGTGCCACGTGCGGGCTGCGGCATAGGGAAGGATCTTTGCCAGAGGGATCCCGAAAAAGTAGGTCCCTTCAACCGTGAAATGCGCCGTGACGGCCCCCAGGCCGATCTGGGCCACGAGCAGGACGATGGCCACCAGGAAATACAGCAGGGTCATCTTCTGACTCGCTGTGGGTGCCGGCTCCGGGAAATCCTTGACGACCTTGGACTCGTAGTCTTCTTCCCGGATGTAGCGGAGATACAGGAACAGGGCCACCGCAATCCCCAGGATGAGAATGATCACGCTCACGATGGACCAGATGACAGCTCCCGGAAGCGGGGAGTTCCCCACGAGAGGATCGTAAGGCCAGTTGCTCGTATACGTGTAGGGCTTGTCGGGCCTTTCGGGCCCAGGCCAACCAGGCGAAAAAGCTCGTCACCTGCCGTCCCTGATCCGCGGTCTTCACGATGCCGGGTTGCAGGCCCATCCTTTCGTTTCCATTCTGAAACAACTCGGTGTAATACGCGGTCAGCGCCTGAAAGGCCTCGGCCTGGTAAGGGGTAAAACCCAGTTCACCGCTGCCCGCATCGTACCGGTTGGTCCGGATCTCATCCTGGACGAGCGCACTCAAACGGGCCCGCGTGGCGTGGTCCAAGTCTTCGAATTCCTTCTGGGTGAACCGTCCGGCCTGCTCGGGACCCAAACCGTAATGCCGGCCGGCAATGAACAACCCCATCCTGTGAAGGAAATCCGCAGACCAGTCCGGGGCCAGGTAGGAGCCGTGTCCCCAGATCGTCCCGATGTGCTGGCCCCCCCTACTGAAGTAGTAGTCCTGTCCCTCGTGGACGTCGCCGGCGGTGAAGACCGTGTCACCGGAAGGCGTTCGCACCGCCTCCGGGATGGGCGGTTTGTGCTTGTTGATCATCTGGCCGCCCAAAATGAGGACACCGAACGTCAGACCGAGCAGGAACAACAATACGGCTCTTACCTTGGGATTCTCCATGGCAACTTTCCTTTCCGCTTGTTGACTACATCATCAACTTGTCCACTATTTGAAAAAAAACGCTTCTTCCTCAAAAGGACTTTCTAAAGCACCTTGTCGATTGTGGTCTGATCAAGCATGGATTCAATTTGATCGGCAATGCCTTTCCATCGGGGATGGAGCGCACAAGATCCGTTGCACTTCTTGATTGAAAGGAAGCACTGCTTGTAGTCATTCAACTTCATAAAGGGTGAGACCACGTCACGCATACTGATATCCGACGGATCTTTCGCAAGAACGAAGCCTCCTCCGGGCCCTCGAATGGAATGAACAAGCCCTTCCTGGACAAGACGATTCATGATCTTTGACAGGAAATTCTTGGGTATCTTCATCTCCTGTGAGATCGTCTGGGAAAGAATGGGCCCATCATCCTTGCGGCCTGCCAGGAATGCCATGGCCTGAAGCGCGTATGTAGCGGTCTGGGAAAGCATGGTGAAGGATCACTCCAAAATTGTGTTCATCTACTAAAGGCTTGACCGCCAACATAGGAGTTCTTCATCTTCTTGTCAAGTACTTTGTTTTCTCCCAGTTTTGGCAGTGTTTTGAAGCTACCGTGTCCGAAATCCTACAACAATGGGGAATCAAACGGCTCCATCGGCTCATCAGATACTGGGGAATGGTATTCGGCGTCTGCGAATACGGGCAGAGTGCCGGCAGACAGAACACGCGATCCGAACAAACGCAAAGAGGAGGGGACAGGGATGAGACGACTTGAGACAATTCTTGTACTGCTTTCGGTGCTGGCGCTTGGCCTGCAGGGATGCGGGGACGAGGAAAAGGGCGATGCAGCGGCGAAGTGGTCGGTTTTCCAGACGGAACAAATCGAGACGATTCAGGCCTCGTGCAGCGGGGAGGGTTTGACGCCTCATGATTTTGAAAGCAGCTTTCTCGAAGTGAAGGATCTCCCCTACCGGTTCAAGGGACTGATCTGCTTCAAGAAAGGCAACGTTTTCCAAGAGCAGTCCTACGCGTTCGTGGATGGAAGTTGGACGGCCGTCAAGTATGTCGACCCGAAGGACAAGAAGGCCGAGAAGGCAAGACGGCAGCAGATCGAGAAGATCGAAAAGAAGATCAAGGAGCTGAACAAGGAGATCGCGAAAGACGATAAAGACCTCCTCGAATACAAAGAACGTCTCGAGCGCCAGAAGTAGAGACACTCCAGGCCACGTTGGAGGAGCTGACGGGAAACATGTAGACAAGCAGGCTTATCGTATCGCCCATTGGTGCCGCTGTCGGCCCCGCAACGGGGGCGGCAGCCGGGGCCATATTCGGAAGTGCCGGAACTTCTGCCCTTGCTCATCATTACCGCACCCTCAGCCGGGTCCTACAGCCCTGTGACTTGAGTCCCTCATGGGTGCACAAATGTTCAATATGGAATAGAATACGAGAAGACGTGGGATTTGGAGGCACGTTGCCGAATGGGCTCGTGGTTGGCTTCGATGGCCGGAGAAATACGATGAGAAAGGAGGCAACCAAGCCATGCGCATTGCCTTGATGGGACAGGCGGCCTTTGGAGCAAGCTCTTTGGAGGCCTTACTGAAAGAGGGAGAGGAGATTGTGGCGGTCTATGCACCGCCGGATCGCCCGGGAGGGAAGGCGGATCCCCTGGCAATCCTTGCCAGGGAAGAGGGACTGCCTGTCCTGCAACCGCATTCGTACAAGGACACCGGTGCCGTATCCTCTCTTCAGGAATTCTCGCCGGACCTGCTGATCATGGCGTTTGTCACGGCGATTCTTCCGAAGCCGTTCCTGGAAGTCCCGACCCACGGCTCCATCTGCTATCACCCTTCCCTGTTGCCCCGCCACCGCGGCGCCAGCGCCATCAACTGGGCGATTATGATGGGAGACGAAGAGACGGGCCTGAGTATTTTCTGGACAGACGGGGGAATCGACACGGGTCCCGTCCTGCTTCAGAAGAAGGTTCCTATCCGCCCTGAAGACACCACGGGCAGCCTCTATTTCAAGAGCCTTCTTCCCATGGGCATTGATGCAATCCTGGAAAGCGTGCAACGGATCAAGACCGGAAACGCACCACGCGTCACACAAGAGGAAAGCCTGGCAACCTACGAGCCCCCATGTGATGACAAGGTCGCAAAGATCGATTGGAGCCTGCCCGGGCAGCATATCTACAATCTGATCCGAGGGTGCGATCCCCAACCTGGGGCCTATTGCACCTGGAAGGGTGAGAAGACCAGGCTCTACAGCATCCGGTTTCAAGCGGACAGAAGCGAAGGGCCGTCAGGGGAGATATTGGGCCTTGAACAGGCCTATCTTATGGTTTCGACAGGTAGGGGCGCTCTTGAAATCTCAAAAGTCAGAACGCCGGATCTGGGAAAAGTTGAGGCTTCGAAGTTTGTGGCCGAGTCGGGAATGAAGAACGGGGACCGGCTCCAATAAGGAACACCTCAGGCGGCAGCGCTGGCGCGCGCGCTGACGGCCTTGTACCAGCGTTTTGTATTCTCGTTGCCTTCCGGAATCCCGAGGCCCACCGCGTTGCCGAAGTCCACTACGCAAAGAGCCGTGATATCAGCTGCAGTGAAACGATGGCTGCCGAGGTATTCGGATTTGGCGAGCCGCCTCTCTATCTGGTCATAGAAATACGCCGCCCGCTTCTTGCCCCGCTCCACGAGCTCCGGAATCAGGGGTACCCCCGAGAAACCCGGCATTGCTCGGTCTTCAAACGCTGCGGTCTGGTTGCGGAAGGCCTCGCCCATGGCCTGCATTCCGGACATCTCGGCGAAGCGCTCCCACGCCTCGATTGAGGCCGACTCCTTGGGGTCTTCTCCTAGCAGGTTCGGTTCCGGATGCATGGACTCGAGGTACCGGAAGATGCAGGGCGCCTCGGGGATTACGGTGCCGTCGTCGAGTTCGAGGCTCGGCAGCATGCCCCAGGGATTGACCCTGAGATAATCTTCCCCGAGGTTTTCGCCTTTCATAATGTTCACTTCCTGCTTGGGGATATCCAGCCCCTTCTCGGCAATGAAGATGCGCGCGCGGCGTGGGTTGGGGGCCATCTGGCAATTGTAGAGCTTCATGTGTGACCTCCTCTTTGATCGAGCCGTGAAGCCTCGAGTATCGAGCCCTAGGGTTTAAGAAGAACCTTGATGCACTTCTCCTTCTGATTTTCAAACAGGTCATACGCCTCGAGGGCGTCATGGAGAGAAAAGCTGTGGGTAACAAGCGGAGAGAGATCCACACGCCCACTTTCCAATAGGGCCATCAGCTGGTTCATCCGACCGAGATTTCCCAAGCCCATACTAAGCCGGAGTCCGGAAATCGCCAACTGCTGTAGGGGCAACACCACCGGGCCGGCGAAGAGGCCCACCACAGAAACGGTTCCCCCTCTCCGGACAGATTGCAGTGCATCCGAAAAGGTTTCCGGCATGCCGATCGCCTCGATCACCACATCCGCCCCTGCACCACCGGTGGCTTTCCGTATCTGCTCCACCACCGACCCCTGACGGGCGTCGATCGCGAGGCCGCCGAAGTGCTCGGCAAGTGCCAATCGATTGGGAAGAACATCTATAGCCAGAACCTGTCGTGGCCCGAACTGCCACGCCGATACGAGTGCCGCCAGGCCTATGGGTCCACAGCCAAAAATGGCTACCGTATCCCCTGCCTCGATATGTCCTTCGTAGGAAGCGTGATAGCCGGTGCTGAAGACATCACCCACGAACACCGCCTGTTCATCAGGAACACTGTCCGGTATTGCGGTGAGACAGACATCAGCAAAAGGTACACGAACTGCCCTGGTCTGAACACCGGCGAGTTTCAAGCTGAACAGCTCGCCGCCCCCCCAGACACCACCATTCGCGCAGTACTGTACCGCACCCCGTCTGCAGGCGGGACAGATTCCACACCAGACGGCCGCCGGTGCGGCAACGCGATCTCCGAGTTTGAACCGGGTGACATCGGGTCCCAACTGTTCAATCACACCCACGAACTCGTGCCCCATAATGGTGCCCGGCGCAACTCCGGGAAGCAGTCCGTGTTTGATGTGGATATCGGATCCGCAAATTGCCGCGGTTGTTACCCGGACAATGACGTCACCGTTCTCCCGAAGCTCAGGTTCCGGAACATCTCTCAGTGCCAACCGGCCTATCTTCTCCAGGACAACAGCCTTCATACACCCTCCGATCAAGAGGTTCAAGAAGATCACGAACGGGTAAAAGCGTATCACAGTTCATTTGAGGGCTCAACAAATCGGCTCGAGGCCGCAGAATCATGCCTCGTGTATTTCGCCCGAGGCATATGCTATAGTTTTTTCCCGAAATATGCGTTCTCGCCCCTCTTTGACCCTTGAAAGGAGCAAGCAGTGCAACCCACTCCTACCTATCGAGCTTTGGCTGAAAAGGTTGTCGGCACAGAAAAGTACCCGGAGATCGTCGTGCCGGAGTCTCTCTATCCACTGCTCGCCCACATGTATACCGATGAGGAAGTAGAGATTGTCTTGAGCCTGCAGGGGGGAATGCAGACCGCCAAAGCCATCGCCAAGAAGGTTCATAGGCCGGTAGGGGAGGTCAGGCCGATTCTGGAGTCCCTTGCCGAGAGAATCCTGATTCTCGGCGTGGGTCCCAAAGGGTACGCCGTGTATGGATCCCTGCCTTTGTATCCGTTCATATACGATGCCCAAATGCTTCGCTGCGACAAGGAGATGCGGGAGGGTCAAACGGACGAAGCATGGTTCAAGGAATATGTTATCCGGTCCAAGAATTTCATGGACGAATTCTATGAGTGGTTGGCGCCTCGCGAGGTGCTCTCGAAATACCAGATCATGGGGATGCCCTTTGGTCGCGTCATCTCGGTTGAGCAGGCCATTGATGCCACGCCGGGCCTGGGTATTGTGGCTCTTGATTCCGACATCTACTCCGAGACAGTCGAACGGTCCAAGAAGAGCCTTGCCCTTGTGAGCACGTGCACCTGCCGCCTGGGCGCGGACCTGTTGGGCAAGGGGTGCGGCCGGCTGAGAAACACCTGCTCAACCATGGGACTGCCTGCAGAAGGAGCGATCAAAGCCGGAATGGGCAGACGGGTATCCAAGGAGGAATTCCTCGAGGCCAAGCTTCAGGCAACCGAGGCCGGCCTGGTCCACATGACGGAGAATGTGCTGGACCCGATGCTGGTTTGTTCCTGCTGCAGTTGCTGCTGTGAGATACTGGGCATCCTGAATCGATTTGAGAGCCCGGCCACCTTTACCAAGAGCCACTTCGAAGCGGTGATTAGCCCGGAGAACTGCACGGGCTGCAAAAAGTGCGTTGACATGTGCCCCATGAACGCCATCACCATGGTGAAGCGACCGGGTGCGGATGGTAAGAAGACCCCTCCTGCAAAGAAGAAGACGGCAACGAAGAAGGTCGCTGCAAAGAAGAAAGCCACAACAAGAAAGACGGCCGCAAAGATGGCAGTCATCGATTACAAGCGCTGCATCGGGTGTGGCGTATGCGTTACCAAGTGCGACAAATTCAAGGCCATCGTCCTCCGGGAACGGAAGATCTTCAGGCCCCCTGCCGACAACATGGCCGAGGCGTTCGCCCGCCGGTATTTCGAACTCAAGGGCCAGCAAGACAACCTTGTTCCAAAGCTGACGCTGGGAGTCACCCGTTTCCTCTCGAGTGTGAACCCGCTCCATGTGACCGGCCCCAGAGCCATGTCCTTCAAGAAGGACTAATCTGTCGGCCAGTCGCCTCCGAACAACCGCCGGGGGTTGTCCTCCAGGATGGTATGGATCTGCTCGTCTGTTACGCCGCCTTGCTTCATGACCGGAATCACGTTCTTGAACAGGTGGGTCGGATGCCAGTTGGCGATGAAGGGCAGGGCCGCCTCCGGGACGTTCAGAGGCCTTCCCAGCCAGTGAGCGATATAGTCGTGGGAGATCATAATCTTGTCGGCGTGGCCGGTACCGATGAGGCCGATGAGGACGCTGTAACGCTCCTCGTCCATCGGACAGCCTGCCAGCACCTGGATCCCCATTCGGTCGAAGGCCACGTAAACCCCGTGCTTCAGGGTTTCGAGCTGGTAGCGGATGTCCGTGTTGTCGCTCATGTGGCCGATCTGGATCCTCTTGGGGTCGGCCCCGGCTGAAACGAGAAGCTCGGCCTGCTCGGGCCCCATGGTGCCTTCCTGGGTGTGGGTGATGATCGGCACGCCCGTGTCCTTCTGGACCCTGGCGGCCACCTCGAACATCATTCGCTCATAGTCGGTGATCTTGCCCTTGCCGGTGCCGACCTTGATCGCCCCGGCCTTGATCCCGGTGTCGCGGATTCCCTCGGTGATCTCCTTGGAGAAGAGCTCGTAGATCTCGCCGCTCACGTCGCCCAGGCTGCTCCGGAACTTCCAGTAGGCGGGCATGCCTTCCTCTTCGTAGTAATAGCCGGTGGAACAGATGATGTTCACGCCGCTCTTCTCGGATACCTCCCTGAGAATCTCCGGGAATCGCCCACCGTCGTTCGGCGTGGCATCGACAAAGGTCTTCACGCCGAAGGCCTTGAGCTCGCCCATCATTTCCAGGGAGTCCTTCACGATCTGCGCCCGGTCGAGAGGCGCCACGGTCTGGTCCCCCTCCCAGCCGGGATAACCGTATGTGATGTGCTCGTGCGGAAGGGTCACGCCCATTTCACTCGGAGAGATGGGGCCCAGGACAGTGTTTACCTTGACGTTGCTCATTGGATTCGCTCCTCTATCTCTTGTGTCGTGCCAGGCCTTTGATCACCCATCCATACCGACGGGCTTACCGTCGATGATCTGATCCAGGTATTCGGACATGCCGTAGCCCACCCTTCCGTCACATCGGTATTCGGTCATGCCCTCGGTGATCCGGGTCTCGAGCTCCGTGCCGTCCGGCGCCTTTCTCCGGTTTCGGAGGGGAATCATGTTCAAGACCGTCCCCTCGACCTCGTATTCCCGGTCTGCGGTCTTTGCCCAGGCCTTCAGGCTCGTCTGGAAGTAGTTTTCGTCCCACTCCGACTCGATCCTGGCCTCCTCGATCATCACGTACTTGCCGTCGCGCAGCACCATGCCGCCGATGATCTGGCTGTCGTCCTGTTTCGTGATGATGGCAATCATCATGCCGAAGTCCTTGCCGAAACTCATGGGCAACCAGCGGTACCACTTGATGTTCTGCCAGTATCTCGGCCCCCAGGAATGGTCCCGCAGCCCGTACCCGTCAACCGAGAACTCCTCGTCGGCCACGCGGATCGTGCCGCGGCCCGCCACGTGCTGTTCGTAGTGGGCGCGCGCGAAGGCCTCTTCAGCCTTCTCTTTGAAAGGCGTGCCGTCTTCGTTGACCCGTTCGCCTCCGGACACAGGGGCCACCCCCTCGTAATCCAGGTCGACCTTACAGTCCACGAGGGGATTCTCGGTAAAGGCCTTCCTCGGCTTTGCCATTTCGAGGGGGTTCGTGAGGAGGAGCATCTTTCCATCGTAAGTGAGCCGGAGTTTCTTCAGAGGTTCCACGATCTCGAACTTGAGCCCCCCCGCGTCGAGGGCATCGTTGTCCGATATCTCGGGGCGGCCGAATATGAACCCGACCCGTCCGTCCGGCAGGTAGAGGCAGCAGGTCATCTCCGCGTACCCCTCGTTCGGCCGGTTCCCGACCCGGAACCACCCGCCGAGCCGGCTTGACGGGTCGAAGATGTTGATGTACATGCTCTCGTTGAAGTTCTTCTCCTCCTCGATCGGATGGGTGTACTCGTCCTCTGGCTCCATACGGAATTTCACTTCTTTCGTTGCGAGCATGCCGGGCTCCCCCTATTCCTTCAGGTTCCTGATTTCTTCGAGTGTCTTCTTGTAGTGCTCGCCGTCCCCGCGCCAGACGCAGCATGTGTCTTTCACGTACTCGAGCATCATCTCCCGGGCCTCGGGCGGAGGAGGCGTCTTGCCCCGGTTGGCGGCCATCCCCTGAACAGCTACCGAGCCCATGGTCAGCATCAGGCTGGTCAGGTGGTTGCATCCCTCGGTGCTGATGAACCTGTCTTTCACGGCTTTGGTGAAGCCGTAGACGATCGGCATCCCGATCAGTCCCTTCACCGAACCGATTGCCTGCCTGCAGCCCTCCGTCGGAACGGTCGGCATCTCCGCTTCGGCGTCCAGGATCTCGGTGGGCATGCCTCCGAGCAGGAGACGGACCACCATGCCGTGTACCTTGCCGGCGTCGCGGCGTTGTTTCGCGATGGTGAAGATCGGTTGCAGTCGCGTGTCCTCGAGGGTGCCCTCCACGAGCACACGCTCTTTGTCCACGGAATAGGTTTCGATCCGAATCGATCGGGTGTGTATCAGCTCGCCCTTGAGCTTTTCCAATGATGTCATTGAGCGTCTCTCCTTGTGCCGAAGCAATTTACGATTAGCCGTTCGCTCGGCGAATCGCTCTTAGATTCCGAGTTCATCCGCCACACGCGAACGATGGAGCCATGAAGTGCCGAAAGCCATTTCCGATGCCTTGGCGTGCTGCGAGTAGAGGTGCATGTCATGCTCTTCGGTGAAGCCGATCGCCCCGTGCAACTGATGGCCGATGGCTGCACATTTCTTGTAAGCGTCGTTACACCATGCCTTTGCCATGGCGATTTCCTTGGCGGCCGGGAGGCCCTGGCTCAGCAGCCAGGCAGCCTGGGTCGTGACGAGCCTCGTCGTCTCCAGGCAGGTTGCCATCTCGAAACAGGCGTGATGTACCGCCTGGAGCGCCCCCAGGGGGCGGCCGAACTGATGGCGTTCCTTGACATGGGCGACGGTCATCTCGACGACACGTTCCAGGCCTCCGAGCATCTCCGCGCATTTGAGCACGGTTGCCTTGGGCCAGATGTGGCCCATGTGGGCGCCTCCCTGCCCGAGACCGCCGACGA
>RCNG010000118.1_pt1 | contig 30603 bp, 30 predicted proteins | sample 2041371 | NCBI WGS metagenome assembly RCNG01 (sample SAMN09708227, study PRJNA481090) | Marine sediment metagenome, whole genome shotgun sequencing project. | biome: marine sediment; feature: ocean; material: sediment; isolation source: Sewage treatment plant 1 marine sediment (STP1) ... | reverse complement strand
CGGCATCGCCATCGCCGCCCTGGGCATGCTGTCGACCACCGGCATCCAGCTGGCCGTGGACGCCTACGGTCCCATCGCCGACAACGCCGGCGGCATCAGCGAGATGGCCGGCCTCGGCGAGGAAGTCCGCGCCCGCACCGACAAGCTCGACGCCGTGGGCAACACCACCGCGGCCATCGGCAAGGGTTTCGCCATCGGTTCGGCCGCCCTGACCGCCCTGGCCATGTTCAGCGCCTACCAGCAGATCGTGGGCCTGGAAAAGATCGATCTTCTGGTCCCCACGGTGCTGGTCGGCCTGCTGCTGGGCTCCATGCTCCCGTTCCTGTTCTCGAGCTTCGCCATGAACGCCGTGGGCCGCGCCGCCTTTGCCATGATCGAAGAGGTGCGCCGCCAGTTCAAGGAGATCCCCGGGCTGATGGAGGGCACCGCCGAGGCCGACTTCCGTCGTTGCGTGGACATCTCCACCGCCGCGGCCATCAAGGAAATGATCCTGCCCGGACTGCTCGCCGTGCTGACCCCGGTGGCGGTCGGTTTCCTGGGCGGCACCGAGATGCTGGGCGGCCTGCTGGCCGGCGTCACGGCGACCGGCGTGCTGATGGCCCTGTTCCAGTCCAACGCCGGGGGCGCCTGGGACAACGCCAAGAAGCACATCGAGGGCGGACACTTCGGCGGCAAGGGCAGCGATGCCCATCACGCCGCCGTGGTGGGCGACACCGTAGGCGATCCCTTCAAGGACACCTCGGGCCCCAGCCTGAACATCCTGATCAAGCTGATGTCCGTCATCAGCGTGGTGATCGCGCCGCTGCTGATCAAGTAGCGCCCGTCCTGTTTTTCCAAGATGCGGCCCATCCCTGCGGGGGTGGGCCGTTTTTCGGGGCCAGATCGCCTCTTGTGGCCAAGATACCGTCCCTCCAGGGGGATAGGGGCTCTTGCCATCCTCGGCTTGACCCCTCCCTGGTCAGGGCGTAGTATGTTCCCTCTGTCGAATCCGTGAACCGGTTTTTCCGGTAACTTTTACCTTCCGTGGAGGAGAATCCATGAACTTTCGCAGCGTGACGATGTGTGTGCTGGGACTGGCTTTGCTGGCCGGTCTGGTGGCGGTGCCCAACGTGGCCCAGGCCGATGGCGAGCAATACCTGGAACTGATGCGCCAGGATCTGAAAACCGCCAAGGTCGCCTACCTGACCGAGGGCATGCAGCTGACGGCGGCCCAGGGTGAGATCTTTTGGCCCATCTATCGGGAATACCAGAACGACCTGAGCAAGATCGGTGACAACCGGCTCGCCAACATCAAGGACTACGCCGCCCACTACGAAAGCATGACCCCCGAAAAGGCTTCCGAAATCATGAAGTCTTCCTTCAAGTCCCGCAAGGGCGCGCTCAGTCTTCTGGAAAAAGCCTCCAAAAAGGTGGCCAAGGAAATCGATCCGATCACCGCGGCGCGGTTTGTCCAGGTGGAGAATACCCTCAACCTGCTGATCGACTTGCAGCTGGCGGGAGAAATTCCCCTGTTCGAAACCCCCATTGAAGAATAGGCGAATTGTCAGGTAACTCTGGGCGGTCCCAACCGGGGCCGCCCTTGATCTATCAGGGGAGGTTGAAGCATCATGATCACCGGCCGTGAAATCACCGTTCCCACACGGGGATTCAGCGACATCCATGATTTGACTTCGGAGGTGGAGGCGATCGTCATCGACGCTGGGGTCAAGGAGGGCCTGGTCAACGTGTTCGCCGTCGGCTCGACCGCTTCGGTCACGACCGTGGAGTTCGAACCGGCCCTGGCGGCGGACATGACCGAAGCCCTGGAAAAACTGTGGCCCAAGGCCATGACCACGCGCCACGGTACGACCTGGGGGGACGACAACGGATTTTCCCATTTGCGGGCGTCGTTCATGGGCCCCAACATTACGGTACCGGTGCACCGCGGCAAGCTCGTCCTGGGCACCTGGCAGCAGATCGTCGTCATCGACCACGACAACAATCCCCGTGACCGACGGGTCTTCGTTCAGGTGATGGGGGATTAGGTTCCGGACAGGAGAAACGTCATGACAGGCCCCGCTCTTTCCTCGCATTTCGCCTCCCGTCAGCCCTCGGTCATCCGCCTGGCCCAGATCGAATTCGCCAAACGCGGGGACGGGACCGCCGACCTGAACGTCGCCATCGGCAACGTGTCGCTGCCCATGCATCCGGCCATGCAGGAGCGCCTGCGAAATCTGGGTGGGCCGGACAGTCCCTTTGCCGAGGGTGTCGTCAAGTACAGCGCGACCGTGGGTCTGCCCGAGACCAACGCGGCCTTCCTGAACATCATCGCCTCGAGCGGGTGCGCCACCGACGGTCTGTTCAGCCAGGTCACCGACGGCGGCAGCCAGGCCATGGAACTGGTCATCCTCGGCTGCTGCGGTCCTGCGGGTTCTGCGGACAAACCTCTGCTGTTGATCGACGCCGCTTACACCAACTACAAAGCCTTCGCCGAACGGCTGGGACGCGCCACCGTTTCCATCACCCGGACCCTGGATGACAGCGGGCATTTTTCCCTGCCTTCGGTGGCGGAAATCGAAAAGACCATCGAAAGACACCGCCCCGGCGCGATGGTCGTCATTCCCTACGACAACCCCACCGGTCAGCTCTATGACCGTCAGGCCCTGGTCGACCTGGCCCGCCTGTGCGTGAAGAACGGGATATGGCTGATCAGTGACGAAGCCTACCGGGAACTCTACTACCGCGGGGACGAGGCGGTGAGCGCGTGGGGCCTGACGGAGGACGAAGTGCCCGGCATCACCGGCATAAGGATCAGCATCGAGACCTCGTCCAAGGTGTGGAACGCTTGCGGCCTGCGAATCGGCGCCCTGGTGACCGACAACCCCGAGTTCCATGCCCGGAGTGTGGCCGAAAACACCGCCGGTCTCTGCTCCAACGTGATCGGCCAGTACATTTTCGGATCCCTGGCGGCCGAATCCCACGCCGACCTGGGGCAGTGGTATGCGCGCCAGCGGGAACACTATCAGACCATGCTGCGTGACATCACGGTGCGGACCCGGGATCTCCTGCCGGGGATCATCGTCTCGAGTCCGGACGCCAGCATCTACTCGGTGATCGATGTGCGCAACATCGCCCCGCCGGATTTCGACGCCCTGGATTTTGTGCTGTACTGTGCGCGTAAAGGGAGCGTGGACATCGATGGCCGGGCGATGACCCTGCTGACCGCGCCCATGGCGGGATTCTACAGCGTGAATGAAGGGGAGCCCAATCCCGGCCGGACCCAGATGCGGATCGCCTACGTGGCATCACCCGCACGCATGAAGCTGGTGCCCGAATTGCTGGCGGGACTGCTGGATCAATACCTCAGTCAGGATCAAAAGGCGTAGCTGCCGGGATGGACCCGGACCTCAGGTTTGTTTTCCCATGGCCTCGGCGGCCCGCTGGAAATCGGCGGCGGCGGCCGTGGTCAGTTCCGCGGCGACCAGTTCGGCGGCGACCCGGGTCCCGAAGGTGAAGGTGTCCAGGCCCAGGACGACCAGATCCACCACCTGGGCGGCGGAGCGCAGGCTGGCGGTCAGCAGGCGTGTCGATGACCGGCTGCGGCGCAGGATGTCCTGCATGGCCAGCACGGTCCCGGGGCCATCCTGGCCGGCGTCGACGAGACGGCCCAGATAAGGGGCGGCGTACGCAGCGCCCAGGCCAGCGGCGAGCAGCACCTGGCCGGGGGTGTAGACCGCGGTCAGGGTGACCTCGTGGTCGAGGTCGCGCAGAGCCCTCGCGGCGCGGAATCCTTCACCGGTGGCCGGGACCTTGATGACCGCGCTCAGGTGACCGTCGTATTCAGCCGCGACCTGGGCCAGTTCGTTTCCCGTTTCGGTCATCTGCCCCCAGGTCTCACCCCAGGTCTGCATCTGGATTTCCCGGGCGCCCAGATCCCCTGCACATTTCGCCAGCCTCCCCAGATTCTCCACGGTGCAGGGTTGGCCGGCGCGTTCCAGGAGCAGGGGATTGGTGGTGACTCCCCGGAAAAACCCCAGGGGCAGGTATTCCTCCCAGTCGCCGGGATCCGCCGAATCGAGAAACAGGAGCAACCCGGAAACTGTATCCCTGGGCCTTTGGATTTCGGAATTGTGGTTTCTGGCGTTCATGGAATTCCTGACGCAGGCGGGCCGGGCCCGTCACTCGAAAAGGTTCATCTGGCCCTGGGGATCGTCCCATACGGGCTTGAGACACTCGGGGTCATCGAAATCGGGTTTGTTCACCCGGCGTGAAACGGGATGGGCCCGCAGGAATTCAGGGTCGCACGGCCGCAGCAGTTTGGTCAGTTCCCGGGCCTTGTCCGCCGGAAGATCGAGCCAGATCTTCCAGTCCTTTTCCGGCAGCACCACCGGCATGCGGTGGTGGATCGGCCGCATGGTGCTGTTGGCCACGGTGGTCAGGACGGTGCAGGTCTCCAGCCGCCGGCCGCCGGGATATTCCCATCTTTCCCAAAGTCCGGCCAGGGCAAAAACATCCCCGTCAGGGCGCCGGAAGACGAAGGGCTGGCGGACTCCGTCGCGTTTTTGCCATTCATAGAAACCGTCCACCGGGATCAGGCAGCGGCGACTGGAGAAGGCATCCCGAAAAGAGGGTTTGTCGAGCACGGTTTCGCTGCGGGCGTTGATCATCTTGGCGCCGACCTCGGGGCCGGGGCTCCAGGGAGGCACCAGTCCCCAGCGCAGCGTCTTGACCACCCGACCCAGGGAGCGAGGATTGGGGACCACCGCGGCGATGTCGCTGGTCGGAGCGATGTTGTAACGGGGCAGCAGATCGGGCACCACGTCCAGAAAGAATTTTTCGGCCAGGACATGAGGCGCCGAAGATAGAATGATGCGGCCGCACATGACGCGATCCGTTCTCAAGGGTCCAGGGTCGGCGAATGACCGACATGATAAATCACCGGCGACCGGTTGCCAATCCGGGAACGGATTGCCTGCGGCCACTCAGGGCAGATCGAACAAGAGAAATTCACTGTCCCGGTGGGCTATGAGGTTCAACCGGGATTCGCCACTGACGGCCACGGCATCACCTGGGGCCAGGGTCTGGCCTCCAGTTTTCAGTTCCCCCTTGATCATCTGCAACCAGGCATGTCGGTCCGGCCCCAGGTCCAAGCCGGTTTCCTGTCCCTCCGCCAGAAGGGAGGCATAGAGGCGAACGTCCTGGCCCCAGCGGATCGATCCGTCGGTCCCGTCCGGCGAAGCCACCAGACACAGCCGGCCCTGCCGATCGGAGTCGGGGAAGTTCTTTTCGGCATAGTCCGGCGTGCGCCCGGTCCGTTCGGGCAGGATCCAGATCTGCAGCAGGTGGGTGGGTTCGGTCTCCGAAGGGTTGAATTCGCTGTGCCTGATACCGGTGCCGGCGCTCATCCATTGCACGTCGCCGGGACGGATGACTGATCCGTTGCCCATATCGTCCCGGTGTTCCAGAGCGCCGGAGATGATGTAGGTCAGGATCTCCATGTCCCGGTGGGGGTGCATGCCGAAGCCCTGCCCGGGGGCGACGGTGTCCTCGTTGATCACGCGCAGGACACGGAAGCCCATGTGGGCGGGATCATGGTAGCCCGCGAAGGAAAAACTGTGCCGGGCGTCGAGCCAGCCGTGGTCGGCATGGCCGCGGTCCTGCGAACTGCGAAGGGTCAGCATGCTCTCCTCTTTTCCAATCTGTTCTGCCACCAGGCCCTAGTCCAGAATCGTGACCTGGTCTCCGGTAGCTATGGTTCCGGTCATCTCGGGTATCAGGTTGACCCCGAAAACCACCCCTTGTTCCGTCTGGCGATACCCGACCAGGGTGCGCAACGGTTCTTCGGAGTTCCGCGCGCCGGTGGCCTGGTCCACGGTGGTGACGCTGCAGCGTGGGCAACGTCCGGCGAAGCGGAACACTGCCTGGCCGATGCGCAGCCGACTCCAGCGATCCTCGGCGAAAGGCCCGCATCCGGAGACCACGAGGTTGGGCCGGAACCGGTCCATGGGAAGCGGTTGTTCCAGTCGGCCGTTCAGGTCTTCCAGTGAGGCTTCGGAAATCATCAGCAGGGGGTAGCCGTCGGCGAAGCTCACGGACTCGCCGCTCTGTCCCTGCGAGGAGGAGATCGGCCGGCGGCACCGTTCGTCCATGTACACCAGGCGGCAGGGGTGCTCCAGGAATTCGGACAACCAGCGGTCCGCCGCCGGATCGGCCGCCGCGCCGTCGACCCGGTCGCGCCACACGGCAACCTCGGTGCGGAGATCTCCGTCGGGCACTTCCAGGCGCAGCGCGGTTCGGCCGGGCGCGGCCAGGTCGAGCCGGGACCCGTCGAATTCCCCGCTGATGAGGGCCAACCGGGGAACGGACCGCTGGCTGACGAACTTCCCCTGTTCGTCGACGACGATCCAGCGCCTGTCAAAGCGCAGTCCGGCGGGCTCCACCAGGGCCCGGGAGGCAGGAACGCCCCGGATGCCCTTGACGGGATACTGCCAGATGGCCGAAAGACGGATATCCATGTTACCTTCCCCGCAAGTATATAGAGGGGCTCCCCAGCGGAACCCCGGAAAGCGACCAGCATAACCACCAATCGCGAGAAAGGCCATGACGACCACCTCTTCCCTGTTCCCGAACCGCGCCATCCTGCATGTCGACATGGATGCCTTCTATGCTTCGGTCGAAGAGCTGGACGACCCCTCGCTCCAGGGCAAACCCGTCATGGTGGGAGGGACGCCGGAAGGCCGCGGGGTGGTGGCGGCCGCCAACTACGAGGCCCGCAAATTCGGGGTTCACAGCGCGATGAGTGCGGCCCGGGCCATCCGGTTGTGTCCAGACGGCATCTTCCTGAGGGGCCGGATGGACCGCTATGCCGAGATTTCGCGTCAGGTTTTCGAAATCTTCGACGATTTTACCCCCCTGGTCGAACCCCTGTCCATTGACGAGGCCTTCCTGGACGTGACCGGCTGCCGCCGGCTGTTTGGCTCGGCCACCAGGGTGGGCCGGACCATCAAAGGGCGGATCCTCGACGAGCTGGGATTGGTGGCCTCGGTGGGCGTGGCGTCCAACAAGTTCCTGGCCAAGCTGGCCAGCGACCTGGAAAAGCCGGACGGTTTCGTGGTCGTTGCTCCCGACAGCGCACGAGAACTGCTGGCCGCGTTGCCCATCCGCAAATTATGGGGCGTGGGGAAGGTCGCCGAGAAGCAGATGCACCGCTTCGGGATCCGCAAGGTGGGGGACCTGCTGGCCATCCCGCCGCAGCTCTTGATCGAACAGTTCGGCGACCACGCCGCCCACCTGCTGGAACTGGCCGTCGGGCACGACGAGCGCCCAGTCATCCCCGTGCACGAGGCCAAGTCCATCGGGAACGAGATCACCTTCCACGAGGATATCGCCGACGCGGGGGAGTTGCGGGGCATCCTGGACCACCTGGCGGCCAAGGTGGCCCGCCGCCTGCGGACCCACGGTTTCACGGCCCGCACGGTGACCCTGAAAGCCCGTTACCCCGATTTCACCACCCACACCCGCAGCGAAACCCTGAGTGAGGCCAGCGACTCGAGTGTGGACCTGCGGGACACCGCGCGCCGCCTGCTGTGGGACAACCTGGGCCGCCGGGGCCGTCCCCTGCGTTTGATCGGAGTGACCGCTTCCAACCTGGCCCGGCCCGGTCAGGGGCAGGGAATGTTGTTTGAGGATCCCAAGCGGGAACGAGATCGCCAACTGGACCGTATCATGGACCAGGTCCACGGAAAATTCGGGCCGAAGCTCCAACGCGGCGGCGGCCGCCCCTAGCCGGCGGTGGATCCTTGCTTGATCGACCGGCGGCGATTTGCCATGCTGTGGCCTCGTCATTCGTCATCCAACCTGGAGATCGTCACGTGGATAAAATGTTTTTTGGATTCTTCGGCGGCCTGGTGGTCGCTCTGGTCGCCTGGGGTGTCTGGAAAGTCGCCCGCCGCGGCCGCCGCGAAAAGGCGCCCGCGGTGATCAATCACGAGAGTTTCATCACCAGCATGAAGGCGGTCGGTGAACTCAGTGTCTTCAGGGTCATGACCAAGGAAGTGATCACCGCCAGCGAGCACTGGTTCGGCGAGTTCGGCAAGAAGTACCTGAACTGGCTGCTGTCCGAGCAGCGGATCACCCTGGTCATCGAGTTCGACGTGGATTTCCGCTACGACCTCAATGATCCTCAGTTCAAGGTCGAGCGGCGCGGTGAAGGATCGTTCAACGTGGTGCTGCCTCCCTGCCGACACGATGTGCTGATCCGGGACATGCAGATCCACAGCGAGGACAAGACCAAGCTGCTGCCCTGGTTGATGCCGGAGGTGGTCGACCGGGTTTTCACCGGCGGGTTCAGCGTGGACGCCAAGAACAAACTCATCAGTGAGACCAAGGTCCAGACCAGCAGCTATGCGGGAGACCTGGTTCGCAAGGCCACGGGCGAGGCCCAGCGTTCCGCCGCTCGGACCCTGACCATGCTGGCGCAGGGTCTGGGGGCCGAGAGGGTCGATTTCGAATTCACGCCTTCGGGGAAGTTCCAGCCGGAGGTGGACACCTCCAAGCTGGAGCAGCTTCTGCCGGACCCCGACCAGATCGACGGGGGGAGGTCCTGACATGCGACGTACCGTGGTGGGAGTCATGGGAGGATCCGTGGCCGACGAACGGACGGCGACCGGGGCCCGTGAGCTGGGCCGCCTGATCGCCGAGAACGGCTGGGTGCTGGTCTCCGGCGGCCGACCGACGGGCGTCATGCAGGCCTCCGTCAGCGGCGCTCATGAAGCGGGCGGCCTGACCGTGGGCGTGCTCTACGACGAGGACCGGGAAAACGCCGCCGACGGCCTGGACATTGTCATTCCCACGGGCATGGGGGCGGCCCGCAACATCATCAACGTACTGGCCAGCGATGTGGTCGTCGCCTGCCGGGGCACTGGGGGCACCCTGAGCGAAATCGCCATGGCGCTGAGGTTCGGCCGGCCCGTCGTCCTGCTTGATTTTGATCCCGGGGAAGCCTTCCTGGAGGCGGGGGCACCGAACCCCGTCTGGTCCCTGGCGGCCACCCCGGCCGAGGCGGTCGCCCTGGTCCGGGACTACCTGCGCAAGTTGGATCTTTCATGACCTTCGACTTCGACGCCCCTACCGAAAGGCATGGCACCGACAGCCACAAGTGGAGCAAATACGCCGGACGCGACATCATTCCCCTGTGGGTGGCCGACACCGATTTCCGGTCGTCGCCCGCCGTCCTCGAAGCACTGGCCCGTCGCGTGGAACACGGGGTGTTCGGTTACGGGGACCCACCTCCGGCTTTGATCGAAGCAGTGATGGCCACCTGCGAGGAACTGTGGGACTGGGCGATGGACCCTTCCTGGTTGGTCTGGCTGCCCGGCCTGGTCAGCGGGATCAATGTGACCTGTCGCGCCACGGGACGGACCGGGACGGGTGTGGCCACCACCACGCCTGTCTACCCACCCTTCCTGAAAGCGCCCGCCCTCATGGACCGCAAGCTGATCACCATTCCCCTGGCAGGCGACAATCTCGCCGGCTGGACCGTGGACCGTCGGCGGTTGACCTCCGGGTTGCAGGACGACTGCTCTCTCCTGTTGTGGTGCCACCCCTACAATCCGGTTGGCCGGGCCTGGCGCCGCGAGGAGCTGGAGATGGTGGCCGAGGCCTGCCTGGAAAACCGCACCGTCATCTGCAGCGACGAGATCCACAACCAGTTGATCCTTTCCCCGGGTGTGAACCATGTGCCCCTGGCCTCTCTGGGCCCGGAAGTCGCCGCCCGCACCATCACCCTGATGGCGCCCAGCAAGGCCTACAACGTGGCGGGTCTGAGCTGTTCACTGGCTGTGATCCCAGACGAGGGCCTGCGCCGCCGCTTCCGGCGGGCCATGGCCGGCATCGTCCCCTCGGTGAACCTGATGGGGTACGTCGCGGCCCTGGCGTCCTGGCGGGACAGCGCCGAATGGCTGGCTGCCCAGATCGATTACCTCCGGGCCAACCGCGACTATCTGGCCGGGCGCGTGGACGGCCTGGGCGGGGTTACGATGGCGCCGGTCGAGGCTACCTACCTGGCCTGGCTCGATGTGAGCGCCCTGAATCTCGACGATCCGGTGGCCCATTTCGAAAATCACGGGTTGGGTTTTTCGGACGGTAAGGAATTCGCAGGGCCGGGGCATGTGCGTTTCAACTTCGGTTGCACCGGCGCCACCCTGCGCGAAGCCTGCGACCGGCTGGAGAAAGCGGTGGCCGCCGCGGGCTGAGGATATCGCCAGGGCAGAAAAACGGGGAGGGCTCCAGAGCCCTCCCCATTCCTTTTCCCTTGCACGTGGCCGGGCCTTCGGGCTCAGCCAAAAATCGCCACTAGTGGACGGCCACGGTGTCGTTGTGCAGCGGGTAGTCGTTGGTGGTTGTACCGACGACCCACTTGTGCTCGGTCAGGTTGTCGTAGAACAGGTTGTTCGACCCGAACTTCAGGCTGTAGGCCTCGTAGCCCAGCATGTTCAGGTAGGCGGTGATCTGCGACGAGTGCTGGCCGGTCCAGCAGTAGACCACGACCGGCATGTCGGCCGGAACCTGGCCCAGCATTTGGTCGATGCCCAGGCTGGCCTTGGGCGTGAACTGGAAGGCGCCGGGGATGTGTCCCGGGACGCCGGCCGTGCCCTGGCCCAGGTAGTCCGCCTCGCCGAAGTAGTTGATGATGAAATAGTCTTCCAGGTTGGCTTCGATGTCGGCGTAGTTGACACCCTTGAAGCCCGCGGCCAGCATGGCCTCGGCCCGGTTCTCGACCACCGTGGCGACATTCTCGGTCAGCACCGGATACTGGTGCCAGGTCAGGTTGTCGTTCTCGGGGGTGGTGTCGGCGCTGGTCAGGTTGTTGGCGCAATTGTTGGTCCAGGGAGCCTGCATCTCGGTGCGGCTGCTCCAGGAGGACATGCCCCACTTGAGGCTGTAGACCTCGTCGTAACCCAGCATTTCCAGCGCGACCTTGGCGTGGCCGGCGCTCTGGCCGGAGTAGCAGGCGATCACGTAGGGCTTGCCGGTGGGGATGGTCAGCATGTCGGCGACCAGGGTGCTCAGGCTGGAGTGGTAGGCGCCAACGATATGGCCGGCGTCGTAAGCATCCTGCGCGCGGATGTCGATCACGGTGTAGGCCTCTAAATCACTGTTCAGCGTCGGGGCGTCGATGATGCCGGGGCAATCGGCGCCGTTGATGTAGGCACCGCCGGCAGCCGCCATGGCCGAAAACGCGAGACCGGGCGTGAAGCCCGCATCCATCGCGAAATCGTTCATCTGGGTGGCGTTCCACTGGTGGGCGGTCAGGCTGCTGTGGAACAGGTTGTTGGACCCGAATTTCAGGCTGTAGGCCTCGTAGCCCAGCATGTTCAGGTAGGCCGTGATCTGCGACGAGTGCTGGCCCGTCCAGCAGTACACCACGATCGGCATGTCGGTCGGGAGGTGCTTCAGCATCTGGTCGTAACCCAGGCTGGCCTTGGGGGTGAACTGGAAGGCGCCGGGGATGTGACCCGGGACGCCGGCCGTGCCCTGGCCCAGATAGTCGGCTTCGCCGAAGTAGTTGATGATGAAGTAGTCGCCCAGGTTGGCTTCGATGTCGGTGTAGTTGATGCCCTTGAAGCCGTTCTGGAGCATCCAGGCCACGCGGTCGGCCACGATGGTGCTGGCGTTCCCCTCCAGGGCGGGGAAGGCATGGTCGACCAGGTTGCCGTTGTTGTTGGCGGTCTCGGGATTGGCCAGGTGATCGGCAGTGTTGTTTTCCCAGGAACCGGAGGTGTCGTAGCTCCAGGAGGACATTCCGTACAGCAGGCTGTAGACTCTGTAGACTTCGCCGTAGCCCATCAGTTCCATGGCGATCTTGGCGTGCCCGGCGCTCTGGCCGCTGTAGCAGGCGATCACGTAATCCTTGTCGCTGGGGATGGCCTTGCTGGACAGGTCGTTCAGCAGGGTGCCCAAGGAGGAGTTGTAGGCTCCGTTAATATGGCCGGCGGCATAATGCACAGGCTGACGAATGTCGATGACCGTGTAGCTGGACAGGTCGCTGTTGAGGTCCGCGGCGCTGATTACGCCGGGGCAGTTCGCGTTGTTGATGTAGGCGGTGCCGGCTTCGGCCAGGGTTTGAAAGGCTGATTTCGCGGCGGGGGGAGTTACCGGATCATCATCGTCGGAGCAACCTGCAAAGGCCACCAGTGCGATCATAACCAGTACGAGCCAGGTCCAACGCTTTTCCATTGTCATTCTCCTTGTGCGGGCCTGCGGCCCTTGTTTTCCGGGACGAAGTTGCCGCCCCGGTTATGGTTTGACCGGCCTGGTGAGGGCCGGTCCTCCAAGGCAAATCTCGGCTACGGGAAATCCGGGCGGATCACGATGTCCATGTTGGCGTCGTAATCGACCAGCGGAGCTCCCATGTCGTCCCTTAGATCCGAATCGCGCAGCAGATACCCTTCCGGTCCGTCCGCGGACTGATGGCAGGCCGCCGAGCAACCGCCGGTGCCGCCGACGTTCGTCTGGGGAGCGATGCGGACGACGTTGTGGGGCGAGGTGTACTGCCAGGTCGTCTTTTCCAGGTAGTCCGGCAGGGCCAGGCCCCAGTCGGCATACGTTTCGGGATCGATGGGTGTGTGCCGGACCAGGGCGAAATCGTATTCCGTCCGGTGCGGGCTCGGGTTCTGGGCGATCTTGAACTGCACGACGCTCGGGTCGATCTCGAACTTGTCGACCTTGGCGCCGGGAGCCAGGTTGTGGCAGTTCGTGCAGTTCTTGTAGGGCTGCGAGTGGCAGACCTGGCACTGCAGGTTCCGGCCCGAACCCGGGTTCACGTGCATGTCGTGGTAGGCATTGGCTTCCAGGTTTCCATGGCACCTTTCACAGCGCGGCATGGTGGCCACTTCGTACCGGTGGTTGTAATGGTCGCCGGTGTACTGGCCATCGCCGTGGATCTCATCCTTCTTGTGACAGAACTCGCACTTGTAGCCCCGGGTGTAGTGCACGTCCCTCTCGTTGCCTTCCAACTCGCCCTTGTAGTCGGTTCCGACCCGGCTGCCATGGCAGGCGGTGCACTGCTCGTTCATGTCCGGCGTGCCGCGGAAACGATGGGAACCCGGTTTCAGGGTGATGATGGGGAACCCGCCGCCCACGCTGTTGGGCCGGCTGATGTGGCACTGGCCGCAGGTGGTGTGGCATCCCGCGCACTTGCCCTGGAAACCGTCCTGCCAGTCGCTGCCCTCGTAGGTGCAGCCGCAGCGGGCCTTGATGGCGGCGATTTCACCCCACAGATTGGAGTGCAGGCTGTTGGCGGTGGCGGCGACTTCGGTCGCGTGGCAACTGTTGCAGGAATTGAGGGCGAATTCCGGCTCGTCGTGACACGCCACACACCCGGATTCTCCAGGAACGCTCGGGTCCCCGATCAAACCTTCGTGGGCCTCTTCCATGGTGTTGAAGGTGTTGTCGGGCTGGCCGGAGTGGCACATCTGGCATTCCATGGCGTGGGGGGCGGGGTTGGCGCTCCCGGCGTAATCGGGGCCATGGACGCTGTTCAAAAACGAGGTCCCGTTGGTGCCGGCGATGATGACACTTTCCCACGCTTCCAGCGCGGGTACTTCGCCGCCTCAGCCGTCTCCCTTGTTGCCGATCGGGACCATCGATCCGGAGGTGTCACCCAGCGCGGCCTTGAGCATGTCTTCGCTGGAGTGGCAGCCCAGACAGGTCTTGTCGGTTGCGCCCGGCCCGTCTCCGGGTTCGACGGGGCCGTTGGAGGTGTCGTTGCTGCAGCCCCACAGGGCGAACAATGCCACCAGGGCCAGGGCGAAAAGTATCGAATACCTTTTCATCAGACTCTCCCTGATTGGGTAAGGGGATTCATGGGTTCAACATTCTTGGTGAGGCCTAGGGCGAAAATGGGGACGTTGTTGCAGACGACGTCGTTGGCCTTGAAATCACTGTCGGCGATCTGGTTGAAGACACCGACGTTCAGGGCGCAGTCCATGACCATGCCCACGAAACACCGGCTGGTGATGACGGGGTCGATGGTGCGGATCTCCCCTTCATCGATGCGCCGGGCCAGTTCACGGGCCAGATAGTTGATGAACGGCAGCCGTACTTCCTTGAACAGGACCCGCGCCACGGCGGATCCTCGTTCGAGGCTGTTGTTGACCATCAGCCGCATCAGTTCGGGGTCGCCGCCGGCCATGGCCAGGATGTGTTCGGCGATGGCCCGCAGGACTTCTTCGATGTTCCAGTTGTTGGAAAACCGTTCCAGCTGGGAGGGAATGTCGTGCTCGGCGGCCTTGGCGATGATGGCCTGTTCGTAGAGGTCGTTCTTGCTGGAGAAGTGGCGGTAGATGGCGGCCTCGGTGATGTTGCAGGCCTTGGCGATGGTCCGCATGGAGGACCCTTCGTAGCCTTTGGCGGCAAACAGGTGGGTCGCCTCTTCGAGGATCTGCTGGCGCCTGTTCGGGGATCCTTTAACGGGACTCACTGGCCTCTTCCCAGGTTGTAAGCGAACGTTTACCTACCAGGAAAATTTACGGCCTGTGATTTGTTTGTCAACAACTGTTTTTAATATAACATACTAAAGGAGTAGGAGTTACCCGATGATCCCCCACCGGACCTCAAAAAAAAAGGGCCCCCGCAGGGGCCCTCCGTCGTTTGGATCCGCCGGCTGGAATCAGAACGTACCGGATAGCGAGGCGGCGTAGAGGTGGTGGATGAAATTGTCCCACCGGTTCTCCTCGAACGCATTCCGGGTGTAGGAGGCCGTCAGGCGCATGTTGGGCCGGAACTGGTAGCCGGCCCGCAGGACAAGGCGGTCCTGGTCGGACTGCAGCTTCCTGATGACGTCCTCATTGCCCGTGTCCTCGAACCTGACGCCCTCGTAGTGGCCGTCGAGATGCAGGTTTTCGATGAGCACCAGGGTCGCCCCGGGGGTGAACCGCATGGTCGACCCGTCGGCCGCGATGGCGTTCATGTTGGAGGCGGGCACCGGGTCCCCGGTCAGGGCGTATTTTTCCGAACCGTAGGAGAACGTCCCGTAGATGGTCAGGACGTCCACCGGAATCCAGTTGAGGTTGGCGAAGCCGCGGTTGGCCTTCCAGGTGGTTTCGCTGGGGACGATTTCCGCTTCATCGGGAGCCGTATCTTTGCGCTCGTAGGTCTGGTCGATGGCCTGGTAACCGATGTCGAAACGGACAGTCTTCCAGGGCCGGGAGCGCAGGGCCAGTTCCCAACGGAACTGGTCCCGGTTCCGGTCGCCCATCCAGTAGAGCCAGGGGTTGACTGACCCGGTAGTGGCTGGGTCCTTGTCGTCCACTTCCTGAGTCCTCCAGGCCACCACGGCTTTCAGGGTGGCCGCCCGGCTGAACCGGTAGCGGCCGCGGAAACCGAAATCCTGCTGGTTTTTTTTGCGGTCGATGATCTGGGTACCGAGACCCTGGACCACGGTTTCATCCAGGTTGGATGTCTTGTACTTGTAGCCCAGCCGCAGGTTGGTCTTGGCGAGGCCGCTGTACCCCAGCCCGATGCGGTAGTCCTGGCTATCCCGCTTGCGGTCGGTGGCCTGCTGCACATCGGCGCCGAGATCGGTCCTGGCGTCCGTGTTGAGCGACAGGAAATTCGCCGAGGCGTTCAGGTCCAGGGCCTTCCCGAAGCGCGCCAGCAGACCGAGCCGGCCGGCGGTGGTCTTCGTCTCGCCGTTGAGATCGAAGGTCGCGCCGGTGACATCGCGTCCGGTGTTCTCGAGCTTGCCCGTTGAGCCGTGTCCGATCAGCTTGAACTTTTCGGAGAAGGCGTAGGACAGGCCCAGCTTGCCGTTGAAGAATTTCTGATCATCGGTGTTGGAGTGCCGGTCCACCAGGTCCCGGGATCCGTCGGTGCCGCGGTAGCTCAGGTTCAGGTCCGATCCGAAACTGCCGGTCGCAAAGCCGAGGCCACCGTAGATCTCGTTGGAGGTGGTGTCGAACTGCTTGACACCCGGGGCGGAGTCCATGTCGTTGCCAAAACCGCGCAGCAGACTTCCCTTGTTTTCCTTGCGGCATTTCCGCTTGTAGCCAATGGCCAGATCCCATTGATCGGAAAGATGCACGTTGACATCGACCTTGGCCCTTCTCCAGTTGAGCCGGGGCAGGCCGGCGAGCTCCGCTGGAGGCGGTGGCGCGGCGAAGGTGGCGCTCCTCATCTCGCTGGTCCGATCGTAGAAATAGTCGAAGTTCCGGTAATCGATGTTCCAGTTGTACCTGCCTGGTGCGTTGCCGCCCAGGTCGAACTTGCCGACCAGACCGCCGGTGCCGCCGTTGTCGGCATAACCCCGGAACCAGTACTTTTTGCCGTTTTCCTTGGTGTGGAACCAGCCCAGCAGGCCGGCGCCCGAATACTTCTGGACCAGCTGCCAGTCTTCGGCGCCCTTGGCTTCGTTGCCGTGGGGGTCTTTGGCTTGGAAGGTGCCGGTCCAGTTGTTCTGCTGGCCGATCAGGTCGCCCACGGGCGCCCAGATGCGGCTCTCCTGGGCCGGCAGGTCCACGGTTTCTGCTGCCAGGGCAGGCGCGGCGCACGCCAGAAGCGCCAGGCCCAGGACCATGCAGGTCGTTGTCCTATTCATCTTCATGGTCGTACTCCTTACTGGTCCCTGAAGTTCGGGTCGGTGTTGGATCCGTGCACTTCGGTGTGGCAATCGAAACAGCGGGCTTCCCCGGTCAGGAATCCGGCGTGGTTCTGGTCGCCGATCGCCCAGCTGTCACCTGCGTTGAAGCCCTGTTCGAAGTGGCACTGCAGGCACATGCTGTTGGATTCGGTGATGAGCAGCTTGTCGTGGTTCGATCCATGGGGCCGATGACAGGCCACACAGTCTTCACCGGACACGCCGTCATGTTCGTAGACGAAGGGCCCGGCCATCTCGTTGTGGCATTCCAGGCACACGGCGTTCAGGCCGTTCCAGTTCGTCTGGTCGAAGCCGGCGTGGGGGTTGTGACAGTCCTGGCAGTCGATCTGCCCTTCCAGGACCCGATGACGGAACGGGAGGCGGAAGTCCGCCGCTTCGGCCGTGTGGCACTGCAGGCAGAATTCACCCTTGTTCCGGAAATCGGCTACGGGCGTGACCCCGACCACGAAATGGACCTGGTCGTTGTGGCAGCTGGCGCAGGTGACCTCGGTGCCGGCGTGGGGGCCGCCCGTCCAGTCCAGACCCTGGGCTGTGTGGCACTGGGTGCACATCGCCACCCGGGCGCCTTTGCCCTGTTCGGCCAGAATGGAGGGGCCGATGATGAAGCCCTCGCCATCCTCATCGACATGTTGGCTGCCGGGACCGTGGCAGGCTTCGCAGCCGGAGATCCCCGTGCCGGGAATCGCAAGGCCCCTTTCAGGCGCGTGGGGGGAGTTGGCGTAGAATTCGCCGACATCGTCATGGCAATCGAGGCAGACCAAAGAGCCGACGTAGTTGACGTCGCCGGGAATGTCGAAGGAATCGACATAGGAAACGCCGCCTGCCGCGATGCCCGAGCTCAGCAGGAGAATCCCGGCCAGAGGCAGAATGAGACGCAGCATGAAAAACCTCCCCGTGCGGAGTAAACGATTGTTGACCAAGGGCAAGAATATGAGGCGGATCGATCTGTGACAAGATGAAAATTTAACAGGTTCAGTCAATAAAATAACAAGTAAATTGGTGGGATTTTAATGATTTACGGGCCGGGCGCAGCGGGCGCCCGGCCCATTCCGTTTAAGGCCTCGCGCCTATTCCTCGGGGACGGTCTCCTCGCCTCCGCCCAAAAGGTATTTTTCGAACCAGGCCAGATCCCATTTCATTTTGGCCAGGCGGTTCTCGTGGGTGGTGAGGTTGTGGGGCTCACCGGGGTAGACGACCAGTTCCGTCGGCACCTTGAGGTAGTGCTTGAAGGCCCGGTACAGCGCCCGGCTGTGGGCGGCGGGGACGCGCGGATCGTTGCCGCCGACATGGATCAGGGTCGGGGTCCTCACCTTGTCCAGGGCGAACAGGGGCGAGGCGGTCCGGTAGTGTTCGGGCACCTCCCAGGGCAGGCCCTGAACGAAGTTGATGACGTGCCCGGGCGTGTCCTCGGTGCCCCACTGGATGACCATGTCCAGCACTCCGGCGCCGCTGCTGGCAGCGGCGTAGAGTTCCGGTTCGGCGGTGATCATGCAGTTGGTCAGATAGCCGCCGTTGCTCCAGCCGCTGACGCCGATGCGCGTGGCATCGGCGATGCCCTGGTCGATCAGCCAGCGGGTCCCCGCCGCGATGTCGGACACCTCGATCTCATTCTCCCGTCCGATCAGCTTTTCCAGGAACTCGTCCCCGTAGCCGGTGGAGCCGTGGTAATTGGGGCTGAGCAGGGCGTAGCCGTTGCTGGCCATCAGGGCCCGGCCGTAGATCCACAGGCGCAGACGGTACTGGGTGGAAGCAGTCGGCCCGCCGTGCAGTTCGATGATCGCGGGCAGGGGGCCGTCACCTCTTTGGTAACCGGGGGGCAGCTCGAGAATGCCGAAAACCTCGTCGCCGTCGGCGCCGGTCCAGCTGACATGCTGGATCTGCGGAAGCTTCCAGGTGTCGACCTGGGGATTGACCCGGGTCAGCCGGTCGAATTTTTCGGGGGCGGAAGCCGAATAGATATCGTTGGCGTCGGTGGTGGTCTCGAAGATGACGGTCAGATGGGAGCCCTTGGCATCGAAGGCGAAAGCGTCGGCCACGATGTCGCCCCCCGCCAGCTGCCGGGTTTTTCCCTGACTGCCACTGGCGACCTTGTCGGTTCCGTAGACATGGACCCGGCCCATGGTTTCACCGAGATAGCACAGGGTGCGGCCGTCGCCCCTAAAGGCGAGGCCGCCTGCGTAGGAAACCATTTCAGGCCGCTCGACCAGTTGCAGGTCCCAGGTCCCGGAATTTTCCTCGGTGATCCAGATCCGACTGGCATAACCGTCATAGGAGATGGAGAAGGCGACCGCCCGCCCGTCGCCGGACCAGGCCAGATCATCGATCCAGCCGAAAGGGGAGGGATGATCCGCCCGCCATTCCTGGCTGGTGGTGCGGGTTACAGCTGCAGAGGCCAGGTCCAGGATCTCGACCCGGGACCAGCCTTCCTTGAAGATCAGTTCGTTGTCGCTGGTGGTGATCATGGCCAGCCGGGAACCGTCCGGGGACAGGGCCATGTCCCAGATCACCCGGTCGGCAGGCAGCACCGTTTCGTCGCGCCAGCTTTGCAGGTCGAGCTGGCGCAACTCGGTGAGGTTGGTCACGCCGTGACCGTATTCCAGATCGCTGAACTTCTCGCGGAGTTCTTTCCACTCCCCGGAAACGTCCTCTTTTTTGACGGTGTAGTAGAGGGTGCGGTCGTCGGGGGACAGAGCAAAGGACTGGACGCCGTCGGCCACCCTGGTCACGGCGTCAAGGTTGCCCCCTTCAAGGGCCAGACGCCAGACCTGACGGCTGCCGTCGTGCGGAGGGGCGTCTCGTCCCGCCTTGTCCCGGCCCAGGAAGTAGATGGCCCGGCCGTCGGATGACCAGGACACAGCCGAAGCCGCAAAGCTTCCGAAAGTGCGCCGGACAGGGTGTTGGCCGTCGCGGTCCACAGTCCACAGCTCGCTGTGCCGGCCTTCCTTGCCCCGGCCCCAGCGGCTCTCGGTATAGGCGATGGTGCCTCCAGCGGGAGACACGGCCAGGTTGCCCAAGCTGATGAGTTCGAAATAGTCCTCGGGGACGATGTCGTGATCGCGGACGAAATCCTGCCCCAAACAGGGAAGGGCGGCCAGCAGGGTCACAGTTGCGATCAATAAAATCGAAGGCGTCAAGGATCTCACGGGATGACCTCCGGCAGGATGCTCCGGGTTGGGGATTTCGCAGAACGGCGAGAGACTAACATCGTGGAGCTTGCAGGGGAGCAGTTTTTTTGCCCGGAGCAGGCCGGAAAAAGGATCCGGTCTTCAAAGCTGCTAAATGTCCCAAAAATTCAGAATTTAATGACGTCGGACGCCCTGAAAAAATCAATTTGGACAGATTCGGGAGGATTTTCAGATTTCCCCATCCGGTTATTGGGCGAAAATTGGTTAAATGAGGCCCTGGATTGGGGGTTATTCAGGTTTTGGGCTTTTTTCTCCCGTTTTTAGGATCTTGGCACACAATTTTAGAGAAAAAAGGAAATAATGAAAAAAACACAAAGTAATGATAGATTCCTCTTTATTCCTGTGGTATTGTCTTAATTAGTAGGGTCGGTCCGAAAGGGAGACAGCCCGAAAACTACGCCTAAAGCTAAGCAGAGGAGATCATTATGAAGAGAATGGTTACTGTTTGCGTACTCGCCCTCTTCGTATTCGGGGGAACCGCGCTTGCCCAGGATCCTGAGAACCCGTTCGCAAACAACATCGGCATTTACCTCAATCCGGCCGGGACAGGTAGCTGTGGAGCTATCGACGCGGACATTCCGTTTACGGTGTACGTGATCCTGACCAACCTCACCTACCCCGAAGTCTGGGGTTGGGAGGCCAAGTTCATCACCGAGAACATCCTGAACCTCGGACTGGACTTCCATGGCACCGGCATCAATGCCGCGACCCGTGAGGGAGAATACCTCATCGGTCTGAGTGAGCCCCTGTTGGCCTCCAACAGCAGGCTTGTCATTGCGGAAATCGATCTCATGATCAACGGTTTCCTCAACGACGTCACCCAGCCTAGCCATGTCTATATCGAGGGTGTCTACTTCAGCCTCATCGATAGCGGTCAGCCCGCGTACCTGGAAGCTTCTGGGAGCACCGGCGTGAGTCTGTACCAGGCGATCGGCGGCATGGGCACGGCTCAGATGACCTTGAACGGCGACTGCGCGCCCGTGGGCGTGGAGAGCAGTTCCTGGGGCGACCTGAAAAGCCTGTACCGGTAGTTCTGCGCCAGGCGCAGTTTTCGGACCTCACAGGAAGTCCATCGCTGGGTGCGGTGGGCCAACGGAAAAACGGCTGCTCCTCGAGGGGCGGTCGTTTTCCGTTTGCGACAGGGTTGGTCCCGGATCTGCCGAGGATCCGGGCGGCCTCTAGTCCTCTTCTTCGCCCACGGGGGAATCCAGTTCCGGATCCCGGCCTTCTCGCCAGGCCCTGAGCCCTTCGGTGGTTTCCAGCGATTCCCAGCACTGCTGCTGCCCTTCCCATTCAAGGGAGAGCATGCTGGTCAGATCCAGGTTGGCGGCTTGCTGGACCCCGAGCTTGGTCAGCTGAACCGCGGGCTGGGGCAGACGGCGCACCCGGTCGGTGAACCTGTCCAGTTCTTCCTCCCAGATTTCGTCGTCGATGAGACGGTCGACCAGACCCATGCGGCGAGCTTCTTCGGCGGGGATGGTCCGCCCGGACCAGAGGAATTCCAGGGTGCGCCCCGGGCCCATGAGTCTGGGCAGGATGTGGAGCTGGCCCCAGCCCGGCAGCAGTCCGCCGGCCATGTTCTGGGAAGTGAAGCTGGCCTTGTCCGAGGCGAGCCGGATGTCCACGGCCATGAAGAACCCGAGACCGAGGTTGCGGATGTCGCCCCGGGTGGCGGCCACCACGGGCTTGGAGGTCTCCTGGATCATGGTCACGATGCGGCGGGAGATTTCCTCGTCGGCGGCCAGGATCTCGAAACCCTGATTCTGCAGGTGGGCGTCGGAGAGACCGTCGAGATTGTGATGGAGCTCGAAAGCGTGGTCGCCGTCCGTGAACAGGATTATCCGGACGGCCCGGTCTTCCTGCAGACGCAGCATGAGGTCCAGGAACTCGTCGCAGAGCCCACCCATGTCCGGGGCGCCCGGTCCGATCATGCGAACAGTGGCGCAGCCTTCCGCGATCTCGCAGTCGAAGTTCTGGTAGTCCATGGCAGCTCCCGGCTGGTGGGGTGATTTGTTGTGCCCGTCCATAATAGGATATTGGGCCCGGGCGGCAAGCCGCCATTGATGGACACCGCCGGGCAACTGGAGTACGCTGTCGATACGGGGATGACGGCCGGCTCCCGGCCGGAACTGCCAGCAACATTGGAAAGGTGCGGGAATGAAAGTGTTCGTCACCGGAGGGACCGGCCTGGTCGGCCGTGCGGTCGTATCCCTCCTGCTGGACAGGGGTGACGAAGTACTCTGCCTGACGCGGGATCCCGCCACCGCTCGGGCGAACCTTCCCCAGGCCGTGGAGATCCTGGGCGGGGATCCCACCCTGCCCGGAGACTGGCAGGACCGGTTGGCGACCTGCGACGGTGTCGTCAACCTGGCCGGAGCGCCCATCGCCGACGGTTTGTGGACCCCGGGCCGCAAGCGCCGGATCCGCCGTTCCCGGTTGACCACCACCGGGAACGTCGCGACCGCCTTGGCGGCCTGCGACCATCCCATGGTCCTGGCCAGCGCGTCCGCCGTCGGTTACTACGGCGACCGCGGCGAAGAGGCCTTGGGAGAAAACAGTGAGCCGGGCGAGGGCTTTCTGGCCCGCCTGGCCCTCGAGTGGGAGCATTCCGCCCTGAAGGCCGAGAGGGAAAACGTCAGGGTGGTGCCGATCCGGGTCGGTGTTGTCCTGGCTTCGGACGGGGGCGCCCTGGCCAAGATGCTGCCGGCGTTCAGGCTGGGATTGGGCGGTCCGCTGGGAAGCGGCAGGCAGTACTTCCCCTGGATTCATATCCGGGACCTGGCCCGTATCATCCTGTTCGCCCTGGATCAGGACCGGGTCAAGGGGCCAGTCAATGCCGCGGTCCCGGATCCTCCCCGGCAGAAGGAGTTCGCGGCGGCCGTGGGCCGCGCCCTGGGGAAGCCCGCCTTCCTGCCCGTGCCGGGATGGGGCCTGAGAACCGGCCTGGGTGATATGGCCGACGTCCTTCTGTCCAGCCAGCGGGTGGTGCCTAATGTCCTGAGGGCGGAGGGTTTCAAGTTCGAATTCGGCGAATTGGACAAGGCCCTGGGTGATCTGCTCTGATCCCTGTCAACCCACCACGAAGGCGTCCCTTTTCAGGTCCCCGTTTTTGAACCTATCCAGCGACAGGCTGGTGATGATGTCGTCCGGTCGGCCGGTGGTGATGTAGCGGGCCATCCGCTGGCCGGCGACCGGTCCGAGCATGAAACCGTGGCCGCTGAATCCGCAGATATGGTAGTAGCCCTCGAGCCCCGGCACCCCTCCCAGGATGGGCCGGTGGTCCGGGGTGACGTCGTACATGCCCGCCCATTGGCGCATCATCCGTACCTGTGCGGCGCGGGGGTAGTAGCGGATCAGTGCCTTGGCGAATCGAACGGCGAACCGCAGCTGGCTGCGGGTGTCGAACTGGGCGGGATCGTCCAGGGCCGGTTCGGCCGGATCGCCAATGCCGCCGACGATTTCCCCCCGCATGCTCTGGCTGAAGTAGATGCCGTTGGTGATCGAGATCACCATCGGGTCGAGGAAGGGTTTGAGCGATTCGCTGACCATGATCTCATGTCGCTCCTGCCGGTTGGGCAGCTCGACCCCGACCAGGGCCGCCAGGGAGCGGGCCCAGGGGCCGGCGCAGTTGATCACGCGTTCGGTGGCGATGTCGCCCCGGTCGGTGTGCACGATGCGGACCCGGCCATCGTCGGTGGTGATGCCGGTCACCCGGGTGCGGATGAAGATGTTCACCCCGGCGCGGTGGCAGGCCCGCGCGTATCCCCAGACCACGGCGAAGGGGTAGGCGGTGCCGTCCTTGGGACAGAAGGTGGCTCCCTTGATGTCGGATATATCGAGATCCCGAACGAGCTTCAAGCATTCCTCGGGCTGCAGGAATTCGGTCGGAACGTCGCAGCGGTTCTGCAGGGCCACGGCGTCGCGCAGGGCGGGAAGGTCGTTTTCGCTTTCGGTGACCATCAGGTAGCCGCCCTGCCGGAAAAACACCTGGTAGCCGAGTTCGGTGGACATGTTCTCGTACAGGGCGACGCTTTCCTGGGCCAGGCGAATGTTCTCCTCGGTGGTCCACTGCTGACGGATGCCCCCGCCGCAACGGCCGGTGGAGCCGCTGCCGATGTACCCCTTCTCGAGGATGACGATATCCTTCAGGCCCTCGCGGACCAGTTCGCGGGCGGTGGCCAGTCCGTTTACCCCGCCGCCGATGATCACGGCCTCGGCGGTGGCGGGCACCGGTCCGCTGGACAGGGGGATCATGGGCCGGCCTCCGTATCGCCGCCTGTTTCGCCCGGAGGGTCTTCCCCCGCAGAGGGGATGTCGAGGGCGGCCAGCTGGGCGAAGGTCACCGGCTCGGCGGGCGGGCGGATGTTGGTCAGCCGGACTTCCTCTGGCGGGATGTCCCGCAGCTCCGAAAGCTCCCCGGCGGCCTCGCTCAAGCAGCCCTTGCCCTGGCAGAATCCGGTGCCCACTCCGGTGTAGCGTTTCAGGGATTCGAGTTCGGTGAAGCCCTCGGCATACGCGTCGTGGAATTCCTGGCGGGTCACGTCCTCGCAGCGGCAAAGAAAAACCTTGGGTTTGCTCATGGGGATTCCACCTCGCCCAGGGATTGGAGCCGGGTGCCCGGGAGGTCCCCGGCGGCTTCACCCACGGTTGTCAGCCACGCGCCGTCCGGTTGCGCCCCGCCGGGATCGGCGGCCAGGAAGCCGCCCCGTTCCGGCTGCAACGAAAGTTCCGCTCCCAGCTGGTAGGGGATGTCATAGGCCGGTTTGCCCCGGTTGCAAATCACCGCGATTTCGGCCTCCATCTCCAGGTGCGATCCCGTCAGGTTCTGCTCCGAGGACCTGGGGGAGAAGGTCGCCCGCAGTTGACTGCCGCCTTGCGGTTCGATCCTGTTGAGGGTCAGACCGGTGGTGAGCTGCCAGTTCATTTCAAGGGCCGCCGGGACGGCCTCGGGTCCGGTTTCCGCGGACAGGACCAGGCCGAGGCGAGAGCCCTTGGCCGCGAGAACGGCCGCGCTGAGCCAGAAATCCAGGCCGCCGCCGATGACCAGCACGGGCTTGCCCTGCACGTCCAGGCCATCGCGCATCAAAAGACGGTAGAGGGCTCGTGGGCCCAGGGCTCCCGGGGCGTCGTTGCCCTCGAACAGCCCCAGGGTGTCGAGGGCTCCTGCCGCCCACACCAGCTGATCGCTGTCGGCCGTAAACAGGGCGCCTCCCCGGCGCAGGAGGAGACCGCCGGGATGATAACCGGCGATGGCTCTGGTTGCTCCGCTGAAGTTGACGTCCTGTCGAGCGGCGATTAGCTCCTGTGCCTGGAGGGATCTGGCCAAGGCCGACTGGAGCTGGGGAAATCGTTCCAGCAACCCGGAGTGATGGTCCCGGAGAAACCGCAGAGCGTCGGCGCGCTGGCCGCCGGGTCGATCATGGTCATCCACCACCAGGACGCGGCCTGTCGCGGTGGCGGCCGCCTGGAGCCCCGTAGGGCCGCCGCCGACCACGATGGTGTCGAACCGGCCCAGATTCGCCTGGTGAAGGGATGTTTCCTTCGCGACCGATGGGGCCGCGGCCAGAAGTCGTAGCGGGGCGGTGCCCTCGGGCAGGCGGCCGATGCCGGTCATCGGTCGGATCCGTTCCAGGAAGAAACGGCTCAAAAATGGCGGCCGAGTGAACCATTTGTAGTAGAAACCGACGGGAAAGAGAGCGTCGCCGGCGGCCAGCACCTTCTGCATGGGCGCGGCGTAGAAAGCGCCGGGATCCTGCCGTTCGATTTCCATCCCGTCCCGAACGGGCAGTTCGCAGGTCCGGACGTTGGGGATGCGGTCCACCCGCATCAAACAGGCCGTGCAGTGGCCGCGGGCGCAGGTCAGGCCGCGGGGGCGTCCGTATTTGGGGGAGCGGCTGAGATGGCGGACGCCGTTTTCCCACAGGGCGACCGCCACGGAGGTGTCGGGCCGGCACTCCAGGGTCCTGCCTTCGAAACGGATGTGCACCTTGTCCATTGCCACAGCGGGTCCTTTCGGCGTCCTGTCCGGCTGTTCCGGACTCGAAAATATAGCCCGGATCAGGACGCGGCAAGGACAGTGTGGAACCGGACCGGATCGCGACATATATTTGTGGGACCGCGGCCGCCCGAGGGCCCGCCGCGAGCAGGGACGTTCACGGGCGCCCCTCCCGGCAGCAAACCGTCACCAGATACGAGGTGGATCATGACCGTCAAGAAGTTCGCCGAGGTTCGTGAGCAGGCCGAAAAAAAAGGCATTGAATTCATCGATTTGAAAATGCTGGACCTGGCCGGCCGTCTGCATCACATCTCCTTTCCCATCGACCGCTTCACCGAAGCTTCCTGCGCCGAAGGCATCGGCTTCGACGGTTCGAGTTACGGATTCCTCAAGGTGGAAAACAGCGACATGGTCCTGGTGCCGGACCTGGACACCGCCGCGGTGGACCCCTTCCGCAGCCGCCCCACCCTGTCGCTGTTCGCCGAGGCCTGTCTCACCGACGAAAAGCGCAGCCCCTTTCCCCAGGACGGTCGCAACATCGCCCGCCGGGCCGAACAGGCCATGCGCCGGGCGGGCGTGGCCGACCTTTCCCAGTGGGCACCCGAATACGAGTTCCACATTTTCGAGGAAGCGGACTATCTGACGGAATCCAACGACAGCGCCTACGGCGTGCGCAGCGGCGAGACCTTTTTCCAGAACGCCTACCACGCCTGCAATCCCTTCGACCGGTACGACGATTTCCGGGACGAGGTCTGCGCCCTGATGGCCGACTTCGGCATCCCCGTCCGCTACCACCACCACGAGGGTGGGGCCCAGGGCCAGCAGGAGATCGAAGGCTGGTTCGCCGACCTGCTGACGACCGGCGACCACGCGGTGTTGACCAAGTACATCCTGTTCAACCTCGCTGATAGGCACGGGCTCAAGGTGACCTTCATGCCCAAGCCGCTTTTCGACAACGCGGGCAGTGGCTGGCACCTGCATCAGTTTCTCATGAAAGACGGGCAAAACATTTTCAATAAAGAAGATGGATACGCCAGTCTTTCGGAGACGGCCCTGTTCTACATCGGCGGCATCCTCAAACATGCCGATGCCCTGTGCGCCTTCACCAACCCCAGCACGAACAGCTTCAAGCGCCTGGTGCCGGGTTTCGAAGCGCCCACGGTGCGGACCTTCGGCCGCAGCAACCGGGGGGCCGCGATCCGCATTCCCAGCTACGTGACCGATCCCCAGATGCGGCGCATCGAATACCGTCCGCCCGACCTGACGGCCAACCCCTACATCTGCTGCTCGGCGATTCTGATGGCGGGCCTCGACGGCATCATCAACCGGATCGATCCCATCGCGGCGGGTTATGCCCCCGAAGACGCCCCGAGCGAAAACATCCGGCAGGCAGATTACCTGCCGCGCTCCCTGGACGACGCCCTGGACGCCCTCAAGCAGGACCACCAGTTCCTGGTCCGCGACGAGGTGTTCCCCGAATCCCTGATCCACCGGTGGCTGGAAATCAAATGGGACGAGATCAACACCATCAACCGCAGGCCACATCCCTACGAGTTCACGATGTACTTCGATTTCTAGGTCGGACAGGGAGGGACCATGCGCGAGATCACTTTGCAGACCGGCGGTAGGACCGATTTCGTGGACCTGACGGGCGAAGTCCAGTCCGTGGTCACGGAACAGGGAATGGCCGAAGGCGTGGTCGTGGTTTTCAATCCCCACACCACCGCGGCGGTGACGATCAACGAAGGTGCCGACCCCGACGTGGTCCGGGATATGACCTTCGCCCTGGACCGCCTCGTGCCCTGGCGCGACGGATACCATCATGCCGAGGGCAATTCCGCCGCCCACATCAAGGCCAGCATGTTCGGCAGTTCAGTTACGGTGATCGTGTCGGACGGGAAACTTGTGCTCGGGACCTGGCAGAAGATCTGGTTCTGTGATTTCGACGGTCCCCGCCGGCGCCGGATCTGGATCCGGACCATGGCTGCCGCTGCCGGTCAGTCGGGGTAGACGCCTGCGATGTGGCGGGTGGTGGATTTGGCGGTCAGCGCGAAACGTCCCACGGTCAGGGTCGAGTCACGGATCGTGAAGGCCTCGGGGTACAGGCTGACGGTGCCCCGGAATCCCGCCTCCTTGCTGAGGCTGTCCAGCTGGGCGGTGGCGAAGCCATAGGGCCAGGCCAACCAGCGAGGCGCAATCCCCACCCCTTCAGTGAGATCCATCCTGCTGGCCATCAGATCGGCGGCCACGGCCGCATAGGGGCCGGAAAGCAATTCCTCCAGATTTTCCGGCAGGCCGTCCCCCCGGTGTTCCCGGGCCTGCCGGGACAGGTCTGACAGGTTGTCCAGGTGGTCCTGTTCCGGGACGTAATCCGGGTGAAAGAAAACCGGTTCCAGGCCGCCGTCGGAGCGGATCTTGAAGTGGAGGTCGCGCGTGTGCGACTCAACCAGGATGGTTCCCGAGTCCGCCATCTCCGCCAGTTCGTCCCAGCTGCAGACATCGAGCTCGCTCCAGGAAGTCCCCACTTTTCCGGTGGGCACGAACAGGTGCGCCTTCATGCCGTACTTCTCCAGGAGGGGCCAGGCCAGTTGGTAGACGCTCCGGTCGGCGTCATCGATGGTCAGAACCACCGCCTTATCCGGGAGATCCTGTCCTGCCTCGACCAGGTCGGCGATCTCGTCCAGGGTCATGACGGCCGTGCCGGAGTCCCGGAAATAGCGCAGGTGCTTTTCGAATTCCCCCACCGGCGTAGTCCAGAATTCTCGCGGGCCCAGGGCCGGCATCCCGAACAGGACCGAACCGAGGACCTTCATGAGGTAGGACCCGTTGAAACCAGAACGGAAATAGTGGTAGCAGAAAATGGGGACGCCGTCTTCGATGGGCGGAAATCCCTCGGTCGCCAGGGTCGGGGGATCCAGGAGATAGCCGGCAATTTTGCTGTCGGGGTTGTCCCGGTCGTCGCCGCCGCACCCGCCGCACCCGCCCAGAAGCATGGCCGCCGCGACTACCGGCAAAGCCAGACCCAGGAGAATTCGCAGGTGGGGATTCGGTTTCATGGCGATTCCATGTCAGAACAGGGCTCGGACGGATAGGTTGGCGAAGGTGCGGCTGTAACCGCTGGCCGAGGCGAAGGAACTCTTGGAGTAGCCGCCTTCCAGGGCCGCCAGCCAACCGGGGCTGAAGCGCCAGCCCACCCGGCCGGAGGCGCCGCCGACGGTCACCGCGTCCGCGCCGATCTCCTTTTCCCGTCCGACACTGCCGTTGATCTTGAAGGTCATTCGGCTGGTCCGTGTCATCACGGTGGCTTCAATGCTGCCGTTGCGGACCCAATCCGGCGCCCAATAACCGCCGGGGTAGGGGATCGAAAAATCCATGTAGGTCAGCACGGGCCCGACGATGAAATTCCAGCGGCCCTCTTTCCGCCAGTCCAGCCGCAATCCACCGCGCAGTTTCTCGTTGCCGTCGCTGTAGTCGGCGGCCTTTCCCGAAGCGCCCAGCTTGAAATGTTTGGCGAAGCGCCAGTCGGCCGACAGGTTGGCCTGTCGGTAGCCGATCTTGTCGTTCAGGGCGAGGAAGGTCTCCACGGGTTTCGAGTTGCCCCCGAAATCGATGCGCAGACGGGGCTTGGCGATCCAGGTGAACCAGAAATCCCCGCCGGGCCGATCCCACTCCAGTTTTTCGGTCCCGCCGAACAGGGGGGCGCCGGAACGGAACCGGTCCAGCCAGCCGTAGGCGTGCAGGGTCCAGTTGTGGGCCAAGGACGCGATGAATCCCGCACCTGGTTTCAGGTTGTTGATGTCGGCCTGGCCGGGCTGCCGGAAGGTCTCCCAGACGGGAATGGCCTGCAGCAGCTTGTTGCCGAAAATGGTGAAGGTCCCGATGGCGGTCAGGCGGTAGGTGTCCAGATCGTCGGAATCCCAGGAGGCGTAAGCCTTTATTTCAAGATGAGGGGTGTAACCGTCCAGGACCGTCAGCAGGAAATCCGAGCTTTCCCGGCCCGGTCCGGTGTCGGGGGCAAATTCGTCTTCCACGGCTCGCAGAACCTTGAATCCCTCGTGCAGGCGGTTGTCCCAGATGAGGGTGCGACCGAGCCCGATGCGTGAGGTGCCGTCGGAGGGATCCTCGCGGACCAGCTCCCGGTACAGGGCGATGGACTCCTTCTGCCTCCCGCTCCAGCTGTAGGCCAGGGCCAGGCCCTTGCGCACGTCGCGGTTGGGCTGGTCGGGGTGACGGGCCAGGTAGCGACGGAAGTAGAAGATGGATTTTTCCGCGTCCTCGCGCCACAGCTTCTGATAGGCGATTTCCTGGGCCACGGTCGGCACCAGGGTGGCGTCGTTGGCCAGGGCCTCGAGGTACATGGCCGAGGCGTCGTGGTGGCTGTCCTTGCCCGCGGCCACGCGGGCTTCGGCGACCAGGGTGCGTGCGTGTTCCGGATTGATAATCTTGTCGCGCTCCACGGTGGTGGAATCCGGCGCCGCGGTTTCCGCCAGGGCAGCGCTTGTGGGACACCAGGCCACCGTGGCGGTCACCAGAATCAGCAGGGCGCAGGTTGTGTGCCGAGGGGCGACCATGCTTACTCCCGGATGGGTTTCCAGAGCGTGTACTTGCGCTTCTGGCGGTTGACGTTCAGGCCCATGGGGGCGGTGGTCACGGTGATGACGGCCATCAGGATCCAGTAGACCAGAGGGTAGAACACGGCCACGAAGAAGTACTTCGGGAGGTCTCGGTCGTAGTTGCGGTCCATGAAAACCCCGGTGACCAGCTGCATCAGGCACACCGTCGCGATG
>RCNG010000117.1_pt1 | contig 30639 bp, 16 predicted proteins | sample 2041371 | NCBI WGS metagenome assembly RCNG01 (sample SAMN09708227, study PRJNA481090) | Marine sediment metagenome, whole genome shotgun sequencing project. | biome: marine sediment; feature: ocean; material: sediment; isolation source: Sewage treatment plant 1 marine sediment (STP1) ... | reverse complement strand
CCCACGCTGTTCGCTTGCGGTGAGAAGGATTGGAACGTCCCCTTACAGAATTCCGAACAGATGTATCAGGCACTCCGCCGCCGCGGCATCACTACGCGGCTCGTTGTCTATCCGGGCGAACACCACGGCGGGTGGACGACGCCGCATCAGAAGGATTTCCTGGAACGCCGGTTGGCTTGGTACGACCAGTACGTGAAAGGCAAGACTTCCCCTGCGCCAGAGCAAACCTCCAGATAATCGGGAGAAAAGTGTAGGGTGTGGCCGAGAGCCTGTCGGAGATTCAGGGAATCTCAAAGATCGTCGGAATCGTCGGTCCTGGCACTTGTCTGGTTGCGACCTCAGAGGAGAGATTCGGAGCGTAGCCGCTCGATGATTCCGAGCGCTGACTTTGACCGGTCCATTGTATAAAAGTGCAATCCGGCAACGCCATGTTCGAGAAGCTGGCGGCATTGGCTAGTCGCGAGCTCGACTCCGAGTTCGACCAGCCCTGCCTTGTCGTCCTCGGCTACCGTGGCAATCCTGGCCCTTAGCTGATCGGTAATGGTGGCGCCGCAGATGCCGGCCAGAGTCTCCATCATCTTTACGCTATAGATCGGCATCACACCGGGAATGATCGGGACGTCGATACCGATCTGCCGGCAACGCTCACAGAAGTCGAAGAAGAAAGCGTTGTCGTAGAAGTAGTTGGCGATGATGAACCGAGCCCCGTTGGTGACCTTGAGCTTCAGGAATTCGAGATCTCGATCCCTGCTCTCGGCCGCGACGTGTCCCTCGGGGTAGCCGGCGGCACCCAGGCACAGGTCCTCGAAGCGAGAGCCGAGGAAGAGCAGGAGGTCCGATGCATGGGAGAAGCTCTCCGGATGTGGGGTGAAGCCTTCAACATCTCGCGGTGGGTCACCACGTACAGCCAAGAGGCTGTCGATACCAAGCTCTCGATAGCTGCTCACTACCTCTGTGATCGCGGTCGGACCGAGGCCGTAGCAGGCGAAGTAGGGGAGGACCTCGAGCCCCTTACCGACCTTGAGCTTCTTGACGAGATTGTAGGAGCCCTCTTTCGTCGAACCACCTGCCCCGAAGGTCACCGAGAAAAAGTCCGGCTCCAAATCGGTGAGCTTGTCGATCGCCTTGTCGAGATTGATGGCCGCCTTCTCGGTACGAGCAGGAAAAAGCTCGAAGGATATTGTTGGCTTACGCCCTGACTGCCACAGCTCGGTGATCTTCATCAATCCGCTCCTATTTCATCGGTGCCACTGATCACAACCTCACAACCCAGGTCTCCATTTTCATTCACATTGTGACATCGGTGCCACTGATCACAACCTCACAACCCAGGTCTCCGTTTTCATTCACATTGTGAGGTCGTGATCAGTGGCACCGCTCAGATCATAAGTGAGTCCCTGGATCCTTTCAGTTACTATCCCTCACTCATTCGCCGTCATCCAAGCCAGGACCTCTCTGTCGAACAGGTCGGGCTCTTCGTACTGGGGGGTATGTCCACTGTTTTCAAAAACACGGATGGTGAGATCGCTGAAACGGTTTTCGATGGGCTCCCAGGACGATGGCGGGGCGACCAGGAAGTCGTATCGCCCCAACGCCATGAAAACGGGTTGATCGAAGAGATCCAGACCGCGAGTGATGTCGATGTCTCGGAACAGCTCCCCCCAAACGTAGTCGAACATGTCTGTGTTGATATCCACTCCCTGCCACAGAGGGGTTGAGTCGAATCCGGAGTCGTACCACGCAAACGGCCCGTTGCGAATGTAGTTCTTGATAAACCGCTCCCCCGGAGGGAGCCCTGCAAGCTCCTCGTCCGTGATGTTCCTTCGGTTCTCTTCAAGAGTTGCCTTTCGTTCGGGAGACGCCAGCTCCTCCCAGCTCGCCTGAGCAGCCTGTCCGCTAGAGGCGCTGAAGTCAGGAGCGATACCGATCATGATCACGTGCGATACGTTGGCCGGATACTTCTTTGCGTATTCCAGAGCCATGAAGGCGTGTCCGGAGTGCCCTATCACAGCAACCCGTCCCAGCCCGAGTGTCTCGCGGACCAACTCGATATCGTCGACAATCCTGTCGAGGGTAAACTCCTCGGTTTCGACCTTTCCTGGAGAGGCGGCCGAGCCGCGGTGGTCCACAAAAACCAGGCGTAGGTGGGAACGAAGGTCCTGAGAGAAGACCCGCGCGTAGTAGTTTGGAAACCCGATGACGATGGCGGGTGTGCCCTCACCCTCGATCCGATATTGAAGCTTGAACAGGCCGCTGGGAACGACACCGTTCTCTGCGGTTTCCTGCTCTTCAGTGGGCGGTGTAGCCGCACCGCACCCTACGAGAAACACCAGCCAAAGACTCGCCGCCAATCGCACCTCGCTCCGACACATCTGACACCTCCACTATCCCTATGTGTGGAAGGTGGGGCCCAGGCGGGCGAAAGGCAACAACTGCATCCAGATATCCTCATCTGGCTGCGGTTCATTAGGAACGGTTATTACAGGCACTTACGTATGATCTTCTGAAATGACGGGGGTCGATTCTGGCAGGGTGGTTTTGGCGGTTTGTGTGTCGCCTGAGACACGATCATAGGTGAGTGCCTGGTTCCTTTTGAATCCGCTCGCGCTTTCTCCAGGTATTGTCTTTGGTCGCAGCGGACCATGGCGCGCAGAGGGTCAGGGTAGTACCATGCGCACGTCATGGAGAACCGAGCGTGCGCCGGGGCGATCGCCTGGATCGCCTTGACCCTGATCTTCACTGCTGGATGCGCATCTGGCCCCGAGGCTGATGAGGACCGGCTCCTTAGCGGATTCCTCGATCCCCCGGCCCGGGCCCGCCCCGATGCTTTCTGGCCCTGGTTGAACGGCCACGCTGACCCGACGCGGCTCACGGAGGAACTCGAGCATTTCAAAGCCGCCGGTTTCTCACGCCTGCAGGTCTGGGATGTGAAGGCGCACCAGGATCCCGACGAGGTCGTCCCGATCGGGCCGCCGTTCCTCAGCGATCCGTGGCTCGCCAACTTCGCCCATGTGAACCGCGAGGCGCTGCGGCTGGATCTGGAGCTCGGGCTCCTCGCGGCCAGCGGGTGGAATGCCGGCGGGACCTGGGTCGAGCCGGAGCAGGCGGGGATCGGACTCTTTTCCTCGGTGAAAATTGTCCACGGTCCGGCGGACCTCGAGCTGGAGCTCGAGGTCCCCGAGGTTCCCGAGCACGCCCCCCGAGGCGAGGATGGCCGGCCTGCGTACTGGCGGACCGTCGCCGTCCAGGCCATTCCCGTCACGGACGGCGAGCATCTCGATCCCGAACACGTCCTCGATCTCTCGGATCGGCTCGACGAGGACGGGCGGCTCCGGTGGAACGCGCCCGGGGGCGACTGGGCCGTCCGCTGGTTCATCTTCGCAAACACGGGCCAGCGCCTGATCGTGCCCAGTCCGAACTCCGACGGGCTGCAGATCGATTTCTTCGACGAGGACGACAGTCGGGCCTACTTCACCCACGTGCTCGATCGCCTCGAGTCCGCCCTCGGGCCGCTCGAGGACTCCGCTCTCCGCTACCTCGAGGTCGACAGTCTCGAGCTCGAGGGCCGCCGCCTCGACGCCTGGACAGAGGACATCCTCGAGAGCTTTCTCGAACGGTACGGCTACGACGCGAGCCCCTACCTGTCGCTCATCCACGGCGCGGCGACCGACGCCGAGTTCGGCGAGCGTGTCCTCTTCGACTGGACGCGCCTGGTCAGCGACCTGATGATCGAGAGGCACTACCGCCTCGGCGACGAGTTGCTGCGCGAGCGGGGCCTCTTGCTGGCGGCCGAAGCGGGAGGACCGGGGCCGCCAATCTGGAACAGCTGCCCCGTCGACGCGTTGGGCGCGCTCGGCGCGGTGGGACTCATGCGCGGCGAGTTCTGGCCGAAGCAGCGCAGCATGTATAACGTCAAGGAGATCGCCTGCGCCGCGCACACCTACGGCCAGACGATCGTGGACGCCGAGTCATTCACCTCGTGGCGGCACTGGCGCGACGGGCCCTACTACCTGAAGCTCCTCGCGGATCAGGCCTTCGTTGACGGGCTGAACCACATCACCTTCCACACGGCTCCCCACGGCGGGGAGGAGGTCGGCCTGCCAGGCTTCGCGTACCACGCGGGCACCCACATGGGGCCGAACCTCGTCTGGTGGTCGATGGTCAGGCCGTTCATCGACTACCTGTCGCGCACCTCGTTCCTGCTGCAAGAGGGGCAGCCCGTGGCTGACGTGGTCCTCTACCAGGGCGCCGGGGCGCCCGCGTTCCATCCGCTCGCGGTCGACATGAACCCGGAGATTCGAAGGGCCGGGTACGACTACGACGTTGTCGACGTCCGCGTGCTGACCGGGTCGATGAGTGTGCGCGACGGACGGATCGTCCTCCCGCACGGGGTAAGCTACGCGCTGCTGGTCCTCCCCGACGAGGAGTCGGTCGATCTAGCGGCGCTGCGCAAGATCCGAGAGCTGGTGCGCGACGGCGCGACAGTCGTCGGGCCGAAACCAACGCGGGCGCCTGGCTTTGCGGGCTTCCCTGGGTCCGACGAAGAGGTCCGGCGACTGGCCGACGAGCTCTGGGGAGCGGTCGACGGCGAGCTCAGCACCGAGCACCGGTTCGGAGCGGGCCGCGTGATCAGTGGCCGTGGTGTGCCCCAAGTGCTTGCGGAGGCCGAGGTCCCCCCGGACTTCGCTTGGGAAGGAGGCGACGCCCGAACCCGGCTGAGCTTCGTCCACCGCACAACGGAAAACGCGGAGATCTACTTCGTAGTCAACGACAACGAGCGGTGGGAGGAGGTCGAAGTGCTCTTCCGGGTGAGCGCCTGGGTGCCAGAGCTCTGGGATCCAGCCGCGGGCACCGCGCTTCCGGCTCGCGCGTATCGCGCCGAGGGAGGCCGGACTCGCGTCCTCCTGCGGCTCCCCCCCGGCGGCTCGATCTTCGTCGTCTTCCGGAGCAACCCCGAGGCCCCCGAGCCGGCCTGGCGAGAGACGGTTCCGCTCACCCGTACTTCCGAGGCGGATCCCGACGTCGCTCACGGTGACACGCCGAACGGATCGGCGTGGGTATCGGCGGGAGAAGGGCAGCCCGCAGACGAGTTTATCGTTTTCGACCTCGGCGCGAACGTGGACCTGGGTCATGCCGACGTGTGGAACTACCAGCATCAGACTCGCGGCCTCCTGACCCGTGGAATCCGCGAGATGGACATCTCCGCCTCATCGGACGGTGTGGCCTTCGAGTCTCAGGCACGCGTCGAGCTCCGAAAGGCCCCGGAAATTGGTGAGCGCGGCTACGAGCAGCGCATCCCGCTCCCTGCGGCGGGGATCCGATATCTCCGCCTCGACGTGGTCTCCAACTACTCCGACGACTGGTCGGGAAGAACGGACATCGTCGGCCTGAATCGGATCGTCTTCTTCGACGCCGACGGCGTGGAGGTGGGGGGCGTGCGGGTCCACGAGGTATCCTCCGGCATCGCCCACGATCCGGCCACCGACGACCTGTACCCGCCGCCACGAGAGGGTCTCGAGCTCGCCGGGCCCTGGCACGTCCGGTTTCAGGAAGGCCGCGGCGCGCCGGATGAGACGATCTGGCCGACTCTCGTCTCGTGGGCTGAATCCGAGGATGCCGGCGTCAGGTACTTCTCTGGGATCACCGAGTACACCCTTCCTTTCACCCCGCCTGCCGACCTGCTCGAGCCCGGGGTCGCCGTGGAGCTCGATCTCGGAAGGGTCGCCGGAACCGCGCGGGTCCTCCTGAACGGCGAAGATCTCGGGGTCGCTTGGAAGCCGCCGTACGCCGTCGAGGTGACGGGCCGCCTCCGGCCGGGTGAGAACGAGTTGCGTGTCGAGGTGGCCAACACGTGGCACAACCGCCTTGTCGGCGACGCCGCGCTCGCACCTGCCGAGCGGATCACGATGACGAATATCCGCGAGCCGTTCTCGCCAGACACGCCGCTCCTCGAGTCGGGGCTCCTGGGCCCCGTGCGCCTCGTCTCGATCGTATTGGTGCCAGGGGAAGCTTTCTGAACTTTGTTGTGGTGGTGTGATGGCGGGGAGGGAAGGGGATGCCACCCTCAAGGAAGGACTAAAAATCAGTGGACACGCTAACTCAGACCCAGTCGATTCCTGTTCTAGGGGTGCTGCTCCATGCAATTGGTGGGCTGGCCGCGGCGAGCTTCTATATTCCGTTCAAGAAAGTGCGGCACTGGGCGTGGGAAAACTACTGGCTGGTCGGCGGCTTCGTCAGCTGGATCATCGCTCCGTGGATGCTGGCAATGCTCATCCTTCCCCAGACACCGGTCATTCTGGCTCAGGCGCCCTTCGAGTCGATTTTGTGGACGGCATTTTTCGGTGCAGTTTGGGGTATCGGGGGGCTGACGTTTGGCCTCACGATGCGATTCCTGGGAGTCGCGTTGGGTTACGCCATCGCGCTTGGGCTGACGGCCGTATTTGGCACCCTGATCCCGCCCCTGTTCAGCGGAGAATTATTTGAAATCGCGCAGACCGCTTCCGGCCAGGTTTTGCTGTTAGGCGTATTCGTCTGTGTCGTCGGCATCATTCTCGGTGGAACCGCCGGAAGACGCAAAGAGGCCGAGTTGACCGGAGAAAAGAAACAGGAAACGATCGCTGAATTCAATTTTTCGAAGGGCCTGATCGTGGCTATCGTCGCGGGCGTCATGAGCGCCTCGATGGCTGTGGCGTTCGTCGCCGGCAAGCCGATCGCCGAGATGGCGATTCATCAAGGGGCTCCTCCGCTCTGGCAAAACCTTCCGGTTCTTATTGTGATTCTCTTTGGCGGTTTCGTTACAAACTTCGTTTGGTGCGTGACGCTGATGATCAAGAATGGGACAGCAGGTGAGTTGCTCGGGAATAGGTCAACGAGCCAGGCGTCGGCTCCATCGATTGGGCGATCGCGGCTCTCGCTGAATTATGTTCTTTGTGGAATCGCCGGCTTCACCTGGTATCTGCAGTTCTTCTTTTACGGCATGGGAACGACGCAGCTCGGGAAATACGAGTTCTCGAGCTGGACCTTGCATATGGCCTTCATCATCGTGTTCAGTGCGCTTTGGGGGCTCGCACTGCGGGAGTGGAGTGGTGCCAGTCGGGCTACTCATATCTGGAATGCGGCCGGGTTGATCGTGTTGATTTTGAGTATTGTCATTATCGGTTGGGGCAATACCCTGGCCGGCGGAGTTTAAACGATGAAAAGTGGCCTTTTCTCAATCGGTCTGGATACCTACTGGGACCAGTTTGATGGTCTGCTCGATAACCTGAACGGCTACCACGCTCAGATTCACGATCGAATCAGCGCTATGGGGGTCGAGGTGATCGATGCGGGTATGGTGGACAACCCAAGAAAAGCCCAGGGAGCGGCCGATCTGTTCAGACGCGAAGATGTAGAGATTATTTTTCTCTTTATCTCCACCTACGCACTCTCGTCCACCGTGCTTCCCGTCGTGCAAAAGGCAAAGGTGCCTGTCGTTGTGTTGAATATTCAGCCAGTCGCACAATTGGACTACGACACGTTCAATGCGATGAATGACAGAGGAAAGATGACCGGAGTCTGGCTCGAACACTGCCAGTCGTGTTCACTGCCCGAACTGGCCTGTGTATTGAATCGTGCCGATATCTCCTACCACGTCGTTTCAGGTTTCTTGCAGGAAGATTACGTCTGGAAGGAAATCAACGACTGGGTTGATGCCGCGACCGTGGCTGAAGGAATGCGTGCCAACCGGGTTGGGATTCTGGGTCACTATTACGGCGGCATGTTGGATGTATACAGCGACCTGACGCAGCAATCGGTCACCTTTGGCAATCACTTTGAAATATTGGAAATGTGCGAGCTTTTTGAGCTGCGGAAAGCAGTGACGGACGAAGAGATCGCCGATAAGATCGCCGAATTCAACGTGAAGTTCGATGTCTCTCCGGAATGCGAACAGTCGGAAATCGAGCGAGCCGCAAAGACCTCTGTCGCGTTGGACAAACTCGTTCAAGCACACGAGTTGGGCTCGATGGCTTATTACTACGAAGGCGTCGGTGAATACGAAAGCATTGTCACCTCAATCATCGCGGGCAACACGCTGCTCACCGGAAGCAACACGCCGATAGCCGGAGAGTGTGAGGTGAAAAATGTACAGGCCATGAAGATCATGGATCTCTTTGGTGTTGGCGGATCCTTCTCTGAGTTCTACTTGTCCGATTATGTCGATGATGTCGTTTATCTCGGTCATGACGGTCCGGCCCATTTTGCTATTGCTGAAGGGACAGTCGGCTTGGTTCCGTTGCCCGTGTACCACGGCAAGCCGGGAAAAGGTCTGTCCATTCAAATGACCGTCAAGCATGGGCCTGTAACCGTTCTTTCAGTCGTGCAGCAACGAGACGGCAGCGTTTCTCTTCAGTTTGCTGAAGGTGAGTCGGTGGAAGGGCCAGCCTTGCAGATCGGCAATACCAACGGCCGTTACAAGTTCCCCATGGGCGCGAGGGCCTTTATGAATGAATGGTCGCGGGGCGGTCCGTCTCATCATTGTGCTGTCGGGGTTGGTCATATCGGTGACAACGTCGAAAAACTCGCGGCTATTCTGGGCATAGAAACCCGTCGAGTTTCTTGAGGACGAAAATATGAAACCGCAGGCATTTGTTGTAGCGATAGTGGTTGCTGCATGTGCATCAGGCTGCGTCGGCTCTGTATCAGAACCCGACGGGCCTGTCCGAATAATGTGCCTTGGCGATTCGATCACAGCCGGCTATACCGACAACCCTGCCTGGAATGTCCCATTCGAATTCGGTTATCGCAGCGGCCTGTATTCGCTGCTGGCGGCTGCAGGGCATGACATCCAGTTTGTCGGTGAATCGCCCGAGCCCTGGGATGGACGCTTCGGAATGCCGACCAACACACCGAAGCTCGACCTGCGTAGCCTGGGCCAGGATAAGCATCGTGGCTACGGTGGCGCGTCGATCGAAGACCTGAGCCAGGAGGTCGGGGGCTACATTGAGAGCGACAAGCCTGATGTGATTCTGTTGATGATAGGCATCAACGGGGTCGACGCCAATAGCTCGACGCAATTAGAGTCACTCGTGAAGAGAATCCTGGCGACCGCACCGGGCGTGATTCTCATCGTCGCGCGGATTTCGCCATACGCGTGGTTCAATCAGGAACTGTGGGACTACAATCTCTATATCAGTGATGACCTCATTCCGACCTATGCGGCTGACGGGTACACCGTAGGCACCGTTGATCTTTATTCCCTTTTTCTGGTAGACGCTGAAGATCCCATCTCCATCACGCCGTCGGGTCACTCAAACAAGATTAATCATCCGTCTCCCGCTCTTTACACGCAGATGGCGCAAGCTTGGTTCGACGGACTGGAGCCGTTCTTGAAAAACTAGGGAGCCATTAGGGCACCCTTGTGAAAACGCAAGATTGAGAGATTGCAAAGGGTGGGTTGGTTGCCACGCCCACACGTCGTGGCGGTCATCCTAGGAATTGTCCAGCACACTGGAGTCGATGTCCGCGAGTGAGATGCATCCGGTCAGAGCCATGGCGACGAGCATTTCTTCGTGAATCAGCTCGAGGACGTGTTCCACGCCGGCCTGGCCATTTGCCGCGAGCCCATAAACCCAGCTTCTGCCGATCAAAACTGACTTGGCGCCCAACGCCAGCATGCGTACGACATCGAGACCGGAGTAAACTCCGCCATCGACGAGGACATCCAGTTGATCACCAACAGCGCCTACAATTCGGGGAAGCGCTTTCGCTGAGGATGTGACGCCGTCAAGCTGTCGGCCGCCGTGATTCGAAACGATCACGCCATCGAGCTCCAATGTCGCGGCTTGCCGGGCATCGTCTGGATCCAGAATGCCCTTGAGTATGATCGGTCCATCCCAGTTATCGCGGACAAACTCGAGGTCCTGCCAGGTCAACGAGGAATCGAAGTTTTTTCCCATCCAGGCCATGAAGTCCTCGAGCCCGCTGTTCTTCCCAAGCACGGGCGCAACATTGCCGAGATGATGTGGCCTGCCGAACAGGCCGACCTCCCACGCCCACCGTGGCCGCCGCATCGCCTGAAAAACCCGACGAATATTCCCGGACAAGCGGCTTTCACCGGCGAGACCCGATCGGTAGTCGCGATACCGTGAACCCGGCATCGGCATATCGACCGTGAAGATCAGAGCAGAGCACCCGGCCTCGCGCGCCAAGGCGAGCATGTCGCGCATGAAAGAGCGGTCCCGAATCATGTACAGCTGAAACCAGAACGGCTCGTCGGCAGCCTCGGCCACCTCGCCGATCGGGCACACGCCAACCGTCGACAAAGCGAAGGGAACCCCTGCCGCTTCAGCCGCCCGGACGGCCTGTAACTCCCCTCGCCGCGCGTACATTCCGGCCAGCCCCACCGGCGCCAGCGCGACTGGCATTTCATAGGTGCGACCAAACAGCTCTACGCGGGTGTCGATGCCGGACACGTCTCGCAATACACGCTGCCTCAGGGCAAGCGCTTCGAGGTCGGTCCGGTTACGTTTTTTGGTGACCTCTTCGTAAGAACCGCCGTCGAGGTATTCGAACAAGAAATGAGGCACGCGCTTTTTTGCGAGCCGTCTGTAATCCTGAACCGAAGCAGCTTTCATGCGAGGCCTCCTATTTGCTCGTGCCACAAGGTGCGGTAGCCGTCGAAGCCGGCAATCGCACTGGGCATACAGAGCTCCGTGGTAATCGAGACCGGGGTGGACCATGTCGTCAGTTGGGCGGTGCCCCTGACAGTTCCTGATTCGTCACTGGAAACGTAGACCGATTGACCACCATGCAACTGCGCGATCAAGCCGCACAGCAACGGGTTCTGTAAATAGCTGCCAACGACAATAATGTCACCCCGCACCTGCAACAGGTCCAGGCAATGATCGACCATCAACCCACAGTAAAGTGTCGCCAACGCCGCGCCGTTATCAGGAGTTCCCCGGATTTCCGGACTGCGCTCGCCGAACGGCCCGCTGCCGCCGCTGAAGTTGGGCAACGCCATGACACCATTACCGATTAACCGGGTGATGTCCTCTTCGGTCACCTGCTGGTCGATATCGGAACCTGTTGCGGCGCAGATCTCCGCATACTCGCGACCGCCCATGAAGCGAATACAAGGTACGGGATTTCCCTCCACGTCGACATTCGCGAGCATGTCCTTCGTCTGATCCAGGCATTGGAGTGAATCTTCGGTGGACATGCAGACGACCCATGTCCCGCTCGATACAACGCAGAAATCCTCACCCGGTTTTGCTAACAGGAATCTCAACAAGCTGGCGTTGCTATCGTGAACGCCGACGTGGACTCGACACGAGGCCGGCAGACCGGACTCGATCGCGACGGACTTCGAGAGCCGGCCGACTGATTCCCACGCCGACGCTATCGGCGGAAACAAATATGCCCAGCCCTGACTCGCAACAAGGCTGGAAAACTCCCCGCCGATCGGCGACCACAAGTCGGTATGGCAGCCCAGAGAGGACACCTCCGAAACCAGTTTGCCGGAGAGACGCCACGACCAGTATTGTGGGTACATGAGAAGTGCCACGGCGCGTTCAAAAGCTTCTGGAAAATGATGTTGTTGCCAGGCCAGCTGGCGACCGACATTCAGGCCGCCTGGAAGACTCGGCGAATAGGTCTCCTGGAAAGGAGGGCGGAGTCGCTCATAGGCGTCGTTGAGGGACTCCACGCCACGCCACTCATAGTCCATGATTGGCATCACGAGCCCGTTGCCGGGCAGTGACGGATCCACCAGAGCGGCGGTCGCGCCGTGTGCGGAAACCGCGATAGCCTCGATGTCATACTCGGCTGCACAGGCGCGAAAAACCTTCATAATCCATTGCCAGATGCCGTCGACATCAGCGTGAGGATACGGGGCGCTGCCGAGGGGTTTGTTGGCTTTGGTAGAGGTCACTAATGAGCGCTGCCGCTCATCAAGGACATGGATCTTGACGTTTGTCTTTCCAACATCGAGAACCAGGCAGTTGTGAGAGTCGTGGTCCATGGCGTTCGAGCTGCCAACAATCAGACAATGCCCGATGAGCTGCCGCCGGCTGCTGGACGAACGCTTGCCAATTGCTGCCGATAATCGGCAGCCCGATACGTCGCAACAGGATCAATCGCACCTCCGGAGCGTTGTCTTGCCATCGCCAGAATCGGTGAAACGTCGGTGTTGTAAGCGATCTTCAGCGTATTTGCCGCCATCAAGGCATCGTTGGCGTCCTGGTATTCGTCCAACGCCTCGCGATCAACCAACAGCGCCTTGACGTATGAACGTTGCACTTCCGCCGCAGAGTTCATCAGGCTTTCGATCGGGTCCGTAAGGTTGTGGGACTGGTCAAGCATGTACGCTGGATCATAGTCCTGAGCATTCCGGTACTCGGCATCGACGAGTTCGTTGAAGATCAGGAACTGTTGATAGGTGTTGATGCTGCCGCTATCGAGATCGTCGTCGCCGTACTTGCTGTCATTGAAGTGAAATCCCGCCAGTTTTCGAAACTGGATCAGGCGCGCCACGATCATTTCGATGTTTACATTGGGCGCGTGATGCCCCAGGTCGACCAGTGACTTCGCTTTGGGCCCCAGCTCCATCGCGCACAGCACGTTGGTGCCCCAATCCTGAATGACGGTTGAATAGAAAGCCGGCTCGAACATTTTGTGTTCGATGAACATCTGCCAGTCATCGGGGATCTCGTCATAGATCTTTCGAGCGCTGTCCAGGTAGCGTTCCAGCGAGCGGACAAAGTGTTGCTGCCCTGGGAAATTACTGCCGTCACCGACCCAGACCGTGAGGGCCTTGGCACCGAGTACTTTGCCCCACTCGATACACTCGATATTGAGTTCGATCGCCTGCTCGCGCACGGCCTGCGAGGTATTGCTGAGACTGCCGAACTTGTATGAGTGTGCCTGACCGGGCTGATCCTGGAACGTGTTGCTGTTGACCGCGTCGAATGCCAGGCCGAGATTGTCGGCGTGCTCTTTCAGCTCGTTGAGATTATCGACTTTGTCCCAGGGGAAATGCGGCGAAACATTGGGTGTGCAGCGAACCAGCTTGTTTATTAATGCGCAGTCTTCGAGCTTTTCAAAGACATTGCGCGGTTCTGCCGGACCCGGGAATCGAGCAAACCTCGTCCCACCGGTGCCCGTTCCCCAACTGGGCACGGCGATCACGAACGCCTGAGCCTTGTTGGTGATTTTCTCAACGTCGATGCCGCGGTGCTGGAGCTGGCCGGCGAGATGTTCATAGTCCTGCGCGAGTCTGTCGGCCAGCATGGCATTCTGATCAGCGATCAAACTCTCGCCAACGATCTCGGTCATGTTGCTGCCCCTCTAATATGCCGATTATCTCGTAAAAGACGGCGCATGACCCGCATCAACGTTCACAATGTTTCCGGTCGACTTGTCTGATGCATCAGATGCGAAGAAGTATATCGCTTCCGCAACGTCCTCTGGCAATACGTGGCGCTTCAAGAGACTCCGTTGTCGATAGTGTTCTTCGAGTTCGTCCACTTCCACGCCGTAGGCGGCAGCCCTTTCCTCCCGCCACGCTCCGTTCCAGATGCTCGAGCCTGTCAACACGGCATCCGGATTGACAACATTGCAGCGCACGCCGATGGGAGCACCTTCCAGTGCAACCGAGCGAGCAAGTTGCACTTCAGCGGCCTTGGCCGTGCAATAGGCCGCCGCGTTCGGCGAAGCGACCAGCGCATTCTTGCTCGCAACCATGACAATCGAGCCGCCAGTCCCCTGGGACTTCAGGATCTTGAAGGCTTCGCGACTTACCAGGAAGTAACCTGTTACCAGGATACCCATGTTGCGGTCCCACATTTCCAGACTGGTTTCGTCAAGCGGTGCCGAACTGGCAATGCCCGCGTTGGACACAACGATATCCACGCCGCCAAATCCGACCACGCAGAAACTGATCGCCGCGGTGACCGATTCCTCGTTCGTTACATCACAAGCGACACCGCGTACCACATCAGGGCCAAAAGAGGCCGACAAGTCCGCTACCGAATTTTCCAACGACTCTTCATCAATATCAGCCAAAACAACGCAAGCGCCCTGCTGCAGCAATCTGGCAGCGGTCGCCCTGCCGATACCGCCCGCACCACCGGTTATGAAAGCAACCTTGCCCGCCAGGCTTTGAGGCTTCGGCATCCGCTGCAGCTTTGCTTCCTCGAGCAACCAGTACTCGATATCAAACGCTGCCTGCTCATCTAGGCCCACATACTCGTCGACGCCGTTCGCTTCACGCATCACGTTGATCGCATTGATGTAGAACTCTCCGGCGATGCGCGCCGTTGCCTTGTCTTTGGCAAAGGTCATCATGCCCACGCCCGGCACGAGGTACACCACTGCATTTGGGTCGCGCATGGCCGGGCTATCGTCGTGCCTGCAGCGCTCGTAGTAGGCGATGTAGAGATCGCGATAAGCGGCGACTTGCTCGTCCAACTGTGAAGCCGTGGCCTCAATCGCCTCTGCCACGTCGGCTGCAGCGGGATCAAAGTTGACGACAAGCGGGCAGATTTTTGTGCGCAGGAAATGGTCGGGGCACGACGTCCCCAATGCAGCGAGTTCTTCAAGCTGATTCGCATTGACGAACTGCAGGACTTCCGGCGCGTCGTTGAAGTGTCCTACTTTGCCTTGGTCGCCTGTGATCTTGCCGCGCAACAGCGGCATCAGTCGCGCCGCAACTTGTCGCCTTTGACCATCGTCCAACGACTGCGGATGCTTGACGCCACCAAACGCTTCAGCTTTGTTGTTTGCCGCCAACCAGTCTGCTGCACGCTGCAAAATTGCCAACGTCGTTTCGTAACAGTCCCTTGACGTGTCGCCCCAGGTAAAGAGCCCATGGCCCGCCAGTATGATGCCCTTGAAATTGGGATTGGACTTGGCGATTTCTTCCAGTTTCAAACCCAGGTCAAAACCCGGGCGCTGCCAGCCGATCCAGCCCATTTCGCCGCCGAACACTTCGCCGGTCAGTGCCTTGCTGTCCTTCGTACAGGCGATCGCGATGACCGAGTCGGGGTGCATGTGATCGACATGCTTGTGTGGAATGTAGGCATGTAACGGGGTGTCGATACTTGCAGTTCGCGGATTCAGATTAAAGGTGCAATGCGGCAGGTAGCCGACCATTTCATCTTCGTGCTCGAGGCCGCGGTACAACGATTTGAGCTGTTCCAGTTTGCTCAGGTACAGCGTCGAAAAGCCATCCAGCCCCATGCTGCCAAGGTCGCCCCCGGACCCCTTGACCCACAACACGGTCTCCTTGTTGCCGGTCAACGGATCCGTCATGTCGACTTTTGCCGACGTGTTGCCACCACCAAAGTTGGTGATGCGCAGATCAGAGCCCAGGAGATTGGAGCGATACTGTAGAAGCTCGGGCTCGCTCATCGATGCCGCCACGCCGTCGTCCCATTTGTTCTCGAGCTCTAAAGTTGTTCTTGGGCTCATGTTCCCCTCTGGCCCCGGAAACGCCATAACGCGATTTGCTCAATAACAGACATTATACGTAATAATACGTCATTTTTAATCACACCAGATCCGCCAAGTCAAGGGGAATGCAACAAATTCGCGTCGGATGGCTATCGTGGGGTCGCTGAACCCACCGATCAAACGGAGGCTTCCATCTCGTCGGCAACCGCATCGACGACGATGACCTCTACGCCCTGAACCTCGAATTGGTGGATGACTTCGGGGTCGGCGTTACTGTCGGTGATGAGCACGTCTACTTCGGAAAGCGGACAAAAAATGAAATTGCTGCTCTTGCCCAACTTGAAGCTGTCGACCAAGACGATCAACCTGTCCGCCTGTCTCTTGAGTTTCTGCTCGGCGCGAATCAGCAAAGGATCGGACTCGGTGACGCCCTGGCCGGAAACACCCGGAGTTCCCATGAACATCTTGCTGCCGCGATAGTTCTGAATCGTGTCGTTCTCGTAAGCGCTCAGAATGATCCCCTGCTCGCGGTAGATTTCACCGCCGGGAACTGTCACCTGGTTCAAACTGTTTTCCGAAAGATACTGTGCCAGGACAAAGGAGTTGGTGAGAACACTCAGCTGCCGTTCGGTCAAAAACTCTCCCATCATATAGGTCGAGCTTCCGCCGTTGATGATGATGGCCTCTCCTTCTTCGCAGAGCTCGACCGCTCTTTTCGCTATCAGGCGCTTATTGGCGACGTTTTCCTCTTTGCTGGCCAGAAACTCCGAACCTTTGACGCGGCCCGGCTCGGCCCGTCCGGTACTGTCGGAGACGACCTCGGCGCCACCACGTATTTTGATCAGCAGACTGCGCGCCGCCATCTTGGTGATGTCGCGGCGGATTGTCGCCTCTGATGCACCCAGTTCGGACGACAGGGACCTCACGCTGGCGAACCGCCGTTCAGCCAGAAGATCGAGAATACGCTGCTGTCGCTGCTTCTCCAGCATAGGGGGACCTTGATCTTGTTTCGGAATGACCCATCACCCCCAAGTCTCATCATGAGGTTGCAACTGAGCAACCGAACAACGGCGATGGAGCATTCTAACCGATCACGTTCAGACTTGTTAGTATTTGAGCTAATATGACGGATCGTTTGGGGGATGCGGAATGCCTGAAACACCGGAGTTTGAAACCAGGCCTGTAGCACCTGAACATCTGCAGAAGGCACGTCATTTTGCCGCGAGCTATGCTGGCGAACACGTTGCCGGCACCGAGTTCGTCATCGGTGCGCTATTCGTGGCCTGGGGCGTGAGCACGTACGATATCCTGTACGGGCTGTTGCTTGGAAATCTGCTGGCAGTCCTGACGTGGGGCTTGATCACCGCGCCGATCGCCACCGACACCCGCCTCACGCTCTACGCCTACCTTGAAAAGATCGCAGGTCCCGGCACGATCAAGCTGTACAGCATTATCAACGGCATTTTGTTCGCCATTCTGGCAGGCTCGATGATCACAGTATCCGCCTCGGCTGTGCGGGTGCTGTTTGGAATTCCGCCGCAAATGGACTGGTATCCGACCGATATCAGTTTTGTCCTGGTGGCCGTTGCAGTGGGGGCCGTAGTGGTGATCGTCGCCGCAAAAGGATTCAAGGGCGTAGTGCACTTCGCCGAAATCTGCGCGCCGTGGATGATCCTCATGTTCATCGCCGGTGCGCTGGCCGTGCTTCCCGAGCTTGTCAACGTCACCTCCGGTGTCGACTCGATTGGCAGCCTGGCCGACTTCGTCAAGGTTGCAGACCAGTACATCTGGGCGGAGAAGAACTCAGACGTCGGGTTCTGGCACGTTGCGGCCTTTGCCTGGGTTGCGAATCTCGCCATGCACGGCAGCCTGGGCGATATGACCCTGCTCCGCTTCGCTCGCAAGTCCGGCTACGGCTATTTCTCGGCATTTGGCATGTTTATCGGCCACTATCTCGCCTGGATCTGTGCCGGGATCATGGGCGCCGGTGTGGCGCTGATATTGAAGAGCTCGATAGGGCAGCTCGACCCGGGTGAAGTGGCGTTTCAGTCACTGGGATTGACGGGCGTTATCGCCGTAATCATCGCCGGCTGGACGACATCCAATCCGACGATCTATCGATCCGGCCTTGCCTTTCAATCGCTCAATCACAAATGGAGCAGAACCCGGGTCACGGTGATCGTCGGGATTGCGACGACGATCATCGCGTGTTTCCCATTTGTATTCACGAAACTACTGGGCTTCGTTGGAATCATGGGCTTGATGTTGGCGCCCATCGGGGCCGTGATCGTCACCGAGCACTGGATCTTTCCCAGGATAGGATTCACGCGATACTGGTCGCACTACCGAAAGAACACCACAAACTTCGCTGCCATCATCACCTGGGGAGCCTCGTTGTCCCTGGCGCTGTACCTGGAACGAAGTGGCACGCTCCATCTGTTCTTCCTGCTGACTCCGATTTGGCTCTTTGCCACGCTGTTGTACGTCGGCCTGGCAAGTGTGATGGGCGCAAGAGGTGCTTACTCAGAAGCGGCGGATATGGAAGCCGCTGAACAACAGCGCCAGATGGACGAGAAGGCCTTTCTCGAGAAGGACTCCGCAAAGGCCGCCGAGAAGTTCGCGAGAAACACCGACACGAGTTTCCTTGTCGCACGACTGACTGCGTACCTGTCACTTCTTGTCTGTGCCGCAATGTCTGTGCAGGTCTATCTTGGCGGTGATCTGAACTGGTTCAGAACATGGTTGATCGTACCGACGTTGATTTACTTCGTTTCGGCAACGGTCTGGATAAGCCAGAAAGAGAAGCAGGCCGAGGAACAACGGTGAGGGAGAGAGGGTGCCACTTTCAGAATGCACCATTGTTGCCTCATCGCAACATGGGTGCCACGCATTACTCTGTGACTCTACGTTCCTAAATGAGACATTTACAATAGGATACGTGAGAATCCTCTAGAAGGCTCATCATCAGCGTCGCACATGTGCCGGAGGTCGTAGCGCCTCAATGTGACGGGAAGGCCAGCACGCTTCGAGGCAGGTCTCAGGTAGCGCATAACAACATTGTCACGTCAGAGGGGACCACCATTTTCGTCTGCGGAAACATCATCATTGTCCTTCCACAGGTCAGCGTTCTTCAGCATTGTTCGGACGGCCTTTGGCTGCCTTTCTGAACCTCGTGCCCACAGTCGAGTTCGACTATCATCATCAACGATGAAGAACACCGTCGATCATTCGCACTTCTTCCTCCGGAAGTCCTTCGGCCTGTGGATCGCGATCCTCGCGATCGCATGTTCGGTTTCGTGCTCCAGGCGGGAGCTCCTGTCGTCGGGCGACCGTAGCCTCAACGTGCTCGTGATCACGCTCGACACGATTCGCGCAGACCGCCTTGGGGCCTATGGGAACCCCAATATCCGAACCGACTTCGTCGATGGGCTCGCCGATCAGGGCGTCTTGTTCGACCATTGCATCGCGCCGACGCCGCTGACGCTGCCGTCGCACACCTCCCTCTTTACCGGCACCTACCCGGTCTTTCACGGGGTCCGGGACAACAGTAACTATGTCGTCCCGGCGGAGCTGACGACGATGGCGGAGCTGCTGAGCGAAGAGGGCTATCGCACCGGTGGTTTTGTCGGAGCATTCGTCCTGTCCACACGATGGGGCCTCGACCAGGGCTTTGAAACCTACACCGAGCCCGAGAGTGGATACGATCCCACGTTGATGTCGTTCGCTCAGATCCAACGACCTGCTGACGCGGTCGTTGACGACGCCATTGCTTGGCTCCGGAAGGAGTCGGAGCAACCGTGGTTTGCCTGGGTCCACCTTTATGATCCCCACCTGCCGTATGAACCCCCGCCGGGCTTTGCCCGTGAGTACCCAGACGACCCTTATTTGGGCGAGGTGGCGTTTGCCGACGCCCAGCTGAGTCGCCTCCATGGCTTCCTCCAAACAGCCGGACTCGATTCGAATACCATCGTCGTCTTTGCCGGAGATCATGGCGAAGGCCTCGGCGACCATGGCGAGTTCGACCACGGCCTGCTCATCTACCAAACCACCGCGCGCGTTCCTCTGATTATCGTTCACCCTGATTCGACCTCGAGAGGCGTCAGGCGGGAGGAAGTGGTGTCGCTCGTCGACATCATGCCGACCATTGCCGAGGCCCTCGACCTCCCACTTCCAGGGGGTATCCAGGGCCAAAGTCTGTGGCCCCTCGTCGGCGGCGCCGGGGTGTTCGATGAAAGACCCGTGTATGCCGAGACGCTCTACCCGAAGCTCCACTTCGGCTGGAGCCCTTTGACGGCCCTCCAGGATCGACAGTTCCAGCTCATCCAGTCATCCGACCCCGAGCTCTACGATCTCGTTCGCGATCCCAAGCAGCAGGAGAACCTCTACCGGACGAGCCCCGATGTCGCGGAGCGCATGGCCCGCCAGCTCGATATTCTGGTCGAGCGGCTCGGGCGGGGGGCGATGGAGGCCTCGAACGAGCCTGACGCCGCCACGATCGCCAAGCTGGCGGCGCTGGGTTATGTGGCGGCCGGCGTGGGTCCCGACGAGGGGCAGTCGATCGACGACCTCCCGAGCCCGAGAAGCATGCTTCCGATCTATAAGCTTTTCGGTAAGGCCGCCGCAGCCGTGTCAGCCGGCGACGAGGCCGGAGGGGAGAGAATGCTCCTCGAGATCGTCGAGGCCAACAACTCTCTCGTCGACGGATGGCTCTCTCTCGGCAAGCTCTACCGGCGCCAGGGCCGCATGGCTGAGGCGCTGTCGGCCTTTCGTGAGGCGCATGCCAGAAGACCTCTCGATCCGTCTCTGGTGTCGAAGCTCGCTGATGCACTGATATCGACGGGACAGCCCGCGGAGGCCGAGCAACTCCTGCTGGCGGCGCAGGTGAAGCACCCGGACAATCCCTACATCGTGTTCGCCCTGGCACGGGTGTTGGAGACCACCGGACGATTTGCGGAGTCCGAGAACCTATTTCACGAATCTCTGACACTCGACCCGCGATTGGCGACCGCCCACGTCCGGCTCGCCGCGCTCGCTCTGCGCCGCGGAGACTTCAACGCCGTCAATGGGGAGCTCGACGCGGCGTTGCGCCTCGATCCAGGGGTGCCCGATGCGAACCTGATCAAGGGCCAGCTCCTGGAGAGCCAGAACCGGATCGACGAGGCCGCGCAGGCTTACCGGAACGAGCTGAGCTCTTCACCGAACAGCCTTCCGGCGGCCATCTCGTTGAGTCGCCTCGAAGGGCGTCGCGGCAGGACAGCCGAGCAGGAGCGGGTGCTGCGCAACGCCATTCAGGCGAACCCACGGTCGCCAGGCCCGTACCTGGTGCTCGCAATGTCCTTTCTGCAACGGGGAGAACGCTATGCGGAGGCGGTCGAGCTCGCTGAGCTCGCCCTACAGCAAGGCCCGAAGGGCGAGGAACTCAGAATAACGTACCTACTTCTCGCCAACCTCAATGGCCGTCTCGGTAACTCGGAACGGGAGTCCGAGTACGCGCGGCTCGCCGCACAGACAGCTGCCCTCATCGGCGCCGAGTGATCCCATTTTGGCGTACTCATTTTCCAGGACGCCGTCCACCCATTCTTTTGAACCGCAAAGATCGCCAAGAGCGCAAAGAAGACTCTTTTTGCCATCTCACGCAAAAGAATATTGCGATGTCTTTGCGTACTTTGCGTTCTTGGCGGTTCAGAATATCGCCAGCAATTCTCCACCTCGCGGGTAAACTTGATGACGCCTATGAAGTCTCGACGGATTTCGCTTGATTTGTGGTGGCACCGGTCGATATTGATCGCGCTCAGTCTCGTATTGTGCGGCGCGTGTTCAGAGAGACGATCTGATGATCCGACATCCGTTTTCTCGGAGACAGACCGCCCGTCGTTTCTGCTGATCACCCTCGATACGACGCGGGCGGAACATCTCGAACCGTACGGAGCCGAGAACGTCGAGACTCCGGCGTTGTCCGAACTGGCGGAGAATGGCATTGTCTTCGAACGCGCGTTCGCCACCGCCCCGATTACGGCGCCGGCTCACGCGTCGTTGCTCACCGGCCTCTACCCGCGGCGGCACGGCATCCGCGACAATTTGACCCACCACCTTCGCGACGACGTTCCGACGCTCGCCGAGTGGCTCTCCATGGCAGGCTATCGGACAGCCGCCTACGTATCCGCAGCGGTTTTGGAGCGTTGCTACGGCCTGGACCAGGGTTTTGACGTCTATGACGATCGGATCCGTTCCTCTACAACAAACTTTGATAGGCGGATGACACTCGAGCGTCGGGCCGGGGCAACCACCGATCGCGCTCTCGCTTGGCTCGACACGCTCGGCGGTGACGAACCATATTTTCTCTGGGTCCATTTCTACGATCCCCACGTTCCCTACTCGCCGCCTTCGCCGTGGGCGGAAGAGTATCGGGACCAGCCTTACGACGGTGAGATCGCCTATATGGACTCGCAGATCGGACGCCTGCTACAGCACCCGAGAGTGGGCGGCGACGACGTCATGGTGATGGCGGTCGGAGATCATGGCGAGAGCCTCGGCGAGCACGACGAATCTACTCATGGGCTCCTGGTCTACGACTCCACCATCCGAGTCCCTTGGATACTGAGGCTACCGGGTGGACCCTCCGGCGTTCGGATCAACGCGCCGATCAGCCAGGTGGACCTGGTGCCGACAGTCATGGACCTCCTGGCCCTCGATCCGAAACCCGACTGCGAAGGGCTCGAGGGGCGGAGCCTCGTGCCGATCCTCCGCGGTGAAGACTGGACGCCGGAACGATTGCTTTTCGCCGAGACGGAGGCGCCGTTCTTCTCCTACGGCTGGTCGCGTCTCCGGACCGTTCGCCAGGGCGCCATGAAATTCATCGATGCGCCGGTGGTGGAGCTCTACGACCTTGGCCGGGATCCAGACGAGCTGCAAAACCTTGCGGCCGACCGGACGACAGATGTGCGTCGCCTTGCGCTTGAAATCGAGAAGTGGGAGGCACAAGCGGACGACGTCGACAGTACCGTAACCGTCGATTCCGAGACGGCGGAACAGCTTCGCGCCCTGGGATATATCGCCGGCGATCCCGGGCGTCCGGAAGGGCAGGGTCGCGGCAATCCGGTCGAGCTGCTCGCCGTCCACCGGGAGCTGCAAGCGGTCGGCAGGTTGTTGACGTCGGGTCAACCCCAGGAAGCCGCGCAACGGGCGCAATACGCGTTGACCATGGACCCCGAGAACCTGACCGCCCTCCGAGACCTCAGTCAAGCGCTCCTTCTACTCGGCCGCATGGACGAGGCGGCGGCGGTGGCCGCGAGGGCAAGCGCCGCGGCACCCTGGAGCCGTCAAGCGCTCGTCACCGAGGCGGATGCAGAGTTTCACCGCGGGCGATACCAACGTGCCCTCGATCTCCTCGACCGCGCGCTCGAGTTGAACGACCGTTTCTTGGAGGCTCGATTGGAGCGGAGCCGGTGCCTGGCCTCCCTGGGCAGGAACGACGAGGCGGTTGCGGAGCTCGAATCACTGCTCGAGGCATCCCCCGATAACAACTGGGTGGCGTTGCGCTACGCGGAGATTGTCGAGCTCGCGTCGGGAGACTACAACGCCGCGGAGAGACGGCTGCGGACGGTCATTTCCCGGAACCCATCCTTCGCCCAGGCCTGGCTGCTTCTCGGCACGGTGCTCACGAGCGCCGGTCAGGCCTCGGATGCCATCTCGGTATACCGTGAGGCCATTGCGAGCGGTGTCGCCGACTCCGATCTCCCGGCCCGCCTCGCCCTGCTGCTCGCCGAGGCCCCCGATCCAGCGGCCGAGACAGCGCTGCGCGAGGCGATTCGATCCGGTCCAGCGGTACGCGCGGATCTGCACCTCGCCCTCGGCGAGCTGCTCTCGGCGCAAGGCCGCAGGGACGAGGCGCGACATCAGTTCGAGATCGCCGGAGCCGCGCCGGCTCATTCCGTGGGCACACGCAATTCCAAAGGTATGGCGTTGCTGCGGCTCGGCCTGATCGATGAAGCGGAGACCGTGTGGCGGGAGCTGACGCGGGATCACCCTGAATTCAGTCGCGCCTGGCTGAATCTGGCATTGGTGTCGATCGAGCGCCAGGACTGGTCCGAAGCCGAACGATTCGCCCGGACCGCCATCGCCAGAGAGCCGACCGCGGCCGGGGCCTGGAACAACCTCGGTATCGCGCTCGAAGAGCTTGGCCGCACACACGAGGCGGAGACTGCCTACCGACGCGCGGGTGAGATCGACACAAGAGACTCTCGAGCGCTCTTCAACCTCGGGATCCTCCTCCGCACCAGCTCCCGTTACGAGGAGGCCGCGATTGTTCAGCAGGAGGCCTTGGCTCGAAACCCGGCGCACAGTGGTGCCCACTTCGAGCTCGGGATGCTCTACGCCGGGTTTCTTGGCGACATCGAGCGGGCGAAGGTACACCTGCAGGCGACGATCGACGCCGACCCCAACCACCCGCGGGCGAAGCAGGCCCGGTTCGTGCTCGACCAGCTTCCCTGATCGATTCTGGATTCTCGAATCAGCGCCTCTGAGAAGCCTGACGGAGCTCCTGCGCCATCGCGAGCGCGCGATCACGACGCGGTCCCGGCTCCGCTCGGACCGCAAATTTTTCGAGATAAGCCACAGCCTGTGCCGGGCGTCCGGCTTGGGCGTGGGCGACGCCGAGATTGTAGATGACCTGGAGCGCCATCGGGTTGATTTGGAGGGCTCGCTCCCACGCCTCAATCGCGGCATCTGGATCGCCCTGACTCCCGCGGACGGACCCAAGCGCGTTCCAACCGTCGAACGACGCCGGATTGCCGGCAACAGCTTGCTCGAAGTAACTCTCCGCCTCCGCCAGCCTGCCTTCGCTCATGGCAGCAAAGCCAAGGTTGAGCTTGATCGTCGGGTCTGTCGGAGCGACTCGGTGTGCTCGCTCGAGCCACCTCCTCGCCTCGTCCGATCGGCCGCGAGCCATCGCCGTCCTGCCGAGCGCCACCAGAATTCCGGGATCATCGGTATCGTCAAAACCCTGGAGCACGGTCTCGGCGTTGTCGATCTCGCCGAGCCGCAAATAGGTCATGGCGAGCTTCGCAACGATCGCTTCGTCCCGGATGCCCTCGTCGAGGGCGCGTGACAACAATTCCGCAGCCTGGCCAGGTTCTCCGCGGGCGATCAGAATATCGGCCAGGATCAGCCGTGATTCGGGCCGTCTGTCGCCGACGACAGACACCGCCTGGCGGGCTTCGATCTCGGCCCTGTCGAGATCGCCGCGCCCGATGGCGATCTGGGCGAGCAGCCCGTGCGCCGCCACCGGATCGTAGGTTTTGCAGAGGTTTGCGAGATCGAACGCCTCGTTCAAACGACCCATCCGGTAAAGGAGCATCGCCGCTCTCAAGGACAGTCGCATGGAGTGCGGTACGTGTTCGAGTGCCGAGTTGTACGTCGCAGCCGCCTCCTGCAACCGACCCTGGCCAAGATACGAAAGCGCGAGGTAATTCCAGGCATCTTCGATGCCCGGATCGGTAGCGACGATCAACTGGAAGGCCTGTATCGCGGAATCGAGGTCACCGTCGGCGAAGTGACGATGAGCGTTTCGAATATCCGTTAGGAGCCCGATCTTTTCCTTGGGATCCGGGAGCGCATCTGCTTCGCTGAGAGTCGATTCACCGACATATCCAAGGGCTTCGAGTCGGCGGCGGGTCTCCAGGTCTGTCGATGTCGGCGCCTCGATTCGCCGGTCGAAGGCGTTCAGGGTTTTCTCGAGCTCCGCCTCGATCTCGCCTTTCGAACCGACCAGGTTGTCGAGCTCGTTGGGATCCGAAAACAGGTCAAAGAGCTCCGGTGTGGGTGCGTCGATGAAATGATACCGATCTACGATCACGGCCACGAGATCGCTCCAACCGAAGTGCAAGCGCGGATAGATTGTCTCGGAGTAAATGGGCTGGTTGTCGGATGAACCGCCTTTTCGGGCCAGCAGCGTCGCGCCCTGGAGACGGTCATCCGCGGGCAGTCCAAGAGCCGTGACAAGGGTCGGATACACATCGATCAGCTGCACCGTGCGGTCTACCGATTCGCCGGCCCTCTCTGATTTCGGGAGCTTGAGTATCAACGGCACCTGCAGCGTCGAGCGATAGAGGAAAACGCCGTGTTCAGCCTCGCCGTGGTCACCGAGACCCTCCCCGTGGTCGGAGAGGAACACGATCAACGCCTTATCGTAAACGCCGAGATCGCGCAGTTCGTCGAGAAGATCGCCGACCACTGCGTCGGCCGCCGCTACCTCACCGTCGTAGGCAGACTCGTAGCGCGCCGCGTACTCGGCCGGCGGGTCGTAGGGGGTGTGGGGCTCGAAGATGTGGAAGAACAGAAAGAACGGCCGATCGGCGGCCGATCGCAGCCAGGGTTGCACGGCCTCGAGGGTCTCGCCGCCCGGGCGCTGGACGGCCTGGACCCCCGGACCGCCCGGGTCCGGCCGGAGCTCGATTCGATCATCGTAAAACTCGAAACCGGCTTCAATACCCGTCGCCCTGCGGAGAACGAAAGCCGAAACCCCAGCACCGGTCGCGTAGCCCGCCTCCTGCAACGCCTGTTGGAGCAGGGTCTGACGAGTCGGGTCGATTGTGTATCCCAGATTGTCCCGCACGCCGTGATCCGGTGGAAGCAACCCCGTCAGTAGCGAGGCGTGGGCGGGCAACGTCAAAGGCACGTGGGTATAGGCACGCTCGAAGAGGATGCCGTCGCGCCGCAGACCGTCGATGGCCGGAGTTTCGACCCCGTCGTAGCCGTAAGCCGGCAGCCGATCCGATCGCAGGGTGTCGATCGAGATCAGAACGATCGGCGTTCCTTCAGGCGCACGATAGCCGAGAGGACCGGGCGAGCACCCGGACGTACAGACGATGACAGACACCAGAAATGGCGCCACTCGATTCAACTCGATGCTCAATGTGCCTCCACGATTGGATCAACAACTGCTCGTTCATGATAAACGGGCGGAGCAAAAAGAAGGCCCCGGTGCCGAAGCACCGGGGCCGGAAAGACGATCCAACGGATTATTAGAAACGAAGTCCGAGCGACAAGCGGAAGGTGCGAGGCTGTTGGTAGGCGCCCTCGCTCTCCGCCGTACCCCACGCATCGCTCTTGCGCCAGTGGGTGCCCTCGACCGGTGTTTCGGTGAAGGGGTTGAAGGTCTCCAGGCTGCTGTCGTTGCGGGCGGTAAAGGCGATAGTGTTTGGCTCTTCTACGGCCTGCTCGTTGAACACGTTGATCACCTCGGGCTGCAGGAAGAGCTCGAGCTGGCCGCCACCGATGTTGATGAAGAACGAGTAGTTGAGGGCGATGTCGGTGCGGGTGACGCTGTCAGTCCTGAAGGCGTCGCGGTCGGTGAGGTAGTACCGCTGAGGCTTCACGGTTCCGGCGTATCCGAGATCGGCGGGGTCACCGACGTACGGCACGGTGTCGACCAAGGAATTGGCGCTGTACGGCGTTCCCGAGAAGAAGTTCTGCAGCAGGCTCAGCGACAAATTGTTGTGGGAACTGGCGATCACATCCCACACCACCCAGGCCCGGAACTTGTGGGTCTGGTCGACGGACAGGAGGCCGTTCGGCATGTACCAGGATGCCTCCTTGTATTCCCTGTATTCGAAGATCGAGCTGGCCACCGGACCCTGCAGCCAATCTTCGCCGTCGAAGGTGCCCTCGGCCTTCGACCAGGTGTAGTTGGCGCCGATGTTCCAGCGCGAGCCGATGCGGTAGTCGAAGCGGCCCATGATGGCGTCGTACTTGCGGCTGTGAATCGAATCGTCGTTGGAATAGGTCGATACGTCGATGAACTCGCCGAAGCCCGGAATCTCGGCCCAGTCCCCGGGGCTGTTCTCCGCGGCGTAAAAGTTGGCGTACTTGCGGTGCACGTAGTCGGCCCGCAGCACGCCCCGGGTGCCGAGGCGGAACGAGGCGCCGACCGTGAACTCGTCGCCATAGGGTGCCGTCATGTCGTCACCCACCCTCGGTGTCAGGCCCGGATATTTGAGAATATAGGCCATGTCCAGGTTGCTGGTACCGCCGTAGACGTCGAAGAACCAATCGAACATGGCGTCGATCGCGTCGGAGTTGGTGGGGTATTCGTCCGTGCCGGCAATGATCTCGGGTCCGGCGTAGGTGTAATAGATGTAGGTATAATCGCCGGCCGCGGATCCGTCGGTACTCTGATTCTGGGTGAGAGCGGTCACGTAGCGGTTGAAGCCGGCGTTGAGGATGATGCTGCCGTCACCCTTGACGTCATAGCTCGCCGACAGGCGCGGGCTGACCCGATAGTCGTCGACGGTCTTCAATCCGGCCGCGTCGGCGGCGTCGTTCTTGTCGTAGCGCAGACCGAGGTTAACGGTCAGCTTGTCGTTGACGCGCCAGGTGTCGTTGACGTAGGCCGAGGTCGTTTCGACATGATTGCCGAGCGACTCCATCTCTATGTCGTACCAGACGATGTAGCCGCCGTACGTATCGAAGACCACCAGGGGGTGTCCGGGCGTGTCGTAGTTCTGTTCGGGCCCATAATTCCAATAGCTGTAGCCGGAGGCCGTCTGCCTGTTATTTGCCTTGACCTGGTCGTCGAAGTAGTCGACACCAAAAACCAGGTCGTGGGTGCCGCCGCCGGAGACGAACCACGACGCCTTGGCGTAGTAATTCTCGTTGCCGTTACTATCCCACGGATCGGATGCGGCGTCGAACCAGGAGTCGTTAAAGGTGAGGGACGTGTGGTAATCCCAGATCGGGGAACCGCCGAGCTCGGGTTTTGTCCCGCCGTAAACGCCACTCGAGTCCCTCTTGGAGTAGAGGCCCTCGAGGAAGAAGTTGTCGGACAGCACACCGGTGTAGGTCACCGACAAACCGGATTGGAGTGATTCGCTATTAGAGAGTGCGTCCATGTCTGGTACCGGATTAAAACTTACACCGTTGGTAGACGAACCTTCGACGTCGAGATAGCTCAGCATGATCCGGTGGTTGGGTCCGATGGAACCGGTGAGCTTGCCCTCGAGGCGGGTCTGTTCCGAGCTCGTCGGGTAGGGTATGCCCGCCTCCGGCTGGCCGGGCGTGACGAGCTGGTCTGAACCTTTAGAAGACCGGTCGCGGCCTGCGGCAAAGAACCACAGGGCGTCGCGCACGATGTAACCACCGAATGTGGCCTCGTAGACGTAGTTGTTCTCGTCCACCTGGGCTACGGTGAGCGGCGTCTCGCCCTCCCAGCTTTCGTTGGTCACATTGGTGCGGAAGGAGCCCGAGAACTGGTTGCCACCGGACTTGGTGACCGTGTTGACCACGCCGCCGGCGAAGCGCCCATACTCGGCCGACATGTTGCTGGTCATGGTGGTGGTTTCGAGGATCGCGTCCTCGATGAACAGAGCGATGGGCTGGCCCCAGTTGTTACTGTTGACGACGACGCCGTTGACGGTGTAGAGACTCTCCCACGACTGCGCGCCCGAAATCGTGATGCCGCCGGCTCCGGTGTTGGTGGTTCCCGCCGACAGCAGCACCGCGCTGCTCATGTCGCGCCCCACCGCCAGTTTCTCTATGGTCGACTGCTCCATCGTCGACGAGCCCTGAGCGCCGGTGCTCACCGTCTCGAACGAACTGGTGACGACGATTTCCTCGGCCATCGCCTCGGGATACATGATTGCATCCAGCACTCTGGGCTGCGAGGTCGACATCCTGACGTCGTACTCGAGGGTGGCGAACTCCGCGAGCCCGAAGCGCACCCTGTAGTCACCCGCCGGCAGCCCCTTGAAGATGTAGTCTCCCTGGGCGTTGGTGGTCGTGGTCTTCTGCCCCTGCAGGGCCGGCGAAGTGAGGGTCACGGTGACCCCGGGCATCGGCTGGTCGCCATAGATGGCGCGGCCCTTGAGCTCGGAGCCCATCTGTGCCGCGGCCGTCCCCGAGATCGCGAGCGTTAGAATGATCAGATAGATTGCTACTCGAAATCGCATTCAATCCTCCTCTCGACGGGCGGTAGCCGACCGGCTGGGTGGAGACACGGAGCACTCTCGAGTGCGAGGTGACCGGTGCCTTGCACCAGGACGACCGTTGAGTCGCCTTTGCGCGACGCATGACCCGCCGATTCTCAGCTTCAGATTCGGTAATGCGGCGAGCGCCGCGTTACCTTTCCTTGATAGTTGTCAGGTCATGGGGAGGCCCCCCAACCTCGACGTTCGCTCCCCTGGTCGACGATCCTCCTTTCTCGCAGGCCGTTGTTTTGAGACTTATGTTCCCCTCAGGCTCAGGACGAGTTATGACGTAATTATGCTCAATAGCAAACATTATACGTAATTATTCGTCATTTACAATCAAATTCAATCTACTGAGAATAGCTATCAATATCGGTGCCATATGTCACCCGCTCGATGTTGAATGTCGGCATGCGAATTCCGGCCCAGGGGCGGCCTCGCCCTCTTCCTCGCAAGACATTGCGATAATACGTCTCATTATTACTCGTTCACCTTCAATAGTTATAGCAAAATCAATGCCGAAATTCGACTCGGGGCCAGCCATCCGCAGCGACTCTCGATGCTTCATTCGTCCGGAATCTCGGATATCCGTTCTATTGCCCGGACAAGGTCTCGATCGAAGGCGGCGCCCATTGTCTCCCTTTCGCCCGTCAAAACCTGCCAATTGATTTTCCGCGATGGCTCTTCTCTTACCCGCATCGTTCATGGAGTCTCAATGGGAATGGGTGCCACTTTCAGAATGCACCATTATCGGAGGGTGCCGTGATCGTGGCACCAATCAAGAAGTCGCAGACAACAGGCCCGACTGGCTAGTGTAGTCCGCCGCAATTGGTAGTGATTATGTTACTATTGCGCCGCAAAGGAGAGCGATTATGCGGCGTGCAGTGGAAGTGGTTCTGACAGCGGAAGAACGGAAGGTTCTGGAGCGAATAGTGAGATCGCCTACGAGCGCCCTGAGGGCGGTACGGCGTGCGCGAGTTGTGCTTTTGGCCGCGGACGGCTGGGCCAACGACCGCATCGCCGAACATCTGGAGATGGGTGTAAATACAGTTGGTTGCTGGCGCAAACGGTTTGTCGCTGAGGGAGTGGATGGCCTCGGTCACGATCGTCCAGGGCGAGGACGCAAGCCGGTAATACCCAAAGAGAAGATCGACGAAGTCGTGAGAAAAACCACGACGGAGAAGCCGCCAGGTCAAACCCACTGGAGCCGGGCATCGATGGCCACCGCGGTCGGTTTGAGCGAGTC
>RCNG010000490.1_pt1 | contig 30650 bp, 27 predicted proteins | sample 2041371 | NCBI WGS metagenome assembly RCNG01 (sample SAMN09708227, study PRJNA481090) | Marine sediment metagenome, whole genome shotgun sequencing project. | biome: marine sediment; feature: ocean; material: sediment; isolation source: Sewage treatment plant 1 marine sediment (STP1) ... | reverse complement strand
TCAGTTAGTTAAAGTTGAACATGCTGAGCCGCCGGTTTCCATGGATGCTGTACGGCGTAAAATTGCAGGAGAGCGCTTGAGTATGGATGATTTTGACTCAATTATCAGCGATATTACCGAGAGCCGTTATTCCAAAACTGAAATATCAGCCTTTCTTGTCGCTTTCGGTCAAAGCGGAATGGATCGTGACGAGATTCTTTACCTTACCCGCGCAATGCTACAGTCGGGTGAACAGCTGGACTGGAATGAGCCTCTGGTTGCTGACAAGCATTGTATTGGCGGAATACCTGGAAACCGCACCTCCATGCTGGTGGTTCCCATTGTAGCCGCTCATGGTATGTTAATACCCAAAACATCCAGCCGTGCCATCACTTCTCCTGCCGGTACTTCAGATACTATGGAAGTCTTAGCCAAGGTCAGACTGGAAATTAAGGAATTACATAATATTGTCAGTAAACACCGGGGCTGTCTGGCCTGGGGTGGAACGGCAAATTTATCACCCGCTGATGACATTATGATCTCTGTGGAGCGTCCTTTGGGGATAGATTCCAAAGGACAAATGGTGGCTTCAATTCTTTCCAAGAAACTGGCGGCTGGATCCACACATCTTTTAATCGATATCCCGGTTGGTCCCACGGCAAAAGTTCGCTCCATGCGTGAAGCACAGCATTTAAGAAAGTTATTTGAATTTGTGGGGGATCGACTTGACCTGCATCTGGAAATCATTATTACCGATGGACGGCAACCGATTGGGCGAGGGATTGGCCCGGTACTGGAAGCCCGTGATGTGATGCAGGTACTGCAAAATGATCCGCTTGCTCCTGATGACCTGAGACAAAAATCGCTTCGACTGGCGGGACGTGTACTGGAGTTTGACCCTGATGTCCGTGGTGGGCGAGGGTATGCGATTGCCAGAGATATACTTGACTCGGGTCGAGCTCTGCACAAAATGAATGAGATCATCGACGCTCAGGGAGCACAGCAGCAAAGTTTTTCCCCGGCCTCTTTAACCTGTGAAATTGTTGCCGCAAAGAATGGCGTTGTTACTGCCATTGACAATCTGCGCCTGGCTCGTATTGCCAGTTTTTCCGGCGCTCCTATGAGTAAAGGCGCTGGTGTTGATCTGTTAAAGAAAGTCGGTGATAGTGTACAGAACAATGAGCCGCTATATCGGATTCATGCAGAATTTTCCTCTGATTATAATTTTGCCCGCAATCTGTGCAACCAGGATAATGGTTACTCCATTGGTGTGCCGGAAGACATCCCTAAAGCTTTTGTGGAGTTCTGATGATACTGGGCTTTAAAAACGAGCAAAAACAGATAAAAAATCTGGCTAATGAATTAAACATCGACTGGGACATCATTGCGCTTCATTATTTTCCTGACCATGAGTGTAAATTGACCTTACCGGCCCGGCTTCCGGAGCAGGTCATTTTGTATTGCACTCTGGACAGGCCCAATGAAAAACTTATCCCGCTTATGCTGGCAGCTGATACCGCCCGTGAATGCGGCGCCAGTCGATTAACATTAATTGCTCCTTATCTGTGTTATATGCGTCAGGACAAGGCTTTTCATCCCGGAGAAAGTATCAGTCAGCGGAGTATTGGTCGTTTTTTGGCCGGCTTGTTTGATCGGCTAATCACCGTTGATCCCCATTTGCATCGCATTAAGCATCTGCAGGAGGTCATTCCCGACACTGAAGTGATCACTTTATCCGCCGCAGAACTGATAACCGGGTATATTCAAACCCAGGGATTCAGGCCATTATTATTGGGACCTGATAGTGAATCAGAACAATGGGTGAGCCGCATTGCCGGGCCACTAAAACTAGATTTTGCTATTTGCAGCAAAATTCGGATGGATGACCATCAGGTCACTATTAACCTGCCCGAGGTAGAATTGACCGGGCGACATATTATTCTGGTGGATGATGTTATCAGTAGTGGCGGGACTCTGGCAAATACTGCCCGGCTATGCCTGGCACAAGGTGCACAGCGGGTAGATGTGATGGTCACTCATCCTCTGTTTGCAGCTTCCGCAATGGAACGGCTTAAACGGGCCGGCATCCGGGAAATATGCAGTACAGACAGCATTGTTCATGAAACAAATACACTATCGTTGAGTCGTTTATTAAGCCAGCACCTGTAAACAACACTACTATTCTATACTCTACCGGAAACAACAGGTATGCTAGAATATTAGTTCGCCACTGAATACGCACTAATAAAAGATTAAGGACAGGAGATCACACATGAAAGCAAAAGCTGCTGTAGCCTGGGCACCCAAAAAGCCTTTAGAAATAGAAGTAATTGATGTTGAAGGACCGAAACAAGGTGAGGTTTTACTTAAGGTCATTGCCTCTGGCGTGTGCCATACGGATGCTTTTACTCTGTCAGGTGATGATCCTGAGGGCTCATTTCCCTGCGTACTCGGGCACGAAGGGGGTTGTGAAGTGGTTGAATGCGGCCCTGGCGTCAAGGACTTAAAACCGGGTGACCATGTTATTCCATTGTATATTCCTGAATGCGGCGAATGTGAATACTGCCTGTCCAGCAAAACCAATCTTTGTCAGTCAATTGCAGCAACAGTATGGACTGGTTATATGCCGGATAATACACGCCGTTTTTCTATGAACGGTAAACCAATCTATCACTATATGGGATGCTCGACATTTTCTGAATACACTGTAGTACCGGAAATTGCCCTGGCAAAAATCAACAAGGCAGCCCCACTGGACAAAGTCTGTTTATTAGGTTGTGGTGTAACCACCGGTATTGGTGCTGTAGTGAACACGGCAAAGGTTGAACCTGGTTCAACCGTGGCAGTCTTTGGTCTTGGCGGTATTGGCTTGTCCTGTGTTCAAGGTGCTGTGATGGCGGGTGCAAAGCGCATTATTGGTATTGATATTAATCCCGATAAATTTGAATTTGCCCGACAGCTTGGGGCAACGGATTTTGTCAATCCAGGTGATATTCAAGGCTCATTTGTTGAATACATGCAGGATACCTATAATGGCGGGCCTGATTATTCCTTTGAATGTATTGGTAACACACATGTAATGCGTGATGCGCTTGAATGTACCCATATGGGCTGGGGTGTTTCTACCGTCATTGGTGTGGCTGGCGCTGGTCAAACCATTGAAACCCGTCCGTTTAATCTGGTGGTTGGCCGTACCTGGAAAGGAACCGCATTTGGCGGGGTAAAAGGTCGTACCGAACTGCCGGGTTATGTTGAACGTTATATGGAAGGTAAAATTGAATTGGACACGCTGGTGACTCATACTATGCCGCTGGAAGATATCAACAGGGCATTTGACCTGATGCACCAAGGTGCCAGCATTCGCTCAGTTATTATTTTCTAGGACAATAATGTGAAACAGATTGAATCAATAAAGGAATTCTCCGGATACCTGAACCGCTATGAGCATGAATCGAGCACTTGCAACTGTAAGATGACCTTCTCTGTTTATCTCCCCCCTCAGGCACGGAAAAGCAAAGTCCCCGCAGTCTATTGGCTTTCCGGTCTGACCTGCACTGATGATAATGTCCGCACCAAAGCGGGTGCACAACGTTATGCGTCCGAGCTGGGCATTGCTTTGATAATGCCTGATACCAGCCCAAGAGGTGATGATGTTGCCGATGCTGCGGAGCGCTATGATCTGGGTAAAGGCGCAGGGTTTTATGTCAATGCCACTCAAATGCCATGGGCAAAGCATTATCACCTGTATGACTATGTTACACAGGAATTACCTGCTCTGGTTGAACAGGAACTGCCCATCATACCCGGACAAAAATCAATTACAGGTCATTCCATGGGCGGACATGGTGCGCTTATCTGTGCGTTAAAGGAATCAGGAGCTTATAAATCAGTATCAGCTTTTTCACCCATTAATCATCCTTCCCGGTGTGGCTGGGGAGAAGGCTGCTTTAGTGCCTATCTGGGAGAAAATAAAGAAGACTGGAAAGCGTATGATGCCACAGAGCTGGTGTTGGCTGGCGCAGAAAAAATTCCTCTGCTGATTGATCATGGAACCAGTGATGAGTTTCTTGAAGATCAGTTATACCCGCAAGATTTAATTGATGCCTGCCAGGCAAGGGATTTTCCCATAAACCTGAGAATGCAACAAGGCTATGATCACAGCTATCACTTTATCGCCACATTCATTGGTGAGCATCTAAGCTATCACGCAAAAGCACTAATGAAAAATTAATCTCTGGCGACTCAGAGCAATTCTGGTAGTGTAATGATGGTGATTAAATTAATTCGCTTTATCCTGGCCTTAGTGTTTATATCAATCATTATACTGCCCCTGCTTTTGTTTGCTTTCTCAATCAGTGATATAACTCGGGTGGATGCAGTTCGCAATCCAACTCATTATGACCTGGCACGGGTTAAAGAGATTCTTCAACAGCACGACCCCCGTCAGTTAAGACAGGGTCAGACAGGTTCTTTAAGTTTATCTGAGCAGGATATTAATACTGTCCTGATAACCAGCTTATCTGCACTTGGGAAAGCCAGGGCAAAAACCCGTTTGTATAATGATAGAGTGGTGATTGATTTAAGTTTTAAATTACCTGAAAACAGCTATGCAAAGTACTCTAATCTTTCCCTGAGTTTAAAAAATACTGCACAAGGTTTATTAACGATAGAGCATATCAATTTCGGAACCTTGAGTATTCCCGGCTGGCTTGTTAATCCTGTATGGAATTTATTGCATGAGTATTTTAAACGATATAATGAATACCACCGATTGACAGACGCTGTGCAAATGATTTATATAAACCAGAGGCAATTGAGTTTTGTCTATAAGGCGGACTGGGAAGCAATTAAACAACTCAAACAGCGTGGTCAGGAATTTTTACTGAGTGAAAATGAACAAAAAAGGATCCGGTTATACCAGCACAAACTGTTTCAAATCAACAATGAACTGAGACAAAAATACACTAAGGGAAAGCACTATAAAAAGCGTATCAGTCTATCAGAAGTATTGCAGCCGATGTTTCAGTTGGCACTAAAGCGTTCTTCTCAGGTCCAGAAGCTGACAGATCAGCCTGTAATTAAAACCACTGCCATTGCAGAAAACAAGGCGCTTTTATTTGTGCTGGCCATGTACGCTGCAGGTAAAAATATTGATGTGATTTTGGGTCAATCCGTTGCTAATCAGTCAATTCATCGATATAACATGGTCAAACCCAGCTTACGCAATCGAGTGGATTTGATGCAGCATTTCAGTGTTTCTGCTTTTCTTGCCGCAGCGACAGGAGATGCCCTTGCTCTGGCAACCGGTTTGTTTAAGGAGGTCTCTGATGCCAAAGGGGGCAGTGGTTTCAGCTTTGCTGATCTGGCGGCTGATCGCGCCGGAGTGCAATTTGGCACCATAGCCGTTGCCTCAGAATCAAGTGCCCAATTCCTACAACGAAAAATGTCAATAATTATCGATGAGGATGATTATATGCCAGACATTAATAATCTGCCTGAAGGATTACATCAAGCCTCATTTAAACGCCGCTTTGGTACTACGGAAAGTGCAAGGTACAAAAAAATGCAGCATGAACTGGACAGGCGTATTGGTCTATGTCGATTATATAAGCAGTAGTTAATACCAGCGTTTGAGCCCGGCTTGCTCTAAACCATAAGACTCTGCGTTGTATCCATGCTGAGTATGACAGGTTATCTGAATTACGATACGATACTGTCTAATGATCTCTGGGACAGGAAGACAATCAATGTCGGGGTACGTGTCGATTTCTAGAGCATATCAATAGTACTGGTGCAATGCTTTGTGTACACAAGTCTTTTTTGTACTGCATTAATGGTTCAGGATTCAGTGGAGCTTATGACTTATTTAAGGACATCCTTTCAATAATCATACCCTGAACTAGGGCACCTGAGATGATATAAATCACCAGTAGTATGGTAAAGGCATAACCGAAATAACTGACCATCAGGGGCAGCCAGGGCAATTTGATTGCCCTGGCGTATAAAAATGTCACAAGCAAACCATCCCTGACGTTCTGCTCTCTTAAATTCGCCAGCATCTGATACCAGATAAAAGAAGAACCATGACTCAGTATACCTCCGACCACTGCTATAGCCCATCCTTTAATGCTACTTTGCCTGCCCAGAAGTTTAGCAATTCTTTTCGCACTCATTAATGCGCTGAATAACGCCATTAATGCAATAACAACCAGGAATACCGGTAATAGATGCAGCATGGTTGACAGACTTTTTGCCAATGCTGTTAAGGTTTTATCCGGGTAAACGCTATAAAGCAGGACATAGCCAATAAGCACCAGCAGAAAAAAATATCGGCCATTGAATTTTAGTTTTTGCGGCGGGTTTTCTGTTTTTGTTTTCATGACAGCAACTGTAAAGTTTGTACCGTGGCAAATGCAATCAGTAAGACAAAAATAAAAGCCAGCAGATTGCGCGTCAGGGTAAATCGTCCCCCGAATAAACTGTATTCATAAGGTATTTGCACCACACCCAGTGTAACCCAGGACAATACAAAGGCAGTTACTGCATAATAACTCATACCAATATCCAGCAGTTCCCCGCCAATAAGATAGCTGACAAAAGGTTGTCCTGCTGAGATAGCACCACTGAAAGTACCGATTAATGTGTCATAAAACACCTGTCCGGTAAACAGTGGTGAAAGCATATCGGGGGTAACAAAAACTTCAAATAAGCCTGTCAGCAATATAACACCCATAAGCATAGGCAGATTTAAGGTAAAACCTTTGACAGATTTTAAAAAAGCCTGCTTAAAAGTATCTTGATGCATTGTTAATACCTGTGCTATTCAAGCCCAAGAGCCTGACGTATTTCCTTAATTGAACTCAGGTGAAGGATATTTTTGATCTTCAGTGATTCAATATAAATCAGGGTTGACGCATCGTTTTGATCAGGATATTTCTCTGTTTTGCTGCCATCCTTATCCAGTAACATCGGGTAGGGTTTTTTGCGCATTGATGGGATGGCCACATATTTTGAGATAAGACCGGGCATGCCACTGATATCGGTAATGTAAACAATATGCTGTTCAGCAAGATATCCCCGGGGTATGTCTGATAGCGCCTCGGCCATTAATTCACCGCCCGCTTTGTCACGGCTGAACAGAATCATTCGGGTCTGTGTGTTAATGTGGCCAGGCTTTTTATGCTGGTCATCCAGAGAGACAGCTTGCAGTGTGTCACCAATTACATAGGGGGCAGCGTAAATGCCTGGAGCAAACAGCAGTAATAGAATCAATAAACTTTTTTGTATCTTCATGGAAATTTTTCTCATATTTAAATTTGAAGGTAATTGCGTTTCAGGATGATTTTAGGGTCCTGTGTTTATATAGCCAAAATAGTTGCGTGTCAGTAACAGTAATAGTTTATACAATTACTCAGTTATTTTCTGTAACAAAGTTACAATTCCTAAGACAGCTTGGTGCAGCTTGCAATGAAAGCGTCAGTATTGACTTCTATCTATAGAAACACAAATAAAATACATTTCTTTGCTCAAATCATTTGGCAATAATATCACTAAGTAGATCGCTATTTTGAAAAAATTTATCCCCCAGGCCGAAGATATAATAGTTCAGATTAATACCGCCTATGGGGAGCAGGATGGAGAAGCCGTCTTTCTTTGCTCACAAGCTTAAATCCTCAGCCCGTTTGGTAGGAGCGAACGCCCTGGCTGATTTGTGTCTGGCATTGGAAGTTGCCGGTAAGAGTATCGACTGGTCCGAGATTGATAGTTTAATGCCTGAACTGCCGTCTGAGATGGACCTGGTAACGGATTTCATTAATGGTTTATAATAGGAACAATTGGCTCTTCACTGTTCTTTGAGTGGCGATGTTTGATTCAAATATGATAAATCATAGCTTTTGATGGTGGTTTTTACTTGTATTAATGCCTGGACATTGCGGATCATTTTCAGAAATAAGTGACACAAGCAACATACAGGTATAAAATAAATATTATCTTGTTCATATTTTTGGTATTTAATATGGAAAAGTGTTACGACTATTTCGACTGTAAGAAAACAGAATGTGTTATGTTTCAAAATAAGGACGATCAGCCTTGTTGGAACACAGAAAGAACATTATGTTTTTTCCCACCTTTAACGCCATTAGTAGAAGCAGTCAATGAAAAAGAAAAATGTGATTATTGCCTTTATAAAAATGCTTACTATATATAATAAGTATAAGTTATTGAAAAATAATTAATAATAGTAAAGGGTAACTGAGTAGGAATAGAAACCATTTCATAAAGGAAATCTCTGCTGTTGGCAAATTTTCCTGTCAATTTTATCTGCGAACAAAATTTATTCTTTAGCTTGTCTGCTATGTTTAAAAGTTATATCTGTATATCGATTCTGAATTGACTGTATGGAGTGTATTTTATGAAAATCGACACGTTGCACTATGATAAGGAGCACTGGAATTTAATCACCAGTAATATTGGTGATAAATCAGAAGCAGCAATCGTCTTTCTGTTTGGAGATTCAAATATTCTCAAATCAGAGCAAAGCTTTAATTACATTAAAGAGAAATATTCCCATGCGCAAATTGTTGGCGCATCCTCTTCAGGAAATATTTTAGGAACAGAAATTTCTAATAGCCCCATTGTGGCCACCGCTGTGCAATTTGATAAAGGTTCTGTAGCAATAAGCAAAATCGACTTCTCTGACGATGATGATGTAGAGCAATTGTCCAAAGTATTAATTGACCAATTACCTCAAGATAAGCTGCAACATGTTTTTGTAATGTCAGATGGAATAAACATCAATGGTTCAGAACTGGTTCGTGGCATAAATAAGGCAAGTCATAAATTCACCGTAACCGGAGGCATGGCTGGTGATGGTGACCGCTTTCAGGAAACCTGGATTGTTTCTGATGAGCCTGCCCGGAAATATCGAATTGTGGCTATTGGATTTTATGGCGATGATTTTTCAATTACCACCGGTTGTCAAGCTGGTTGGAGTTCGTTTGGAGCTGACAGAATAGTCACCAAATCATCAGGCAATGTGCTTTATGAGTTAGACAATCGGCCTGCGTTGGATCTCTACAAAGAATATCTGGGTGAATTCGCAAAAGATCTGCCGCATAGTGGAATGCGATTCCCACTTAATATCAAAGAACATGAAGATGCAGGCGAAGTAATTCGTACCTTACTGGGTATTGATGAAAAGAGTAAAAGTATTACCTTTGCGGGTGACATTCCCGAAGGTTATATTGTCCGTTTGATGAAACCTGATTTCGATGTTTTAATCGACGGTGCAGGAGCTGCAGCAGAAGACATCAATATTATAAATTCCAACCCTGCACTTGGCCTGGTAGTCAGTTGTGTCGGGCGCCGGGTTGTGATGAAACAAGTTGTTGAAGAAGAGCTGGAAGCTGTTGAAGATGTTTTAGGTAAAAACGTCCAGTTAACCGGATTTTACTCTTATGGTGAAATTGCGCCTCTACAAAATGACCTGTAACAGTGTCAACTTCATAATCAGACCATGACACTTACTGTCATTTACGAGAAATAGTAATGCACCGATTGCTCAAACGCCAACTAAAGCGAATATATGGGAATTTATTTGATTTTGATCAGCTATTAGGTCATGAAAAACAGTTTATTGATATTATTTCATTAACCTACGAGGAAAATGATAAGGAACGGAGATTTTATGAGCATACAGTTGAGGTGAATTCCAGGGAACTGAATGAGAAAAATAGAGCTATTAATAAGGTTTTAACTTCTTTAGCTGAAGCACAACGTCTGGCGCATACTGGCAGCTGGTTTCTTGACCTGAATCATAATACTTTAGAGTGGTCTGATGAGTTGTATCGCATCTTTGAGCTGGAGCCAAAAGCAATACGGCCTTCTGCTGACTATATTCTCCCTCTTATTCACCCTGATGACAGAAATAGGGCAGATCCTGATTTACATATTACCCACGATTCGGGTGTTTTTGACTGCATCTATCGTCTTCGGTTTGATTCAGGAAGTGTCAAGTATGTTCGTGAGCATCGTGAAATACTTCGCGATTATAAAAATGAACCCTTTGCTATTCAAGGAATTATTCAAGATGTTACTGCACAAAAAAAAGCAGAGAAGGGAGTGCATCTGTATGCCAATGTATTTCATAATATTGGCGAATCGATTCTGATTACCAATAAAGAAAACAAAATTATTGCTATAAATACCGCGTTTACCAAAAACACCGGGTATACATTTGAAGAGTTGCAAGGTAAAAACCCAAAAATTCTCTCCGATGGTAGTACGCCGCATCATGTGTACGAAAATATGTGGTCTGAACTTAAGAATACGGGGTTTTGGCAGGGTGAACTGAACGACAGAAAGAAAAATGGGGAAACCTACCCGAAATGGATGTCCATTTCTGTCAGTTATAGCGATGCGGGTGAAGTATTACACTATATTGCAAGCTTTGCCGATATTTCCAAACGTAAAGCGGATCAGGAGCGTATTCATTACCTTGCCCACCATGATGCTCTCACCGGATTGCTTAATCGCTTTAGCCTGGAAGAGCGACTGTCACAGGCCATAACTATAGCACAGCGCAATCACAATAAACTGGCACTCCTGTTTATCGACATGGATCGATTCAAAACTATTAATGATACGCTGGGGCATCCAATAGGTGATGCTCTGTTAGTTGAGGTGGCCAATCGATTAAAACAATGTGTTCGCGAGTGTGATGTTGTTGCCAGGATTGGCGGAGATGAATTTGTCATTCTCTTAAGCGAGATTAAAGATAGCCTGTTGGTTGCTCCCATTGCCCGATTAATTGTAGAAATGCTTGGCAAACCCTATACAATAAATAATCAGAAAGTTTTTTCCAGCTCCAGCATAGGTATCAGCCTTTTTCCTTCCAATGGTGATAATTATGAACGGTTAATGAAAAATGCAGACAACGCCATGTATCATGCAAAGGATCTAGGGCGTAATAACTATCAATTTTTTACAGAATCTTTAAATGCAGTTGCCGATGAGCGTTTGAAACTGGAAAATGATCTGCGCTACGCAATCGAAAATAAACATTTTGAACTCTACTACCAGCCACAAATATGCACTATTACGAATACAATTTGTGGTGTTGAAGCGTTGGTTCGATGGCACCATTCTAAACAGGGATTTATAACCCCGGATAAATTTATTCCACTGGCCGAGGAAAGCAAGCTTATTGTCCCTCTGGGTTTGTGGGTTCTCGAACAGGCCTGTCAGCAACAAAGTCAATGGCAAAAAGAATACCATAAACGGATAAAAATGGCGGTAAATATATCAGCTCAACAACTTCATGAAACTGATCTTGTTAAAAAAATACAATTGCTTATGAAAACATATAATATGAGTAAAGGAGACCTTGAGCTGGAAATAACTGAGTCAACTGCTATGCAGAATCCCGATGACGCGATTTTGCTTCTTCGTGAAATTCGTGAGCTGGATGTTGAACTTGCTATTGATGATTTTGGAACTGGATACTCTTCTTTAGCCTATTTAAAGTTGTTACCTATTAATACCTTAAAACTCGACAGTACATTTGTACGTGACATTGAATTCGATAATAACGATGCTGAAATCAGTGCTGCCACCCTGGCTCTGGCACATAATCTTGGCCTAAGTGTTGTCGCAGAAGGTGTTGAAACAGCTACACAGAAAGATTTCCTGATTGCACATGATTGCGAAATTTTACAGGGGTATTATTTTAGCAAACCCCTTCCAGCAGATGAGGCTGCGGAATTTATCTTCAGGCAGTAAGTAGTAATCATAATGGTAATTTTAAAATAACCGTTCCTGGCCGAAAAGATTCCTTTGTCGATCAGATGCGGCTGCCCTTAGAAAGGGATTACTGGTCCTTTCCAGGCAACAGTATTACGGGGTATTGCCCTTGCCAATGCACTTTCTGCCGCGAGCCAGCCTTCACAACTATTGCGCCCCCTGCGGCCTCTTGATAGATTAAGCAAGCTTTTGGCTTTGGCATAGATCATAAAAAACAGCAGAATCAGCCGTTGCTTCCATGGCGGAATGGGTGAATGGCTGCATATCAGTTTGTCGTCATACAGTCCCCGGTCGGTTAGTCCGACTGCTCCCCAGGCATACACTTTTACTTTTGTACCTAAAGAAAGACGAGGACCGAGCACTACTGCATCCAATAAATCGCCTTCCAGGCCAATAAGTGCCGGAACCGAACCATAGTTAAACGGGCAGGGTAAAGGAGAGATAAAATCCAGTTCTCCGGTGGAGCCACGTTTCAAAAAACTGCCACGTGGTATTTCAATGATGACCTCAACCCGGGGTACCTGGTTGTGTATATCCACTGAATACTTTGCTGCAGATGACGTTTTTGATTTCTTTGATCCTGTCATTGTGCAGTTACCTGTGAATAAAGCACCGGGAGTATCATCCTTCTCTTTTTTTAATGCAAAATGTCATATCAACAAGCATAATATGAAGTCCGGGTCTGAAAATCAATATATTTCAAAATGGCTGAAATAATCCACTTAAATGCTATAGTTGTAAAGTATTACATTGTGCATTTGTTTAAGGTAGTATTGTACAAAATTAATTCAATAAGAAGCCAGAACTGGTCGGACTGTTGAGACTTGAGTTGAGCTATTTCCAGGAAGTACTATAAATCCCAATATGGCTAAAATTGTTATTATTTATTCGACCACAGATGGGCATACCAAAAAAATCTGCCAGCGTTTACAACACATAATTGAACAACAGAACAATGAAGTCGCATTACTTTCCATCAATGACCATTCTGCAAATGAACTGGAGTCATTCGACAAAATTGTGCTCGGTGCAAGCATTCGATATGGCAAGCACAGTTCTAAAGTGTATGACTATATAAAAAGAAATTCACAGATTCTGCAAAGTAAATCCAGTGCTTTCTTCTCTGTCAACGTTGTTGCACGCAAACCAGGGAAAAGCCAACCTGAGACAAATCCTTATGTGAAAAAGTTTCTCAAACAAATAGCATGGAAACCTGAGAAAGTAGCAGTGTTTGCTGGAAAAATTGACTATCAAAAATACGGATTTTGGGATCGTATTATGATCAGATTCATTATGTGGATTACTAAAGGGCCTACTGATCCTAAAACCAATATTGAATTTACAAACTGGAATCAGGTAGAAGATTTTGCACACATAATTAGTGAAATGTAATTAAAATAAATAGAAATTCTCCAGTTGCATAACACGTGAATATCTTTCAGGAACAGTAATTTAGACGGAAAATGACTATGGAAATTAAAGGAAATATTGTGGATATCAATAGTAGAACTCAAATAAAAAGTTTTAAAGCAATTATTGTGGCATTTTTTGTGGTTTTACTTGCACTGGGCTTTTTTAGTGCCACTTATACCGTGGAGACCGGTACAGTGGGGATTTTGTCCACTTTTGGCAAATATCAGGAAGAATCTGTGATGCCGGGATTGCATGTCAAAATTCCTCTGATCCAGACAGTTCATATTCTCGATATTAAATTACAGTCAGCCAATTATATCGGTCGTCAGGATATTGCGGATAAAAGGGGGGTAATCAATAAACCCTATATTTCGGTGTTAGATAACAAAAACCTACCTATCGGGATAGACCTGACTGTGATGTATACTCCAAAATCCAGTGAAGCCAGTAATATTTTGGGTAAATATGGAATCAATTACTTTGATAAACTGATTAATCCTAATGTCCGGGATGTGGTACGTGATGTGATCGGTAAATATCCAGCGGAACTAATTGCTTCTGATCGGACCGTCATCAGCGGTGAACTCAAAGCACGCATAGGTAAGAAGTTTGAAACAATGCCTTTTTCTTTGAATGAAGTCTCATTGCGTAATATCCAGCTACCAAAAATTGTCCTGAAAAAGGTTGAAGAAGTTCAAATTGCGAAACAGGAAGAGCAAAAACTCGCCATGGTGGAAAATCAGGCCAAGAAAAAACAAAAAATTCAGACTATTGAGGCAAATACACGTTTAATTGAAATAACCACCAAGGCAAAAGCCGATGCGCAGAAGCAAAAAATTGAAGCGGATGCCAAAGCCTATAAGCTAAAGATTGAAGCTCAGGCAATTGCGGAAGCCAATACAGTTATTGCAAAGTCTATTACTAAAGAATTAATCAATTATAAATCCATTGAGAAATGGAGCGGAATGTACCCCAAACTGTTGATGCAGGGCAGCGATACCAGTACTATTTTGCAATTACCGAAAGTCGATGAGTAAAAATGCAGGTTGGGCTAGCGCAGCGTAACCCGACATTAATATTACCATTGATGACCATAACGATTGCTGCGATAAGGCTGGGAGTAATAGCCCGATGATCTGCCGCGGTATTGGTCACTTTTATAAATCGGATCCTTTTTACCCCATTGCTGCATCCACTCTGAGTTATTAGCCCGGCGTCTGGCCTGATCCAGTTCTTTGCGGGAATAACGATGTTCAGCTGAAGGGTATTTCTTTTCCAGTTCATACCTGGCATCGCCATAGGTTCTGCCATATCGTGATTTCCTGTCATCGGCAGTTGCAGCCGTTGTGGTGATTAAAAAAATACTAAGAAGTATCATTGTTAGCAGGGATTTCATAATGCTCTCCAGATTGTGCCTGTTACTGTCAGTATAGTGTAATCTTAAAATGTTTCATCAAAAAAGGCAGGATAGCTTGAACGTGCTTTGCTGTTGGTTTCTGGTTTACTGACCGGTTTCGTTTTGGATTCAGGTGCTGTTTCTGTTGTTTGTTTCGGCTTTTTATCAATTCCGGACTGTGCGTCCGTTTTTTTTACGCCGCTGAGTTTTTGTTTATGGTTACTGTAATCGGGCATGGTATCAAACCAGCGGTATTTGAAATTACCCACCAGTCCGGAGAATGGGTTGGTTATACCGCCAACCACTGTACCTTTTTTGGCTTTATTGATAATTTCATCAAAGTTATCGTTTTGATGATTCAATGTCCCGGAAAAGTTAATGATTGGTCCCTTCCAGAAACCATATTCATCCTTTTCCTGATTAAGAAGACCCAGGCCATAAAATATCGCAGCACCTTCACCTGCGAGGTTAATACGAGCATCCATAGCCAGGGGCTGATCAAATAAACGGGTGTTTTCTTTAAAAGTAATTCCGCCGGTAGCATATAAACGCAGCTCCGGACTCATGATCTGGAACTGTTCAATGGTCGTATTGAGATCCGCCTGTCTGACCAGATGCATATTAATAAAGTCATAATTAATATCTTTGGCAAAACGGACTACCCGATTGATAATACCAAGACCAAAACCGGATGTCGGCAGAACTGAAACAACTTCACCCACAACAGCCATGGCCTGTCCTCCTGAACGGGTCATTACATCATCTGCCGGAATTAAATGGTAAACACCATTCTTTCCCTCAATGTTTAAATCAAACAGCAGCTCATTGCGGATCTGGGAAAGATTGCTCAGTCCGCCATAGATTTTAATGTCAACATCAAACACACCGTCAGCTCTTGCTACACGATTGGGATTGAGTTCATGTAAAAATTCGCCCAGATTAAAATCTTCTAAAGAAGTCTTAAAATCTATGTCATAAGGTTTTGCCTGCGCTTTTTCGAACTGAAAGAGAGCATCCAGTTTCATTGGGCTATCATGAAATTTGAGTGCAAGGCCTCTGGCATGTAATTGCTTGTCATCTAAATCCACCCAACCTTTAATATCGTTATAGGACATGTAATCACTATAATACAGCCTGTCAATATTCAGTTGCGCTGAAATATCCATACCGCTTTGCCAGAAAGGGGAGCTGTCCAGTGTATTGTTTATGTGCTTATTGTTTTGTTCTGCTATTTCTTTTGCTGTTGAATTATTGGCATTTGTATCTTTTGTATCTTTTGTATCTGTCTGGGTCTTATCGCCAGACTCAAGTTTCGAAATTTCAGATTGTGGATTAATCGCCGCTAATAATTTCAGCAAATCATTAAGAAATATCTCTTTTCCAGCAAGGCTCATGTTCAGTTTTTTCTGATCTTTATTTAATTGAGCATGGGTTTTTAGATCGATATTACTCGTACCAGAAAGGCTTTTCATGATAATTGGCAGATCAAGTTTGATACTGGATAAGCTTTCCAGTTGCCCTGTGCCATTAATGGTAATGGATTCAACAATTTTTTTGCCCTGTTTATCCACCAAATCATTTATCAGCCAATTATGCTGAATGTTGTTATCCTGATCCAGGGTGAATTCTGCCTTCAGTATACCCTGGGTCAGTGTGTTTTGTGGCAGGGCAAGCGGTTGATTGAGCCACTGGGTGATTAGTAGTTCCAGGGTGCTGTCCAGTGTGGACAGTATAACGGGCTTATCCTGATCAAGTTTAAAGTTTGCCTGCAGATCAAGCGCTTGTTGTTTTGCATGTGTTTTTTTATTTAGAAATACGACGGAAAAATGTTTGATTTGGCCATGAGTGATATTTTTAAACTGCTTGGCTGTAAAATCCAGGCTAATATCAAAAGGTTCTAATAATGCATTGGCTGTATCTTTATAATGAATATTATGAATTTTGAGTGGTTGTTTGAAAGTGACTTCCTGCCTTTTTTTATTTTGCACTAAATCGATATGACCATTGACATGATTAAAAGTTAATGGCAGATGGGAAAAAAGTGCTTCATAAGGCTTGATATCAAAATCAGTTAATTTAAAACTCAGATGTCCATCCTGAGAAAAATTATATTTTTTATCCTGTTTTTTAGACGCCAGGGAAAGTGCAATAGGCTTATGTGTTTGCACATCAAGCCTGCCTTTGCTTTTTGGGTGAGTGATATGCAAATCAGATTGACTAACGGTTAACTTGTCGTTTTTGATGTGAAATTTATAATCGGCATTTAATACAGACTGGTGGGAGAGTTTGTGATGGGTATATTGACTGACAACATTCAGGTTCATTATACGATTGATGTAGCCATTGAGTTTTCCATTAATTGATAATCTTTGTTGACTGGTATTGCCTGGGTCAGTTAAAACAACGGAACCAGTGTTGTTGAGTAGAGCCGTATTATTCTGGTTGATAGTAAATAAAGGGTAGTCAATAGCCAGCCTGTCTGCAGTATAACGGCTATGAATTTCAGCATTAAGATTAATATCCTTGAATAGTAACTGCTTATCTTTATATGCCTTTAGACTGTTGAATTTTAGTTGTTTGATCGCTAATGAATAGTCATTGTTTTGTTTAGACGATAATGAAAAATCCATTTTCCCAAGCCAGCCAGACAAGTTGTATGGTTGTGCATATTTTTTAACGGCCGGTGCCAACCATTTTAAGTCGAATTGATTTATCTGTCCCGACAGCATTTCCCCATGGGTCTGTAAAATAAACTTGTCTTTATCCTGTTTAACTTGCAGGTTCTGTTGGTTTGCTAATGTAAAGAGTTTTTTATTGTTTGCAGAACTCAGTGTAATGTGGGCTTTACTTAGATTCCATCGGGAAGCTTCTCCCTGTAAGGAAAAATCATAATTAAGAGCAAGCGCCTTTGGTAATGATTCAGACAATGGTTCAGATAAAGCTTCATTCAGTAGTTTATCAAGCACTGGAATCCTGACTATTTCATTAATATTAAATTGTCCTCTGGACTCTAATGTAAGTGGGTTGCTGGCAAACTTTTTATCCAGAGGCTGTTTGAGATTAAATGAAATTGATGTTGAAGCCTGCCGGAGTGCACTATTGCCAGGCTTATCTGTTGTGTCGCTTTGTGTTGTGTCTTTTACTTTGTTGGCGTTACCCTGGTAAAGTTCCAGCTTACTAATTTCGGCGGAAAGATTCTTCTGATTTGCGCTGAGTATAAAATCCGCTTCCAGGTTCTGCGTGTTCAAAAGAGGTTTTTTACCCGGTTTAGAGTTTTCCAGTAAATTGTCTCAGACTTAAGGGACGATTTGTTTTAAGTGTCAGGGTGTTGTCTGCGATAGACAGATTAACATCGGTATCCAGTATACCCTTGTCAATATGATAGTCTGGAATAAAATCATTAAACCAGTTGAGTGGTAACTGGTTGATATTAATGGTCAGCAGATCGCTATTACGTTGTTCTAGAAGTTCCGGCAAATTATTCAAATTGACCGAAAGGGGTTTGTGAGTGAGTATTTTTAAATAGTCCTGTCCAGAGTTAACCATTCCCAGTAAAAAGGAATTGATTAATAGCTGCTGCTCATCAATGCTGGCGATTAACTGATTGGAAACATCAATTTGCTTCGGTAATGATGAATGCTTCACATCAGCATAATCTTCAATTTGTAACTTATTATTCAAATTAATATTGCCTTGCAGGGAACGGGTGTTATACAGGAAGGTCGCAATCAGATTGCTTTCAATCCGGGGTAATTGCAAAGTTTTGAAGAATTTTAAAAAATCTTTATCAGTAAGGATTTCCAGATCTCCTTTTATGATCCCCTCATTGCCATTGTATTCACCGCTATAGAGGATTTCGGATAGAGTGTCCTGGTGCTGGTTGCTGTGGGTTATGTGAAGTTCAATACTTTCTGGGTGCAAAGGTTTTTTAAGGTAATGGGTATTTTGCTTATCAAAAGGGAACGATTGCCATAATTTTGGGAGCGGTAATTGTTTCATCGCCAGTTGCAAGGACAAAAATTGAGCGATTCCTTTCTGATTGCTTAATTTAATGTCAAATCTGGATTGCTGGGCATCAATGGGCTGCTTGTTGTGTTGCTTCAGAACTATGGATGCGTCTAAAGAGAGTTCCTGCACATCTGGAATATCCGGCACTTCTTTGACAATAATCTGAAGTTTGAGCGGATTGGTAGTTGTTTCATTGACTGATTGGGCTGAAACAGCCAGTTGAATTGGGCCGGTCCCCGGAGAACTGTAGTTAGCATGGACGTCAAGATGGCCAATATCGTAAATATAACCCATATCAAGATAAGGAAACAGACCAGGAAAGAGCAGGGTTGCATCATTTTTTTCTGTCGCAGGTAAAGAAAAATCATCAATAGTGAATTTGTTCAGTACAAATTTATCAATTCTTATACGTTGATTAAGTAACTCAAAAGGAGAAAACTCGCTATCAAGATGACCGATACGGATATCAATTTCCTGGTATTTAAATGCCAGGTTTTCAATTTTAATTGAAAATGGAGTAATCTGGATATAATCTACATTGGCATGAGAAATCCACGTATCTAACTGAGTGTTAATAAGGTGTTTCTGCAGAGCAGGAACAAACAGGCTGGCAAGTAGAAAAAAAGGCAGCAGCAATACGAGTGGTATTAGAAACTTAAGAATTCTTCTGTTCTTTTCCATAATAAACCTGAATAATGTCATCAGCGTTAAGTGATAGTGGTTGAGCTGAACTATCACAGATTCCTAGTGTAGCATTAATTGTATATAACTTTTAAATTCTGGAAGTCAATAGCCAACACATGGTAAAATGAAAACTGGTATTAGACAATAAAATTGAAATTCAGGCGCAAAATGGGACAAAAAATAAAATTTAATCCAGATGACTGGGGTTTTCCAGAAGAAAATGCATCTGAAGAAGCAGTATCAGACACTTCGATACCTGTTAAAATTGCCAGTGATACTGGTGACCAGGATTTCGTTGGATTTGAATTGGATGAAGAGCCTTTAGCGTTTGAACAAGAGCTCTTAGCTTATGATGATTTTGATGAAGAGCCCTCAGCTTTTGATGAAGAGCCCTCAGCTTTTGACGAAGAGCCCTCGGTCTTTGTCAAAGAAATTTCAGTTACTTCAGAAGAATCTTCAATTCCAGCCAATAAAAGCAAGGACAGTCCTGAAGAAAAAAGAATTTATATTAGCCATAAACATTCTGGAAGCCCGATTTCAGAGCAGGAGGAAGAGGCCTTCAGGAAACAAATAGAAGATCTGTTTGAATTACTGGAGTTGGAAAAAGCAACTGATAAAAGTGCTGGCATAAGGGTTTATCAAACTGATTCATCACCTTCAAGGCCCTGGCGCTTCCACTGAGCCTGTCACTGCTTCTTTCAGCAATTTTTTCATCAATTCGGGGTAAATCAGTAGCATCACATCAGAGCTTTGGGTATAATGCCCACTCTCTGCCGGTCCTCTCGCAATGATAGGTCGTGAACCCAGCCAGATCCGGAAGGAAGCAACTGCAGCGACCGACTCATGTGCCGGGGTGTGGCTGGCAGAGTCTTCAACTTAAGGTTAAGCAAAGAGTCTTCAACTTAAACGTAAAAGAGTCTTCAACTTAAACGTAAAAAAGTCTTCAACTACTTATATTGACGTAAGTACCACCATTCAAAAAATCGTTTCAGCCAATGGAAAATTCGCATACGTGGCATAACAATATTCCATTTACTGGTTCTGACGACCAGAATCCCTGAATTTTGACTGTCTACAATACAAATTAATTCTGTTTTAAAGGTATGAGTCACTGGTTGATCATTAAATTCATTCAACAGGTTTTTAGCGGCTGCCTCGGCTTGAAGATCTGCCATATGTGCCTGCTTTGGCAACCAGTCCGGTCCCGGAAAACTGCCTGAATCACCAGCTACATAAACTTTATCCATTCCTTCAACCTGACAATGGGTATTGGCTCGTATCATGCCGCCTTCTGAGCGCGGTAATTCAGTATTGTTAAACCAGCTATTACCGGTCATGCCAGGCATGAATATTATCAGATCCGCAGCAAATTCCCCGCCTTCAGTCGTTACACTTTGTGCCGTGAATTGTTTCATTTTATGGCCCAAATGGGTTTCAATTTCACGCCGCTGCATTTCCTTGAGTAAACCACTGACTGCTTTTGGGCCCAGCCGCTGTCCTGGATTCTCTGCAGGCGTAAAAAAAATCAGTTTGAATTTATCCCGCCGACCTTCCTTACGTAATTGATAATCAATACCAAACAGGAACTCAAACATGGGGCCGCCGCGCATGGCGCTGGGCTCTTTGGGGTTGCCGGAAAATCCAAACGCAATTGTACCGCCATCCATAGCTATGAGACGTTCTCTGATTTTTACAGTGGCATCGACACCTTCACAGGGAGTGATTGCATGTTCGATACCAGGTAATTTTTTAATAAATTGACCACCAGAGCAAATGAACAGGGCATCATTTTCAATTTCTCCCGCACTGGTTATCAGCATGCGACCCGCGTTTTTCATACCTGTAGCCTCAGCTGCCAGATGTTTGACTCTCATGCGTTGAAAGAAGTTGTCCAATGGAACAATCAAATCTTTCGGTTTTCTTAAATTACAGGGAATCCAGATAGTGCCCGGTAGATAGTGGAATTCCGCTTTTGGACTGATAACGGTTATTTCGAGATCCATATCGGACTTTCTGAGTGTCTTTACAGCAGTTAATGCGGCAAATCCGCTGCCAACGATATGAACTTTCTTCATTCAGGTACTCCAGTATTCTTAATAATTTTGCAAGTTTAGAGTATTCTAAAAATTATGTATATAATAAATTATTTTCACTCGTACAGGTGAAAATATCACGCTTCTCTGAGTCAGGAGAACAGAGCCTAGAGGGTGTTGAGTATTTGATGTATACTTGGCTCAAATTATAATCTAATCTGTACAATTTCTTACAAGGTTAAGAGCTTTTATGAAATACCAGGTTCTGGCTCGCAAGTACCGTCCAAAAACCTTCTCGACCATGATGGGACAGGAGCATGTGCTCAAGGCTCTGAGCAATGCTCTGGAAAGTGAGCGCCTGCACCATGCCTATTTATTTACCGGCACTCGTGGTGTGGGTAAAACAACGGTTGCCAGAGTGTTGGCTAAAGCACTAAATTGTGAACAGGGCATCAGTGCAACACCTTGTGGCGAGTGTCCAGCCTGCCAGGAAATTGATCAGGGACGCTTTGTTGATTTGATTGAAGTGGATGCCGCTTCACGCACCAAGGTAGAAGACACCCGGGAGCTTCTGGACAATGTTCAATATGCCCCGACCCGGGGACGCTTTAAAATCTATCTTATTGACGAAGTTCACATGCTGTCAGGGCACAGTTTTAATGCCTTGCTGAAGACATTGGAAGAACCGCCGCCACATGTCAAATTTTTACTGGCGACCACCGATCCGCAGAAATTACCTGTCACGATTTTATCCCGCTGTCTGCAGTTTAATCTCAAGCGTCTGACCATTGAACAGATTGAACAGCAATTACATCAGATACTCAGCGCAGAAAATATACCGTTTGAAGAAAATGTATTAAAACCACTGGCTATAGCTGCTGATGGTTCCATGCGTGATGCTTTGAGTTTGCTGGATCAGTCTATCGCGTATTGCAATGGCAGTCCAAATCTTGCTGAGATTGAAGCTATGCTCGGTAGTGTGCAAAAAGATCGGATTTTTGAGCTGATCACGGCTCTGGCTAATGAAGATGGTCGGATGTTGATTGAGCAAAGTCGCATACTGAGTGGTCAGGGAATTGATGTTAACACCATTCTTGCCGAACTCATTACTATGTTGCAGCGTATTGCTCTATGTCAGAAGGTGCCTGATGCTATAGATGATAGCCTGGGTGATAAAGAGGCAATTGCGCAATTGGCTCAGCATATTTCACCCGAAGATATTCAGTTGTATTATCAGATAGCTATAAATGGCCGCAAAGACCTGCCTTATTCACCCCAGCCGCAGGGTGGATTTGAAATGATTTTACTGCGTATGCTGGCTTTTAAACCTGAAGTTTTTACAAGTCAACAGAAAATTGAGTCTCCAAAGATACAAAAAGCTCCCGTTCAACTTCCTGAATCTCAAGCTCCTGGTTTTCCAGGCACAGATCTTCAAACTGAAGTACAGCCTGTTTCATCCAGACAGCCAAATGCTGTAGTAACAGAAAAAGTAACAGAAAAAGTAACAGAAAAAAAAACAGCTGATTTAGCGACAGAGCCAATGATGGAATTGTCTCAGCAAGATGTAAAAGCCGATAGGCCAGTCATTGACAAAGGTTTAGCACCTGTCAAAGCACAGTCTAAAGCTATGGATAGCTTTCCAGATGACTTTGATTTACCGCCTGTTGCTGCCTATGGCCAGGAGAATTTTATTGATCCCTCAGCGCAGGATATGATGCCGCTGTTTGCAGTGGATGTTCCTCTGGCAGGAGAGTCTCAGCCACAGCTACAAAATAAACCGCCTCTGCCACAAAAAAACCAGTCCCGGCAGAAAAATAAACCGCTCCAATCTTCCGGGCAGGTTCGAACTCAAGTTAAAGCAAAACCAAACACTGTAACAACGCTTCAGGCAGATATTCCCTGCAAAAAAAAAGTAGTGGCTGAATTGGCTGACTATTGGCATGATCTGATTATTAGTGCAGAAGTAACCGGGTTTGAGCAGCAATTGGCAAAACACTGTGCCCTTGTCAATAAATCTGAACAAAAAGGCGAGCAGGTATTTGAATTATTATTGGAATCAGTGCATAAACATTTATGCAGTGATAAAATAAAAAAACGTTTGATTGATGCCCTGCAACACATTCTCGGCTCAACTGTCAAACTGGACATTAAAGAATTTCAGGTACCACCGGAAGAGCAGCTGAATACCCCAAGACGTCGTGAAATTCATGAAGCTGAGGTATTGCAGCAACAGGCGATGGATTCAATCTTTACTGATCCTAAAGTGAAAATGCTGGTGGATGGATTTACGGCAACAATTCGTAAAGAAACGATAAAGCCTGTTTAGTTCACCAGAGTTAAACAGGTAATAACTTAATTGAATAAATATAGAGGAAACTAAATGAAAGGTGCTTTAGGCGGCTTAATGAAGCAAGCCCAGAAAATGCAGGAAGACATGCAAAAAGCTCAAGCTGAAATTGCCAACCTGGAAGTTACTGGTCAGTCTGGCGGTGGAATGGTGTCGGTAGTGATGACAGGTCGCCATGATCTTCGTCGGGTTAATATTGATGAAAGTGTTATGGATGACAAAGACATGCTGGAAGATCTGATTGCTGCAGCTGTGAATGATGCGGTACGTCAGGTTGAAGATGAATCAAAGAACAGAATGTCTGGTATGACGGATGGTATGAATCTACCGCCTGGTTTTAAATTACCTTTTTAGTACCTCATAAATAACTACTGCAAAAAGTGCAGTAGTTATTTGCTAAAGGTGCTTATTCCTGGTCTTCCGGACAGAGTTTTTATATCACTTTAGTATTATCCCTCTATGGCTCATTCACCACTGATTAAACAACTTATTGACAGTTTGCGCTGTCTGCCGGGTGTTGGAGCAAAATCTGCACAACGCATGGCTTATCATCTTCTGGTGCGGGATAGAAATGGGGCAAAAACGCTGTCGCATGCCTTGCTTCAGGCTGCGGAACAGGTGGGTCACTGCCAGACCTGCCGAATTTTAACTGAATATGAGCAATGTGATATCTGTCAATCACCAAAACGTGACAGACAGGTTCTGTGTGTGGTTGAAACGCCATCGGATGTGTATGCTATTGAACAGTCCGGCAGTTATCAAGGCCGCTATTTTGTTTTGATGGGGCATTTATCTCCCCTGGATGGTATCGGACCACAGGATCTTCACCTTGATACCTTGAAACGCAGGGTAGAAAATGAAGCCATTGCTGAAGTAATTCTGGCAACCAATACGACCGTTGAAGGTGAAGCAACTGCCCATTATATTGTTGAAATGCTAAAACCCTTAACCACTAAAATCACCCGCATTGCCCATGGCGTCCCACTGGGTGGTGAACTTGAATATATTGATGGCTCTACTTTAGGGCTCGCCTTTAATGGACGTCGGGAATTTCAATAATCTGCTATCTTGAATCAGCTTATTTTCTGCAATTGTTTATCAAACAGAGCACAAATTTTTTTCATTTCATTAAAGTCTTCTACATCCATTGTCTGACGAGAGCCTTCAGCTAGTTCAGAGCCTTCAGCCCGTTCAGAGCCTTCAGCCTGTCGAGAGCCTTCTTCTTTTAACGGGTGCTTGTCCATATAAAACAGTCCGATAGGTTTGCCCTTAACATGAATCGATTTGGCTATAAACTCCTGAACATTGAGTATACCTTTCATAGGCTGGTTAATGATGGGCGCAAACTTCTGATAATTCAGCTGATTGATCAATACAGATTGAGGTTTGGCCAAAAGTTGACTAAATAAATTGGCTGGTTGCATTTGAATGCTGGATTCAGTAAAAACTTTGCTCTGGTAACCTCGAATACTGCGCACCTGCAAATACTTTTTATCTTTACTGAGCATTATAAACGCGACCCTGGTAAAAGCTTTGCTTTCATACAAAGCATTTAAGCTTATGCGGATCAGGCCGGGAAGGTCATTGGCAGAGTTGATCAGTCTGGTACTGGCAACCCTGGCTTGCTCAGGTGTTGGGACTGGTTTTTGTAACTGTTTATCAGGTTGTTGACTGATGACTTCATGGGCAGCGTTGTCAGCAGGAGTATCCTGTTGCACTTGCTGCACTTGCTGCGGTGCTGCTTTCCTGATTTCTATATCAATGACCTGAGTATAGGGCACTTCACCCGGCAGTAATGCCAGGTAGCTGGACACAGCCTGAAGCGGAAAAAATTCACTGCAACTGTGAGCCATATGGACTGCGGATTTATGCAGTTCACGGGCAATACGGCCTTCACTATAACGAAAGTTGTTGGCGCATTGGGAAATATGCTCATACATGGCATCATAATACCAGCCTTTTTCCGCAAAAATGCTGCATTTTTCTGCTAAATACATGCATTTTACGGCTTTAGATGCATCTTCAAGATTGTCCATTTCCTGTCTCTGTAGAAACAGACTGGGAATTTTCCATTGTTGCGTTAAAGCTTCTGCTAATTCACGATAACTGAAGCCAAAAATTTCCCTTTGGGCCTGTTCATGGTTTTTGTTATCCTTATGAATCAGTAATTCCACTTTTTGTGCCTTGACGGGCTCCAGATGCCAACACACCAGTTCAGAAAGTGGTGAGACTAGAGTGCTGGTATAGATTTCATTGACTAAAGAGTCATTGATCAAATGAGCAAAATTTTGTGCCTGAAAGGCAGCATGTACACCTCGATGCTGAAGACTGATGATTTTGTCAGCTATTTTTTTGTTTTTAATAGTGTAAATGGAAGTGATTTTACCGATAAATTTTTCCAGTCGTTCCATACCAAGAAACATGGCGGCATGTTCAACCTGACTGATTTCTTTATCAAAATCCTTGTTAATTTCCTGATTGGCATAGGCCAGGAGGTTGATCATACAGGCAGGATCGTATTGCAGGATGGCATCCAGATGCCGGTAATTGAAACTGGGCTTTTCCAGAGCGGCTTTAAGCACCTGCAGAGTATTGTGTAAAACAGGAAGGGCAGCAATTTCCAATTTATTAATTAGACTATTTAGCTGACTGTTTTCGGCCATAAAAGCTCTTAGAGAAACGAAAGAAATGAATACCTTGTAACTAAACTATAACAAAAAAAAGGAAATTTGATACCTTGAAGCTGATTTTTCTTAAGGTACTGATTAATGAGTGTTGATGGGCTTGATAGAAAAAATGAAAAGCCAGGCTCTTAGTATGATAAACTTACTCAATCAGGATTTTATAAATATTAAAACAGGTCAGCAGTCACAACTGTTTTCCTGTTATCAGGACACAAAAAAATGAAGTTGTATTTCTTTACATACATTCTTCTGGCTGTATTTAGTCAGGCATTTGCTATTGAAGATTTACCTGCTCAAGAGGTACAAAATATTTATGAATATCAGAATTCCCAGGGTGTAACTGAATTTACTGATACGATTAAAACCGATAAAGCAGTGGTTAATCAATTGCAAATTAAAAAAAAGACGCCGGAAGAAGAGGCTCAAAGTAAAGCTAAACTTGAACAACTAATGGAAAAAGACAAAGAACTGGATAAACGCTTAAGCTTAGAGCGGCAATTGGAAGATGAACGTCATTTGCGACGCCAAAATGATCGGGAACTGGAAAAGATGAAAAAAGAACAATCCGCAAACTCAAAGGATAATAATAGTAATAATGGGGATACTCTCTGGATCGGACCCCCGCGAATACGTCCACCCAATAGACCGGTAAAACCACGACCAAGGCCATTACCGGCGAAATGAATTTATACAGAATCTAACATAAAATCGAACTGTGATATTGTAAGCCTATACCTTGTGTTTGACGCCGCCAAGACGGGCAAGGATTTTATCAGCCACTCGAAATGAATTGGCGTAGATTGTCCAGGTGTGGGGGACGCTACCACCGGTTGGCATAAAACTACCATCAGTGACATAAAGGTTTTCTACATCATGTGCCTGGCAGTCAGGGTTGAGTACTGACGTTTTTGGATCGGTTCCAAAGCGGCAGGTTCCGGCAACCAGATTGGTGGGTGGCACACCGGATGCAAAAGACAGAACGTTATCTGCACCCATTTCCCTTAATACGTCAGCGGATTTATTGGCCAGATACCAGCCGACCTTTAGATTCTGTACATGCACATCCACTTTGATTTTTGCTACCGGCAGACCCCATTTATCTTTTACCTTGCTGTCCAGACTGACATGGCTGTTATCGGTGGGAACCCAGTCACAAAATGCCTCGACCTTTATATAACGGCCTTCGGTAAAATGCGCCTTGAGTTTATCTTTAAGAGACTTGCCCCAGAGCAGGCCGCCATTACCGCGGATTTGACGGGTAGCCCTGGCAACGGGATTGGGGTGCAGATGAACAAAGTCAATGGTGCCGCCTTTTTGCGGTGCATCGGTTTTGAACATATCTTTGTCTTTTATTTCATACCAATCTTGCAGGGAGCGGTTAACAAAAGTACCAAACTGTTTTAATTCAGCAACCTGTTCAGGACTGAATTTATTATAAGCTAAGCGTCCTGACCCGGCACCGCCTCCGGCAAAAATCAAATTTTTACCCACCTGTCCGGTATTGTTGGCCAGTCCATCAGGGTGTTTGGGACCGGTAGAGTTGAGTAATAAACGTGCAGTTTCAATAGCCTGGGCTGCGACAACATAGAGCCGGGCGTCAACGGCGTGTTGTTTACCGTGCTTGTCGACATATTCAATGGCACTGACTTTACCACTTTGGTCACTGTGAATATGAGTCACCATGGCTTCAGGACGCAGTTCGCAATGACCCGTTGCTACAGCGCTGTCAATCAATGCAGCACGGGAACTGCCTTTTGCTCCTGTGGCACAGCCATAACTACCGCAAAAACCACTATAGACGCAGGCCTTACGATTCAATGCCGGTTGGGAAAGAATGGCCCTGGGCATGGGCATGGAATGAAAGCCCAGGCGTTCACAGGCCTGATCGATGTGTTTGGCGATGGGGTGCTCTGCGGTCGGTGGATAAGGAAAGTCTTTGCTGCTTCTGGGTTCCTGAAACGGGTGATCGATGACTCGCCCGGAGACACCGACGACTTTTTCTACCTTGTCATAATAAGGTTCCATATCATTATAGGAAATGGGCCAGTCAACAATATTAGTGCCTGCTATGGGGCCATAGGTTGAAAGCAACTTAAAATCGTTGGGCTTGAGACGGTGAAAAAAACCGCTCATAAAATTACTGGATCCGCCGACCACATTGCCATTCCAGAAATTCCAGCTGGACTGATAGGTGGGGAAACTACGCCAGCTGCCATCGTCATTTTCCAGTTCGACTACATGCTGCTCATCTCTTAAGTCCGGACTATAACCACCGCGTAAGGAGGTTTTAAGTTCGTCTTTAAAGAAATCATTTTCGTCATACCAGGGACCTTTTTCCAGTACCAGTACCTTGTACCCGGCATGGGCAAGGGTGTGTATAATAGGTCCTGCTCCAGCACCGCTGCCTACAACGCAGATATCATAATCATGACTCATTCAATGTCTCTTATTTAAAGATAAAAAGTTTACAATAACCAGTAGCGCTTATTTGCCGGTGGCTGTGGTTCACCGGCGCGGTGTTCCAGCCACTCCCAGCCTATGCCATCTGGATTACCGCCATAAACCGGGTTGGTTAGCAGGGCTTCCAGCACATAATTTAAAATATTAACCAGCCAGCGTCTGCCGTCAGGTTGTTTCTCAAATTCGCGCAGCAGAATTTCGCGTTGTTCTATGGACAGATCGGTAAAGGCTTTTTGCTGGTTTTGCCGGGCATGAGTCTGTAGGGATTGAACGCCCGATAAAATAAATTCCACCTCGGATGGATCTGTTACCGGATTGCTCAAAAAATCATGCAAATAGCTCAGGGCGTTGATTTCCAACGCTCCAGGTGCCTCTGGCTCTGAAGGAAACAGGTGAATCTGAACGGCAGCGATGGTTAGCCAGTCAGTTTCGCTAAAACCATCAAGATTTGCTTTTGTGCCGGGTTGTGTCTGGATCGCCCTGACCACTGCTGATGCGCTCAGAGGTGTTAAAGCTGGTGTAGAAACCGCAGCAAGCGTGCTGCCACTGCGAAGTATAAAGGCTCTTCTATCCATAAGACTAAAGGTTGAGTTACGGGACATAAAATGATGCTCAGTGTGATTGACCAGGATTATTTTCAGTGGCTAAATCCTGTAAACTGCCCAGTAAATGCCACTGCATTTGTTGTGGTGGGATATACCCCCGACGCTTATTGAGTTCATCTCTGTTTGCCGTTAAAACGACAGTGCCAGGAACGCCCAGGTTTCCATAGAGCATTTGTACATCATTCGTGGTTTCAATATCGGCATTAATGGCAATATAATTGTCATTAATGATGTCAATCACTTCTGGATCTTTATAAGTGACTGCTTTCATTTTTTTGCAAAATTGGCACCATTGGGCACTGATATCAAGTAACACCAGTTTGTTTTGTTGTTCTGCCAGAGCAAAGGTTTCGTTGCTCCATTCATGCCACTGTATTATATCACTTTGCGCTGCGCCAGGGTTAGTTTGTGTAAATCCAGATATAGAAAAGAGCAGCAAACATGAAATTACAGGAAAGAATAGAACGAATTTAAATAGCTGACGCATAAAAAAAGCCTGAATTGTTGATGATTTTATCTCATTTGTTAACAGAACAGACCTTGAATATTATGAAAATATTTCAAAAGTTTATTTTTGCTGCAATAACAACTACTTCTCGGATGTCGCCAGATCGTCCATTAACTGAAATAGCGTGACACTGGAGTGTTCTGACTGTTCAAACTGTTTGATAATTTCCTCAGAATTGTTCATTAACTTATTTTTTCTGGTCAGCTCAAGCACTTTTTTTATGTTGCTGTGTACCAGTGCATGAGGTTCCTTAAGGCTGTTATAAAGTGGATTTTTCCCGAAGCAGGCCTTACCATCAGATGCATACCACTGGCCAAATTGACAATTGGTATGATCAGATATTTCTCCGTCAGTCTGGTTTAATATCACACTCTTATAGCCTTCCTGTTTGAACTTGACATGATCCAGTTTTGCTGAATTAAGGTATATTTGCTGAGTTGCACTTTTTGTATCAACAGCAATAAGCCCGACGCGTTGTTTTAAAGCAACAAAACTTTTCTGGAATGCATCCAGAATTTTAATTGAGTCGTCAGATGTTTCATTAATGATAAGACTGTCTTTTACCATGCTTTCAGCATTTAATTTAAGTTGTCCAATGCTATGTTCTATATTCAGTGTGGCTTTTTGGGTATGCGCAGAAAGTTGCCTGACTTCATCCGCTACTACAGCAAAACCACGGCCTTGTTCGCCTGCTCTTGCCGCTTCAATTGCTGCGTTAAGTGCCAGCAAAT
>RCNG010000114.1_pt1 | contig 30851 bp, 29 predicted proteins | sample 2041371 | NCBI WGS metagenome assembly RCNG01 (sample SAMN09708227, study PRJNA481090) | Marine sediment metagenome, whole genome shotgun sequencing project. | biome: marine sediment; feature: ocean; material: sediment; isolation source: Sewage treatment plant 1 marine sediment (STP1) ... | reverse complement strand
CCCAGATTCGCTTCAGCTGCATCAAATTCATCATGCTAATCTCTAAGTTTCCTTCCGGTAAGATGGAGAAATACATCCTCAAGGGTGGGTGTTTTCACGTTCACACCACGCATATCCACTCCCATTGACAACAGCTTTGAAACCACCGCATTGACTTTTTCCGTTCGAATCTGAATCCGGTCTCCCCGCTGGTTGATGAATCCCTGCAAGCCCTCTGGATTTTCCGGAATCTGGTCTTTGGGCACCGACAGGGTTGCCCGTTGGCAGTGAATTTGAATCAACTCCTCGGGCGCACCGCGGGCGATGACTTTGCCTTTGTCCATGATGGCGACGTCGTCACAGAGTTTTTCCGCCTCTTCCATGTAATGCGTGGTGAGCACGATAGTACGCCCCTGGGATTTTACCGTTTTGATGATGTCCCACAAATTACGTCGGGCCTGTGGGTCCAGACCGGTGGAGGGTTCATCAAGAAAAACCAATTCAGGCCGGTTCAGCAAGGCCAAGGCCAAGAGCAACCGCTGTTTCTGTCCACCGGAAATTTTATCGTTCAGTTGTGCGTTGACCTCTTCGAGATGGCAGAGTTGAATCAAGTGGCCGATGGACTCCGTGTTGTCGTACAACCGGCTGAAGGTTTCCAAGGTTTCGGCCACGGTCAAAAACGAAAGCAAGGCGGTCTGTTGAAACATGATCCCCACCTCCTGCCGGAACTGCGCCGCCCGTCTCGCGCCTTTGTATAAAATCGTCCCGCCAGTGGGGTCAATGATGTCCTCGACGATCTCGATAAGGGTTGTCTTTCCGGCGCCATTGGGCCCCAGCAGGCCGAAACAGGTGCCCTGGCCGATGGTCATGCTCACCCCGTCGACGGCCCTGAGGCGCCGGTAGTGTTTGTGGATGTCAATGATTTCCAGGAGGGGTTTCATCGGCGCTATCGCTTTCATGGGTGGAGATTGCAGCGTTATCGTAGATAAAAATATCTTATTTAATAAAAAGGGGTTGCACACGTTTGACAGTTGACAGGCAACAGCGGTTTTTTTATAGTCGCAAGGACCGCGTAAATCAAGCCGGATTGAAAAAATAGCGGCCTGCCGTGGCATTCCCACTATCGTTCCAATCCCCTTGTCGGATGGAAAAACGAGCGATCATGGAACGTAAAAGCCATTTCACTTTTAGCATAATTCTGACTGTGGCCCTTATACTGATCGGTACGGGCGGGTACATGATTATCGAGGGTTGGCCGGTTAGCGATGCCATATATATGACCATCATCACCCTGGCCACCGTCGGTTACGGCGAGGTGCACCAGGTGAGCGGCGGCGGCCGTATTTTCACCATTTTTCTCATCGTGTCGGGTGTCGGTTATTTTATGTATGTGGTCGGCCTGCTTGTACAGTTTTTGGTCGAAGACCGCATACGAGTCATTCTCGGGAGGCGCAAATTGGACAAGCAGATCGCCAAGCTGAAAGATCACTATATCGTCTGCGGGTACGGCAGAATCGGTCGGGTGCTGGCCCGCTATCTCACCGAGCGATACCTGAATGTGGTGATTATCGAAAAAAATGAGTCCCGCCAGGCGGCCATGGATGAAGATGGTGTGCTTTACCTCATGGGCGAAGCCACCGACGAAAACCTTCTGCTCAGGGCCGGCATCAAAGATGCCAAAGGGTTGTTCACGGCCGTGGCCACCGATGCGGACAACGTGTTTCTGACGCTGATCGCCAAGCAGCTCAACCCCGGCCTGTTCATCGTGGCCAGGGCAATCCAGAACACTGCTAAACGGACCATTCAGGCAGCAGGTGCCAACAAGGTCATCTCACCCTACGACCTTGGCGCCCGGCGGATGGCCCATGCCATTTTGCGGCCCACGGTGATCAAGTTTCTTGAAATGGCTTTTGCCGACGAAAGCACGGACGTCCAGGTGGAGGAGATCCTTGTGCGTTCCACCTCCCGTCTGCTGAATGTGGCACTCAAGGATTCGGGTATCCGCCAGCAGCTGAATGTGATCATCCTCACAATTAAAAAGGCCGACGACACTATGATTTTCAACCCCAATGCAGATACCCGCATCGAAACCGATGACACCCTGGTCGTGGTTGGCCAGGCGAAAAGTGTCAGCCAATTGGAACAGATGATGCGAAGTTAGTGTCCACCTAAGTACTTGCCTGGCGCAATCATTACAGACACCCTGCTGGTAATGAGAAGCGAAGATGGCGCTGCCTGACCCTGAATATCTGAAGGCGTTGAAAAGCAGAACCCTTGAACACCGGGTAAAAAAGGCTATCGCGGTATTGGACTGCTGCACTTTATGCCCTCGCCGATGCGGTGTGAACCGAACTGCCGGGGAAACGGGAACCTGCAAAACCGGCCGCCGGGCTGTGGTGGCCTCCTATAACGCCCATTTTGGCGAAGAGAAGCCCCTGGTGGGACGCAACGGATCGGGAACGATCTTTTTTTCGCATTGCAGCCTGCAGTGCAATTTCTGCCAGAATTACGAGATCAGCCACTTGGGAGAAGGCTGTGCGGTAGCGGACGATCAGTTGGCAACAATCATGCTGGAACTTCAACAAGCCGGTTGCCACAACATTAATCTGGTCACCCCCAGCCATGTGGTACCCCAGATTCTAAAGGCCGTTTATCTGGCAGCCCAACAGGGATTGTCCGTGCCGCTGGTTTATAATTGCAGCGGATACGATCGCGTGGAAACCTTGCAGTTGCTGGACGGCATCGTGGACATTTACATGCCGGACTTTAAATTCTGGTATGCCGATGTGGCCCGGGACACCTGCAATGCACCCGATTATCCTGAATTGGCCCGGCACGCGCTGCTCGAAATGCACCGCCAGGTAGGAGACTTGGTCATCGACAAAGTTAGTGGACTGGCTTACAAGGGCATCCTGGTGCGCCATCTGGTGCTGCCCGGCGGATTGGCGGGGACGGCAAAGATTATGGCATTTCTGGCCAATTCATTGTCCCGGAATACCTATGTCAATGTCATGTCTCAATATCGCCCCTGCGGCCGGGCCCGAGAGATGCCGGCACTGGCCGTCACCCTGTCCCCGGCAGAATATAATCAGGCTGTCCGCGAAGCGAAAGCGGCAGGCATCACCCGCCTTGACAAACCCCGGCGGTTGTTTCAATGGTAGTAACATTTAAACCATTTCAATGGAGTTGATATGAAAAAATACATAGTGATATTGGTTCTGGTCTTTTGGATGGGCACGGGTCTGTCCGTGGCGGCCGATGCCCTGCCCCGGGTGAAACTGACCACCAGCCAGGGGGATGTCGTGTTGGAATTGAATAGCGCTGCGGCGCCGAAAACCGTGGATAACTTTCTGGCCTATGTCAAAGACGGCTATTACGATGGTGCCATTTTTCACCGGGTGATCGCCGGGTTCATGATTCAGGGCGGTGGATTCGACGCGGAAATGAAGCGCAAGTCCCCACGATCCCCGATTGTCAACGAAGCCGACAACGGTCTGCCCAATCGGACCGGCACCATTGCCATGGCCCGCACGGCGGATCCCCATTCTGCCAGCGCCCAGTTCTTCATCAATGTGAAAGACAACACGTTTCTGGATCACCGGGGCAAAACATCTCAGGGCTGGGGATATTGTGTATTCGGCAAGGTGGTGCAAGGAATGCAGGTGGTGCGGACGATCGAAAACGTGCCCACCACCTCACGTTCGGGAATGCGGGACGTGCCCAAAGCACCAGTGGTCATCGAGCAGGCGACGGTGGTCACGACCCAATAGGCTTAACAAAGGCTGAGGTCTATTTTAGCTTGATGGTACGCTTCATTCTTCTACGTGGACCTCACTCGCTGCCGCCAGCACAACTTAAGGGTTGCTCCAATCAACCGAGCATCGCTGCATATGCATGAAAATTAAATGAGGATGCGGCGATCAATATAGGCAAACAGGCGTGGGATAGCGGAAGATTTTACCGAACACCAAACGCCCCTTTTCCCTGCTCGGGAACCGGTTTCGTCAATGGTGCGAGCCGGTGGCCGGTTGCGGGGATCTTTCCTCCTTTTTCGAGATCACGGAGGAAACGCTTTTCCATCATCGCTGTGGAATCCGACGGTTTCTGCATCCCACGCTTGTTTCATTTTATTGGAATATCTCCCCTGAGCCCTCGCCATATACCCGTTGCCGGGCCTTTGCCGCTGCAACCAGCGGTGCCACCCGCTCGTCCACATAATCATAAACCCGGGCCCGGGTTTTCCCCTGCGCCGGCCTTAAAATCCGTCCAAGGTACTGCATCACCCGGCCACTGAATCGGATCGGGGTGGCCATGAACAAGGTGGACAGGTCCGGACAGTCAAAGCCTTCACCAATCAACTGGCCGGTGGCGATCAACACATTGACCTGGCCTTTGTTGAGACGCGCCAGCACGGCTTTTCGCGCGTCATCGCTCAGATCGCCGGTGAGCAGATCCGAATGAACGCCTAACTTGTAACGCAGGATCCCCTGAAGCGTTTCACAGTGCTTCTTGCGGTCGGAGAGCACCAGGCAAACACCCTTGCCTGCCCGCACTTCCTTTTCCACATCCCATGCGATGAGCCGGTTGCGCGTATCATCGGCGGTCAGTTCGGACAGCATGCGGGAGTAATCGTTGACCGGGTCGAAATAGGGTTCGAATGCAGTGATTCGAACAACCACATCTGCTTTTAGAATATGGCCATTTTCCTCCAGTTTGCCCTTGTCCACCTCGTGGTGAACATCTCCCAAATGCCAGAATATGAGATTGGACAGTTTGTCCCGCCGCCACGGCGTGGCGGAAAGGCCTATCATGTAGCGGCAGTCGAAAGCAGTGACTGCCTCCGTGAAGGTTCGACTGGGGGCCCGGTGGCACTCGTCCACGACGAGATGGCCCGTGCGGGGAACGATTTGATCCGTGCATCGGTAGAGGGTTTGAACCAGCGCCACGGTAATCCGCTCACCGATTCTATTTTTTCCTGCGCCGATCAGTCCCACCTGATCCGCAGGGATACCCAGAAACTGTTCGATGCGCTGGATCCACTGAAAGGCAAGATCCTTGGTGTGCACCACCACCACGGTCGGCTGGCGACGCTGGGCGATCAAAAAGAGCCCAACGACGGTTTTTCCACTTCCCGTGGGCGCACTCAATGTACCGAAATCCTTTTTTAGCATTTCCGCTGCTGCTTCGGATTGGAAGTCTTTCAGTGAACCGTTGAAGGAAAATTCCACATCCTGCATCAACCGGCGCTGATCGTCGATGCTATAGGAGAGATTCTCCCGCTTAAGCAGGAGAATCAACTGGCGGGCATATCCACGGGGGATGATGATCCCGTATTTGCCGGCGCGTCGGTAAAAGCGAAGTATTTTCTTCGTTCCCCGGTTCCAGCGCCCCATGCGCTCGTTCTCAATCCATTTGGGGTTGAGCATCTGAAACCGCTCCACCAGCATGTCCAGCAGCTTGGCAGGGGCGTGATTGATCTTCAGGGAATGAGTGATGGTGATTTTCAATTCACCATTTTCAGTTTTTGAAGCACACAAAGCAGGCTCGCAGTGGACTATTGATAGAAGCGAAGGAAGACGGGAATCATAAATGTAATCATGATCAACACGCCCGGAATCGTCAGGTATGGGGCATACCATGGTTTCCCGGCAGATTTGGCTTTTCTGACTTCGGAAAGAAACCAGTTGCCAAGAAAAAATGCAGCAACGAGAATCGGGATAGCTTTAAGGATGGCCATGTCCGGAAAAATACTCCAGTGGGTGAAATCAGGCGGATGCGCCGGGAAGCAACGCCATTCTCAACGTGATATGGCGACCGTCTTTCCACGGCCAGAATTTGGCGATAATCACACCGTTCTCAAAACTTTTTTCGAAAAGGGTCTGTTCGATACGAATACTGCCGGTACCCTCGGTGACCTCCAGATCCTTTGGCGTCGGAGACTTGCCACTGGGCTTCACCGGTTTTTCAAGGAAAGCGGACAAAATTCGCTCCCATTCCGCCAGATCCTTTTGAAAAAATACCAGTTCAAAAAGGTCTTCACGGTCGCACCGTTTTTCATGAACATCCAAATGAACACAACAGTCCGAAATATCGCGGAGTTTCATCGCCACGCCTCTCCTGTTTAAATGGTAAATTCAGCATCTATCAGCATTGGATATCCAGAGAAAAAATCAAGTGTATTATAGGCGACTGCCGGCCACCTGTCAAAAACATAAATGACATTCAAGTACCAACTGAGAATAAGCCTATGAAATCTCATGCGAAACGTTTCACGTGAAAACACACTCGGTGGTGTTGAAACAAAAATGCCGGCACAACTTGTGGTCCATCCGTCAACCATCCCTGACGGTGAGTCGATTGGTGATCAACCCGTGAAAAAAATGGCCCGCAGCTGTCGAGAAGCGCCATCCAAGGTGAACATGGCAATTGGCGCATACGGCAATGCGCCACACGTAGCCGGCAAACCAGGTGAATTGGGACGAGCTGGGTCCGACATAACCGCATCCCCAGGCGTCCCGGTAACAGACAATTTCAAAAACGATGCCTTCCGGATTGGCAAACGTATGCGCGTGTGCGCCGTTGATAAGCTTGCGCTCTGCGATCGAAGTAATCCCGTGGAGGCATTGGCGACAGACAATACCATCCTCGGAGGCCGTCGATGTTTTGTCTTGAGGGGCTGATTGGGGATCATTCCCCACGTTTTCCGGTTTGGGGCCCGGCCGAAAAAGGTGAGGGACCCGGTTTGGCGATTGCCGAAGATGGTGGATGCTTCCTGCTTTTACAAGCGGTGTATTCATGATTGTCTTCGGTCTGAAGTCGGGTGGGCAGATCGTGACATATGGAAAGCGAGGATAGACACTCCCGACCTTGAACAGGCGGCGAAAGGCAGGTCCGTCGGTTTTTTTCCCAAGGATAGATTGCCTTGGCAGCCAAACGAGAACGAGAAGGGGTTTGTTGAACGCAGTCAATCAGTTGCTTAAATTATCCACCCGTTTCTTTAGTTCTTTTCCACACCGGAAAAAAGGCAGTCGTTTGGATTTGACGGTTACCGATTCCCCCGTCTTTGGATTTCGCCCCTCATAGGACCCATACTGTTTCACAAAGATGCTCCCAAACCCTCTGATTTCAACGCGGTCGCCATTAGATAACGCGTGGGTCATTTCCCCGAAAAAAAGATCAATCACCCGCTCGGCTTTCTCTCGAGTAAAGCCGTTTTTTCTTTTCAGTGCTTCGATCAGATCCCCTTTGTTCATATTCACCCCCTTGGTATCATGAATTATATCAGCATCGTAAAAGTTTATCCACGACTTGTCAACGGGCGTGTTCTTCAATTGCCTTTTTTGTTGGAGGGGTTTTGCCTAACTCTCATCTGGGTTGAACTTTACCCCAACGCCGTCCGAACCCGTCCATGCGATTACGCCGGTTAGCTCGACCGGTGGATCGAGATAGTGCAGCGGAAATTTCAGCCGCACCACTTCGCCGATACTAAATCGTTTTCGGGTTTCAACAAAAGCTCCGGAGCCATTCAGATTTCTTATCAGTGCTGAATCCACATTTCCGAAATAACCAAATTCTGAAGCAATCAGACATTGGTTGCGGATGTCTGATCGGTCATGGAGCATTGCCGAATCCGGTGTCAAACCCCACAATCTGCACAAATGCACAAACCATCCTTGGATTCCCATGCGCTGCCTTTCCTTAATCGCGTTCAATCTTCAACTTTCTCAGCAAATCATGGGCCAGTTTTGAATAAAACACCGAATTCATATGTTTTTCAATGGGTTAATATTTATTCTTTTCAGTAAGCTGCTGATTGCCATACCATCCTATCACAGCGAATGGGTAAAATTTTTCATAAATCGGGGCCCTTTTCCGGCGATCTTTTTCACCATAGCGATAACGGCAAAAAAAATCACCACCCGCCTCCATTTATCCTGCCGGTTACCCCATCAACCCGGACTGCCGCTGTATTTTTCGTTTCAGGGCCGTTTGAAACGCCGCAACCGTCCCGTAAACAATCAGACGTCGGGAGGCGCGTGTTACAGCCGTATAGACGATTTCCCGAGTCAGCAACCGATGCGTTGAATCGTCGGGCAGAACCAGAAGGGTGTCGTCATATTCAGACCCCTGGCTTTTGTGAACGGTCATGGCAAACGCCAGATCCCAATCGGTCAGTCCGGATGCGGGAAAAGCCACAATCCCGCCCGTACGTTTGAAATAGACCCGATACATGCCATCAGACTGACGCGCCACCAGCCCCACATCCCCGTTGAAAAGGTCCCGGGTGTAATCGTTGCGGGTAATCATGATCAATGCGCCGTTGAACAGACGAGGGTCCGGGTTGCCGTCTGGTGGATCGAGGAGCTGCCTCAGGCCGGCAGCGATGCGGCCGTTGACCCACCGCGCGCCGGTGCGGCCATGGCGCAGCACAGTCAATATTCGACATCGGTATGCGAATGTGAAAAGCCTGTTGAGCAGATCCGTTCGTTCCTCACCGTCCATGGAATCCGGCGCGTCCGTCCGTCGAATCAATTGCCGCACAAGATCCACGTAACTAAGCGCATTTTCTTTTTTTGGCCGAACATACTGGTGCATGACCCACCGATCTAAATGCCGGTTCATGGCCTCCCCATCTCCGGCGGTTACAAAGGCCCAGCGCCCGTCATTTAGGGTTAAGGCCCGGTCAAAACCCACTGGTTTCAGGGAAACCGGATGGCCGCCATTGATGGCCTGCGCCAGTTCGAGCAGTTGCCCGGCCGAGCGATAGACATTGCGCAGTTCCACAAAATGCTTTGCGAATACGCTGCCGGCTGCCGGACTCATATCTGCCAGCACCGATCCTGCCTCTACCGAGGGCAGTTGATCCTTGTCGCCGATCAGAATCACCCGTGTTCGACCCGGTTCGATGGCCTGAAAGAGCCGATCCATCATCACCACATCAACCATGGACACCTCATCCACCGCAATCACGTCGGCCGGGATGAAACGCCGCTCGCCGAATAAGAAACCGCCGGTACGGCTGCGGTAAACCAGGAGCTTGTGCAAGGTGGAGGCGCGCAGACGTCCCAGTTTCAGGTCAGCGCTATCAGGGTCAGCGATGCTGGCCAGATTAGACATCAACGCTTCGCTCATCCGCTGGGCGGCGCGACCCGTGGGGGCGGCCAGCATGATCCGTGAGGGATCGGTCCCGGTTCGAACCAGCGCCCGGAGGATATTCATCAGCAATGACGTCTTCCCGGTTCCCGGCCCACCGGAAACGACCAGCAGTGGGGCGGCCAGTGCCGCCCGGATGGCATCGACCTGAAACGGATCCCGGATGATCGGCTTTCTGTCGGCACCCTTGCGAATCACCGCTTCTTCGCCATACAATTCATCAATTACGGTCTGTATGGCTTCGTCGGGCGGTTTGTGGTCTTCGTGCAGCGCTAAAAATGAGTTTAATCGCTGCTTAAGGCGCCTTTCGTGATAATGAAACTTCTGAAAATATAGCCGCCGGCGGCCGGTCGTCCCGTCCAGCACCATCGGTTTGAAATCACCGCCGCCAGCCCGGTCGATCAACTTGTCGTAGCGTCCCTCATCGAGGCGGCCCATAAACCCGGTGATCAGTTTCCACACAGCCGGATCGGCTGATTGCGGCACGGATTCCTTCAGATGATCCGTGTCCAGGACCAGACACAGACTGCCTTCGCCAAGGGCCGAAAACATCAATCCCAGCATGCAGATTAAACCGTCATCCACAGGTTCCGGGCCAACCTGCAACAGATCCCGAATGGTCATCAGGTCCAGGTCCGAGAGTCCCAGATCGGCGAACAGGACCGGCAAGCCGTTCGTATCCGTGGGCCCTGCATCGATTCCGAAGCGCCTGAGCCTGTCGCGTAGGGTTTCCTTTTGATGGTCTACCATTGAAGGTCCGCAATCTTTTTCTGGATAGCTTGCTCAAGGGCTTCCAGGGGCAGCAGTTGTTCCGGGGCGACGTGAAAAACACCGTTCTGCCCGCCGCTCCCGATGCCCCGGATAAAAAGGTAAAATGCGCCACCGAAATGATGATGCGGGTCAAAGCGGTCCCCCATGTATCGCTTGAGCCATCTCAAAGTGGCAATGGTGTATAACTGGTACTGGAGTTCATAACCGGCCCGTGTGATCTCCTCGGCCATGGCGGATTGACCATATCCATCTTCCAACCGGTTGGATTTCCAATCAGCGATGTAGTAACGACCCTGCCACAAAAACACCAAGTCAATGAATCCACGGATCACCATTTCCCCGCAGAGGTTACCGGATAAGCTGCAACCGGGCACCCGTAACCGTTTCGGTAATGGTTCCATCAGGGGAAAATAAAATTCCATTTCATGCCGCCGCTGGTCCGGAGCCAGCCGGCCCAGGAACAGCGCCGGGCCATTGTCACCGATTGGCATTCTCAAGGTCGCGGCAACCATCCGGGCAATTGGCGGTGCCCATCGCGGCTCGATCCTGAAAAATGCGAGCGCCGATTCAATCACAAGGCGTGCACCATCATCAGCCAGGAGGTCAACCGGACCGTCCATCACTGACCGAAAATCGATATGCTCGAAAATGTGGTGAAACATGGACCCCATTCGGGTACCGCCGGGAAGCCCGTCAGACAGATCCGGATCCATGGATTCGGGGGGTAGGACAGCAAGGGGTTCATCATCTTCCCGCCGAACCGCGTCGACCAGGCGAAAAGCGGCTGCTCGGCCAACGGTGTCGCGTGATTGAACCATCCGGTGGCCGATGCTGGAAAAGGATTCCAGGGATATTTTTCGACGCCGGAAATCAGTTTGCGCCGGCAGCAGGTGTCCGGCCGCCATCCGCACGGGCTTCTCCCCGCTGTCGTCGCGGGCGGGGATGCTGCCAGATGCGCCGGCCGCATGGAAGGCAGCTTTATGCCAACCACTGCCGGTCGCCGCTGTATCCCCGGCATTCGGAAACATCTGTCCGATGCTATGGGAGACAAACCGGCAGATGGGCCCACGCCAGCTGTAGTTTCTGCTGTCGGGATAATAAGGAACGTAAAGCTTGAAGCGTGAACGGGTAAGTGCTACATAATACAATCTTTTATTTTCATCTTCGTTTTCTTTTTCCGCCTGGGCTTTTCCGGTATTTGCCGTCAGGTCGATCACCTTCCGGCAGGCTTGTTCGGGATGCGCTGGATCCGCCGTGTGATACACCTGAATGCCGCCGTCACTACGGACGGTCAGGCCACCGGCGATGAAAACCACTGGGAATTCCAACCCCTTGCTTACATGCATGGTCAGGATCTGGACCTTGTCTCCCTCGTCCTCGATCTGGTGAATGTCGTCGTCGGATCCGGCACCCATATCGGAAAGGCGCAGGCTGTCCAGTAAGGCAACCACCCCCCCCATATCCAGGTTCCTCGTGTAGGCCGCTGCCTCCAGATAATCGAAGAGCTGCTGAAAATTGGTTTCGGTGCGGTCCCATCCCGGATCCATGCAGTGACGGAGGTTCAGGCCTGAATCTTCCACCAGCGACTGAAACAGCAGCCCCCAGCGTCGTCTTTGGGCGTGGACATGCCAGCGCGCCAGCAGCTGTTGGCTGGCATGGTCGGCTGGCAGTTCCCGCCGTGATTCCAAATCAGCCGGAGCAATGTCGAAAAAAGGTGTCAGCAACGCCAGTCTGACGGAGGCGGCCAGCTGTGGGTTGCAGACCGCACGAAGCGCCATGCTCAACCAGTGGGCTTCCCGGCATTGAAACAGGCCAGGCTTGCGATAGTAGGCGTAAGGGATGGACGATTCCTTCAGCAGGGGTTCGATAAGTGTAAACTCTGACTGGCTTCTCACCAGAATGGCGATATCGTTGAAATGAAGGGCCCGATCCGGACCATCCCGATCGGGGATACGGATTCCCCCCTGCCCCACCAGGTAGCCAATTTCCCGGCAAACAAAATGAGCCAGCAGCGTTTTGGCTGCCGCATGGCTTGTCGCCGCGGTTAAGTCCATGACATTGAACGGCGGTCGTTGTGACCGATCGCAGCTGAGTGCAGCAGGCCGTTGATCGGGTTCCGGCGACGCTGACGGCAGGTAACCGATCTCGAAGGGGTTTGTTTCTTCCCGGGTACCGAACCAGGCGTCGTGGGAAAAAAGTCGGTTGAAGCGCTCCACCAGCTGCGGTGCACTGCGCCAGTTCACCCTCAGGTCATACAGGTTGGCCAGCCCACGTCCGGCCAGGGTTTTCATCCGCTGCCGGGCACCCAGATAGGTGAACACATCGGCCCCACGAAAGGCATAAATGGCTTGCTTGGGGTCACCGATCAGAAAAAGCCGGTGGGTCGCCGGATCATCGTGGCATTGAAGGAAAAGGGTGCTGAAAATCTGCCACTGCACATCATCGGTGTCCTGAAATTCATCCACGAAGGCCACCCGATATCGGTTGCGGATTTTACGGATTCCTTCGTCGGCCCCCTCCCCCGTCAGGAAGTCGGCCACACGGGTAAGCATATCCTGGTAGCTGAGCCACCCGTTTCGAACCTTCATGGCCCGGGCATCCGCCCGCAACTGGCCTACCGAGGTCAGCATCAGCACATGGGAAAGGTGTGAAAACAAATGGACCAGCTCTTCGAATCGCTGCGTGATCGTCACCAGGTCGGGGCATTCATGCAGGTTTTCCCCGACCTTCAGCCATTTCTGCGGAACCAGACGGTCGATGTTCCGTTCACCGGACGAATGGCGCGCACCGAGGGTTGTGACAACCGCCATGATTTCGGATAGCGGGCAGGCATCGGCATCCACCCGTTCCAGGGCCCGTTCAATGGGTTCAATCATATCCCGGATGACCGATGCTTTGGTCCGCGCGTGAATGTTGAGTCGACCATACCCGTCCGAGAATCGTGGCGGCGGCCCCACCATCGATTTGAGCGCGAGAATCGTCTGCTGGGCCGTCTGCCAAAGGTCGTCAACATTCAACTCGGCAGGATCAGGAACCAGTATCTCACGGTCCGGATCATCGGAAAGCCGATGGACCAAATTGACGGCAGTTTGTATGAATCCATCCGTATTGGCTGAAAAGTTTGCCAGAGCCAGCAGCACTTCCAGACGCCGGCCGTATCGGCGCGGCCAGTCTGAACGCATCTGACCCCGGAGCAGTTTTTCCAGCAGCGGGCCGTCGTCGATCACTTCCTGCTGGAACAGGTTTCCGGTTTCAAAGGGAAATTCCTTCAGCAGGGTGTGACAAAAGCCATGAATGGTATAGATGGCGGCATTGTCGAACCCATCCAGGGTCTGTGCCAGCTTTTTCCGGACGGCATCGTTCAAAGGCTGATCGCCGTCCAGGGTCTGTTCGAGTTTCTGGCGGATGCGCAGCTTCAGTTCACTGGTGGCTTTTTCGGTAAAGGTCACCAGCAGGATATTCTCCAGATTCAGATCCGGCTCTTCCTTGAGCAGGCGAACCACCAGGTTCTCGATGGTATAAGTCTTTCCTGTGCCGGCAGAGGCCTCCACCAGGGCATGGCGGGAAAGATCCATCGCGTCGATGTCGCCGATGGGATGAAAAGCGGTGGGTGATGAAACGATCATGGCAAAAACACCCTGAATCGCCGCCTGGCAAGGTCCAGGATGCCCGGTGTAATCTCTGCCCCGGCGAGTTCACTCCGCACGTCTGCCTCCGCATGCATGGTTTCAGTCAGTAATTCGAAAAAGGCCTTCCGGTCGGCATCGTTGACCCCATCCTGACCGATGAATGCCCGCAGGCCGGCGTTGGCAAAAAGCGTCTCGAAAGGCAGCCATTCCAACGGCGACGGCGAAAAGAAGTCTCCCACCAACCCGGCCAGATAGCCTGCGGACTGCTTCGGATCCAACACGTAATCGAGATTCAGCACATGCTCCCGGTAGATGACATGCACGGCCATTCGGTTGACGTCGGACCACGGATAGGGTTCGCCGCCGGTGGCGATGGCCATGAGGGTCAGCAAGGGGCTGATCACATATTTGTCCGGGAGCCTGGATCGTCGATTGGAACCGGTGACCACCAGGCAGTGCCAGGCTTCATCGGTTGTCTGCCAGACCCATGGCATGCCGCCGTTGAGGTGGACGGTTTCCGGAAAACGGTGAACATCCAAACCCGGTCGATCGATCGCAACCGGACTAAAACTGAGCTGAATCCCGCCGGTCTCGACGACATCGTCCATGACCGCCCCCACCATAACGGCGGAAAAGAGCCGGCGGGCCGTTCGCATCTGTTCGACGAAAGGATACAGATTCGCTCCGACGGCCAGTACCTGCTGTTTTAATCTGGATTTGTCATGCACGGCAAAAGCGCCGGCCGGAAGCAGGCTTTTACGGGACAGATCCGCATAGACCGAGTCGAATTCGGTCTCCAGCCGATCCATCGACAGCTGGCGGAATGAACCATTCAACTGGGCACTCAACCAGTTTTGCACCGGGGCGGTACGGATTTTAAAATCGATGGGAAATTGAGACGATAGGGGCTCATCCGCCATTTCAGCCAGTTCGGCTGTTGGATCGGCCTGTTCACCGATTCCCAGGTGATATCGCCCGACCACTTCAACCGGATCCAGCAGAAAGCGCCGCAGCAGGCCGATGGTCATGGAGACGGCTTCGGCGGGTTCGTGGTCAGCTAAAGGGTTCGGCAATGCTAAATCCGGGCGGTACCGTTCAACGGTCTTCAGATCTGAAGATGTCGCCTGGTCCAAAAATGCATGCCACCGTCCACTGCGGCGATAGCAGTTGAGCCGCTGGGCCTGACTGCTGTTGACCATCACGTCTGACCAGTCGTTGATTGCATCCGGTGCAAGGTAAGCCGGGCTGTCAGCCTTGATGGGGATCTGGCTGAAACGGAAGGATTGTCCACCCAAGACTTGCTGCTCCACGTATCGCTGCAACTGGTGAACCACGGAACAGGGCGCCAGGTCGCGGTCCTTTTGAAGGTCCCGGGACACATAGCTCAGGTAGAGTTTGCAGCTCACGGATACGAGGATCTCCAGAAACAGATAGCGATTGCGTTCGGCAGGGCTAATGTCGCCGATGCGGCGCTTTTTGCCCCGTAAATCCAGCAGCGTGTCGTGCACACGTCCGGGGAAGCGACCCTCTTCCAGCCCCAGCACATAGACCACACGAAACGGAATGGGCCGCATGGGCATCAGGGCGGATACGGTCACACCGCCGGTAAGATAGTCACCTTGCCCGCCGGTGATCCCTTCCAGGTGAGCCCGCACAAATAACCACAGCGCATCTGCTGTCAGCGGCCGGCCGGGTTGAAACTGACCCAGGGCATCGTAATGCACGAAATGGTCAAAGGCACCCACCAGGGATTGAAAAACGGTTTCCTCCCCACGCATCTCCGCAGAGATCTCGATGAATCGGTCCACCACGCTGAAAAAGGTTTCCCGCCACTTTTTCGCCGGGGCCGATTCCATCCTGAGAGACCCCACCGCCCGGTGCAGTGATTCCACTATCCCGCAGAATTTCTCCAGGAGCCGGTCGTCTCCCGTGTTGATATCGCTAAATGGCACGATACCGTTGAAATGGGGTCTGGGAGCACCGGCAGCGGCGGCCGGTGACGTCATTATACGGGATATCCGCATCCGCTCCAGCCCCTGCCGCCAGGAAAAAAGCCCGCCGGAAGGTGTCATTCCGGCGTGGGTGGCCTTGTTTTCATAACCGTGGAAGATACCCAGCGCATCGGCCCAGCCGATCCAGACACTCAGCGCTTCCGGCCCGTAGCGCCACCGCTGCATGACACATGGGTTACGCAACAGGGCGAACACCTCTTTTCTGGAAAAAGTGCCACGGGACAATTCCATCACGGCCAGTACCGCCTGGGCGAAAACGCTTTCCGTTCGGGCATTCGAATCCACCAGGTTATAGGCAATCCGTGCCGGCTGCCGGCTGAACACCGAATCCACAACGGGTTTGTATCGTGACATGTCGGATACCATCACGGCGATATCGGTCATACACAGATCCGGATCCGTTTCCAGGTTGTGCACGATACTGTTGTATACGGTTTCCACCTCCCGTCGTACGCCCGGGCAGGCCACGATCTGAAGCGAGGTGTCCTGCGCCATCGGCGGTGGCCTGTCGCCCTGCCCTTCTAAAGTCAGCAGCCCATGGCCGATGGCAGCAAGCACGGTATCCGGCTGTGGGATTTCTGAAAAACCGGCATGAAAGTCATAATCGGTCAGCTGGCAAAGCATGCGGATGCTCTCCCGGCCGGGTTTTCCCCAGGCGGACAGCAAGGCATGGTCGACGGCCGAAAACAGATCGCCGGCCGACCATTCATCCTGGCTAAGTTTCAGGCCGCTGACCTGCTTCCGTTCGATCCATCTTTTCTCGAAGGGTGTCTTGATGTCCTCCCAATATTCACGGGATGGGTTCAGGCTGTATATACTGATGTTGAAAAAGGATTTAAGCCGGGACAGGAGTTGCAGATGCAAGGGCGATATCTGGGACAGCCCGAAGAAATGGACGCGTGAAAAGAGGTGACGGCCATGTTTTTTTTCTGCGGCCGCTGGAAAAAGGATCTCCCTGGCATAGTCGGCAACGGAAAGAAGCGGTTGGCCGGTCGACCGCCCCAGTTGATCTTTCAGGGAACACATCTTCCGGTAAATCCAGCGCTGGCAGATTTCCATGGGATCGGTGGTTTCGCTGTCGGTCAGCCATCGCTGGATCATATCCGACCGGTGGTATTCATATTCCTGAAACAGTCGGGCCAGCTCCTCGGAGAGCTGCCAGCAGCGGATTTCAATATCGCTGCGCGCGTTTCCCTCACCCAATCGAAGATAGGGGTTGACGGGAATCAAATCCGGTGTTTCACGGTCCTGGGCCATGAGTATGAAAAACAGGATGATTTTCAGGTTATCCTTGTCCAGCAGTTTGGGTCCGGGGCCCGCCTGGGGGTCCAGGGAGCGAATCATCTGCCACAGCCCGGTTTCCAGGTACTGAAACTCAACGTTCATGAAAATTTCGGCTTTGCGGGCAAGGGTGAGTTTGATCCACTTGGAGAGGTTCATGTTTGGAACAACGACCACCGGCGGGTCCAGAATATTGGCACCGACGCCCTCCGGACTGAGGTTTTCGTGAAGCTTTTGTGCCAGCGGCATCAGCTGATTGCTGAAATAAAGGTCAACGCCCATGGGTCGAATCGTCCAAAAATTCAGGTGTCACGCGTAAGCAACGAGCGATGACAAGAATCGTGTCAGCCGCTATTCCACCATACCGGCATGCGGTCTTTTCGATGGGTTCTGGACCCATGGGGCCAGTGCCGGTGCATAAAGAAAAGCGGACACAGCATCGTTTTAATTTTAACCAGTGTCCATCCAGAAATAGGAAAATTTGGTTGAGATCAAGGCATGCGAAAAATTTTACCGCAGGCATATAGTTGATATTCCGAGGATAAAAGCGTTCGCATAACGCAGATATCAGGCAAATTGGCCATTTGTGGATCGACACTAACTATGAACAATTAGGATGGCAATAGAGGCACAGCGAGTCGTTAGGTATCCATCCGGATCGGCCTGTCGGTGATAAATGAATGCGATCGGCCAAACTGAATCAAACTATCAGGACCGGCTGTTTTTTGCAATTTTCATTTACGCGGGAGGATCACTGACAGTGATTTAGCGGGGAATAGCGGTTGAGGCGGGTTTGATTTCTTGGATGGCCGGTCATACCGGACAGGGCAGCGTCATCCAAACTGCTGCCCATTGGCTTCTTTCCGGCCCGGGGCGCTGGCGGAAGATCAGTCGTCCATCATGTCCGTGACCACTTCCGTCACGATGTCCTCGCAGTATTCCTCGCCGATGAGATCGACCTGACCACTTTTCTTGTTGTATTTGATGCGGCACCCATATTCCTGAACCATGCTGTCGGCAATCTTGGCCACCACTTCCAAGTTTTTATTTTTCTTATTAATTTCATAAGGTTTCATATTGCCAGGCCTCCATCCTGTGCTGATTCTGAGTTTCATTCCAATGCCGGGGATTCGGGTTCCGCGATCGGCAATATTCGATTTTGATTCATAATAAAGCACGTGTTATGCCACGATTGATTGATATTATAATCAATCGTTTTTAATAGGTATTCAATGAGATACGATTTCAGTCAGTCAATAAAATAGAGAAAATTAGGTTGCTGCATTGTGACATATTTTTCCTATTTCCCCTACGGGACCCCTTTCGGATAAAAGCGATCCCCCTCGGGATACGCACCCCTCGGGGGATCGCTTTTTCATCAGGACTATCGGGCCTGTCAATAGGGGGCGCGGTGATTGGCGGCCCATACCCGTTGTTGGGTCCAGTGACCATCTGAGGTTTCCACCTCCATCCAATGTCCCAAAACCCAGTGGCCTTTTCGATTATAGTGCCCCGGATTCCAGACCCTTTCGTAAGTTGGGGGAACCCAGGCTTTCTGCCATTCCCAATGACCATGACGGTGCCTGGGGCTGTAGTTGTTCCGATAGGTCCGCTCCGGCTCGACATAGACAACCTGCGGCTGTTGTTCGGCTTTGTGAGTTTGGTATATGGCATGACCCAGGATCGCCGCCCCCACGCCGATGGCAACCCCTTCCCATCGATGTCTCTGTTTGCTTCCCGCCAGCGCGGATGAAGAAATCAGCGCACTTCCGAACAGGGCAATGCTAAGACCGACGAGCAGCATTTTCGTTTTCATGGTGAATCTCCTTTGGCGTTGTCGTTATCCGATTAGACACCGCATATCCAAAAAAGTTCAACTGGATCAGTTTTTTTACTGACCCATGGCCGCCGATGAAAAATGCAACACCTCGTCATTTATCTTGCCGGGGCCCTTAATAGGCGCTGGAAATTTTAAAGATGAGATTGCCGTTCTGGTATGTGGGTCCGCCGACGAACAGGCTCCCCCGGTTGAGCAGTTGGACCTGGGTTTCAAATACGGTCCGCTTTTGCTTCATCATCTGCAAAGCGATGTCGGCCCTGCTGCCGTGGATGCTTTGGGGCGTGATCTTCAGTCGGCGATCACCGGGCAGAGATACCATGCCGGACTGGCCCACGCTCAGGTTGAGGCTTTCGCTGCTGAGCAGGCGGTAGGAGGTGTAGTTGAACATGGATTGTAACTCACCGATGTGCCGTTTCAGTTGCGGATCAACCACGGTGTCATTCCGCGCGGCAAGGATGGTGTCCACGCTGATCCGGCAGCTCTCTTGGGCCAACAAGGCGTCGGCAGTAACAAACCAGGAGAGCGGCAATACCACAAGCGCCAGCAAACAGCGAAATCTATACCGCATTGGGTTCACTTTCCACGTCTGTTTCTTCAGTATACCAGAGGATGGTTTGTCGCGTTTCGGGAGTTTCGAAAATCATAACAGATGACATCGACCCTGTAAAAGAGTTTATAATTGCACTGGGCACGGGCGGCGGTTTAAGCACATAGTTGGAATAGGCGAAAAAGAGCAACAGACCGGCCGTTACCGTGGCAGGGATGGTATATTTCAATGAAGCGATAAACCTGGATAAACCACCCCGCGAACGATATTGCCGAAGGGCTTTGTTCAACACCTGTTTTTCAAGGGCCACAAAATCCACTGAATTCGCTGCGTCGTGGACCCGGTCACGAAGATTCTGTGAAAAGGCCGTGAGGGCGGCCAGCTGGCGGCGGCATTGCCGGCACTCTGCAATATGGGCCGCCATCTGCGCCATTTCACCTGCATCCAAGTCTCCGTCCAGATATCGGTCCAGCCGGATTTCATCACAGGCGTCTGCATAGGGATGGGTCATTCTTCCTCCTCCATCAACGGCTGAAGGATCTCTTTAAGCCGCTTGCGTGCATGGAACAGCCGGGATCGCACCGTTCCCAGTTTGATCCCGATGGCATCGGCAATCTCTTCGTAAGAGAGGCCTTCTATTTCCCTGAGCACAAAGACGGTTCTGGCTTGATCCGGAAGCATTTTCAAGGCGTTGTCGATCTGTCGACGGGTTTGCGCATTGGCCACCCGAATCTCCGGTGAGGGCAGATCGCTTTCAGGCTCTACTGCCGGCTGACCATCGGTGCTGTCAGTAGATACGTGCAGCCATTTGAATCGCCGGGCCCATCGCCGCTTCCAGTTGAGGGACCGGTTGACCGTGATGCGGTGCAGCCAGGTGGCCAGCGACGCATCCCCTCTGAAGTCGCCGATGGTTCGATAAACCTGCAAAAAAACCTCCTGCATGATGTCCTGGCTCTCTTCGGCGTCAAGCGTAATTCCGAAAGCGATGGAAAAGATCTTTTTGCGAAACCGGCGAACCATCAACTGAAAGGCCCATTCGTCGCCTCGTTGCAACCGCAGGATCAGCTCTTGGTCATGCACAATTCTGTTATGTATAGTTGTAGACACCGGTCAGGAAAAAAAGTTCAATATTTTTTAGGTTTTATGGCGGCGGCAGGAACCGGCGTCATTCCATGGATCGGCAACTGGAGCGACTCAGACGATGCAGCACGATCCGGCCGTTATGATCCAGACGTCAAGAGAAGCTGAATAGTAAATTTAATCGACAACCAGGTCAAACGTATTTTGCAGGCTTTTTCACATAATGCGGCATAAGCAAATGGGCGGCCAGATGCCGCCCTTCCTTAACCCATTTTGCCATGACCGATCATACCGCTGAAAAGGAAAAATAAACACCTCACTATCCGTATTATCCCTGGGTATTGGGATTGATGCGGATCTCCACCCGGCGGTTCATCTGGCGCCCTTCCGGCGTGGCGTTGGTGGCCACCGGTCGGCTCTTTCCGTATCCTATCGTATTAATCCGATAATCCTGTACCCCACGACTTGCCAAGAGATTCTTCACGCTGGTGGCACGTCGTACGGATAGCTGCTGGTTGTAGGTTTCTGAACCGGTGCCGTCCGTGTGGCCCTCCACAAGGATCGAGGTCTGGGGATATTTGATCATGATCTGGGAGATTCGGTCCAATTCATTATACAGGCCGGATCGCACGACATCGGAATCCAAATCGAAGCTGACGTCCCCCTTCAGGGTGATGGCCAGCAGTTCCCCTTCCCGCCTAACGGCTGCTGCATCGGACGCCGCCAGGGCATCGCGCATTTCCGCTTCCTGCTTGTCCATCATTTTGCCGACGCCGGCGCCGGCGGCAGCACCCACAGCGGCGCCGGCAGCCGCACCAATTAGCGTCCCTTGTCTATCGCGACCAATCGCCTGGCCCAACACGGCGCCGGCCACCGCACCGCCGGCAGCACCATAGGCGGCCCCTTTCCCGGTTTTGGTCTCGGGTGCGGCACAGCCACTTAACACGAACATTCCCATCAAGGTGATCAGGATCAATTTCTTCATTGTTGCAGGTTCCTCCCTGTCTCATCACACATTTGTATTCGTCGTCATAACAAAACCAAGCGTAAACGCTTCTCCAACGGGCGCTAATGTAAGTCAAGAACTCATGAATGTCTAAGTTTTTCGAGCCTATAACCAAGAATAAGGCTAATTCGTTATTGTGGTTTAAATTCTATTAGATACACGTTATTACCATCCACAATTAGAGAGAAAAATCTGAAACTGTAACAGCAAGTTACAATTGATAGCCTTCTTTTGGGTGATAGTTCCGAAGTTTTTTTACCGACAATCCAGGGCATTCATCCTGCAGATGCCCCGGATTGTCCATCCTCAGCCCGAATGACGCATGGTGTAGAATGGGGATCCTAGTATCTCCGTCTACCGCGACCGCTGTTATGGCTCCTGCGGTCACCGTGATGTCCCCGGTCACTGGATCGCCATTTGCCGGGATGGCGATTGCCATGCACGTCCCCATGATGGCGTTTGCCTTTATACTGGTGTCCGCGGTTATAGGGGCGCCATTGGTTATAATGGCCACCACGATGCGGCTTCCTGTATCCGTGATGCCTTGAAGGGTGCCGGCGGTACTCCCGGTAGTTGAATGAAAACGCCACCGGTGGTCCACTATGGTAACCGTATGCGTGGTGGTTGATCAGCGCGCTGCCAACGATCGCGGCACCGACACCGATGGCGACGCCTTCCCAGCGATGCTGCTGTTTGGAACCTGCCCAGACCGAGGTGGACGTCAGACCCAGACTCAATACCACTGCTACCGCTATAAACAACTTTTTCGTCATTTTCATTTCCAGCCTCCTTTGTGTTGATTGAAGCGATAGACACCATCAGCTGGAAAAAGTTCACTTCCATTGGAAAAAGGCTGATCCGACAGACGGTCAGGAGGGTGGGCCGGACGGGATAGGCAGGAAGTTAAACGGCGGCATTTCGATAAGTCACCCGATACGTTTAATAGCTCCCCCGACAGGAGCTGGGTCAGCCATAACCGTCCTTCTATAGGGTTACCGACCCTCGGTATGCCCTTTACACCGATTCTTCAGATCAGCGACAAACCGATACTCCTCGATGGAACGATGTTCCAGGCGAATACCGAGGACATGCCCGGTTTTCATGCGGGTAATATGGGCAACGGCGCCACGGAGCCGGTGGATGCTACCCGCGATTTCCAGGCGGATATCATCAATCCGCTGACCCAGGTGAAAGTCCGTGGGGGTCTCGATCAGGATGCCGAATCCGTGGTCGCTGAAATTGATCAGTTCACGCGCCGCACCCTGAATGAGCAACCGGATGTCCGGCACAGGCGGTGGTTCGATCCGCTTCCCATCTCGTTTTTCTGAAGAATTTTCCATCATCGCCTCATACATTATCGGTTTACGTGACATTGGGGTAATTTCAACCTCGATTCCACTTTACCCGATGACCTTTCTTTTCACAACCATTTGACGAAAGCGCCGATTTCAGGGATATTGATAGTATAATGAATCAGCTGAAAGCGTGCCATGCTGAAAAATCTGACCGGGCATTGTTCTATCTATTTGGCAGCCATCATTGCAACGGCCCTGCTGACCGGCCACGTATCCATATCCTCACCCGATGAAATATCGGCCGATCATGAACGACCGGGCAACGGTGGGGTAGTGATCGAAAGAATAGCGCCTGAACGCATCGGCGGACAGGGTTACCAACTCGTCTACCGTGTCAACGTGCCAATTTCCACCTACTGGAAGTTCAAGACCGATTTCAACAATTCTTTTCTAATTTCCAACAAATTCATTCTTGATCACCGGTTTATCGGGCAAAACGGTAATATCGCCATCACCGAAACCCAATACACCTACCGTCCGGACGTCTTTTTCAGGTGGCAGACGCGCCTATTGCCGGAGCGCTTTCGGTTAACGTTCAGCCTCTTGAACCCGGGAGCGTGCAAACAGAAATACCATCATGGTTATATCCAACTCGAATCTGAGGGAAAAACCACCCGCGTGACCCAGGTCGCTTATTTCGATTTTTGGGGAGCCACGTTTTGGGTATACAATCCGTGGAGAGGCGGCATGCAGGATTTTTTATCCTATACGGCAAGGTGGGAACAGGCAACCGCCATACGATTGAAAAATCGGTACCAGGAAGAAAAAAATGCAAAAAAATGATACTGCCGCCCACGTGTGTCCATTCGCATCCCTTGAATTGATCCTGATATTGATGCTGTGGACGTTCCTGCACGCCGGTTGCGCCATGTGGCCCGAGCCCACCCGATCGGTCCATGTCGGCGAGACCGGCCTCATGGGAAGCTGTGCCGATTTTTTCGCATCGCTTGACGGGCGGGCTGCAACGGCTGATGCCGTTGATTCCGGTTATTCCCGGGTGAAGCTGCACCCCTATTTGAGAACAGACCGATTCATTGCTTCCTTTCGGGACGAAGTTGAAGACAACCATGCATTTGCTGCCTGGGTCGATCACATGCAGGCCCTGGATCAATCGGCCCGCCAATTCGAACTCGCCAATCTGTCGGACACGGATATCGCTGCCATGGGTAAGGTGTACGGCAGGGATGCATTGTATCGTAAGGTCGTGGAATGTGGGAATCTGCTGAAAAACGTTGACCTGCTGAACGCCGGGAAAAAAGGACGGCGGCACGTGGTTGTTTCTGTAGACGATGAATACATTCCCCTTCGAAAGATCCTGGGGATTTACCCGATCACGAGCCTGTTCGTATCGCGAGGTGTAAAAAAATGGCATGCTGAAGCGCGTGAACACTTTTCCATAGTGCCACCGACTGACTGGCAACCGATTCGTTATGTTCCCGCCCTTAAACCCGACACCGGTATTGCGCATCGCATCCTACAGGAGGTCGAACGTGATGCGCTGGGCATCCCCACTTACTCCGCTGAGGATCGCAATACGCTCTTTCAGGCATATGCCCCGATATGGGAAATCCAAACACGAGGCAATGCGGACCGTATCGGGTCGCCCGCATGGAATGGCAACCGCCGCATCGATATCGATACGGACCACCCCCAGACCTACACCCTTCTCTCCTTCACACGATTCGACAAAACCATTCTTACCCAGCTCAATTACATCATCTGGTTTCCCTCACGCCCCAGTGACGGTGTCTTGGACATCTACGCCGGGCGGCTTGACGGGCTCAATTATCGCGTCACGCTGGATGGAGATGGGGAACCGATCCTTTACGAAACCATGCATAACTGCGGATGCTATTACAAGGCCTATCCCACCAGTCATCTGCGGGTTCGTGAGACGCTGGATTACAAAGAGGCGCCGTTGATTTTAAAGGCGCCGGAGATGCAGCCCGCATCAGAAAGGATGGTCGTGGGCATGGAGCATCGAACGCATTATGTCAGGACTCTTTATCCCGTATCCCGGGAATCTCAATCCGGTGCCGGTGCCTACACACTTGCCGATTACGGTGACTTGAAACGGCTTTCGCACGTTGACGGTAAACAAAAGAGCATGTTTGACCGATATGGACTGGTTCCCGGAAGTGAACGGTTGGAGCGCTTTGTCCTCTGGCCGACAGGTGTGCTATCTCCCGGAGCCATGCGCCAGTGGGGCAGACATGCCGTGGCCTTTGTGGGGGTGCGCCATTTTGACGATCCGTTTTACCTGGATAAGATGTTTGCTCCCAGGCCATGATTGGGCTCATAATTGTCGATGGGCGGTAAGGATAATTGCTTCGGTCTCCTCCCATCCAATACACGCATCCGTTATGGAAACATACGGGTTCAGGTCTTCCCTTCGGGTTTCCCCGTAAACAAAGGGTTGCTTGCCTGCTTCCACATTGCTCTCCAGCATCATTCCACGAATGGCCGTATTGGGCTTGATGTGAATGCCATTGGTATGCCCGATTCTCTGAATCAACACATGATTGAAGACCTCTCCCTGCTTGCGGTAATCCTTGCCGCTATTTTTATGAGAGCAATCCACAATGACGGATTGAAGAAGCGAGGGATGCTTGGATAACATGCTGCATGCTTCGCTGATGCTGACCGGGTCGTAGTTGGGCCGTTTACCGCCCCGCAATACGATGTGGCAATATCGGTTGCCTTTTGAAAAGACCCTCGACGTCACGCCGTAGGGATCATTGCCGACGAAAACCTGAGCGGAGGAGGCCGCCAGCAGGGCATTGATGGCCGTATTCAAATTTCCGTCCGTCCCATTTTTAAAGCCCACCGGCATCGAAAAGGCGCTGGCCCACTCCCGGTGGTTTTGGGATTCGGTGGTTCTGGCGCCGATGCATGCCCAGGCGATCAGACCGGACAGGCGCTCAGCAGCCGTTTGGCTCAGGATCTCGGTTCCTGCGGCTACGCCCAACTCATTCAGTCCCATCAATATCCGCCTGGCCCTTCTCAACCCTTCGTCGATATCGAACGTTCTTTTATCGATATGCGGATCGGAAATGAGCCCCTTGTATCCCACATTGGTCCTCGGTTTTTCAAAATAGACCCGCATGACCAGTTTGATGGTCTTTTTGACCTTCTCCTGCAATCCGGCCAGCAGTTCACCGTATGTTAAGGCTTGCCGTTGGCTGATAATGGAACAGGGTCCGGCGATGATCAACAGCCGGCCATCCTTGCCGTCCAGGATATCTTTAATCTCCTGCCGGCTGTCGAGAACAGTCCGGGTTGCCTTGTCAGTCATCGGAAATTCTTCCCGAAGCTGATCCGGCGTGATAATGCTGGTTCTTTGGAGGACATTTAAATCGTAGGTCTTTTTCATTTTAGGCTCTCAGGGTTAAGCTGGATCCCATCCGTTTAAAAAAAACAAAGGGTCGGCCAGTTTTGGCTAACCCATCGTTTTAATTGGTGCCTAGGGCCGGAATCGAACCGGCACGGCCTATAAGACCGAGGGATTTTAAGTCCCTTGCGTCTACCAATTCCGCCACCCAGGCAATCGCTGTCTTTTGGTGCGGGACCTGCGCATTGAATGATTCAGGTTGGTGGGGCAGCTTTTAACGGGTATCCCGCGAAATGTCAAGAACATGGCTCAACGTTAACCGGCCGAACCGCCTTCTTGTTAAGGCGCATGAAATCCACCACACCATGACAGCGGCATGCCGTAGCGATCATCATCGGTCGATGGTTGTGATTGCATACGGTGTCCAATGCGGCCATCAGATCTGCGGGGTATATACCACCTACGCCAGGCAGCAGCTGATGGCTGCGAATGACGATGGGCCGGACATCGTCAAGGTCAAATTTACCCAACAAACGGAAAAGATCCATGGGCCTGGGTTTACCGGTATGGGTGCATATCTTTGCCGGCTCGGCGCAGTTGTCCGGGCAGATGAAATCGGCGTGACTGACAAACGCCTGGCCAGTTTTTCCCCGCATGGCATGAGGCAGGCGAGTTAGCCAGGAGTCCTGAATTAACAATGGATTAATATGAAATAAATGCTTGAGGTTAAGTTTCAACCACTCAGCCGCGACATGAACAGGAATGGCCGGTATAATCAGGTCCACCGATGCATTCGGATCGAGCGTGCGATTGAGCCATTGGATGCCGTCTTCGCGGACCGCGGAGATATCCTTTCCATCCATGGTGGACGGTTTTTGATCCACCACGGTAATTGTCGCCTCGGGAATATGCCGGGTGATCCGCTTCACGGCGATCTGACCGAATCGGCCGGCGCCGAGGATCCAGAAGTGGGTTGGGTTTGTCGGGTTGCCCCTTTGATCCTTGTTATTGTGCATGGCATTTGCTAAAAACGGTTGAATGACGACAACAGCACCCCAACTAATTCTGGCATCCCAGTCCCCCCGACGTCGCTACCTGCTCAAACAGGCCGGGTTGACCTTTGCGGTGATTCCCAGCACATTCGATGAAGATTCGGTCTTGTTAGCAAACCCCGCGGACTATGTCAAAACCCTGGCCGAAGCCAAAGCCGACGCGGTTGCTCGACAATATCCGGACAGTTGGGTGATCGGCGCGGATACGATCGTTACCATCGGCCACGCCATTCTCGGCAAACCCGGTGATCCGCGCGAAGCTAGGCAGATGCTGGAACGGTTGAGCGGCCAGACTCATTTTGTATATACGGGATATGCAGTCATCTGTAATAATAAACACACCAGATTCAGCGATGCGATTAAAACCGATGTGCAATTCAAGAATTTGACCAAGGACGAAATCGACTGGTATATACAGACCGGTGAACCCTTTGACAAGGCAGGCGCGTACGCCATCCAAGGGATGGGAACCTTCCTCGTCCGGCGTATCCACGGATCCTACACCAATGTGGTGGGACTACCCGTGTGTGAGGTGATCGAGACCTTGATCAAGATGGGGGTCGTGAGGATGAATGCCGAAAACCCGAAAGGACTCGCGGTGTGAAGGAACGTCTGGACCGGATCAACAAACGAATCGCCGAGGCGGCAAACGGTTGTGGCCGTAATCCCGAAACCGTCCGCCTGGTGGCGGTAAGCAAGACCGTCGATGCCAACCGGGTGGCCGAAGCCATCGATGCCGGTGCCGCGATTGTGGGTGAAAATTATATTCAGGAGGCCCGGGACAAGTTCAATTCCCTGTATGACAGGCCCGTGCAATGGCACTTCATCGGCCACCTGCAGTCCAACAAAGCCAAATACGCCGTGCGCATGTTTGACCTGATCCATTCGGTGGAATCGCTCAAGCTGGCCAAGGCGCTGGACAAAGAAGCACGTAAAAACGGCAAGGTGCAGGACATTCTCATCCAGGTGAATATCAGCCGGGAGGAGACCAAATCAGGCATCACGGAGACCGGCGCCGTTGAACTGATCACGCAAATCAGCGGTCTCGAAAACGTCCGGGTACAGGGTCTGATGACCATGCCGCCCTTTTTCGATGCACCGGAGCAGGCCCGCCCATTTTTCCGCCAGTTGGCTCGGCTGCGCGACCGGATCGTCGAGCACAACATCCCCCTTGTGCGTATGCAGGAATTGTCCATGGGCATGACCGGTGATTTCGAGGTGGCCATCCAAGAAGGAGCCACCCTGGTGCGCATCGGCACCGCCATTTTTGGAGCCCGCCAGTGAAGCTGCTGATGCATATCTGCTGCGGCCCGTGCAGCATCTATCCGGTACAGGTGCTGCGCGACGACCATTGCGAGGTCATGGGTTTTTTCTATCGCAACAATATCCACCCCTTTACCGAATGCATGCGGCGGGAGGAAACCCTGAAAACCTACGCGGAATCCATCGCCCTGAAAATGATTTACCAGTCCGGCTATGCGCTGGAGGCTTTTTTGCGCAATGTAGCTTTCCGGGAAGCCGATCGCTGCTCTTACTGCTACCACGACCGGCTGACCACCACGGCGAATTTCGCCAAAAAAGGCAAATTCGACGGATTTACCACCACCCTGCTTTACAGCCGGTTTCAAAAGCATGATCAGATCCGATCGATCGGCGAAGCCGTGGGCAAGTCAGTGGGCGTGCCTTTTTTCTATCAGGATTTTCGGGACGGATGGAAAACCGGCATTGACGAATCCCGCCGACTGGGCATGTACCGCCAGCCCTACTGCGGTTGCATCTACAGCGAAAAAGAACGCTACTATCCCAAACCTAAAAAAAATACCCTTGCATCCGGTGGCGACACGAATGCATCAGCCCCTTGATACAGGCTTTAAGACAAGGCATCAGGCAATGACAGAGGAAAGAAGCCGTATGTTAATACTGCGACTACCGAAAACGAACTCCACCTTAATTGTCTTAGAACGTATACCATCCCGCCAGGACTGCTGACACAATGTTCGGAAATTTCATCTATTTCATCGTCGCCCTTCTGATCTATTCGACCTACCAACCCTCGGAGCAGACCAACTTCGCGCCGCTGGACACGCTGATTTACTTTTTTTCGCTGATCCTGGTCTTTTACATTTTTTCCAGGCGCCAGTTCACCCGGATTGCACACCTGTCCGCCAGCCACAGCCACGATGTGCTGGACCAGCAGTTTTCTTCGGCGCTGACCCGTCATTCCATCCTGGCCATCGCCCTGTTCGCCGTAGATATTTACGGCCTCAACCTCACTTCGTTTTTACCGGGCATCTGGCTGTTCGAAGCGATCCCCACCCTTCAAGCCCTGCTGTTCATGGCCCTTTTCGTCGGCTACCTGGCCATTGTCTGGTCCAACGCCCATGTGGCCTATCGACACATCTATGGGGCTGACCTCACCCGCCAGGCCTACGTGGCGTCCAACATCGCTTTCAGCGTGCCCGTATTGCTGCCCTGGCTGCTGCTATCCGGCATCGCCGACCTGATTCTCGCCCTGCCCTTCGATCTGCCCCGTCAGGTGCTGACGTCTCCCGAAGGCGAAACGGCTTATTTTCTTTTTTTTCTGTTTGCCGTGGCTGTGATCGGCCCGCTGATCATCCAGAAACTCTGGCGCTGCCACCCCCTTGAAGCCGGCTATTATCGCCAGCGCATCGAAGCCCTGTGCCGACGGGCCGATCTTAAATATGCGGATATCCTTTACTGGCCGATCTTCGGCGGCCGCATGATCACTGCCGGTGTGATGGGGTTGGTGAGCCGTTTTCGCTATATCCTGGTCACCGACGCCCTGCTGCATATCCTGAACCCCGAGGAGGTAGATGCCGTCATCGCCCATGAAATCGGTCACGTGAAAAAACACCACCTGCTGTTCTACCTCTTTTTCTTTATCGGCTACATGGTCATCGCTTATGCCACCTTCGATCTCATCGTCTATCTGATCATCTTTTCCGAACCCATCTATCGCTTCGTGTTCATGACCGGCATCAGCCGCACCACGGTGACCACGGGATTGCTCAGCCTGGCGATCATATTCAATTTTTTGGTCTATTTTCGCTTCATCTTCGGATATTTCATGCGCAACTTCGAGCGCCAGGCGGATGCATCGGTCTATGGACTGTTTACCAGTGCAGCGCCGCTGATTTCCACCTTTAAAAAAATAGTTGCCGTTTCCGGCCATTCTCCGGATAAACCCAACTGGCACCACTTCAGCATTGGCCAGCGGGTTGATTTTTTAAATCGCTGCGAGGCGGACCGCACCTGGATTCAGCGCCACGACCGCAAGGTAAAGGTCAGCATCGTCATCTATTTAGCGACCATGGTGGTGGTGGGTGTTGCTGGCTACCAGCTCAATTTTGGTCAGACGGGTAAGCAGCTTAACGAGAAGTTTTTTGAAACGGCTATTTTGAACGAGATTTCACGGAACGGTGAAAGCAATGCCGGCCTTTTCGGAATGCTGGGGGATCTGTATCTCGGTCGCAGCAGCTTCAGTCAGGCAGTGGCGGCCTACCGCAGCGCCCTTGACATCGATCCGCATAGCGCCATTGTACTGAATAATTACGCATGGCTGCTGGCCACCTGCGAAGATCCGGCATACCGCAACCCGGAACAGGCATTGGACCTGGCGCGAAAGGCCGCCGCCATCGAGCAGTCCCCCCACATTTTAGACACCCTGGCCGAAAGCCTATACGCCAACGGTCGAATCGCCGAGTCCGTTGATGCGGCGATTAACGCCCTGGAATTGGCCAAAACCAATCGCGCCTACTACAACGGGCAGCTGGAAAAATTCCAAGCTGCCCGTG
>RCNG010000113.1_pt1 | contig 30895 bp, 25 predicted proteins | sample 2041371 | NCBI WGS metagenome assembly RCNG01 (sample SAMN09708227, study PRJNA481090) | Marine sediment metagenome, whole genome shotgun sequencing project. | biome: marine sediment; feature: ocean; material: sediment; isolation source: Sewage treatment plant 1 marine sediment (STP1) ... | reverse complement strand
ACGGGCGTTTTGCGTTAACGAGCTGTTCTCTGCTAGTTAGCGCGAGACTTGTAAGCGCGAATCTCGGCGTTGAACTCTTCAACTGTACGCATCTGCTCTTCAACGGCGGCGTCGTACTTCTTCCCGAACATCTTCGTGCGTTGCATCTTGCCGTCTTCGTCATCGTCCGCCAGAGCCTGCGCTGCGACAATTTCATCAGCTTCTACGCAGTCAAGATAGGTTGCCATATCTTCCTGATAGGCCGAGATCAGCTTAACGCCAGCCAGCATTTCATCCTTTGTGGAAGAAGCACCGTTGGGAAGGTTCTTGGGAGGCGCAGGATAATCGCAAGCAAAGACGAATGGCGCGGCAAGGATGAGCGTTGCAGCAATCAGTATTTTTTTAATATTTGTCATTGAGTCAGCTTCGTTTGAGTTCTGCGGCAATACCGCGAACGGTTATGAATGTAGCCCCAATTTAATCACGTTGTCGGGCTGGAGTGAAGTCAGGCAAATAGCGCCCGATAGGTATCAGTGCCGTCCGCCTGAGCCAGTAAGAGCTCCAGGTAGTTGTCCGAGCTCATCGGCTCCCCAAAAAGCAGCCCCTGGACATACGTACACCCTAGTTTTTGAAGGAAATTTAGCTGCGCTTCGTCTTCGACCCCCTCAGCCACAACGTCCATGTTCATGTTGCGGCCCATTTGAATGATCGTGTCGACGATCGTCGCATCGTCTGGATTGCTGACGATATTGCGAACGAAGGATTGATCGATCTTCAAGGTGCTGATCGGGAACTGCTGCAAAGCGCTCAGAGAGGAATACCCGGTACCGAAGTCATCGATCGCCATGTGTAAACCGAGGCCATACAACTCATCGAGCATCTTGATCGTCCGATCGGGATTCTCCATCAATGTTGTTTCGGTAATTTCCAGTTCCAGCGAGGTCGGTGATACTTCATGGCCGCGCATGATCGACGATATGCGGCTGACGAAATTCAACTGCCTGAGTTGCTTGAGTGACAGATTTACCGAAACCCGGCCCGGCGATGACACGGATCGTTGCCACAAACGGAAATCTTCGCAGACTTTGTCCAAAACCCACTCACCGATCTCAATGATGAGATTGGAGTCCTCGGCGATCGGGATAAAGTCGGAAGGCAAAATAAGCCCGCGCTCCGGTAGTTCCCAACGCACAAGCGCCTCTGCGCCAAATACCTCACCCGTCTCCAGGTTGTATTTCGGTTGATAATGTACGAGTAGTTCATCGCGTTCGAAAGCGCGTTTTAATTTGCTCTTCGTCATCAGACGTTCGACGGAAGCCTCGTTCATCTTGGGTGCATAGAACGAGAACACGTTGCCGCCGACTTTTTTCGAATGATACATCGCGGCGTCAGCATTTCGAATAAGGTCGATAACGTTCGCAGCATCCTTCGGGTAGTAAGCGACGCCCGCGCTGGCCGTCATGAACACTTCGTGGCCCTGAACAAAAAATGGGTCAGCGAGGCGATTCAACAGCTTTTGTGCAAGTTCGCTGGTTTCAACGATGCCCAGTTCGTCAGCCTCCAGTCCGTCAACAATGACTGCAAATTCGTCGCCGGCGAGTCGCCCAATGATAGAACGATCTGGCAGGGCGGCAGAAAGTCGCTCAGCGACGGTCTCAAGCGTCGTATCACCGGCGAGGTGACCAAACGTGTCGTTGATTTCTTTGAAATAGTCGACGTCGATATAGAACAGACACAGTGATTTACCAGCGCGCCTGGATCGAGCGATCCCACGTTGCAAGAGGTGTTGAAACTGCATCCGATTCGGGATTTTGGTTAACGGGTCAATTCGCGCAAGATAACGGATGCGTTTCTCAGCGCGCTGCCTTTCCGTAATGTTCTGAGCCGCATAAATGCGTCGGGCGGGAGAGCCGTCATCGGCGTCAACAACAGAGCAGGTGTACGAAACAGGGATCGCTTCACCGAACTTGGTTTCGAAGACAGCCTCTTTCGGAAGGCCGGACGGCGCGTCGTCGGCGATAGAGCGACTTTTGCTGGTATTGACGATGTAATCAATATTGGTATCAATCAACTCGTCTTCGTCGTAACCCAGCAGGTGAGTCGTCGCCGTATTGATTCGAGTAATATTGCCCTGATCACCCGTCACAATGATGGCCTCGTTCATTCCTGAAAGAATGCTATCGACATAGTCGCGAGAATGAGTCGTCGTCCGCAATCGTTGACGCATGTCGTTGAAAACCGCTGCGAGGTCGCCAAGCTCGTCATGCCGGGATATCAGAACGGGTTCGCCGAAGTCCGCGTCGCGGAGCTTTTCTGCCTGCACTCTAAGTTGGCGAATACGTTTGCGCTGGCTCTGAACAACCAGCCAGACCACGCCCCCGCAAAGGAGCAAAGCCGCCAGCGTTCCCGCGGCGGCCCATAAATAACTGACACGTCGGCTCTCGGCTTCAGTGGCAGCGAGTTTGGCCTCAAACCGCGCAGAGTCGGCGTACAGGTCGGCGAGGTCGAAGGAACCGGACAAGACGCCGGCTTCGAGTTCACCGAACATAAGTGGATAGCGAATCAGAAGGTGCTCAGCGAGCCAAATTGTCTGCGCATCGTCCTGAGTCTGAGGATAACTGCCGGCGAGAAATGTTTGATCGCTGCGATCGACGAAGCGGATCCCGACCATATTCTTGTTTTCGATCAGTACGGTGTTGAGGGCGATCAGTATCGCGGATTTGTCTTGCTTGTCACTGAGTGCGAACAGCCTGTCGGCGGCCGCATGCAATCGCGATCGGCTGCGACGTTCAAAACTGTCGCGGTCCAGCTGATTATATTCGGCGGCGCTCGTGTCGACAATCTGACGTGCAAGCCACCGATATTGTCCGTAAAACACAGACAACATGCTGCCAGCTACGGCGACGCCGAGGACGACCGCTAGCAGGAACAACCGTGGAGTTCTGTTGCCGATCATTTCGTAATTATTATTCGACCGAAAAACCGAGCTCAGTGTAGCACTTGGTATGTCGCCAAAATAAAAATATCCGAAATGGACTATTTAATGGATTCAGTCGTCGCGTTTTTCGGTGAACTCGAGCGGCTCTGATTGTCCCGTCGTCTTCATTACGCCTTCAACGACAGCGCCTTCGGCGACTGCGATGGCTTCGCCGGTTACGGTCCCGGAAATTTTGGCGGTTCGGACAATTTCCACCTTACCCCTGGCGACGATATCGCCCTCGATATGGCCGGCTATGACGACGTTGTGAGCTCGGATAGACCCTTGCCAATAGCCATTTCCAGCCAGCGTAACTGTTCCGCTGACGTCACAATCGCCACTTACCTCACCGTTCACCATAAAGTCGCCGTTGCCCGTGATTTCGCCGCTAATTTTGCAGCCCTCGTTGATCAAGGTCGCTTTTCCTGAAGATTGGTCACGCAGTCGTCTGAGCCTGGAATCGTTCATGCAGTTTGAGCCCCGCAAGTTTGTAAAGTGAAAGACCGAACGAATACTACCCTCTATACTGCGCGTATGCCGCACTCTTATGGTAAAACTGACCGCGGCGGTAACTGCCGGATACAGGAAAGTTTATTGAAGCAGAATTTCGAAAAACGATTGAGCGCCATTGCCGCCACAGGCGGCGATTTGTTGTATGGCGGACTGAAAGGAATCGAAAAAGAATCGTTGCGAGTTGCTGAAGACGGCAGCCTGTCGATGCTCGAACATCCTATCGGCCTGGGCTCCGCGTTAACCAACCGATACATTACTACTGATTTTTCCGAGGCGCTGCTGGAGTTCGTCACTCCCGCTTTCACGACGACCTGGGAAGCGTTGCGCTGCGTTTGTGATATCCATCAGTTTACCTATTCAGAGCTCGGTGACGAGATGTTGTGGCCAGCCAGCATGCCGTGCGGGATTCCGGCCGACGACAGCATTCCTTTGGCCCGGTATGGCACGTCGAACGTCGGGCAAATGAAAACGATCTATCGGCGTGGCCTTGGGTATCGATACGGCCGACAAATGCAAAGCATCGCCGGCGTTCACTTCAACTATTCTCTTCCGAAATCGTTCTGGCCGGCTTATCGCGACCTACTCGGCGATACGACCGACGTCGATGGTTTTCGCTCCGAACAATATCTTGCTCTGATCAGAAATTTTCAACGCATGGGCTGGATTGTCCTTTACCTTTTCGGTGCATCACCGGCTCTCTGTAAATCCTTCGGCAGTGGAGATGTCTCATCGATGCAGTCGTTCAACGACGAAACCTACTTCGCGCCCTTTGGGACGTCGCTACGAATGAGCGATCTCGGCTACACCAATCAAAACCAGTCACGCATCAACATCTCTTTAAACAGTCTTGACGAGTACGTTCGGGACTTGGCAATGGCCATCGAAACACCGGAGCCGTCGTACGAAGAAATCGGCATCAAAGTCGATGCTCGCTACCGACAATTGAATGCGAATTTGCTACAGATTGAAAACGAGTTCTATTCGCCGGTAAGGCCAAAACGAGTGGCAACGTCGGGTGAACGACCGACGGCGGCACTGCAGCGCGGCGGCATCGAGTATGTCGAAGTTCGTTCTCTGGACATCAACCTGTTTGACCCTTGCGGGATCAATCAGAACGCAATGCGCTTCATGGAGGCTTTCCTCATCTATTGCCTGCTCGCGGATAGCCCGAAATTTGATGAGGAAGAGCTTCGAGAAATTGCCAGCAACCAGGCACAAACCGCCAAGCAAGGCCGCGATCCCGAATTCCGCCTTTCTCGAAACGGCCGCGCCATATCGGTGAAGGAATGGGCGCATGAGATAATCGATGGTGTACTTGCTGTTGCTGCAGAGATCGACAGGCACGATGACAATGACGCCTACTCGGATGCTGTTCGATTGATGCAGAAGCTCGTTGATCAGCCGGAATTAACACCTTCCGCTCGAATTATCGCCGAGATGGAAAGCGAAAACACCGGGTTCTTTGGGTTCGCACTGGCGATGGCTCGCAGCCATCGAGACTACTTTGCGTCGATTGCTCAACCGAACGAAGCGTCAAGCGATGTGCTCCGGAAAGAAGCCAGCGAGTCAATTCAGCGGCAAACTGAGATTGAAGCGGACGACTCGGTCAGTTTGGACGAATACTTGTCGCAGTACTTTGGCTAAAACGGTAGCGGTGACCCGTTCTCATACGCGAATGTTCGGTGCAGCTTCTGAAGTCTTTTGGTGAGGTCGCCGGATGCGCCGTTGCCAATTGTTCGACCGTCGGCTTCGAGAACGGGCGTCAACTCACCCATCGTTCCGCTGGTGAATGCTTCGTCAGCGGTATAAAGCTCCGTTAGCGACAAGTTTCTTTCCTGAGCCGGAATATCTTCGTCGCGGCAGATGCGGAGAATCATTTTTCGCGTAAGCCCGGGCAGGCAACTGTCTGCGTGCGGTGTTAATACCTCTCCGTCGTTTACAAGAAAGATGTTCGTATCGTTCGTTTCGGAGATGAATCCATTCACGTCCAACATTACGGCTGCATCAGCACCGGCAACGTTTGCTTCGATGGAGGCGAGAATATTATTGAGTAGATTGTTGTGATGTATTTTCGAGTCCAGACACTCGGGAGTATTGCGTCGAGTGGAGGCGGTAATCACCCGGATTCCGTCGTCGGAGTAAACCGGCGGCTTCCATTCCGCCAGCACGATGAGTGTGCAACCGGACTGATTAAATCGCGGGTTCATACCCGACGTAACTTTTTCACCGCGCGTCAATGTCAACCGAATGTGAGCATTGTCGCGCATGCCATTCGCTTCAAGCGTATCGAAGACTGCGGTGCGAACCTCGTCAGAGGAGGGGACGCCTTCGAATGCCAGCGTCTTGGCCGAGTTCTGTAGACGTTCGAGGTGACCGTCAAGTTCAGCGATTCGACCGTTGTAAACTCGAAGCCCCTCCCATACCGCATCACCACCTTGTACGGCGCTGTCAAAAACGGAGACCGTCGCTTGGGCTCGGGGCTTCAGCGCTCCGCCAACGTGGACCAGAATATCGGCATTTCTCGGATCAGGAAGATTCACATTGTTCTCCTGCCGCACTAGCGCGCAGCGAATGTTGGTAGAGTTTTTCATACCAGGGCAGACATTCCTCGAACAATGCCTGCAAATGGTCCGGAAAATCCGTCTTGGCTTGATAGGTCGCGAATCCGGTGCTCTTGTGCACGGCGTGATACCAGTGTGGCGCCCAAACACCATCCTCCTTACGAGCGCCTGCGTCCCAGTTCAACATGCCGGGGTCAAACTCCAGATCGAGATGCGCGCAAAGCTGACGCAATACGTTTTCAGGATTCAGCAAGAGCTCACGAGAGTCCAGCACGATTGGGTTTTGGTCACGGTTTGCCATTTCGTCAAACAGCTCCCATTGACGTTGCAGGCCCGTGTCAGGCAGAGAGGCCCGGGGCAGCTGAACCGCAAGGGAAGGCAACATTTCCCGGGGGTCGCGAACGAGAAATACATTGCGCGTTTCACGCAGGAAGTCGAGATCCAGATCGCGCAGATGGTGCGCCATGTGTTTGATGAAAAGTACGCGTGACGAATCCAGTGATTGCTGATACAGAAGCTCTCGTGTGACTGCATCCCCATCGCAATTCATCGCATCAATGATGTCCTGACGTCCTGGGTGGTCCGCACCGCTGATTCGTAGATAATGTCCGTACAGCGGCTCATCGACAACTCGCACATCCTGCCGCTGAGCAAAGCTGTACATCAAGGCGGTCGAAACGTTTCTGGGGCCTGACCACAAACAAATGGGTAATGTCATTATCGATCGAATCCTGTGGTTTTTCCTCATGGCTGACGAATTGTACCGGGACCGCCAGACACCGCAAATGGCCCCGAAAGATTGAATTGCTGGAAAATCAGCATGTTCCATGGCTAATTCGTGTGCGGTCTGTCACAAAACAGGCCGTATTCGTTGTTGCCGCGAGCCCAATTTAACTAAACTTGCTGCGGTACGATCAGTACACACAGACATTGCGTGGTGAAATTGTTTTGCTAAAGACATTTATTATTGGAGTTTTGCTGGGAGTAGCGGCTGCAGCCGGAGCGCTGTACGCAATTCCAGTCGTGGATCAACATCGAGAGATGTCGATTATTACCGTTGCGCCAAACGGCGGTAACCACGAGTCGTTTCACATCAATGTTCCAATGGACAGGGTGATGGCCGGCACTGCGGGCGAGGCTTCGGGCCTTCCCGTTGGTCTGATGTGGCCAGACGACCCCATTCTCGCGAACGTCAGCACAGAGATATTCAAGATTCGCAACGCTCGTGACACTGTTGTTGGCGTCGCGGCGCGAACGGTTGCCAAAGAGCAAGACTCCGATGTGATCGATTGGCTAGTTCACTTGCCAGCCAGAGGGTCGCTCTATGTGAATATGGAATCGACTCCACAAGAAAACGGACATCGGAACGGCCGAATTCGTACCGGATCGCGGGAATTTGAACCGCTGATGGGAAGCGTTGCTGAGCGCTGGGTATCCGATACCTCCGGCGAGGTGGATGCGCCAGCCGGCCGGATCGAACTGTTGGCGACCTATGTCGGTAGAGCAGAGCGAGTCGATGAGTTTGAGAGTGACAACGGCCAGGGGTCGCTCGAATGAAATACATCATCGTACTACTTCTCGGGCTGCTGACAGGCGCGGCAATATTTGTCGCTTGTCTTGTGTATAACCCGTTTATCAATAAACCGGCCTTGTCGCCATTGGCGGTTACCGATTCGCAGACAGTGACATTGGGCTACACAGCGGTTGCCTCGGACGCGATCGTGTATTCCAACGACGGCGAGTCACGCATCAACCCGCATCCCGAAAAGGTCCTGCAGCTCTGGGAGGCGTCGATTCGGCAGACATCTGCCATGGCGACGGTACTCTGGGATGGTCGAAATCAGCCGACCGGCCTTGGCATAAAATTTTCATCGGCATCGGAGAAGACACGACTTTTAGGAGGTCAGGCCTTGGCCGACAGCGTTTGGTATGTGTATTTGCCTGGCCGCGGCGGGTTCTTTATCGAGCAAACGGAGAACTACTGGAACTACTTGCGAGACGTAGTTTTTCCCGCGTATAGAAACTCGGCCGGTACCTGGAAGGGAGTCTGGCTCGGCAACATGACGTCGGGTCCCGGTGCACTGGAAACTGCAAGAGTGACCGGCGGTTCTGGCGAGTTCCAGGGTCTCGCGATGCTCGGCGTCGAGTCGCTTTCGGTTCGGGCATGGCGCGTCGATGGTGGAGCGGTCGCCGCTGAGGGGCAGCTGTTAATCGAGTTGCCTGATCAGGACCTCGAATACTCCGAAGAAGAATAGCGTCTATTCAGACAAGCTCTTTCAGTTCCACCTCGGTATCCCCCAGTTTTTCACGGTCGATCTTAGTTCCGGCTGCGATCAACGCTTTTGACTGCACGAAGTCCCTCGGCGAATTGACGGCGTCCGTAGCGATGAGTTTTCCATCTCGCAGATAAAGACACGCGAATGAACGATCGGCTGGATTTCCGCGAATGACAATATCGTCGTAGCCCTCGGACAGCCCGGCGATTTGTAGCTTGAGGTCATACTGATCAGACCAGAACCAGGGCACTTGCGAGTAATGTGACTCAACACCGCAAATATTGCTGACGGCGGTCTTGGCCTGCTCCAACGCATTGTGCACCGATTCCAGCCGCAAGCGCCGATCGTAAATCGAGTTTGGATGGTTCGAGCAGTCACCCACTGCGTAAATGTCGGGGTCGCTGCTTTGGCAGCGATCATCGACGACAATTCCGTCGTCGACAATAAGACCTGCTGCGCTGGCGATTTCCGTATTCGGATCAATGCCGACACCAACCACGACAAAATCTGCCGGTATCAGCGCTCCGTCGTCAGTCTCCACGGCCTCAACACGACCATCACCACGAAATGCCGATACGCCTTTAGAGAGGCGCAGCCGGACTCCCTGATTGCTGTGTTCAATTTGGTAGAAGTCCGAGATTTCGGGAGAGACTACGCGGCTCATCACCCGATCGGCCATTTCCACAACGGTGACATCCAGTCCCAGCTGGCGAATAACAGCGGCAACTTCCAGACCGATATAGCCGGCCCCGACGATCACGGCACTCTTCTTTTTGCCAATTTCGCTTCGGATGCCATCGACGTCGGCGATGCTTCGAAGATAATGCACTCCGTCAAGATCAGCACCGTCAATGGGTAATCGGCGAACCCGGGACCCAAGCGCGAGAATCAATTTGTCGTATTGAATCTCGTCATCACTGTCTGTTTTGAGTGTCTTCCGCTCGCGGTCGATTTCTGTGACGCGTGTTTCGAGTCGCACGTCTATCTGCGAATCCTCATAGAAACTTTCCGGTTTGACGTAGAGTCGATCGGCCGCCAATTCTCCTGCGAGAAACTTCTTCGAAAGAGGTGGACGCTGATACGGTAGGTACGGCTCATCGCCAATAAGCACAATATCGCCCGCAAACTTTCGTTGCTTAAGCGATGCAACCAGCTGGCCAGCAGCGTGTCCTGCGCCGACGATGACGACTTTTTCAACCACGATGTGACTCCAGAAAAAACAACAAGGCGCTCACCTAGACCGGCACCAGCGGCCACAGTATGGGCAGCAAGAACATGACCGTAATGAAGACGACGATCGTGAGCGGCACGCCGACTTTCAGGTAGTCAACGAATCGATAGCCGCCGGGGCCCATGACGAGGATATTTGCCGGATGCGAGATCGGACTGGTGAAGCTTGCAGACGCGGCCATGGCGACAGCCATCATCGCAGTTTCAGGCTGCAGCCCCATTTCCGACATAGCGGACAAAACAATTGGCGACATCAGAACAACGAGCGCGGCCGTCGGAATAATCATCGTCGCCATCGCTGTCAAAATATAAAGACCCATAATGACCGGCCATGGCCCTGCATCGCCGAGTAAGCCCATTACCTGATTGGCCAGGTAAATCGCCGCGCCGCTGTCTTGCATCGCGGTTCCAAGTGGCAACATCCCAGCGATCAGGAAAATGGCTCGCCAGTCTATGGCGCGGTAGGCCTGTTCCATATTCAGGCAGCCGGTCAGCACCATGATGGTGCCGCCGATGACGGCCGCGACGGAAATCGGCGCGTAGCCGGCCATAACCGAGCCGACCACTGCCGCCATGATGAGCGCGGCAAGCGGTGCCCTTCGCGTATCGGGTGGTTTTTGCCCCAACGGCGTGAGAACCAGAAAATCGGAATCCGACGTCAGCAACTTCAGCCGAGCGCGAGGACCCAGGAGTAACAGTGCGTCCCCAATCTGCAGGCGCTCGTCCGCGAGCTCGGTTCCGATGGTTTCTCCCTCTCGCCATATGCCAGCGAGCTCGATGCCGTAGCGTTCGCGGAAGTTCATTGCGCCAACGGTTCGACCCGCCAGAGACGTGCGTGGGTCGAGCGTCGCGTCCATCAACGTCAATCGGTCAGACTCGAGCGAGCCAAGATTGCCCGGCACCTTGGTGTCAATTTCGAGTTCCTGCATACCGCGGAGTACATCGAGATCGGTTTGCTGGCCCTCGATCAACAAGAGATCCCCACCGAGCAAAATTTCGTCGCCGCGCGGCATGACCGTGAGCTCACCGTCGCGAAATATTGCCTGTACGCGAAAGTCGAATACGTCGGCCAGACGGCTTTTTCGCAGAGTCTCTTCCGCGAGATCGCTGTCTTTGGGCACCCGGACGACGAACATTCTCTCGTCCGTTTGGTAGGTATCCTGCAATTGTTCCGGTGAATAAATCGTGACGTCCTGAAAGTCCGAAATCTTTTCAAGGTGGCCAATCGCATCAACCTCGCCCTGCACCAGCAGCTGGTCTCCCGCTCTGAGGGGAACGTAAGCAAGATTGGTCAGGCGGTATTTCCCTTTGCGAAGAATGCCGACGACGGCAACATCAAAACGCGTCCTGAAAGCGGCATGTCGGATCAGTTCCGATACAACGGGTGATCCTTCTGTTAGTACCACCGAAGCGTAGATGACTTTCGACGCGACCATGGACTTGAGAACGGACGATTCACGTTCGATAACCAGATCGCTCCAACGGCGTAACTCGCGAAACTGATCGATACGACCCTGCACCAGTAAACCGTCGCCTCCGCGAATGACGGTCTGGCGTCTGGGTAGCGTTTCATTTCGACCGTTGCGCAACAGCGACAGGATGATCAATCCGGTTGATGCGCCGATACGGGTTTCACTGAGTGTTTTCCCGACCAGAACCGAATTCATTGGCACGTGCATCATGAATGTGCGTTCTTGCAACTTGTAACGCGAACGCAGGCTTCGCTGACTAACGTGCTTGCCATGCTCGGTGCTGTGTTTGGGCAAAAGAAAGCGCCCGCCCACAACAACAAATACCACGCCGATGACCATGACGATTCCGCCCATTGGCGTAAAATCGAATAGACCGAACGGCTCGTATCCGCCGAGCACAAGAGATTCACTGATCAGCAGGTTGGGTGGCGTACCAATAAGCGTCGTGAGGCCGCCGAGAAGCGTTGAATACGCCAGTGGCATCAACAATCGAGACGCGGCCACGCCGGTTCGTCGCGCGACTTCGACGACAACCGGGAGCATCAGGGCGGCAACGCCGATGTTGTTCATGAAGGCGGATAGAACGGCACCGGTGATCATGATGACGAAGATGAGCGTCACTTCGCGATGGCCGCCAATACGCATCACCTGGCGTCCAATGATGTCCGCGATGCCGGTGCGGGTCAGGCCTTCGCTGAGAATGAACATTGCCCAGACTGTAATTACGGCGCTATTGCTGAAGCCTGCAAAGGCCTCATTCGAGTCGACCAGGCCCGTGACCGCGAGCGCGCCGAGGACGAGGAGCGCAACGACGTCCATACGGATGACTTCGCTAATAAAAAGTACTAGCGAGATAACCAGTATGCCGAGGACCATCGCGATCTCGAACGTCATGCAGTCATTCTTCGATTCTTATAGCTTCATTTGAGGGTTCATGCTGTTTTATACACGACCTGACGTAACATAGTAATGAGTGCTGCGAAGACAGCGTATGACTCCTGACAATGACCGACAATCAAAAGTATCAACCGCGCGTCGCAAGAAAGACCCGAACGCTGACTATTCGAGGCGTCGAGTATTGCGTGAACGAGTGGGGTAACGAAGATGCGCCGCTTTGTTTTTATCTGCATGGCTGGGCCGATATGGGCTCAACGTTTCAGTTTGTGGTTGATGCACTGGAATCTGATTGGCGGGTGATTGCACCCGATTGGCGGGGCTTCGGGCGGACGGCGGATAGCAGCGCCTCCTACTGGTTTCCGGATTATCTGGCCGATTTACACGGACTTCTCGATCACTACTCTCCCCAGGCACCGGTATCGTTGGTCGGCCACAGCATGGGCGCGAATGTGTGTTCTTTGTATGGCGGTACCATGCCGGAACGCGTTTCCAGGATCGTCAATATCGAAGGCTTCGGACTGGCAGATTCGGATACCGAGGACGCGCCGACACGTTACCGTCAATGGATTGAAGCGGGTCTGAGTCAGATTTCATTTTCGACCTATAAAGACATGCAAAGCCTCGCATCAAAAATACGAAAGCGAAGTCCGGCATTGAGCGAAGCGCAGGCCGACTTCGTTGCGCGTGAATGGGCTTACGAAGTCGATGGCCAGGTCCGCCTTCGCGCGAGCCCCAATCACAAGCTGCCGAATCCGGTGTTGTATCGGCGGGCCGAGGCGGAGGCATGCTGGCGAGAGATTACCGCGGATGTCCTGCTGATCAGCGGGGAGTTGAGTCCATTTGCCACTCAATTTGGCAGTACCGCGAATTTGCCATTCCCGAACAGCCAATCCGGCACCGTTCCTGGGGTTGGCCACATGATTCACTTTGAGGCCCCGGATTGCCTCGCGGAGCAAATCGAAAGCTTTCTGTCCCAACCCTTGTAAATACATACAGTACTGTATAAAAATACAGACTTTTGCGAGGAAGTGCCGTGCAGCTTGCGACAGAGGCCTTTGACCATCTTGGAACGCTGAACAAGGCACAGCGGCAGGCTGCCGAGTATGGCGAACCTGCCGATACCGGTACTTTCTCCTCGGGACCGCTGCTGGTTATTGCGGGGGCGGGTACCGGCAAAACGATGACCTTGGCTCACAGAGTCGCGCACCTGGTGATTTCTGGCGTGAGCCCGGAGCGTATTTTGTTGCTGACATTCACGCGTCGGGCGTCGCAGGAAATGACACGACGTGTCGAATCGATCGTTCGTCTGGCCACCAAGGGAATGGGCACGGCCGTAATGCCCTCAGGCGGACTACCGTGGTCCGGGACTTTCCATTCAATTGCTAATCGCCTGCTGCGTCGTTTCGCACACAATCTCGCACTCGATCCGGGGTTTTCGATCCTCGACCGGGGCGATGCTGCCGACATGATCGATGTTGTGCGCCATGAGTTGAAGTTGACCCGGACGTCTCGACGGTTTCCCAAAAAGGACACGTGCCTCGCTATCTATTCGCGCTGCGTCAATACAGGACAGCCGTTGGCTGAAACTCTGGATGCCACGTATCCCTGGTGCAGCGACTGGGCCGATGAACTGGCTGAACTCTTTCGCCATTACGTCGTTCGAAAACAGCAGAATCAGACGCTCGATTACGACGACTTGCTTTTGTATTGGAGTCACCTGGTGGCTGAGCAGGAGTTCGCCGAGCAAATCGGATCGTCGTTCGACCATGTACTGGTCGATGAGTACCAGGACACAAACCTGACCCAAGCCAGAATATTGAATGCACTGAAGCCGGACGGGCAGGGGATGACCGTCGTCGGAGACGACGCGCAGTCCATATATTCATTTCGCGCGGCCGAGGTTGAAAATATTCTTGGCTTTCCGGACCAGTACATGCCGAGCGCGCGAGTCATTACCCTGGAGCAAAACTACCGCTCGACTCAACCCGTACTCGATAGTGCAAATTGTCTGATTGCGGAAAGCGAACGGCAGTACAAGAAAAATCTTTTTTCCGAGCGCAGGGACGGCGAAAAACCGCGTTACGTTACCGTGGAAGACAGTGATGCGGAAGCGGAGTACGTCGTCGAGTCGATTCTGGAAAATCGAGAACTTGGAATGCGCTTGCAGGACCAGGCGGTTCTGTTTCGAGGTTCGCATCATAGTGACCGTCTGGAACTGGAGCTCTTACGGCGCAACATTCCCTACGTGAAATACGGCGGCCTCAAATTCCTGGAGGCGGCACACGTCAAGGACCTGTTGTCGGTATTGAAGTGGGCGGAAAATCCGAAGAACGAAGTCGCGGCTTTCAGGGTGTTGAAACTCATGCCTGGAATGGGCCCGGCAAACGCGGCACGGTGTTTTGAGCATTTGGCCGTTGGCGATCACCTGTTTTCTGCACTGCGCGAGTTTCGCCCTCCGGCCGCGGCTGGCGCAGAGTGGCCGGCCTTTTGTGACTTGCTGACGTCACTGTCCAGTGCCGAATTCGATGAGCAAATGTGGCAGTCGCAATTATCCGCTGTGCGACGTTGGTACCAACCGTATCTCGAGCGGATTTACGACGGGCTGGAGACTCGTGAAGCGGACCTCGAACAACTCGAGCAAATCTCCGGGCGCTACCCGACGCGCGAACGTTTTCTAACCGAATTGACGTTGGACCCGCCGTCGGCGGCGGGTGATCTTGCGGGTGATCCTTTGTTGGATGAGGACTATCTGATTTTGTCGACGGTGCATTCGGCGAAAGGGCAAGAGTGGGAGTCTGTATTCGTTCTCAATGTATCCGATGGAAACTTCCCCTCTGAGTTCGCGACGGGAAAGCCCGAAATGATCGAGGAAGAGCGCCGGCTCTTGTACGTTGCGATGACACGCGCGAAACAGTCCTTGTCGTTGATCGCGCCGCTTCGCTTTCACGTGACCCAGCAGCGCCGGGATGGTGACAAGCATGTCTACGGAGCGCGCAGTCGCTTCATGACGGAGCGCTTGCTTGCGACCATGGAAAAGCGGTTTGAGGGGCGCCCGGACGCACGTGCCGGACAGTTTAAATTGCGCTCCGACCGGCAGATCGATGTCGCCGCTCGAATGCGGGAAATGTGGTAAAAAAATGGCGGTGACCAAGGGCCACCGCCATTCAGTACGAAACAAACAGCATAAGGGATTATCAGTTAGTTTCGCTAACCTCTTCGGCGATCAGCACGTCGACTTCATTGCTGTGCGCCTTTCGCATTTCGTATGATTATTTGATGCACGCCAAGCAAAAATGGTTGCAAACAAAATGGAATAAGACACGGTAGGATCAACATCCTTAATGTTTCATGCGCAACCACCGCCAGATTGAATGATCGGGGAACACAATGAGCAGCGAACGCACAGTAAGAGACCAGGTGTCGGAAGAGGAGTGGCGGACGCGAGTCGATCTCGCGGCGTGCTACCGGGCGATTGCGTTGTACGGCTGGGATGACCTCGTATTCACCCATGTCTCGGCGCGAGTACCGGGGACTGAGCATCATTTCCTGATCAATGCTTACGGCATGATGTTTGAAGAGATCACGGCAAGCAGTCTGATCAAAGTGGATCTCAATGGCGAAAAGGTTCTGGATTCTCCCTACGACGTTAACCCAGCCGGTTTCGTCATCCACAGCGCCGTACACGAAGTACGACATGATGCTGGCTGCGTTTTGCATACTCATTCGAAAGCGGGTGTCGCCGTTTCGGTTCAGGCCGAGGGCCTGTTGCCGCTTTGCCAAACGTCGCTGTTCCCCTACGCCATGATTACGTATCACAACTATGAAGGCGTAGCGCTGAATGACGATGAAAAGTCGCGGCTCGTGTCGGACCTCGGTCACAGCAACGCCATGATATTGCGAAACCACGGCTTGCTGACGGCGGGCGCGACGGTCGCGGACGCCTTCCTCATGATGTATATGCTGGAAACGGCCTGCCAGATTCAGGTGATGGCGCAATCGTCAGGAGGCGAGTTGATTCACGTGCCAACCCCGATCGTCGACGGTATTCAAGCGCAGGCCGAGGAGGTGACGAAAGGTTTGGGCGGCGCACTGATTTGGCCGGGTCTGTTGCGAAAACTTGAGCGGCGCGACTCGTCGTTCAGGGACTAGATCCTTAGCAAGCCATTCATCAGGACAAAAACATCGCATAAGCGGGATTGCCGCTTTCTTCCCAATGCGCGTAGCCCAGTTCCTGCAGATGCGACTCCAGTTTTTCAGTCTCAGATTCCGGCACATCGATGCCGGCCAGGACGCGACCGTGGTCGGAGCCGTGATTACGATAATGAAACAAACTGATGTTCCAATCGGTGCCGATCGCGTTCAGGAAATCGAGAAGTGCACCCGGCCGCTCAGGGAACTCAAAGCGGAACAGCCGTTCGTTTTGCACATCCGTCGATCGTCCGCCCACCATGTGACGAACATGCAGCTTGGCCATTTCGTTGTCGCTCAAATCGACGACGGGAAAGCCTGCCGCGACCAAGTCCGACAATAATGAACTCGCCTCCTCTCGACCACTGGATAATTGCACGCCCACGAAAATGTGCGCCTTATTGGTATCGGCGTAGCGGTAATTGAATTCCGTGATGCTTTTACGTCCAAGGACCTCGCAAAAACGACGGAAACTCCCCGGTTCCTCGGGAATTTCTGCGGCGATAAGCATCTCGGTTTGATCGCCAACGGCCGCCCGCTCTGCGATATGTCGCAGTCGATCAAAGTTGACGTTCGCGCCGCAACTGATCGTTACCAGGGTCTGATCGCTGATCTGATTCTCTGCAATGTATTTCTTCGCGCCTGCGACGGCCAGGCCACCCGCCGGCTCAACAATCGATCGGGTGTCTTCGAAAATATCGCGGATCGCAGCGCAGCATTGATCTGTGTCGACGGTAATGACTTCGTCGACAAACTCTTTACAAAGCCGAAAAGTCTCATCCCCAACCCTGCGCACGGCAACACCATCGGCGAAAATGCCGACGTGATCGAGCGAGACGGGCTTCCCGGCCGCCAGCGAATCGCGCATCGCCGCTGAATCATCCGGTTCGACGCCAATTATTCGGATGTTCGGGTGTTGCAGTTTAATGCAGGTGGCGATGCCGGCGATGAGTCCGCCGCCGCCAATGGGGACGAATACTGCATCGATATCGGCTCCTGTCTGTTTCAGTATTTCCGCGCCGATCGTCCCCTGGCCCGCGATGACGGCAGGATCATCAAAAGGGTGTATGAAAGTTAGCTGCTGTTCGCTTTCGAGTTGGCGTGCGTGCGTATACGCATCGTCGTAGGCATCGCCGCTCAGCACGACTTCGCCTCCCAGTGCCCGAACGGCGTCGACCTTGATCGTCGGAGTAGTCACTGGCATCACGATAACGGCACGTACGCCTCGTTTCTTCGCCGCGAGTGCAACGCCCTGGGCGTGATTGCCGGCGGAGCTGCAGATCACGCCGTTGCTCAGCGCTTCGTGGCTGAGTCCGGCGATCTTATTGTAGGCGCCGCGCAGCTTGAAGGAGAACACAGGCTGCAGGTCTTCTCGCTTCATCAGGATTCGGTTGTTGGTCCGAGACGAGAGAATAGTCGCGAGTTCGAGCGGCGATTCGATGGCGACGTCGTAAACTTTCGCGTCGCGGATCAAATCGAGGTAATGAGTGGCGTCCATGTCGCGGTTATCGCACACCAGAGGCCTATCCGCAAAAATATTGGCTATCAGGAGCACTTCCAATGGTAATCATCCGGTGACCCTTCCATAATGCAGGCTCCCAACGGCAGGACTGGCCACTTGAGCAAGCTTCTACTAACGAACGCGAGACTCGTCAACGAGGGCGAAATCCGGGACGTGGATGTTCTGATCGACGGCGAACGTATCGCCAAGGTCGGTCCATCGATCAGCGCTCCTTCGGAAGCCGCCGTCATTGATCTTGCGGGTAAGTACTTGTTGCCGGGCATGATCGACGATCAGGTTCATTTTCGCGAGCCGGGTATGACCCATAAAGGGGATCTGGCGACCGAGTCGGCGGCGGCCGCAGCTGGCGGAATAACCAGCTTCATGGACATGCCGAACGTTAACCCACAGACAACCACGCGTTCGGCACTCCGCGACAAGTATTTCAGTGCCGCGAACCGGTGCACGGCCAACTACGGTTTTTACCTCGGCGCGACCAATAGCAATATTGAAGAGGTCAAGGCCTTACAGGTGGGCGAGGCCGCGGGCATCAAGGCTTTCATGGGCGCATCGACAGGCGACATGCTGGTCGACAATCCGGAAGCGCTGGAAAAACTGTTCGAGCATGCACCGACCATTGTTCTCACACATTGTGAGGATTCACCGATGATCTGGGCGAACGAGGCCGCTGCGCGAGAACGATTCGGCGACGACGTGCCGTTCAGAGAGCATCCGTCCATTCGATCAGCGGAGGCCTGTTACAAGTCTTCCAGTTTTGCTTTCGACCTGGCCTCTCGCCACGATGCGCTACTGCATATTCTGCATCTAACCACGGCGGTTGAAATGGGGCTGTTCTCGAATGCGCATCGATCCGAGAAACGAATAACGGCAGAAGTTTGCGTTCATCACCTGTGGTTTGATGAATCTCGCTATGACGAGCTGGGCCCCAGCATCAAATGCAATCCTGCGATCAAGCGAAAAGAAGACCGCGAAGCGTTGATCGCCGCTTTGAACGATCGGCGTATCGATGTTATCGCGACGGATCATGCCCCGCACACCGCGTCTGAGAAGGCTGAGTCGTACTTCAAGTCCCCGGCAGGATTACCGTTGGTGCAGCATGCGCTTCTGACATTGTTCGATCTGGCCGCTCAGAACCAGATCAGCATCGAACTCATCGTCGACAGAGCCTGCCACGCGTCAGCCGATATTTTTGGCGTCGCCGAACGCGGCTATGTCAGGGAAGGCTGGTTTGCCGATCTGGTGATTGTCGATCCAAACACGCCCTATCGAGTCGATACGTCGAACCTGCTCAGTAAATGTCAGTGGTCACCCTTCGAAGGACATGAATTCACGTCCAGTATCGACACGACCATCATCAATGGCCAAGTGGTTTATCGCGACGGAAAACTCACCGGTAATGTGGCCGGCCAAAAGCTTGAGTTTGGTCGCGCACGCTGAGTCGACGGAAACTGTTTACTTTCCCTGTGATCTCGCTATGCTAGCGCGAAACTAGGCACCGCAACGACTAAGGGTGAAGGGTATGCCCGGCGTGAACATCTGAATGAAGCCAACAGATACTTCGAACCCTGAATACTTCCATAAGGTAGTCGACTGCCAGTGGGGCTGCCCCGCTCACACCGACGTTCCGGCGTACATCCGTATGATTGCGCAAGGCGACTTCTCCGAGGCCTACATGGAGAACCGCAAATCCAATATTTTTCCCGGCATTCTTGGCCGTGTCTGTGACCGACCCTGCGAGCCCGCCTGTCGTCGCGGTCGCGTTGAAGAGAAGCCCGTTGCCATTTGCCGATTGAAGCGTGTCGCAGCAGATAATCGCGACGACATCACCGCGATGCTGCCCACTGCGCCCGAAACCAGTAACGGCAAAAAAGTCGCCCTGATTGGTGCCGGTTGCGCGTCGTTGGCCGTCGCAAACGATTTGGCACCGCTCGGATATGAAGTCACGATTTTTGAGGCCCTGAAAACAACAGGCGGCCTCATGCGTACCAATATCCCGCAGTTCCGCCTGCCGCCAAAAGTGCTCGATGAAGAAATCGGCTACATCCTGGACATGAAGGTAGACCTGAAGCTGAATCATCCGATCGACAGCCTGAAAGCGCTGTTGGACGAGAACTACGACGCCGTATTTGTCGGCACGGGCGCACCGCGAGGCAAGAATCTTGAAATTCCGGGCCGCTACGATTCGGATCGTATCCACATCGGAATAGACTGGCTTGAGTCCGTTGCCTTTGAGCACATTAAGGAAGTCGGCAAGAAAGTGCTGATTATTGGCGTGGGTAACACGGCGATGGATTGTTGCCGGACCTCGCTTCGCATTGGCGCAGAAGACGTCAAGGTCATGGCCAGAAAGCCGCGCGGATTCTTTAAAGCGTCCGCGTGGGAGCTTGAAGACGCTGAAGAAGAAAACGTTGAAATCCTGATCAATCATTCGCCGAAAGAATTTGTGATCGAAGACGGCAAATTAGTCGGCATGAAGTTCGAATTGATGGAGTATCAGGTTGACGAAAACGGTCGCATCGATCGCGGCACGATTATGGGGGAGAAGATTATTCCCTGCGACGATGTCGTTCTGGCCATTGGTCAGGACAACGCGTTTCCGTGGATCGAGCGCGATATCGGTATCGAATTCAACGACTGGGATTGCCCGATCGTCGATGCTTCCACCATGATGTGTGGTCGCGATGGCGTGTTTTTTGGTGGTGACTCGGCATTCGGACCGAAGAACATCATCTGGGCTGTGGAGCACGGCCATCAGGCGGCTATCTCCATCCACCGTTACTGCCAGGGCGAAAGTATCACCGATCGTCTGCCGGATGGCTTGAATCTTGCGAGCCAGAAAATGGGCATGCATGAGTGGAGTTTCTCCAATGACTACGACGGCGCGGAGCGCAGATTGATGCCGCACGTTGATCTTCTGGAGCGCTTCAAGAAGATCGACATCGAAGTTGAGCTTGGCTTTACGGCCGAACAGGCGGTGCAGGAGGTTGAGCGCTGTCTCAATTGCGACATTCAAACCGCATTCACGGCAGACCTTTGTATCGAGTGTGATGCCTGCATTGACATTTGCCCGGTCAATTGTCTGACGATTACGAAAAACGGCGAAGAGGACGAGCTGCGGACACGCTTGACCGCGCCGGCCGAGAATCATGAGCAGGCCCTGTATATTTCGGCGGGTTTGCCGCATACCGGCAGAGTGATGATCAAGGACGAGGATCTGTGCGTACATTGCAGTCTGTGTGCGGAGCGATGTCCGACCGGTGCGTGGGACATGCAGAAATCGGAAATCCTGATTCCCTATGCAAAGGATGAATTACCCGATGATCAAGCACTGCCAGCGGCCGGGTCCGGGTCCTAGAGAGTACAAGTGGCAACAGTAAACGACGTCGTCATTAAGATTGCCACGGTAAATGGCACCGGCTCCGCTAGCGCGAACAGCCTGATAATGAAGTCCATATTCCGCATGGGTATCCCGGTTGTCGGCAAGAACTATTTTCCGTCCAATATTCAGGGATTGCCGACCTGGTACGAAATCCGTGTAACGGGCGACGGCTATAAGTCACGCTCAAATCGCGTGGACGTCATGGTAGCGATGAATGCGCAAACCTATGTTCGAGATATGGCCGAGGTCAAGACGGGCGGGTGGTTGATCTACGATTCTACCTGGCCACGCGGTCAGCAACTGGGCCGTGACGATATCACCGTCATTGGTATCCCGTTTTCTAGATTGTGCAACGAAAATTTCGATGGAGCGCGAGCGCGTATTCTTATGAAGAATATTGCGTATGTAGGCGCCGTCGCTGCTTTACTCGATATCGACCTCGACGTGATTACCAATTTGCTTGAGGAAACGTTTGCGGCGAAAACACACCTGATTGACTCCAACATGCAGGCCATTCGGTTGGGTTTTGATCAAGCGCGGAATACTATTTCCTGTCCGCTGCCGATGAGCGTCCAGGCCATGGACGAAACTTCGGGCAGTATTATCATAGATGGCAATACGGCGGCAGGCCTCGGCTGCATGTATGCGGGTGCGACGGTTGGAGCCTGGTATCCGATCACGCCGTCCACGTCGCTGATGGATGCTTTCCGGGACTTTTGTTTGCGTTATCGGATCGAGCCGGAATCTGGCAAGCGCACGTACTGCATTATTCAGGCTGAAGACGAACTCGCAGCCATCGGTATGGTGCTCGGTGCCGCGTGGAACGGCGCTCGCTCGTTTACGCCAACCAGTGGGCCGGGTATTTCATTGATGAGCGAATTCATCGGCTATGCCTATTACGCAGAAATACCGACGGTTATTTTCAACGTGCAGCGCACGGGCCCGTCAACAGGTATGCCAACGCGGACGCAGCAATGCGACATTATCAGCTGCGCGTATGCCTCTCACGGCGACACCAAGCATGTGTTGCTGTTTCCTGCAGACCCAGAAGAGTGTTTTTACACGGCGGTGAATGCGTTCGACATGGCCGAACGATTGCAGACGGCCGTCATCGTGATGTCGGACCTCGATATCGGCATGAACGACTGGATGATTCCGGAACTTCAGTGGGATGAAGATTACGTAGCGGATCGCGGCAAGGTACTGAGCGCCGAACAACTTGAGGAAATGGAGAATTTCTATCGCTACCTTGATGTTGATGGCGACGGTATTCCATATCGGTCATTGCCGGGCGTGCATCCGAAAGGCGCTTATTTCACACGCGGATCGGGCCACACGAAACTAGGCGCCTATACAGAAGACTCGGCGGCTTATCAGGACGTTGTCGATCGCCTGCTGGTCAAATGGGAAACGGCTCGAAAGATATTGCCGAAACCTCATATTCGATATTCCAAGAATAACAAAGCGGGCATCATCACGATCGGCAGCGGTGGGGGTGCCTGTGAAGAGGCGCTCGACCGGTTGGCGAAGCGGGATGTCAACCTTAACTACTGCAGGATCAAGGCATTTCCGTTCAGCGATGAGGTCAGTGAATTTATCAAGCAACATGATGTTGTTTACGTGGTTGAACAAAATCGTGATGGGCAGTTGCGTACGTTGCTGATCAACGATATCGAGGCGGACCAGATGAAGCTTGTTCCACTGCTCCACTACAATGGCATGCCGATCAATTCCGGTTTTGTTGTAGACGGAGTGCTTGGCGAAATCGCGAAAGGCCGGGCGGCCTAAGCGGAGAAGACGATAATGAGTTACATAGCGAAACCGAAAGTTGCTCACCCGGGCATGCCCAAAAACAAGCTCGGGCTGACATCTCGTGATTATGAAGGCACGGTATCGACACTGTGTGCAGGTTGTGGCCACGACTCTGTAACAGCAGCGATCATTCAGGCTGTGTTTGAGCTTGGTATCGAGCCGCATATGCTGGCTAAAATGAGCGGTATTGGTTGCTCATCGAAGACGCCCGCGTATTTCGTCAGTCAGTCGCATGGCTTCAACTCTGTCCACGGTCGCATGCCCTCTGTGACGACAGGTGCCAATGCGGCGAACCGGGAAATGAAGTACATCGGTGTTTCCGGTGACGGCGATTCACTGTCGATCGGTGTTGGCCAATTTGTACATGCTATCCGGCGCAATCTCAATATGTGTTACGTCATCGAAAATAACGGTGTATACGGTCTTACCAAAGGCCAGTTTTCGGCATCGGCTGACATAGGCAGCTTGCCCAAAAAGGGACTGCCGAACACGCAAGAGCCGATCGATGCTGTCAGCACGGCGCTGAGTCTTGGTGCGACCTACATCGCGAGAAGTTTTTCCGGAGATAAAGAGCAGTTGGTGCCGTTGCTAAAGGGAGCATTGATGCATCGTGGCTTTGCCTTGGTCGATATCGTGAGCCCTTGTGTCACGTTCAACGACCACGAAGGATCGACCAAGAGTTACGCCCACACACGGGAGTTTTATCACCATGTCGTCGACATTGATTACGTTTCTCCAAGCGAGGAGATCAAGGCGTCCTACGACGTCGGCGAAGCAATGCCCATTAAATTGCATGATGGCAGCACAATCGTTTTCCGAAAAATTGACAAGGAATACGATCTGACGAGCAGGGCGTCCTCATTCAAGTATTTACGCGAGCGATTCAACGCCGGTGAGATCACCACGGGCCTGCTGTATCTCGACGAATCTCGCGCGGAAATGCATGAGTTGATGGGCAATATTGATACGCCATTGTCGCAGTTGCCAGTTGACGATCTGAACCCGGGTAGCAAAGAGCTGAAGAAACTGCAGAGCCGCTTCAGATAATCGAACCATCGTCGAAAAAAAGCCCCGGTTGTTGCCGGGGCTTTTCTCTTAACTCCAGATCCGCTTCCACCAGGGCTCATTGTTCGGATCGGTTTTGTCCGGGAACGGAATCTTCTTGCGAATATCTTCGATGTCCCAGCCCGTCAGGTTGGCGAGTTGTTGCGCCTCACGCTCCTGACGCTCTCGAACCTGGTTCTGATAGGCACTGATATCGCATGACGCTTCGCCTTTCCAGGGGCGACGGATAACGTAGCGTCCCTGATAATTCTGACGGTCGCCGGTTTCCTGAAAAACCAGGTCTTCAGGAAAATGCTCGCTGTCGTAGCGCACGTGCAGGCGAGTGACGAAGACGTTCTGGGCGGGCTGCGATACGACTTTGCTGCCGCCCTGGCCGCCGAGCCAGAAGACACCCAGTTTGCGAAGATCTTGCTGACTAAGAGGATCGGCGGCGCACGGGTCGCACCAGTTCATATCCCAGGCGTACTCGAGAAATACAGCACGTTCGTTTTCCGCTTCGACCTGTTTGGAAAACATGTCGCGATAGAACTCCCCAAACTCTCCCTGAACGAATTCCGGTACATCCATGTTGCTGGGCATTTTGACGGTTCGATAGTTGGTCGTCTCGACGCGGCCTGTTCGAGTTAATGCGTAGATGTACAGTTCCTGCTTACCCTTCGCGTTCAGTGTTCCGAGTCGAATAGGCAGCATGAATTTGTTGCTTTCATAGGCCACCTGCAGGGGACGCAGATACTGATAGCCAAGCTTCGACTGTTCCTCAATATTGACCTTCGCGACGAAGAAACGCATGTCCTGTTTGAGGTAGCTGTCGACTACTTTTTCGGCGCCGCGTGGCAGACGGTAGTCGTTCTTCTTTAACCACTTGATGAGTCCGCCACTATCCTCGGCAGACAGGATCAGGATGTCGTATTCGCCGACGGTATAGCTCGCTTCGATGACGACGCCAAGGGACTTCGCGGATCGCTTCGCCGCCTCGGAAGCCTCGGATCGAGGCGCAGCCGCATCCTGCGACATCATGTAACGGTCATAGCGCATGCACGGATCCGGATCGTGATACTCGACCAGTCTCGGTGCGGTATAGGCGTCCAGATGATCGACGATGGCCCGATCGCCGACATTGATCTGCTCGCGTTCGATCTTCGTGGGCACCGGTATGACGACGGCAAAGTCTTCAACATCGCCCTCGAAATCGTTGGCCATGGTTATGACGGTTCGATCGTCATCACGGACAAGCACGACTTGCGACGCCTTGTTGAACAGACTCGTGTCGGCACGCGCGACGTAGAAGCCGCAAAATGCCTGAGCCGTGGTTGCGACGACGATGGTGACTGTCGCCGCGAGAATAGTTGCGATGATTCGCATTAGAGCACTCCTTTGATTTGGCCGATTTGATGTTCAGCCGGTTGTTCCCACCGATAAATTCGACCGTGCAACAAAGCATCAATCAATGGCACCGTTGGGGCACACATGATCAGCGCCAGAATTGGGCCGTTTGGTTGGTAGTAAATGAATTGGATGGTGTAAGCGACCGACGCGACGAGCGCGGCGTATAGCACTCGTCCTGTCGCCGTGTTGGGTGTGGTCTTCGGATCCGAGATCATGAAAAACGCGAAGATCAGCAGCGCACCATTTTGTACCTGATGCATGGGGATGCTGAATGGGTCGTCCAGCCAGATCGCTCGACCGAAAAGCATCGCAGCATAAATGACGATGAATGCAATGGTCGTTTCAGCCCGGCGCGCGCGGGTCAGGACGAGGAAGCCGAGGCAGGCGAGAACGAATGCACCAATCGCAGCGCTACCCCATTGGCCCGATGACACCCAGGCACGATCGCTCAGCAGCATGAGCGACACGAGCGCGAAGTTGGCGGGATTGAAAATATGTTTGCCGCGAAAACGCAGCAAGAATTTACTGCCGATAGCCAGGATCGCCGCAAGGGCCGCGATCATTACAAGGTCTGTGCGCAGCAATAGCGTCAACGACAGCGATGTAATTAGCGGACTTAAGGGGTCGAATCGCGGCAGACGAAAGTAGTGCGTACCAAGGAATTGAATGGCGAGCGCAGTCGGGATAATGATCAGAGCATTCTGCCAACGAATGCCGAAGTCCAGAACGATGATGCCGTACGTGAGCAGCAGACTCAGTACCACAATCTGGTAGTAGCGTGGATCCGCCAGCGTTGCGAGAAATCGATTTAATGCGTTCATGCCCGATATAAACGTCGGGTAAACGCATTTGGGTTTAAGTCCTGATCAGATCCTTCAATGCCCCGGCCGCGGCGCTGTCCGGAAAGACACTGCGATCAATGAACGACGGCGCCAATCCGAGGTGATCGGAAAGCACCCCCTTAAAGAGGCTGCGTATGTCGGTCGTCGGCAGTAAGTCTCTTCCCGCGTAAAGATCATTCTTTGCAAGTCCGGGCCAGTCGGTAACGATATTGCCGCCATTAACGGCTCCGCCCATCAACAAGGCGGCAGCGCCCGTGCCGTGGTCCGTTCCGCGAGTGCCGTTGACCTGAACCGTGCGTCCGAACTCCGTAACGACCGCGATGACCGCATTGTTCCAGCTTTCCCCCAGTTCATCGCGCAGGCTGCCCAGTCCATCGTCGAGTGCAGTGAGTCGATTAAACAGTGCGCCGCTCGTTGATCCCTGATTGGCATGGGTGTCCCAGCCACCGAGTTCGACGACAGCAATGCTCGGGCCGCCCGGGGTCGTAAGGAACTTCGCAGCAGAACGCATCAGGTCGGCAAACTGTTTGGCATCGTTGCCACGCTTCCTGGAGCCGTCCATGTCTGAATCGCCCTGTGCAATACTCTGCGATCGCAATGCCTGTTCGAGGCGTGTGGCGAAGAACTCGTCGTTGGCATACAGACGCTGCAATCGAGCTATCGTACTGTCGTCAGTACTGGGCAGCCTCGATGGCGCCCAGCTGGTGACGGAGTTGCTTCCGCGCAGAACCAGCGGTGTGTTTTGCGCGAGTGCGATCGCGGTTTCTTTGCCAAGGCTGCTGCCCAGTTGCGCCAGTGCACGATTTAACCAACCATCACGAAGGCCGCCGACGCGTGTCGCGCCGCTTTCGAGCATGTCCTGACCGTCAAAATGCGAACGTTCGCGGTATGGACTTGCCACAGCGTGGATCACGCTCGCGTCACCGGCCGCATAACTCTGATGCACATTGGTCAATGCCGGGTTCAGTCCGAACAAACCGTCAAGCTTCAACAGGCCGTCGCTGGCGCCCGGTTTCCCAATGGCCAACTCTCCGCGGACCTTGTTGTAGTTTCCGTCGCCATACGGCGCCGCGAGAGCAAGTCCGTCGACAGCACCGCGCAAGACAACCAGTACGAATTTAGCCTCTGACTCCGTTGTTGCGAATGCGAGTCGCGGCAGGCTACCAGCGAAGGTCGCAAAACCCAGGGACCTCAGAATATCTCTGCGATTCAACATACTCATCTCCTCTGAAAGTCCGGTGATGCGAGAAACAGCGTCATACCTTGCGTCAGACTTTCCGCACGGGAGACGGCTTTTCGCGTCTCGGGATTGAATACATCGCCCAAAATGGCGTCTCCAAGGTCGGCTGGATTGATTCGGGAACCAACGACATGTGCGACCGTATCGGACCACTCAATACGTTTATAGAGAGCATCAGCACCGCCCCAATGCTCCGCCGTATCCGGCCAGCCCGCGGGCGACCCGGGTCGATACGGTGCCTGACCCATCAGGTCGAGTGCGCCGGTGATGAAGCGAGGATTGTCGGGCGTATGGTTAAACGCTCGTAGGGTCGAAACGACGAAATCGTGCGGTGACTTATACTTGCTGAATTCAGGAAACCACGCTTCCTCTGACCGAATTAACGTTGCATACACTTCTGCCAGGTCGCCGCCGCTGCGGAGAAACGAGTCAGCCAGTTTGTTGACAAGCGATTGCGGAGGGACGTCGGCGATAAAATGTCGCGCCAGCTTGGTCGCAATGAAGCGCGCGGTTGCCGGATGGATTGCCAGGTCCGCGAGCACTGCCTCCCCCTGCGCAACGCCTTTTTGCGAATATCGCTGGCCAAGCAATCGTTGATCACCCGGTTCATGGATGGCTTCCCGAAATTCAAACTGGCCAGGGGTGCCGTCCGCAAAACGCCCTTTTTCGTTGCTGCCCCCGATGGACCAACCGGTGATGACCTTCGCAAAAGTCGTGACATCCTGTTGTGTGTAGCCGCCGTGAACTCCCAGGGTGTGCAGCTCGAGTATTTCGCGAGCGAGATTTTCGTTCAGGCCGATCCGCCGTTCGCTCCGCCGCCGATTGGCACGTTTGCCCATCGTCGAGTCAGGCCCTATGGATCGTTGGTTGTCGAGGTAGATGATCATCGCCGGGTGTTTCTCAACCGCGAGCAACAAATCGATAAACTTCCCGGCCACGTTGGGGCGTATGGCTTCCTTTTCGAAAAGGCCGGCGACTGCGGGTATGGGTTGTTTGTCGGCTGATATCGCGAAATGATTCGACCAGAAATGCACGAGTCGTTCGTGAAATGGCGTATCGGTTTCGGCGGCGGCACGGTAGCGCGCGTTGGTTTGATCGATATAGTGGCCGCGGACGGTACGACCGTATAGCTTGACCACATCGGAGTCCGGGTCATCACGCTTCTCTTCGCGTTGTTTCTTCCGCAAATCCTGCACCTCAATCAAAACTGAGGCAGAGTCCGGGAGCCGCCGAATCTCTTCGTGTAAGCGAGATGGTCCCGGCAACTGATCCAGGAGCCATTCTTCGTGGCGACTGGCGATCTTGCTCAATTCACCCGGTCTGGCTCCCAGGCCAAATCGAGAAGCAGCAATAACGGCCTTGCTCATAAATTTCATCCTATAATCAGCTGGAAGTGCTTTGCCAGAGAATAACGATTGTGCAGGGGATTAGTTGACTGAGGAGCGCCTGCATATGACAGGGACTGCCGGAAAATCAGCCATTGAGTTCAATCCGGAGCGATTAAAAAACCAATGAAAACAAACACTTAATATTTTTTGCATCCAAAACCGATTGGCTGAGCATCTGACCAGTGAAAGCAATTAATAATTTGAATTTGGAGTAGACACAATGAACGAGTTTATGATCCCGATCGTAATGTTTATCAGCTTGGCGGTCGTTTTTTGCGTGTTGTTTTGGTTCCGTTACAAGACCAAAGAAGGCATGCAGCAGACTTTTCGGGCTGCTATGGAGAAAGGTCAGGAATTGACCCCGGAAATCATCGATCGACTCGGTTCCCCGAAACCGGCGAAAGATAAGGACGTACGACTGGGCATTATCTGGGTTGCTGTGGCAATTGCCCTCGTGGCATTTGGATTCAGTATCCCGGACGACGATGACGTTGCCGGCATCTTCATGGGCATCGCCGCCTTCCCGTTCCTTATCGGAGCCGCGTACCTGATTTTGAACAAAATCACGGATCGTGGGTAAGCAGGGAATAGCTGGTTGGAAACAGATTCGTGACTACGAGCGAAGATCGTGAACTTGTCGCAAGGGTGGTGTCCAGTCAGGATACCGCCGCTTTCGGCGAGCTGGTCAGGAGGCACCAGTCGCATGTGCGGAATTTCCTGCGCAAGCTATCGGGTGACTACACGTTGGCCGATGATTTGGCGCAGGATTGTTTCATGCATGCCTGGGACAAACTGCCAACGTACTCGGGACGCGGTTCGTTCATCGGGTGGCTGTTGAAGGTGGCATACACGACGTTTTTGCAATCGAAGAGAAAGTCGCGTCGTTATGCAGAAATTTTGGAATCGGCAGGGCATGTCGCCGATCTGGAGACCGGCAGCCAGGTGCTGCCAGATGACGAAAGCACGGACCTGGACAAGTTTCTGGCCGTGCTGACAGAGCAGGAACGCGCCATTATGGTTATGTCTTATGCCTGCGGTTTATCCCATCGGGAAATTGGTGACGCAACAGATATGCCGGTGGGTACAGTGAAATCCGTGATATTTCGTGGTAAAGAGAAGATCAGGAATAGTTTTGACATCAAAGATCATCAACATGGCTGAACGAATCAAAGACGCAGAGGACCGACTTTTAGAGTCGATGTTTGCATCGCCGCCGCTGGCGGATGACGGGTTTAGTGTCAAAGTCGTAAGAAACTTGAGGCGGCAATTGTGGTTGCGGCGGCTCATGCTTCCGGCCGCAGCGGTTATTGGCGGTGTTATCGCCTTCAAACCGATGACAGGTCTTGTGGCCGCGCTGGCGAACCTTTCGGTGCTGATTCCGCAGGAGGCCATCAACACGGCAACCAGCTCAATCCCGCAGTTGCAGACCGTCATTCTTGGTGCAATCTTGCTCGGTGCAGGTCTGCTGGGCATGCGACTTATGGACCAATAGGTCACGCTGGAACTACGTCATTGTCTTGTCGTTGCCGCTGGTTTACATTGCGGCAATGAACCTTCGTGATGAAGTAGAAGCACTACTCCCTAACTGGGAGCGTTGGTACCCGAGTCTTTTCGACGCGGCCAGCGATCTCGGCATCATCAGAGCCGAAGTGTGCGACCCCGATTCTCTGAATCTGAACCGCCGGCACGCGAAGGTGCGTCAGCGCGCGAAGGATGCGCATCTCGAAAAATGGGGCGGCAAGCCACAGGAATAATTCATGTCTTTCGACTTAGAAGCAGTGCGCGCGCAGTTTCCTGCGTTGGCGTTAACGGATAGCGGTACACGTCGCATCTACTTTGACAACCCAGCCGGCACGCAGGTGCCGACGATCGTTGCTGCAGCGATATCAGATTGTCTACTAACCAAGAATGCGAACCAGGGCGGTTACTTCGCGTCGGCGCAAGATGCTGATGCGGTCGTGCAATCAGCACGTGATGCGATGGCTGATTTCCTGAACGCACCGTCAAGCGACGAAATCATTTTCGGCCAGAACATGACGACGATGACGTTACATCTGTCGCGATCTATCGGTCGATTGCTGCACCCGGGCGACGAGATCGTCTTGTCGCAGATGGATCACGACGCTAACGTCTGGCCCTGGGTTTTGCTGGCACGTGATCTCGATCTG
>RCNG010000112.1_pt1 | contig 30909 bp, 28 predicted proteins | sample 2041371 | NCBI WGS metagenome assembly RCNG01 (sample SAMN09708227, study PRJNA481090) | Marine sediment metagenome, whole genome shotgun sequencing project. | biome: marine sediment; feature: ocean; material: sediment; isolation source: Sewage treatment plant 1 marine sediment (STP1) ... | reverse complement strand
CCAAGGCTGTGGTGACCGGAGGGGCCGGATTCATCGGTTCCAACCTGGTGAACCGGCTGATCGATGAGGGCTGTGAGGTGCTCGTCGTGGACGATCTGTCGAGCGGCACCTTGTCTCGTCTCGCAGCAGCGAGATCGAGCGGAAGGGTGCAGTTGCATCAGTTGGACGTTCGATCGCCCGACCTACGCGACGTGTTCATCGGGTTTGCTCCTCAGGTTGTCTTCCATCTCGCTGCACAGATCGATGTGCGTGCGTCGGTCGCCGATCCGGTCGGTGATGCCTCCACCAACGTGCTCGGCACGATCAACGTGCTCGTCGCTGCTCGCGACGCAGGCGTGGAGCGAGTGATCTTCTCGTCGTCGGGGGGAGCGACAACTGGCGACACCGATGTGATCCCAACCCCCGAGACGATCGACCGCAGGCCCGATTCGCCATACGGGGTGGCGAAGAAGATCGCAGACGACTACTTGGACTACTTCCGGCGCACCGCCGGGATGGACTATGTCTCGCTCGGATTCTCGAATGTGTACGGCCCGGGGCAGGACCCTGCCGGCGAGGCCGGGGTCGTCGCGATCTTCAGCAGCGACCTACTCAGCGGACGGACGCCCACGATCTACGGCGACGGCCTCCAGACCCGCGACTACGTGTTCGTCGAGGACGTCGCAGACGCGTGCTGGCGGGCGGCGCTCATGGGAGGCGGACGCTATCTGAACATCGGCACCGGCATCGAGACGACGGTGAACAGCCTCTACGACCGCATGGCGCGGATCGTCGGTTCGGTGACCCGGCCGAATCACGCGGCAGCGCGCGCCGGGGAGCAGCGGCGGTCGTGCCTTGATGCTTCGGAAGCTCGAGAAGCGCTCGGGTGGGAGCCGTGGACCAACCTCGACGACGGCCTCGTCCAGACGATCGACTGGTTCCGTAGGAATCCCTAGTGCCGGGTCCACCAACGTTCGGTGTGTCGCGTGCCGCAAGCGGCACGATGCAGTTTCCTGCGGAAACTGGTGACGGACCGGCGCTCGCCGGTACGCACCGGCAAGAACAGCAAAAAAGAATGGTGGACGCTGCACTAGACATCTCCGAGGTGGCGCGGCCAGTCTTCCTTGAGGAGTCGCGACATGGCACGATCAGCGAGGACACGGCCGCCGGTCTGGCACCCCGGGCAGTAATTCGTCTCGCGGCCGACGTGGACGATCCGTTGAACCGGCGCACCACACTCCGGGCACGGCTCGCCAAACTTGCCATGCACGGCCATGTCGGGGTGAAAGGCCGTGACCTTGGCAGGGAATCCGTCGCCGGTCTCTGCGATGCGCACCCGCGCCCAGCGTGCGAGCGCTGCCACGGCTGCGGCGTGGAGCCGTGCAATCTGCGCATCGTCGAGGTTGGTGCTCATCTGCGTCGGTGATAGGTGCGCCGCCCAAAGGATCTCGTCGGCGAATGCCCCACCGATGCCGGCGAACAGGTGCGGATCGGTCAGCGTTCGCTTGGTCGTGTGCCGCCCCCGGCGGAAACGCTCAGCGAATTCCTTCACAGTGATTTCGGCGATTTCGGCGCCGCCTGGGTCGAGTTCTGCAAGCCCCCGATCGTCGACCACATGGACTGATGCTCTGCGCTTCGATCCGGCCTCGGTGATCAGCAGAGTGCCGGATGCGAAGTCGAATGCCGCAAGCCCGGAACGGACGGGGATCGGGGCCCCGGCGCCGAGCCACTTGAAGCGCCCGGCGACCATGAGGTGAATCACGATATGGAGGCCTCCGGCAAGGGTCAGGACGATCCGCTTTCCGAGGCGCGAAACTCCTTCGACGACAGCACCCGCGACCGCTTCGACCGGCGGGTCGTAGGTCTTGAGCACCGAGAAGCTCCGGACGCGCACCCCGCACAATTCCTCGCCAACGATCCGCGGCTGGAGCGCATGGAGATACGCCTCGACCTCAGGAAGCTCAGGCATGGGGAGTCGCCAGTCCCCAGTCTTCAGTCCTCAGTCCCGTCAGCGCAGTGGACATGAACAGGGGCGCGGGGCCTCGCCGGCGACTGGCGACTGGCGACTCATCGGAACATGTCCTCTTCTGGTGGCCGCACTAGGTCTGTCGCTCGGCCTTCGCCGGATAGGTCGAGACCGCGGATGATGGCAACCGGGATCGAATTGGCCTTGCCCATCACGAGGTCGGCGGCGGCAGCGATCTCGTCGATGATCGCGATCTCGGTGACGTTCATCTCGCGTCCCTGGGCGTCCGTGTGCCCGCGGAGATCGAGGATGGAGGGAAGACCGGATACGCCGATCGCAACGTCGACGAGTCCGCGTCGCCAGGGCCGGCCGAAAGTGTCGGTGACGACCACCGCGAGCGACGCGCCCGTCTTCTGTTCGAGGCGCATGCGGATGCGATGAGCGGACCGGTCGGAGTCGATCGGCAGGAGCACGGCTGATCCGTCGGCAACGTTGGAACGGTCGACTCCGGCATTAGCGCAGATGAAGCCATGTTGGGTCTGTGCGATCACGAGATCGCCGCGGCGACGCAAGATGGTCCTGGCTTCTCGTTCGGCGAGTTCCCGATAGGAGCGGTCGTCCGGGGCCGGCTCGATCCGGCCCTCCGCTTTCGAGACCACCTTGTGCGTCACCACGACGACATCCCGGTCGGCCAGACCCAGGTTGGAGGCTGCGAGGCCGGCGAGGATCAGCGCCGATAGGTCGTCCCCCGATGCGATCTCCGGAATCCCATCGACGGGATGGATCTCGATGCTCACAGCATCGTCTCCTCGAACCAGCGTCCGAACCGTTCGGAGGCTTCACCTGCGGCCATTCGGGTGTCGGTGACGTGGACGTCGACCGGCGGCGGCACATGGGCGGCGTCAGCCGCATCGCCACGATCGATGACGAAGTCGTTCAGGATGCCGTCGTATGCGGACACGACGCCGGCGTTCCCCGGCGGATAGCCGAGCGAGCTCAGCACGCGGTCGGCCGGGCCCTTGAGTGCCTTCCCCCCGAACAGCGGACTGATCGCGACAACCCTGCGGTGGCGCCGGAGCGCCCGGTCGATCTCGCCGATAGCGAGGATCGGATGGATCGAGAGTGGGGGATTGGACGGAGCGACCACGACGACGTCCGCTGCATCGATGGCTGCGACGACGCCGGGGGCCGCTGCGGCGGCGGCCGCACCGGAATAGTCGATTGCTGCGACCTCGTCGCGATAACCGCGCTCGACGAAGTACTCCTGGAAGCTGAGCCAGTCACCGTCGGCCGTCTGTACGCGGGTGCGCAGCGGATCGTCCGTGGCAGGGATGACCGGCGTTTCAACGCCGAAGGCGGACCGTATCTCGGCCGTTGCGTCGGAGAGCGAGCGCCCGGCTTCGAACGCAGCCGCCCGCAGGAGGCAGGTAGCAAGGTCCCGGTCACCGAGCCGGAATGTCGTGTCGACCCCGAGCGCTGCCAGGTGGCCCATCTGGCTGAACGTGTCGTCAGCGATGCCCCAGCCCTCCGGTCCCTCGACTCCCGCGAGCGTGTATATGAGCGTGTCGAGGTCGGCGGAGACCGGCACGCCGTACATCAGATCGTCGTCGCCGACGTTGCCGATGACCGTCAATTCTTCGGGGCCCAGTCGGGTTCGTAGGGCTCGCGCCGCTCGCGCTCCTCCGACGCCGCCGGCGAGCAGAACGACGAGGTGATTGGAATATGCTGAGTTCGGGCCTTGAATGGCGTGGTTCATGTCATCTCCGGAGGGCCCACCGCCCACTTCAGTCGCGGCTGCGATTCTCGCGCGGCGCGGGACAGATCTCCCAGCCACCATCGACGCGGTCCGCAGGCAAGTGTACGGACCACAACGTCTGATCGTGGTCGGCGGTGAGAGCGACGCGCGCCGTATTGCCCTCGACCACGATGTTGAGTGGAGCGCCAACATCGGCAGCGTCGTAGACATCTCCGGAGATGTGAGCCACCTGTGGATCGTGCGCGAGGGTGTTGTTCCGCTTCCGGACGCTCTCGGCTCGCTCGTGTTCGAGGCATTGCGTCTCGATGCGTCGGTCGCGGGCTCGAAGGTCCGCGACCTGGACGATCCGGAGCGTCTGCTCTCGGTCGGGTACGCCACCGACGTCTTCGATTCTCCATACACCGGATTCGATGGTGAAGAGCACGATCAGGGCCAATACGACGTGGTGCGCGATGTTGCCGCGGTCGGAGGACAGTCGGTGCTGATGCGACTCGACTTGGCGCGCGGCCTTGGCGGTCCCGATCGCTCGATGGCGGCATACGCCGCTTCGGTCGACTTCTGTCAACGCGCCCGACTGCGTGGTGCCCGGGTCATCGTCGTTCCCTCGTCCGAAGTGCTGGACCGCGATGAATCCGAACGCCTCGACCGGTGGCGAGAGCGCGGCAGCCGTCTGCGGGCGATGACCAAGGTCTACGGTCCGGCCACGCTCGTGTGGTCGCTGCCGATGGCGTTCCTTTCGGGGCTGGTGCAGTCGTTCCTGTCGCTCCTCCTCGGACGGTGGAGGTTCTTCGATTGGATTCGTGCCTGGGCGTGGTATCTCCTCAAGCTGCCGAGCACCATTGGTGCGCGAAGTGCGGCCCGGCGCGGTCGCGTGGTCGGCGATGCGGAACTGTTCCGATATCAAGTCAGCGGATCGATCGCGCTCAAGACACTGTTCACCGAGCTTTCGGATCGAATCAGGGAACGGCTTCCGGGAGAAGACCGCGTTTCGGTCGAGACCATCGGCAACGAGATCCGTAGACCCTCATTCGTCGTCGGAGCGGTCGCGGTTGTGTTCGTCCTGGTTGCGACGCGCACGATCTGGACGGTCGGCCTCCCGGCGATCGGATACAGCCTGCCGTTCGTCGAGTCGGGGCTTGATGCCGTGTCGGCGTACGCGGGCGGTTGGAATCCGGCGGGCCTGGGCTCGGTCGAACCGCTGCGGCCACTGATCGGGTTCGCCGGCGCCGTGCAGACGATCCTGCTCGACAATCGCCGCCTCGCCGAGTTCGTGTTCATTGCCGGGTCGTGGCTCCTCGGCATCTGGGGCGTTGTTCGGCTGCTGCGCACGTGGGGCGTGGCTGCCGTTGCAGGTACGCTCGCCGGCGTCGTGTATGTTTCGGGCTCGGGTGCCCAGGCCGTGGCGCAGCAGACCGAGGTCGGCATTGTGATCGCGATCGGCCTCATCCCATGGGCGATGCGATTCTCGTTCGCTCCGATTCCCGATTCCTGGATCGGTCGTCTGGCTCGCGTCGCGAGTGTCGCAGCGCTCTCAGGACTCATCGCTCTACTCGCCCCGCTTGCACTCGTGTTGCCGCCGCTCGCGATCCTGGTGTGGGCCACAATCAACATGACCGATCGCTCCGCCTGGAGAGCCTTCGGGATCTCGGCAGCAGGGGCCGTGGTCGCCGTACCGGTGCTCTTTCCGTGGCTCGGCGCGGCCGACCTTTCGAGATTCATCTCGGATGGAACCGCCTATTGGGCGATCCCCACCGTCACAGCTGTCATCGCGGGCGTTGGCGCGCTCGCGGTGTTGATGGCCGCTCCGAAGCGGCTCGCCCTCGTCGCAGGGTGGGGGTCGGTCCTGGCTGTGTTCGGAGCCTTGTTGGCGCGCTCGGCCGACCTCGACTTCGGAAACGCGGTCGTTGGCGTTGGACTGGCGCTCGTCACGCTCGGACTTGCCTTGATCGTCGGACCCTCGTTCGAGTCGATCACCCGAACACGCGAAGTCGGCGGGTGGCGCCGGATTGTCGCCGGTGTGTCGGTGGTTGCTTCGGTCTTGCTCGTCGCGGTGTCGGCCGTCACGATCGTCGGCGGTCGGGCCGGCCTCCCCGGTGACACATATCGCGACGCGTTCACATTCAGCGCGGCGAGACCCGGGGATCCGACAATGTCGCGGATCCTTGTCGTCGGCGCGCCGGACGAGCTTCCGGGTGACGAACGAATCCTTGACGGAGGGGCCTATCGCCTTGTGTCGGCGCCGATGCCGGACTCATGGGAGACCTACCTCCACGAGGCTCGGGCCGGTGACGCTGCGCTCGCCGCTGCGCTCGAACAGGTCATCGACGGTGAGACCAAACGAGCAGGAGAGCTTCTTGCGCCATTTGGCATCCGCTGGATTGTCGTCCTCGCCGAGACGGAGAGCGATCCGTTTGCCGATGCGTGGCAGGCGGCGTTCGTCGGACAGCTCGATCTCGTGCCGCTCGGCGGCGGGCTGGAGAACATCACCTTTGAGAACGAAGCCGAATCGGCGTTGCGCGCCGTCAGCGATTCGGGCACGACGTGGACACGTGCTGGTACCGGGTATGAGCGAGTGACCGTGCTCGACACCGACGTTGTCGTACGCGAGAACGCGAACGCCCGGTGGGGCCCTGGGCCGTGGGAACAACTGGATTGGGAGAATGGGGTGTCGGTGTCTTCGGCCGGAGTCGATTTCGATCCGATCGGATCTCGTCGAACGCAAGCCATCGGAGCGGTGCTCTGGCTCGTCGCTCTCGGCGCGCTTGCCTGGATTGGGAGGAAGCTCGGATGAGACGCGCACTGGTGATCATCGTGGTTGGTGTCGTCGGCGCTCTCGCGTTCGCCCAGTCCGAACCGGCAGACGTTCGGCCTCCCGACTTCGGGACGCTCCCGCCGGAGGTAGGAGCGGCGACCGGCGATCCCAGCGCGTGGTACTGCTCGTGGGTGACGGCGGGTGCACTCAGGGATTCTGCCTTCAATCTGGCGGCGGTCGTCGACGTTGACGGAACCATCACACTCCCGAATCCCAACCCGACCGAGGAAGCCGATGTGCAGCCCCTTCGGCTTCGGGGACCCGGGGCGCGCAGCTTCGATGCCGGCGATATCGTCCGCCGCGGCGCATCCCCCGGCGTCGTCGAATTCGACGACGGTCCGGCTGTCGCGACAACAGCGACGTGGGCGGACGAGCTGTTGACCGGCGATCGATGCATCGTTTCGGTTCCGAAGGTCTGGCACCTCGTCGGTGGAATCACCGCCGAGGGGTTCACGCTCCAACTCCACTTGTTCAATCCGTTCGCCGAGAGCGCGAAGGTGACCGTCGAAGCCATCACGGAGTTTGGAAGTTCGCCGCTTGCGGGATTTGAGAACCTCGATATCCCCGGCCGATCGTGGGTGACCGAAGATCTTTCGCAGGTCATTCGCTTCGTCGACAACGCGAGCTTCACCGTGACTTCCGAGAGCGGGATCGTCATCCCGAGCCTGGTCCTCAACAACGGCGTTGACGAGGCGTCGTGGCCGGGGACCGGCCAATCGACCAGCTGGGATTTCCCGGTCACCAGCGTCAACGGCTTGACACCGACCCTCGTGCTCTCAAACACCGGGAGCGTTGGGGCGACGGTGGCCATCGACCTTTACACGAAGGACGGGCCACTCCTCGACGCAGACGGCCGGATCGTGTCGCCGCTCGAGCCGGTGCGTATCAACCTTGCAGATCTCGCGGAACCTCCGTACGCCGTGCGCGTGCGCTCGAACGCGCCGGTGGGCGCTGTGATCCAGGCCGGGCCGGAAGGGACATTCCCCTCGACCGACGTCGTGCTGCCCGAAGATGACGACGGGGGCGGTACCGGCGACGACGAACCGGCCCCGGATGAAGAAGGAACGACGGAGACCACGGTTGCAGGAGACGACACCACCGACACCACGGCGGCAGAGGGCGAAGCGGCCGAGGGCGAGGAGCCGCAGGAGCCCGTGGTCTACGAAGGGCTCGCGGCAATGGCCGGAAACCCTGATCCGCTCGAACGCTGGCTCGTACCCGGTCTCGGCATCGTCCCGGGAGCCGATTCCTCGGTGTGGATACTGAACCCCACTGGGGATGAGGCCACGGTCACCCTGAGCCCGCTCGGTGTCTCTTCCGGTGGTTCCGACAAGGTGGTCATTGCCCCCGGCACCTACCTCGAGGTGCCGATTGCCCCGCTGTCGGAGACCGGCAATTCGGGAATGCTCGTGGAGTCGAACGTACCGGTGTCGGTCGCCGTGACGATTGCGGGCCCGCAAGGGGTCGCGTTCATTGGCGGCGTGGGAATCGAATGAACCCGGTCGTGAGGGTCGCCATCGTGCTCGCCCTCGTCGTCGTGGTCGTCGTGGTGGTGCGGTTGATCGCTCGATGGCAGAAGCCGCCGCATCCGCCGATCGATCTCGACGGTCTGGGGGACCGGCCGGGTGTTGTGGTCTTTACATCGACAGACTGCACGACATGTGCCGAAGCGATGAGCGTCGTGGGCGAGGCCGGTCCGGCCGTGCGCGAGGTCACATGGGAGCTCGAACCCCGACTGTTTGACGAATATCGCATCGAAGCCGTGCCTCTGATCGCTGTGCTCGACGACCACGGGCGTTCGGTTCTCTTCCAGACCGGCGTTCCGGATCGGGGCCGGTTCCGCAAGGCGTTGCGATCGGCCGGGATCACATGAGGCACACCGGGTGCTTGGCCGACGGCCTCCCGACTCCTAACGTCACGCGGCCATGACTTGCGTTCGCTGCTCATCGACATCCACCTCGAGCCTGACGTACGCGTATGAGCGGCGGGAGGCGTGGCTCGTCGATTTTGACGGCGCTCTCGAGCCGGGAACGCGCTATCCGCTGTGCACATCTCATGCCGACCGGGTGACGGCGCCCGTCGGCTGGGTCCTCCACGACCGCCGATCACAACCGACCCTGTTCGCTCCGGGTCCGGCGTAGGGAGCCCAATGCCCATTGACCGCGATGTTCTCGAAGCCGTCAGGGAGATGGACGAGCACGAACTACGACGTCTCTACATCCTGGCGAAGGCTCGCCTCGAGGGGCGCGGCGTGGATCTGCCCGGCTCCGGACCCGAGGTCAAGCTCCGCAAACAGCTCGTTCGCTGTGGCAAGGACAGCTGCACGCGGTGCCCGCACGGACCCTACTGGTACGCCTATTGGACCGAGGACGGCCGTCGACGATCGAGGTATCTCGGCAAACTCGAGGATGTTCCGGAGGCGGTGGGGCCCGTCTGAGGCTACGATGTCGACCTGGGAGGCAGACTATGAACGACGGACTCACTTGCAATACGTGCGGCCAGAACTCGGTGATTCAGATCGAGCTCACGCTGCCGGACGGTTCTGAAGTCGTGTTCTGCTCCTGCCACCGGTGCGAATCCAAGTGGTGGGATCGCGAAGGCGTACGACTCGACCTTGACGCGCTCATCGATGTGGCGCGCCGCGAGGCGTAGGCCGGGCGTACCCCTCTTCGATCACTAGCCTTCCGCCCGTGACCTCTCCGCCCGCGCCCGCTCTCATCGAGCACAAATCCGGGCCGCCGGTGGCCCCGGATGCGGCATCGATACCGACGTGGCTGATTGTCGTGCTCGTCGCCGCTCCGACGGCGCTCGTCTTGCTGATCATGTCGGGCGTCCTCGGCGTGATCGGATCGGGTTCTCTGATCCGGTTCCCGCAGATCCTGGTTGCCAACACGCCGACCGGCGGCGACATGGGTGCCCATGTGCTCCTGCCACAGGTATTGAGCGACGTGCTGCTGCCATCGGGCCGGATCTTCGGCTGGTCGAGTGCGTGGTACGCAGGATTCCCCGCTCTCTACTTCTACTTCCCGATCCCGGCCCTGGTGACGGTGCTGCTCGACGTGTTCTTGCCCTACGGCGTAGCCTTCAAGCTCGTGACGATCGTCGGGCTTGTTGCCCTCCCGGCGGCCACATACGCGTTTGTTCGGCTGCTTGGCTTCTCGCGACTGACCGCGGCGCTTGCGGGTCTCACGGGGTCGATGTTCCTGTTCATGGAGAGCTTCTCCATCTTTGGAGCGAACATCAAGTCGACACTGGCCGGGGAGTTCTCGTTCTCCTGGTCGTTTGCTCTGTCGATCCTCTATCTCGGTCTTGTGACCCGCGACACTCGCCTCGGCCGCCGATTCGCACCACTCGCTGGCATCGTTCTCGCTCTGACCGCGATGACCCACGTCGTCACGACGATGATCGTCGTTGCAGTCTCGGTCGTCCTTCTCTTCCGCAGGAACGGGCCGCGCACCGTCATTTCGTCGTGGGCGGTCGGCTTCGGAATCAGTGCGTTCTGGGCATTGCCGCTATTGGTCGGCGTGTTCACCGGCATGACCAGCGACATGGGTTGGGCGCCGGTGACCAACATCGTTGGGGACACCACACCCGGATCCCCTCTTCCCGGTGAGTTCATCCCAATCCTCGTGCTCGGCATCGTCGGCATGCTGTGGACCATGCTCAGACGCGACGACGTGGCGGTGCTCGCATGGCTGACGTTGTTGCCGCTCGTTGGCTATTTCGTCCTCCCCAAGCTCGGCGTGACGATCCTCTACAACGCCCGTCTTCTTCCGTATTGGTATTTCGGCATGTACGTGTTCGCCGGCATTGCGCTCGGTCTTGCCGTTCTCGAGGTGTCTCGTCGCGTCCCGTTGCGCCGATCCGTCACGATCGGGTTGTCGCTCGGCGTGGGCCTCATCGTGCTCGTGGCAACCATCTTCTCGATCCACGACGTCCCAGGGTGGGTGAAGTGGAACTTCGAGGGTTACGAAGGCAAGGCCGACTACGCCGAATATCAGGCGCTAATGGAGACCGTCGATCCACTTCCTCCGGGTCGCATCATGTGGGAGGCCAACAGCGAGATGAACAAGTATGGGACGCCCATGGCGCTCATGCTGTTCCCGTATTGGAGTGAGGGCCACCCGTCGATGGAGGGACTCTTCTTCGAGTCATCGCTCACGACGCCATTCCATTTCCTGAACGCCTCAGAAGTGAGCGAGAGTCCGTCGAACCCCGTTCGTGGGCTCAACTATCGGGGTCTGAACATGGAGCGCGGCATCACCCACCTCGCCGTGTACGACGTCTCCTACTACGTGAGCTACACCGAGCGGGGAGCGGAGGAAGCCAGGCTGGCCGGTCTTGCGCAGGTTGGTGTCGCTCCTCCGTGGACGATCTTCGCCCTTCCGCCTTCGGATCCCGTCGACGTTGCGACCGTCGAACCAGCGGTCTGGGCCGGCGGTGAAGACTTCCTGGAGCCGGCGCTGGAGTGGTACGACGACGCCGACCATCTCGACAATTGGCTGGTTGAGGAGGGCCCGCCCGAATGGGAACGGGTGGTCACCGTGGAGGATCGTCTCATTGCGGTGGATCCGTATGGTCAGACGGGTGTGGTGACGGATTATGAATCGGATGACCACCGAATCTCGTTTACGACCTCGGCCGTGGGTGTGCCGCACCTCATCAAGACTTCCTATTTCCCGAATTGGACAGCCGAGGGGGCCGACGGGCCGTACCGGGCGGCACCGTCGCTGATGGTGGTTGTCCCGACCAGCGAGCAAGTCGTGCTTGAGTTCAAGAACACATCTGCCGAGAACCTCGGTATGGCTCTCACGTTGATTGCACTCGTCGGGTTGGGTGCGTACGCCTATCTACGCCACAAGCGCCGCACCGCGACGGCGGCGGCATGAAGGACTACCTGGCGAGCTTCATGACGAAGCAGGCATTCGGGCAATTTGTGAAGGTGGGCCTCGTCGGCCTCGCCAACACGGTGGTCTCGTTTGTCCTGTTCAACATCTTCCTGTGGCTCGGATGGTGGTCGGTGCTTGCGGTGAGCGCCGCGTTCGCTGTCACGACATTCATGTCCTACCTACTCAACCGGGCATGGACCTTCGAACTCAAAGACGGCAAGGTGTCCGGTCGCGAGACCGCCAACTTCTATCTCGTGAATCTCGCGGCGTGGGCAGGGACGGCGGGGGCGATGTGGCTCGCCGAGACGTTCTTCGGCCCGCTCTCAACCGTTGCAGCGAACGGCGTCTATCTCGCCGCGTCGATCGTCATCCTGCTCCCGAAGTTCGCCTCGTACCGCGACATCGTCTTCGGCAAGGCGATACGCGAGCAGGAGTACAAGGCCGTCGACGCGTAGAGCGCCGGCGCCGGTCCGGTGTCAGGCGTTGAGGCTGTTTCTGATCCGCCAGACGCCGCGCAGTGTCCGGGGAACACGCCGCGCGAGGCTTGTCTTCGCCTCGCGCTTCTCCTCGACCAGTGCCGGTACCTCGACGATGCGGTACCCCTCTCGCTCGGCTCGCACGACCAACTCGGTGTCGAAGAGGTCCTGTGTGGAGATGACCGCCGCGGCGACGTCGTCGATCACTTGACGTCGCAGCGCCTTCATCCCGTGGGTGTCGGACACACCCGATGAGAGAACGAAGCGCAGCACCTGGTTGAACGTGAACGTCGCGAACTGTCGCACGGGGCCGCGTCGGTCATCTGATCCTTCAGCACGCTTGGACGCCAGCACGATGTCAGCGTCGGCTCCAACGTCGAGCACGGATCGAAGGAAGTCCGCCGAGAAGTAGTCGATGTCGAAGTTCACCACCCAATCGCCCCTGGTGGCGAGAAATCCCGCTCGCATCGCTGCACCGTAGTCGGGTATCGGAAGTTCGAGCAGTTCGAGATTGCGATACCTCGGCATGAGGTCGCGGACGGCCTCGGCTGTGCCGTCGGTCGAGCCGTTCTCCGCAATCAGCACCGTGATCGGCACGGGTAGGTCGGCGATCTCCTCGAAGAGCTCTTCGAGGGCACCGGCGAGGTAGTCGGCTTCGTTGTGAACGGGAATCACGACCGAGAGGGTCGGAGAAGGATCGGGCGGCATGTGCGGGAGAGTGTAGGAACGGATGAAAGACAGCAACCGCCCGAGCGCGCGAGAAGCCTTACACTCCTGGGCATGGATCTCGACTCGATCTTCAAGGCGTACGACGTTCGCGGGCTCTATCCATCCCAGATCGACGAGGCGACGGCCAGGCGGATCGGGCACGCGTTCGCCGCGTTCGCCGGCGTCGACCGGATTGCGGTCGGCCGTGACTGCCGCCTTTCATCGCCGTCAATTGCTCAAGCAATCGTCGATGGGATCAACGATGCGGGCGTCGATGTCGCCTACCTCGGAGAGATCACCACAGACGAGCTCTACTACGCGTCGGGTTCGATGGGCCTGCCCGGCATCGTCGTCACGGCATCACATAACCCGCCCGCCTACAACGGACTGAAGTTCTGCCTCGCCGGCGCTTCTCCCGTCGGTGAGGAGTCCGGCCTTCTGGAGGTCAAGGAACTCGCCGCCTCTGGCCAACCGGAGGCGAGCGACCGAGGGACATCTGAGCCGGTGAGCATTCTCGATGGCTACATCGATCACCTGTTCAGCGTGGTCGATCCAACGGTGTTCGCCGGTTTGCGGGTCGCTGCCGATGGCGGCAACGGCATGGCCGGGATTGCCCTCCCGTCGGTGTTTGAGCGCATTCCGTCGGAACTCATCGGCTTGTATCTCGAGCCGGACGGAACATTTCCCAACCATCCAGCCGATCCACTCCGTCCCGAGAATCTCGCCGACCTCCTCGCGCTGATGGACACCGAGCGTCCCGACTTAGGCGTGGCGTTCGACGGAGACGCCGACCGGGCGTTCTTCATCGACGACATGGGGGTCCCACTCCCTGGGAGCACCACCACGGCGCTGGTCGCCGACTGGTTCCTGCGGCGGGAGCCGGGCGCGACGATCGTGTACAACCTCATCTGTTCGAAGGTTGTCGCCGAGCGGGTTGCGGCCTCTGGGGGCACGGCGGTGCGGACCCGGGTCGGGCATTCGTATATCAAGCAGGTCATGAAGGAGACTGGAGCCGTATTCGGCGGCGAGCACTCCGGTCACTACTACTTCCGGGACAACTTCCGCGCCGACTCGGGCATCCTCGCTCTACTGGTCCTGATGCAGATGCTCTCCGAAAACGGCCGCCCGCTATCCGAACTGCGCTCCGAGTACGAGCCGTACGCGGGCTCAGGAGAGATCAACTACGACGTGGCCGACCAGGCAGCCACAACCGAAGCGATCGCCGCTGCTTTTCGAGATGCGTCCATTGACCGTCTCGACGGTCTGACGGTCGACCTCGGCGACCGCTGGTTCAATGTGCGACCGTCAAATACCGAGCCGAAGCTGCGGCTCAACGCCGAAGCGCCCGATGCGGCAGCCGTCGACGAACTCGTCGCGACCGTGGCTGCGATCATCCAGGAGGGATCGTGACCGACCATCTGATCGACCCGCAACTGCTCGACATCATGCAGTGCCCGTCATGCGCCGGAACGCTCACCGAGCGTCCCGAGCCGCCGGCCCTGGTGTGCGGAGGCTGCGGTCTCCAGTATCCCGTTCGCGAAGGAATACCCGTGATGCTCATCGAAGAAGCGACCCCAGGCGACCAATGACGATGATCGACGATATCTGCAGCTTGCCAAGCCAGCTTCGGTGGGGAACCGACCTCGAACTCGAACCGCTACGAGCCGGCGTTCCTGTCGTGCTGCTCGGCATGGGAGGCTCGGGCATGGCCGCTGCCGTAGCCTCGCTCGGTGCCGCGTCGCGCTCCCCAATGGTGGTCCATCGCGGATACGGGCTGCCCCCATGGGCGGCAGACAGCGGCGCGTCGGTGATCGCGGTCTCGTACAGCGGGAACACCGAAGAAGTGCTGTCCGGCGTCGACGTTGCGATTGCCGAGGGACTCGAAGTCGCGGCCATCGCCTCCGGTGGGCGTCTCGCCGATGTCGCAAACGACCGCGCCTTCCCGCTGGTCGATGTTCCAGGCGGCATGGAGCCGCGAGCTGCAGTTGGCTACCAGACGGCGGCCGTCGGGGCCGTCCTGGCAGCAGCCGGGCACATTCCCCACCTGGATCGCGACCTCAACGAAGCCGCCGACGTCGCCGAGGACCTCCTCGGCGACGGTAGCGGCGCAGCGTTCGTGCTCGGGCGGGACATCGCTGAAGCGCTCGATGGACGTACCTCGGTCGTCTACGGCGGGCTCGGCGTCGGGTCGACCGCGGCATATCGATGGAAGACCCAGATCAATGAGAACGCCAAAGCACCGGCGTTCTCCGGAACGATTCCGGAGATGAACCACAACGAACTCGAAGGATGGCGTCGCGAGGTCAGCGGCGAATTCGGCGTCGTCTACCTCCACGACTCCAACGATCACCCTGCGATTGCGCGGCGCATCGAACTCTCTGGAACTGTGCTCTCCGGCAAGGTACGTCGAATCGGCGATGTCCAATCGGCGGGAGTCGGTGCCATTGCTCGGTTCTTCAGCCTGGCCGCGGTGGGAGATGCAGCATCGGTCGCTCTGGCCGAGGCAGCGGATCTCGACCCGTATCCCGTCGACAACCTCGAAGAATTCAAGATCATGCTCGCGAAAGGAACACCATGAACTACGACATTGCCGACCCAGCTCTCGCCGGTGAAGGACACCGAAGGATTGAATGGGCCGACCGCCGGATGCCGGTGCTCGCCTCGATCCGCGAGCGATTCGAGGCCGAGCAGCCGCTCGAAGGAATTCGCGTGGCGGCCTGCATGCACGTCACGACCGAGACGGCCGTGCTGATGCACACATTGAGGGCGGGCGGAGCCTCCGTGGTCCTCTGTGCGTCGAATCCGCTGTCGACGCAAGACGACGTCGCCGCGGCGCTCGTCGACGATGGCATCCCCGTCTACGCCGTGCGCTCCGAGGACGCAGAGACGTTCTACCGCCACATCAACGCGATCCTCGATACGGAGCCGCATATCGTGTTCGACGACGGCGCGGACACCACCACGGTGCTCCACCGTCAGCGGACGTCCCAGCCGATCCTGGGTGGCCTCGAAGAGACCACCACCGGCGTGCTGCGGCTCAGGGCGATGGCGGCCGACGGCGTACTCCGCTACCCAGTCGTCGCCGTCAACGATTCGGCGACCAAGCACTTGTTCGACAACCGACACGGGACCGGCCAGTCGTCGCTCGACGGCATCCTGCGAGCATCGAACATCCTCTTCGCCGGACGGACCGTGGTCGTTGCCGGTTTCGGAGACTGCGGTTGGGGAATTGCGCGGCGCGCTGCGGGGCTGGGTGCCAACGTCGTAGTCATCGAGGTCGACCCGATTCGTGCCTTGTCCGCTGCGATGGAGGGATATCGTGTCATGTCGGCTGCCGAGGCAGCCCCGGTCGGGGACGTTTTCCTCACCGCGACCGGCGACATCCACATCTTCCGCCCGGAGCACTTCGACGTCATGAAAGACAACGTGATCCTTGCGAACGCTGGGCACTTCGACGTCGAACTGGACCTCATCGGATTGGACGCCATGGCGGTGGGCCGACGCGAGATCCGTGACAACCTCGAGGAGTACGAGCTCGCCGATGGTCGTCGGATCATTGTCGTGGCTGAGGGCCGCCTCGTGAACCTCGGCGCCGCCGAAGGGCATCCCGCCGATGTAATGGACATGTCGTTCGCCGATCAGGCGCTCGCGGCCGAGTGGCTCGTCGACAACGGAAGTGACCTCGCTCCCGACGTCTACACGCTGCCGCGTGAACTTGACGAAGACGTCGCCCGCCTCAAGCTCGCCTCGATGGGAGCAACGCTCGAGGTCCTGACGGAAAAACAAGCGAAGTACCTCGAGTCCTGGGAACAGGGAACGTAGAGCGAGTCGGTAGTCGGTAGTCGCCAGTCCGTTGAATGGGGCTCGGTCTGTGTCCTGGTGCTGCCCTCGAGCGGCTCGGGTCCAGTGCCTTGCCTCTTGAGCCGGCGACTGTTGACTGAGGACTGTCAGACTGACGACTGACGACTCCGAATCCGTCACACCCTCGCCATACCGTGTCCTCATGTTCTGCCTTGCTTGCACGACGCCTTGTCACGGGGCCCTGCGCTCATCTTGTCGCCTTGAACTTCGGCGTGCTCCGGTGGTCTCGGTCGGGGAGGGGATGATTGGAGTTGCCGGGTTCGTGCACGAAGGGGCGGCACGACGCCTGGTCCACGCGCTCAAGTACCGGGGGGTCGTTGCAGCAGCCGAACCGCTTGCCGAAGGCCTGGCTCGGCAGATCCCGAGATCGACATCTGCCCTGATCCCGATTCCTCGGGCCCGACTTCGGGCGCTGCGGTATGGGATCGATCCGGCCGCGGCGCTTGCACGCGAGGTCGCTCGGCGAACCGGCTTGCCGGTCATCGACGCGCTCCAGCCCCGCTGGTGGTGGCGCAGTCACGCCGGTCGCAGCCGGGACGAACGGTCCTCGGTCGCCTTCGGCGCCACCGGCGTCACGGTTCCGCCCGGTGCCGCTCTTGTCGACGACGTCCTGACCACCGGCGCCACAGCGCGTGCGGCAGCCGCTGCACTTGTGGGTCTTCCGACTCTTGTCGCGGTGGCCACCTGCGCGAGTAGAGTGAATCAAGGAGTTGGCCCACTTGGAGGTGCGGTGACGGTTCAACCGTCCAGCGGTCCGAAAGACCGGACCCCCCTTCGCGCTCGAACGATCGATGTTTCTGGTTTGACGCGCAGCGCCATGCCGAAGCAGGGCCACGTTCGTTATCGAAGGGAGAACGAGTGAACGTTCGGATCCATGCGCGGAATACCGAGATCGCCGATGATGTGCGCGAAATGGCCCTCGAAAAGGTCGAGCACGCATCGAGGATCTTCGACGATACGACCAGCGTCGACGTCGAATTCTCTGAGAGCGGCAATCCGCGTCAGACCGACGGTCGATATCGCGTCGAGATCACGTCAAGTGCAGCAGGCCAGATCGTCCGTGTTGAGTCCGAAGCGTTCGATGCTCGTGCAGCACTCGACAAAGCGTCCGAAAAATATGAACGACAGCTCCGACGCTTGAAAGAACGTCTGATCCAACGTTCCCGCAAGTCCAGCCACAAAGACCTCAACCCACTCGACGAACCGGTCGATGATGCAAGTGACCGAGACGCCGTCGTTGTGAGGAAGAAAGAGTTCACGATGCGGCCCATGTCGGTCGAGGAAGCTGCACTGCAGATGGAGATGCTCGGACACGACTTCTTCGTTTTCCTCGACGCAGACACAGGCAAGCAGGCCGTGCTCTACCACCGCCGCGACGGCGACCTCGGGATGATTGAACCGGAGTAGCCAGAACGAGTCGGAGTAGCCGAGTCACATGAAGAGATTGCTGGTCGTGGACGATGTTCCGCTGTTTCGAGCGGGTCTGGCCTCAGCCCTTCGGGATGCTGGATTCGAAGTAGTAGCCGAAGCCGGCGGCGCCGAAGCCGCCGTGACGGCGGCAGAGGAGCACCAGCCCGATCTGGTGCTGCTCGACATCCTGATGCCGGGCATTTCCGGCCTCGAAGTCGTCGAGAAGATCACCGCAGTGGCCCCAGGAGCCAGCGTCGTCTTGCTCACCGCCAGCGAGTCCGAAGAGGACTTGCTGGTCGGAGTCAAGGCGGGAGCACGGGGTTATGTCACCAAAGACGCCCCGTTCGAGGATCTCGTCATGGCGCTCAATGCGGTCGATTCCGGTGGCGCTGCCGTCTCACCGAACATGGCTGGCAAACTGCTCGACGTAACGCGCCAACTCCTCAGGCACCAGGAGCTCCTCCAATCGCGCAAGCCGGTGCTCACCGGTCGAGAGATTGAAGTTCTGGGACTCGTGGCGCAAGGCCGAACGAGCCGCCAGATCGGGACGTTGCTTTTCATCTCAGAGAACACGGTCAAGAACCACATCCGCAACATCCTCGACAAGCTCGGATTGCACTCGCGCTCAGAAGCGGTGCTGTACGCCGTGCGCGAGGATTTGATCAGCCTTTCGTAGCCGGCAGGTACGAAGGCGCCAGTCGATAGTCCCCAGTCGCCAGTCCGCGCCAGGACTACGTTCGCCGCGCTCCTCCGTTCAGGTGCTTTCGCAGCGAGTAGAGCATCTTCCTGACCTCGGACGTCCTGATCCGTGCCTCTGCCGCAAGCTGGCTATCTCCGAGGCCCAGATCGCCGACAAGCAGCAGGCTGTAGTCGAGTTCGCTCGCAGATCCGATTGAGATGGCGACGAACCGGGCATAGTCCCGGTCCGTTGAGCGACCGGAACCCTCTGCGAGATTCATTGGGATTGAAGTTGCAGCCCGACGCATCTGCGACGCCAGTCCATACCTCTCCGAAGACGGCAGGGTTGCGGCGAATCGGTAGATCAGCAGTGCAAGCGCGTGGGCCTTCTGTCAGGTTTCGAGTTCGCGGTAGTTCGACATGGCATCGTCGTATCAGAATCGACGCCCGCTTGTAAGTGCAACGATCGTCGAAGCCGAGCACGTGCACTGACGACTGACGACTCGACCCAAACCCGGCGCGCCAACAACCGCTCCGTACCCGTATCATCACCACCACATGTCCATCTTCTCAAGAGCACTTCGGATTGGGGAGGGCAAGCCGCTCAAGGAGCTCGAGGCTCTCGTGGTGCGGGTCAACGCGCTCGAGCCGAGCGTTGAACCGCTGAGCGATGCCGATCTCGCCGCCAAGACCGTCGAATTCCGGAACCGTGTCGACGCCGGTGAATCCGTCGATGAACTCGAAGACGAGGCGTTCGCCGTCGTGCGAGAGGCGGCGAAGCGGACGCTCGGCGAGCGGCACTTCGACGTGCAGCTCATCGGTGCAGGGGCGCTCCACCGCGGGATGATCTCCGAGCAGCGAACGGGTGAGGGCAAGACCCTCGTGTCGACCATGCCGTCCTACCTCAATGCCCTCTCCGGCGAAGGCGTGCACGTCGTGACCACCAACGATTACCTGGCGAAGCGCGACTCGAGCTGGATGGGACAGATCCACCAATTCCTCGGCCTCGAGGTCGGTCTGATCCAATCCGACATGCTTCCGAGTGAGCGCCAGCCGGCCTACGGCGCCGACATCACCTACGGGACGAACAACGAGTTCGGCTTCGACTATCTGCGAGACAACATGGCAATGCGTCCCGAAGACCGAACGCAGCGGGGCCACCACTACGCCATTGTCGACGAGGTCGACTCGATCCTCGTCGACGAGGCGAGGACGCCGCTGATCATCTCCGGTCGTGTTGGCGAGACCGGCAAGTGGTACCGCGAGTTTGCTCGCATCGCCGACCGGCTCCGCAAGGACGAGCACTACGAGGTCGATGAGAAGAAGCGTCAAGTCATCGTCACCGAGACCGGTGTTACCCGCGTCGAGGAGATCCTCGGCGTTGAGAACATGTATGACCACGCGAACGTCGACTTCATCCACCATCTCGACGTGGCGCTGAAGGCCGAGGGCCTCTACCAAAGCGATGTTGACTACCTCATTCGCAACGGCGAGGTCATGATCGTCGACGAGTTCACCGGTCGTGTACTCGAAGGACGTCGCTATTCGGAGGGGCTCCACCAGGCGATCGAGGCGAAGGAGGGCGTCTCGATCAAGGAAGAGAACCAGACGCTGGCGACGATCACGCTGCAGAACTACTTCCGCATGTACGACAAGCTCGCTGGCATGACCGGTACGGCCCTCACCGAGGCCGGGGAGTTCCACGAGATCTATGGTCTCACCGTTCTCGAGATCCCGACCAACGAGCCGATCGCCCGAATGGACCAGGCCGACGTCGTGTATCTCGATGAGGACCACAAGTTCGCAGCACTGGCGGACGACATCGAAGAGCGCGCCAAGAAGGGTCAGCCCGTGCTCGTCGGCACGGTCTCGATCGAGAAGTCGGAGCGGCTCGCTTCCACCTTGAACAAGCGCGGCGTCAAACACGAAGTGCTCAATGCCAAGCAGCACGAACGAGAGGCGCACATCATTGCGCAAGCCGGTCGGCCGAGCGCCGTCACGGTGGCCACCAACATGGCCGGTCGAGGCGTCGACATCAAGCTCGGCGGAAACCCCGAAGACCTCGCACGAGGCGACCTCATGCGCAATGAGATTGCCGAGACGGACCCCGAGTACGACGCCGCTCTTGCAGCGTCCATCGAGAAGTACGAATCCGAGATCGAAGAGCAGCGTCAGGCCGTTCTCGATGCCGGCGGTCTCTACGTTCTCGGCACCGAGCGTCACGACTCCCGCCGGATCGACAACCAGCTCCGCGGCCGCTCGGGTCGCCAGGGAGATCCCGGCGAGTCGCGCTTCTACCTATCGCTCGAAGACGACCTGATGCGCCGGTTCGCCAACGAACGGGTCGCTTCGATCATGGAGCGCCTCAAGATCCCGCCGGATGTGCCCATCGAGCACAAGATGGTGACGAAGGCCATCGAGCGGGCGCAGTCTCAGGTTGAGTCCCAGAACTTCGAGATCCGTAAGAACGTCCTGAAGTACGACGAGGTGATGAACACCCAGCGCGAGATCATCTACAAGTGGCGCAACTTGATCCTCGACGGCAGCGACACCGATGAGCTGCTTGCGGAGTGGCGTGCCGAGGCCATTGCTTCCGAGGTCGAAGAAATGGCCGGCAGCAGCGATGCAGGCGACTGGGACTGGGCCGAATTCGAAGTGCGCATCAAGGTGCTCTACGACCCGACGATCAGTCCGGCATCGTTCTCTGATCCAGAGTCGCTGACACCAGACGAGGTGGTCGACGCATACGTCGCAGACGCCGACGCGGTGTACGCGCAGCGAGAGGAACAGTTCGGAGTCGACGTCATGCGTCAGCTCGAGCGGACGGTTGTTCTGTCGGTGATCGACAACAAATGGCGCGAGCAGCTCGCCGAGATGGACTATCTGCGGTCGGGAATTGGCCTGCGAGCGATGGGCCAGCGTGATCCGCTGGTCGAGTACCAACGCGAGGCCTACGCGTACTTCGAAGATCTCGTCCTTTCGGTGAAGCACGACGCCACCCGGTACATGTTCCACGTCGACGTGGTTCAGCAGGAACAGGCGCCGCGCGCCCAGGTGACGACGTCGTCGGCCAAGTCGGTGCAGCAGGTGAAGACCAAGCAGGTCGTGCGAGCCGGTGAGAAGGTTGGCCGGAATGCCCCGTGTCCGTGTGGATCCGGCAAGAAGTACAAGCGCTGCCACGGCGCCGTGGGGGCCGAACCGCTGTCGTGAGCGACATCGACCTCCGGGAGTCGTGACCGCGGCCCCTCGATGCCACCGCAGGGGAACGTGCAACGCCAAGGTCACGGGTACGCTCATTGCACCATGGAACCGAACGATCTCCGAATCCTCCTGAACGACCTTCGCTCCCGGCTCGACGACGCCCGGAGGTTCCTTTGACGTCGCAGGCAAAGAAGCTGAGCTTGCCGACCTGAAGGAGCAAGCCTCCGAACCCGACTTGTGGAACGACCAGGATCGGGCCCTGAGGGTGACGCGCACGCTCGCCCGCCACGAGCAGACCATCGAGCAGGTCGCGACGCTCGAACGTGCGCTTGAAGACGCCGAAGTCTTGATCGAACTCGCGGTGGAGGAGGGCGACCCTGAGAGCCTCGAAGACGCGTCTCAGGAGCTGAACGACACGGAAACGACGCTCAGCCGCCTCGAGCGCGAGACCCTGTTCTTCGGCCAACACGACGATTCGACGGCGATCGTATCGGTCCACGCCGGAGCGGGCGGCGTCGATGCTCAGGACTGGGCCGAGATGCTGTTCCGCATGTATTTGCGCTACCTCGAACGGACTGAGCTTGCCTTTGAGGTCGACGAATACATGGTCGGTGACGAGGCCGGGATCAAGTCCGCCACCCTGACGGTCAAGGGTGACCACGCGTACGGCATCTTCGAGAGCGAGCGTGGCGTGCATCGTCTCGTTCGGATCAGTCCGTTCGACTCGAATTCTCGGCGCCACACGGCGTTCGCCGGCGTCGACGTGATCCCCGAAGTCGATGTCAAAGAGGTCGAGATCAGCCAGGACGACCTGCGCATCGACACCTATCGGGCATCGGGCGCCGGTGGCCAGCACATCAACAAGACGGATTCGGCCGTCCGGATCACTCACATGCCGACGGGCGTCGTGGTGAGCTGTCAGGCCGAGCGGTCCCAGACCCAGAACCGAGCACGCGCTATGCAGTTGCTGGCCGCCCGGCTCGCAGAGCGGGCCCGTCTCGAGCAGAAAGAGCAGGTCGACGCGATCCGCGGCGATCAGACCGAGGCCGGGTGGGGCCGCCAGATCCGGTCCTACGTGCTCCAGCCCTACCAGATGGTCAAGGACCTGCGCACCGGCCACGAGATCGGGAACATCCAAGGCGTCCTCGACGGCGACCTCGACCCATTGGTAGATAGCTACCTCCAGTGGCGAAGAGAAGAAGCGAGATAGTCGTGAGTCGTGAGTCGGCAGTCTCCAATTGTCGGAGGCTCGGCAATGTCCTGGGCCCACTGTCTCCGGGGAGTAGCGTTTCTTGCTCTTTCGGCCTTTCGACTGGCGACTGGCGACCCACGACTCCCTCAATACCCCGCCTAAACGGACCTCGTGGTTAGTCTCAAACCGCGCTGGCGGGATTGGTAGGACAACGCAGCCGCGATAGGGATTTCATGATCCGTCTCGAGAATGTCACGAAGGTCTACGACGGTGGTGTCGTGGCCCTCAAGGATGTCGACCTCGACATCAACAAGGGTGAGTTCGTGTTCCTCGTTGGGCCCTCGGGGTCGGGGAAATCGACGCTCATCCGCTTGATAATGCGCGAGGAAGGTCCTACGAACGGGGACATCTGGATCGCCGGCAAGCACGCCTCCCAGCTCCCCGGCTGGAAGATCCCGCACCTTCGCCGATCGATCGGCACGGTTTTCCAAGACTTCAAGCTGCTGCCCAACAAGTCGGTGTACGAGAACGTGGCTTTTGCCATGGAAGTGACCGGCAAATCGCGCTCGGCGATCGACGGCCAGGTACCGCAGGTGCTCAAGCTCGTCGGACTCTCCGAGATGGCCGAGCGGCTGCCGCGGCACCTCTCCGGCGGTGAGCAGCAGCGGGTCTCGGTCGCACGAGCGTTCGTGAACCGCCCGCTGATCCTGCTGGCGGACGAGCCAACCGGCAACCTCGACCCGGCAACGTCGGTTGGCATCATGAGGATTCTGGATCGCATCAACCGCACCGGGACGACCGTGGTCATGGCCACCCACGACCACGCCATCGTCGACGCGATGCGCCGGCGCGTCGTGCAGCTCGAGCGGGGCCGGGTGCTTCGTGACGAGAGCCGCGGCGTGTACGAGACCGCGGCCAAGGAAGCGGTCGTCCTTCCCGACGACGTCGCAACCGGCGAAAGCTCAACCGATGCGGTGGACGCGGTGACGGTCGTCGAATCTGAGGATGCGACCAGTGTCGAGGTTGAGGATACCTCGGTGGCGGTCAATGCCGATGAAGACGTGCCTGAGCCGGAAACGGCCCTCGACGAGGACGAGACGACCGAGGATGTCGATTCCGCTGAGGGGGCCGATACGGCCGAGGAGGAGCAGCAATGAGCCGTATCTCCTATCTCCTGCGCGAAGCGATTGCCAACATCGGCCGCAACGGCCTCGTGGTGCTCGGTGCCGTTCTTGCTGTGTTCATCTCCCTGACGCTTACCTTCGGCACGTTGGTGTTCGGCGAGGTGGTGCGCATCAACACGCTGCAATGGGCCGAAGACGTGCGCGTCATTGCTTTTGTCCGCGACGACGCCCTCACTTCCGTCCCGGAGATGCAGGCGGAGATGGAGAGCTGGACCGAGGTCGACAGCGTCTATTTCGTGTCGAAGCCTGAGGCACTCGACGAGGCACGCGTGCTCCTGTCGAACCAACCCGCCACGCTCAGAGTGATCGAGGACAGCCCGGACATCGTTCCGGCATCGCTGCGGATCAAGCCCGCGAATCCGGACGACTACCAGACGATCGTCACTCGGCTGCAGGCGACACCGGGGCTCTTACGCGTGCAATCGGCCGGGCAGGCCATTGATGCCATGATCTCGCTGCGCGACGGGCTCCAGGTGATGTTCTGGTTACTCGCGCTCGCTCTCGGCGTGGCTGCGGTTGCCCTCATTGCCAACACCATCCACATGGCGATCTACGCCAGGCGCGAGGAGATCGAGATCATGCGCCTCGTCGGCGCGTCGAATTGGTTCATTCGCGTCCCGTTCTTACTCGAGGGCGCGATCGAGGGCTTCATCGGGGCTGGCCTCGCCGTCGCATTCGTTGTCATTGCCCAGCAGCTGGCGGTCGATCGATTGACCGACTTGCCAGACTGGATCAATGTCGCCGTCCAACACGACTACCTCTATTCGCAGGGCGCGCTGGTCCTGGTGTTCGGGGTGCTTGCCGGCCTGATCGGCAGTGGCCTGAGCCTCACGGTCCACAAGTACCTGCGAACGTGATACGCGCGCGCCGTCTCCTCGTCTCCGGTCTCGTTCTGGCTCTCGCGTTGGCAATTGCTCCCGCGGTTGGCGCCGACGATCTCGGAGAGGACCTTCAAAGCGTTCGGAAGCGCATCGAATCGCTGAATAGCGAGATCGATGCTGCGACGTCGAACCGTGGTTCGCTCGCTCGCGAGATCAAGGCAACGCAGGAGCGCATGGACGAGGTGCTCGATTCCCTCGGCGCGATTCGCTTGGAGCTGCTGACGGTGACGGGCGACCTGGTGAACAAGGAGCGATCGCTGCGAGACGTCCGCACCGACCTCCACGCCCAGTATCAATCGCTGGCCCTGACACGGACCGAACTGGGCACAGCACGCGACGATGCCGTCCACTATGCCGTCGAGACCTACATGGGGGCAGGATTCGGTGTACCGGCGGTTGCGTTCTCCGCAAAGGTCTGGACCGACATCGCCGTCGGCCTCGTGTATCTCGATCAGGTCACCGCGGACGGTACGGACACGGTCGAACGATTTGAGACCCTGCTGGTCGATGAGCAGGACGCGACCGACGCAGTCGCCGCTAGCGAGACCGACCTCTCGGCCGATCTCGCAGAACTCGAGATAGCCGAGGTACGGATCGCGGTTCTACAGACCGAGATGCAGACCACGAGCGAAGCTCTCCAGGATGAGTACGAGAACCAGCGAGCGCTCCTCGCGAAGTATGACGCGCAGATCGAGGAGTTCGAGGTCGAGATCGCTTCGCTCGAGAAGGAGCAGGCATCGATCAGGAAGCTGATCGCGCAGCAAACCAAGGCTGCCGGCGCGACACCCGGAATGCTTGCGCGGCCGGTGCCGGGCGGTATTAGCTCGGGCTTTGGGCCGCGCATTCATCCGATCCACGGCTACTCGCTGATGCACAGCGGCGTTGACATGAACGGCGGGATGGGCCAGCCGATCGTTGCTGGCGAGGCCGGAACCGTCATCTTCGCCGCCGTGAAGGGCGGGTACGGGAACACGCTGATGATCGACCACGGCGGCGGCATGGTCACCCTCTACGCGCACCAGTCGAAGTTCGCGGTGTCCGCGGGCCAGTCCGTGTCAAGCGGCCAAGTCATTGGCTATGTGGGATCCACGGGCGTGTCAACGGGTCCGCATTTGCACTTCGAAGTGCGCATCGGGGGCAACCCCGTGAATCCCGCGAAGTACCTCTAGGCTGCAAGGACTATGGCTGAAGATCGCAAGGTCGTCGCGTCCAACCGGCGTGCACGACACAACTACGAGATTCTCGACACTTTCGAGGCTGGGATGATGCTCAGGGGTTCCGAGGTGAAGAGCCTGCGCGCCGGGCAAGTCCAGCTCAAGGATGCGTATGCGACGCTGTACGACGGCGAGCTGTGGCTCGAGAATGCTCACATCGCCCCCTACTCCTATGCGACGGCGGGCGGCCACGACCCGGAGCGGAAGCGAAAGCTGCTGCTCCATCGACGCGAGATCGACCGGCTGACGGGCAAGGTGCACGAGCAGGGGCTCACGCTCGTCCCGCTGCAGATCTACTTCACCCACGGGCTTGCAAAGATCGAGATTGCCCTAGCGAAGGGTCGCCACACCTACGACAAGCGCAGGAAACTCGTCGAACGCCAGCAGAAGCGTGAGATGGATCGCGCCAGGAGCCACCGCCGCTAGCGCAACCATTCCCGTTCTTGCGTAACTATGGGAAGCCGGCTTCCACTATCTACGCAAGAATGGTTTTCGAGCGACGAGCCGGGCTTCGTGCCGGTCTTCGACCGACCAGCCTTCGCCGTAGTGGAGGATCTCGAGTCCATCCACCAGCGACGGTGCTTCACCGACGTCGAGCACGAATGGCTGAGCGGGTCGCTCGTGTCGTTCGAGGTTGCGCACGGTGGCAACCGAGAACGCAAGGAGACCGCCGGGGCCGAGCCGGTCGATCACCGACGGGAAGAGGTCCCGCTGGAGGTAGTGGACGATCAGAACCAGATTCCACGGTCCGGCAGGGAGATCGTCGGTGGTGAGATCGGCGTGCACGAGATCGATGTCGACCCCTGCGCTGACCGCTCGCTTCGCAGCGATCTTGATCGCAACCTCGGAAGTGTCGACCATGGTCGCTTGCCACTCCCGCTGGGCAAGCCAGACGGCATGCCGTCCCGCTCCGCCTGCGACGTCAAGGGCCCGGCCGGGGGAGTACAGCAGCGGTGCGACCTCGACCCGGACGAACGCGGACGGTTCCATCGGCGCGGTTCGTTCACGGTACCGGGCGTTCCACGACGACCGCATACTCGCGTCGCCTAGGCCGGCAGGCCGTTGAGCTGGCTGAAGATCTCCTCGACCTGTTCGAGTTCGAGGAAGCCCGCGACTCTCAGCAGCGTCGTGCCGTCGGGTCCGGTGAACACCCAGAATGGGAAGGCGTTCGCACCCAGCTGCTCTGCAAGCATCAGATCCGCGTCCACAATCGCAGGGAAGGTGAGCTGCAGCTCGTCGAGGTAGGGCATGAGGGGATTCCCGCGGCTGTCGTCGATTGACGTCGAAATGCTGACGAGTTCGACGTTTGGGTAGTTCGCTGCGTTGGCCTCGTACCACTCTGAGAGCGGCGGCAGCTCTCGCTGGCAGTGGGGGCACCAATGTGCCCACACCAACCAAGCCCGGGTGGTTCCGTCTGCTGGGTCGATCGTGACATCGGTCTCCGAGTAGTACTCCGGCCCGGTCACATCGCCGAGGGCGATCCCGAGAGCGGCATCCGGCTGGCCCTGCTCGAACGGTGGGAGTGACCCATCCGGGGCGGTCGGGGCGACGGCGGCCGATGCGCCCGACGCCGAAGGGGCGAGCGGTGCCTTCGCAGCGAGCTCGTCGACCTTGCGATCGAGATCGACAACCGATCGGCGAACCTCCGACACGTCGAACGCCACTTCGTCGACCTGTTCTTCGAGCGCGGCCACCTGATCATCGGTACCGCTGGCTGAAATTAGCGTGAACACCTGCAGGGCGAGCACTGCGACGATTCCGGCGGCGATAGCGATAATCAGCCCTCGGGATGAATGGGACCGGCGCTGTTGCTCCTCGCGGGCGCTGACGTCGATTGTCTCGCTGGAGGGTGTGGCTGGCTCGGCGGCTTCGGGTTCGGTGCTGGTTGGCTCGATGTCCATGGCAGTGAGGCTATCCCGGGCCGGTTGATAGCGGGATAGCCGAGGGAGCGTTTCGGGGATGTCGTGCGCTACAATTCCTGTGACGAACGCGCCTTGCGTGTTCCCCTTCGCGGGGGTGACATGGTTTCGACTGTGAGGGTTGAGGCGCCGGAAGCGAGCCGAGGTCCCCGGAGCCTCGTTAAAGAGCCGGGAACAACCATAAGTGCCGACAACGAAAGTTACGCACTCGCTGCCTAATTAACGCAGCGTGTCCGCCCGGAGGGTGCCTGCCTCGCCGGATCCGGGCATAGCAATGCAGGATGCCCCCACCGGGATGTCGGGACCGGCGGGATAAGACAACCCCGACTAGGGCTCAGGAGAAACGGCCGACGGCGTCTCCAGAGTTCCGAAAGCTCGCTGTCGGCTGCGCTCGGAGATGCCGACGCTGAAACCTCATGGGACGGGGGTTCGATTCCCCCCACCTCCACCGCGGTCCCGGCAGGAATGCCGGGACCCGGCCGCGCCCGGGCCGGCACTCCCGTGCCAGTGGATGCACAGTTGCGTCTCCACGAACCGTGAGACGAGAATCATCGACCGCTCTGCCGAATCAGGGCGCTGGTGCCCGAGCGACCCGACGAATCCTGGGTGCTTGACGCTGGCGGAACAGCTGAGGGTTCGGTCTTGGTACTTGTCCTTCCCCTTAGGAGAAGGTGGCAGCGCCGTCAGGCGCTGACGGAAGGGGGCAAGGCGATGCGTATGTCGCCGGCCTTGATCGAGACGGAACGCTCTGACTCCCTCCGCCTCGCTGCGCTCGGCACCTCCCCTCTGAGGGGGAGGACAACAGACCAGGGCCCCGAATCCGGTGGCGCGTGAGTCTTGGTGCTGATGTCTGGCATCATCGACTCACACATCGAAGACGAGGAGATCTGTCCTGGCCGTCGTTCGTATCAACGCCATCACCGTGCCGCCCGAGGGCGGAGAGGAACTGCTCGAGCGCTTCCGGAACCGCCTTGGTTCGGTCGACGATCAGCCGGGCTTTCTCGGTTTCGAGCTGTTGCGACCAACGTCAGAGGCCGAGCCTCGCTGGTTCGTTGTGACCCATTGGGAGACCGCCGTCGACTTCGACGTGTGGATGCAGTCGACCTACTTCAAGGCCGGTCATGCCAAGAGCGAGCGCCGTCCGGTCGGCACGGCGGCTGATCTGCTCGAGTTCGACGTCGTGTTGTCATCGAAGCCGAGCAGTTGAACCGAGCCGAGCACCCGACCGGCTCAGCGGCGCTCACACTTGCGACCTTCGGCCTGTACCGGAGTCCGACCGCCAGATCGACCATGATGGGACCATGCGAACACTGATCAGCAACGGAACAGTTGTGACGGCCGCAACGGCGGCTGAAGCCGACGTCGTCATCGACGGAGAACGGATCGTCGCAGTCGTAGCCCCGGGAACCGCGCGGGAGCAGTTCGATCGGGTGATCGACGCTACAGGACGCTATGTGATCCCCGGCGGTGTCGACATGCACACGCACATGGAGCTTCCGGTGTCGGGGACTTCTTCGTCTGACACCTACGAGACCGGCACCAGGGCCGCGGCCATCGGTGGGACGACGACCATCGTCGACTACGCCGGTCAGACGCGTGGCGGTACGTTGCGCGCCGGTCTCGACGAGTGGATGGCGAGAGCCGACGGAAGGTCGTTCATAGACTACGGATTCCACATGATGGTCACCGATGTCCACGAGGGAACGCTCGCAGAGTTTGCCGAGATGATGCGGGCAGGTGTGACCACGTTCAAGCTGTTCACCGCCTATCCAGGGGTGAATCTGTCGGACGATCGCCAGATTCTCGACGCCATGCAGACCGCCGCATCGATTGGCGCCACGATCATGATGCACGCAGAGAACGGCATCGCGATCGATCTGCTCAGGGATGAGGCGGTCGCCCGAGGCGAGACCGACCCGATCAACCATCTGCTCACTCGACCGGCCTCGATGGAGTCCGAGGCGGTGCACCGGGTTGCCGCTCTCGCCGAGATCGCCGGGTGCCCGCTGGTGATCGTGCACATCTCGTCTCAGGACGCTTTCGCCGAAGCCGTCGTCGCTCGGGATCGGGGGCTGCCTGTGTTCGCCGAGACGTGCCCGCAGTACCTCTGGCTTGCCCAGGAAGACCTGCCGGAGGGGTTCAACGCCGCCAAATTCGTCTGCTCGCCGCCGCTGCGCCGGAGGAGTGAAGGACACCAGGCTGCACTCTGGTCGGGCATCTCGACCGGTCGCGTCGACGCCGTTGCAACCGACCACTGCCCGTTCACCTGGGAGCAGAAAGAGGCGGGGCGCGGAGACTTCCGCAAGATCCCGAACGGTCTCGGCGTGGTCGAGCACCGGATGGATCTCGTCTTCCAGGGAGTCCTCGAAGGCTGGATCCCACTCACCCGCTGGATCGAGGTGACGGCCGAGACGCCGGCGAAGATCTCAGGGCTCTATCCGAGGAAGGGCACGATCGCTCCCGGCTCGGACGCCGACATCGTCGTCTATAACCCGTCGGCCACGCACACGTTGTCGGCCGAGACCCATCACATGAACCTCGAGTACTCGGTGTTCGAGGGCGCCGAATTGGGCGGCGCTGCGGAGACGGTGCTGCTGCGCGGCGAGGTCATCGTTGACCAAGGCGAGTTCGTGGGCGAACCAGGGCGAGGGAAGTACTTGCCGCGAGGGACGAACGCCCTGCTGCCCGAGGGGACGTAGGGTCCAGTCGCCAGTCGCCAGTCGCCAGTCGCCAGTCGCCAGTCGCCAGTCGCCAGTCGCCAGTCGCCAGTCGCCAGTCGCCAG
>RCNG010000111.1_pt1 | contig 30923 bp, 25 predicted proteins | sample 2041371 | NCBI WGS metagenome assembly RCNG01 (sample SAMN09708227, study PRJNA481090) | Marine sediment metagenome, whole genome shotgun sequencing project. | biome: marine sediment; feature: ocean; material: sediment; isolation source: Sewage treatment plant 1 marine sediment (STP1) ... | reverse complement strand
TCGGCCACGAACCGGGAGATGGCAACGAATTCGTCCACCCGATTGCTGGCCGCCACGTCCCACACACGCAGGTAGTGGGCCACGAGGCGGGTGAGCACTCGCGGTGCCGAGGTTCGACCGCCCTTGCCGAAGTAGAAGGGATACTGGTCCCACACGTAGCGCATCGGCGTGAGACAGTAGCAAATGTGGCGGCTCGTGGGGCCGGGGATCACCCCCTTGGCCGCACAGTGGCTGATGCTTACGATCAACGGGTAGGCGTGGAGGTCGAACCCTTCCGCAGCCAAAGGAAAGAGGGGCAGGAGGTATCGGTAGTAGCGGCCCACCCCCGGAAAGGCCTGCAGGAAAGAGGAACGGGGTCCGTGGGACTCGATGACCGGGTCCACGGTCCCCTCAAGGTGCAACAGGGTGAACAGATCGGCCCGGGGCAGGAGCTCGCACAGGACCTTCAGGCACTTCTCCCCGCCCCGCATCCCTGTCAGCCAGTCGTGCACCAGGGCGGTTCGGTTCGCGTCCGGGCTATCGGGGACTTTTTCGAAGAGAGGTTCTGTTTTCACGGTTCAGGATCACGCCGATCGGGAGTTCGTGAGGGGGCCGAAGTCGTCCTGTTGAAACTGCAAGGCACACAACTCTCGGTACAGGCCTTCCTGCTGCATGAGCTCATCGTGTTTTCCAATCATCGAGATACGCCCATCCTCGAGAACAACAATCTTGTCGGCGTTCCGGATCGTCGAGAGCCGGTGCGCGACCGCCACGGTCGTCCTTCCCTCCATCAGGTTGTCGATCGCCTTCTTGACCCACTGCTCGGACTCGGCGTCCAACGAGGAGGTGGCCTCATCCAGGATCAGGATGGAAGGGTTTCGCAAGATGGCCCGAGCGATGGTGATCCGCTGACGTTCACCGCCGGAAAGGCGGGCACCGCGGTCCCCCACCCGGGTCTTGTATCCCTCGGGCAAGTCGAGGACCCGGTCGTGGATGAACGCCGCCCGGGCAGCCTCGATAATTTCCTCATCCGTAGCATCCAGCCTTCCGTACCGGATGTTCTCCTCCACGCTCGTGTCGAACAGGAACGGGTCCTGGGTCACGACGGCGATGTGGCGCAGCAGCGAATCTCGGCTGAAGGTCCGGATGTCCGCGCCGTCGATGAGGATCCTCCCCTCCGTGGGGTCGTAGAAACGGGGGATCAGGTCGCTCAATGTCGTCTTTCCGACGCCGGTCTTTCCCACCAGGGCGACGGTCTGCCCTTTTCCGATTCTGAGATTGATGTCCTTCAGGACCTTCTGCTCACCGCCGTAAGAGAAGGAAACGTTTTCGAGACGGATCTCTTTTTGGATGTCGGTGAGAATTTCGGAGCCCTCCTGCCCCGGCGTCTCCGCCTCGAGATCCAGGATCTCGGTCACCCGCTGGATTCCGGCCATCGAGTCCGAAATCTTGTTGTAGGATCTGGAGAGATTCTTGATCGGACGATACAGCGTGGTTGCCAGGGCCAGGAACGCCACCAGCACGGGCAGTGTGAGACCGAGCATCTCCTTCATGATGGCGTAGATGCCTACCCCAATAAACATAATGTAAGTGAAGTTGTTGAACAGCTCGGTGACGCTCTTGCTCGTCTCATCGGTCTTCACCACCTTCATCTCTCTGCGGAAAAGTTCGTCGTTGACCGCTCGAAAGCGACGGCTCTCTGTCTCCTCCATCCGGAAGGCCTTCACGATCTTGATGCCGCTGAACATCTGAAGCATGGAGCCCATCTGGTCCCCGATCTTCATCTGTCGCTTCATGCTCCTCTTCCGAACCTTCTTTCCGAACCGGACGATCAGGAGCACCAGGGGGGGCAAGAGCCCAAAGATCACCGCGGTCAGCTGCCAGCTCAGGTAGATCATGGCTCCGACACCTACCAGGAGCGTGAGGGACTCCTGAATGAGTTCTCCGAAAAGGAGTCGAAAGCTCTCCGCGCTCCTCCCTACGTCGCTGTTCAGTCGGGCGAAGATCTCACCCTTTCGGGCTCGGGTGTGGTAGGCCAGGGGCAGCTGGAGGAATTTATCGCAAAGATCGCACTGGAGGTCGCGCACCATCCGGGCCACCACATAGGAAGAGCCGTATCCCTTTACGAAGGCCATCAACGGGATCATCCCGACCACGGCCAGGGCGATGCCGATCAGAAGCACGAGCTTCTCCTCCAGGACTGCGGCCAGCTTCTCCCGCTCCGCGGCCAGCTGCTCATCCGAGACCTCCCCCTTGATCTGCGAAAGGTCCAGAGACCCGAGGCCGGGCATATCGCGCATCTCGGTCGCCGGGATGATCACCTCCTCGAGAAAGGGCTTGATCATGTATGCCCTTCCGGTGAGACTCACGGAATAGATGATCATACACAAGATCGTGAGCAGGATGATCCTCCAGTAGGGCAAGCCGTACCGCAAGCTCCGCTTGAGTCCGTAGACTATTCCGATCGTGTATTCACTTTCCGGTTCGCTCATAGATTCAACCTTGTTTCTTGAGGCCACCCATGGTCTGTCCTCAGCCTCGGGCGTAATTGATCATTGGACAACTGTCACCCCTCATCCTACGTCTGTCCCCGCGCCGGCGCCTATGGGCCCATCAGGTTTGCCGCCTCCTGCTCGCACCAGGTGAAGATCTCTCCACACACCTTGGATTCGGGCAGAAAAGCGTTCAGCTCATCGGTCGAGGCGAATTCCCGTCCGCTGATCTCCTTGCAGTTCAGGCTGCCGAAGGCCTTCTCGAACCGATCGGCGAGGTAACGGGACCGGGCAAATGCCTCCTTCGGAAGATCTTCGACAGGCCCCCCGGCGAACGTCTCGTGCTTGACCAGGTTTCGATGCCCGACCACAAAGGCCTTCACGATGCTTCCGAAGCCCATCGAATCCGGATCGATCCCGTATTCCAGGCCGAGCCCCAGGATCGCACCGAGGAGCCCGCCGCAGACGGCCCCACTCAATGCCACGCCTCCACCAAGCCCTGTGCACGCCCAGCCTACAGAGTTCTCCTGCCTGCCCGACCGGGCAGCCAGCGCCTTGAACACGGTGTAAGCGCAGTGGGGCTCCGTCGGCCCCCCGGGCATACCCTTGTCGAAACGAAGAGCGAGACCCCTCTTCTCCGCGGTCCGGCGAACCTCGTCGTTTACGCAAACGAGGGCGTCGCCTATGTGCTGAAGGCATCTTACCAGCTTGTCCCCCGGGAATAAATACGACAGGAGCCCTCTGAGTGTTCCGAAGTCAGCTCCGACGCGTTCGTAGCAGAGGCTCGTGCCAAAACGACCTTCGAACCATTTTCTGTACGTGATCGAGGCCTCGTAGATGTCCTGCTCCAACTGCTGAGGATCTTGCCCCGGAAGGGAGGACAACAAGGCGCCCACACCGAGCACCCCGCCGCTGACCACGCCACAGGTCGAACCACAGCCCACACACCCCCCTTCGAAGTTGGTGGCAGCCCGCATCAGGACCGGGTCCGACCTCTCCGAGGTCGAAGCCAGGGTCATCAGCGTGGCCTGTGCGCAATTCGAAGCATAGACGAGGTTCTGTCTCGCCTTCCGGCGGATTTGACTCGGTTTGCTGATCTTGTTCATTCGATTTGCTCCTCCTTCCGACCTGCTCGAGGCCTATTCAACGCCGAAACAGTGCGGGGTTCAATTCTCGCGCCTTCTCGACGACTTCTCCGGCCTCTATGTCTTGCATACAAACGTTGTCCCTACATTTTCGTTGATTCCGGGTGCCATAGCAAGGCTGGCAAGGCAGGGAGTGCCGCAGCACCGTCCCCACCGGTTCGGGCGGAAAGGGCCGTGTCTCGTCGAACCGCGTGGGGCCATACAGGCCGACAAAGGGAACCCGAAGGGCTGCGGCCATGTGGAGTGGCCCCGTGTCCGTGCTCACGAAAAGAGAGAATCGTTCAACAAGGGCTGCGGCCAGGACGAGATCAGTCCTTCCGGCCGCGTCGGCCAGCCGAAAGTCCGGCGCCACGTTTCGCAGCCGACCTGCAATCCGGTCGTTTGCCTGTCGGTCCTGGGGGCCTCCGAACAACACGAACTGGAGTGAATCGTTCTCCTGGTGCATCTCCCTGACCAGTTCTTCCCACCGCCCTTCAGGCCAGCAGCGCAGATCGGTTCGCCGGAATTTCTTCCTCCACATCTTCCTGGCCTGATAGCTGTTTCCCGGGTGGAGCCCAATGAGCGGCGCTTCCGGGTCGAGCCCCAGAGAGACGAGAAGCTCTTCGGCGCGTCCCGCATCCCCAGGGTTCACGACGAGTTCCGGATGGCAGATGTCTCTCGGCACCAGGCCGGCATCCCACAGGGGGCGCTGGTACCGGACCGGGTTCGGCTGGTTCGACCGGAGCCCTTCCTGGTCATCCATCCGGCCGACGATCATCTTCCGGTCCGCGTCGATCGCGCTCAACAGGGGCAGGAAGCGCGGGTTTGTCTCCATCAGGTAGGCCAGCTTGTAGGACCGCCGGTTGAGGTCACGCAGCAACGCGAGCCACCAGGGGTGCAACCGGAACGGGATCTTGCGGAAGGGCAGGCAGTAGGCCTCCGTGACGGACGGGATCATCTTGAACAGATCCCCCAGGCCCGCCGCCGCGAGAAAATCGACTTCCATGTGCGGGGCGTATTTCTTCAAGAGGAGGGCAACGCTCGACGCGTGAAGGGTATCGCCCATTGCCCCGAGGCGTATCAGCAGGGCCCTGTCAGTCATCCCCGCCTCGCCCGATCTTCCGGAGCCCCCTGGACAGCCTCCAACCCGCTCGGTGGTAGCGAAGCAACCACATGTCTTTTCGCATCACTTCTTTGCACACGGTGAGAAGTTCCAGGTCTTCCCCGCAGTAAGCCCTGACAAAGGCCACGATGTCTTTCATCCCGATCAGATCCTTCAGATACCCCTGCTTGTCCATAGACCGGTAGAGCCGGACGAGGTTGCGGATCCGCATCCTGGAACCGAGCGGCTTGATCACCCTGGCTCGATCCAGATCGATGACGTAGCTGTTCACGCCACACTCGGTGATCTGGACCAGGATGTTCTTCAGGTTCAAATCGGCGTGGTACAGGCCTGCCCGATGCATCCGCTGGAGAAGGAGCGCCACACTCCGGATGATCTCCTTTCCCTGTCCGACCGTCCACCCTGCCCCCGTCCGGGCCGACTTCAGGTATTCGTCCAGGTCTTCCGAGGCCTCGATCTCCCGGGTCACGAGGTCCCCGCGGTACAAGCAGAGGCCCTTTTGCTCGATTCGGAGGGCCAGGACCTCCGCCGTAGGAATGTCCTGATCTCTCGCCCATTCGGATACCCGCACCTCCTGAAGGAACCTTCTCCTCCCAAGGTAGAAGTCCCTCAAGAGCTGTCCGAAGACACCGCCTCGTTGGTAGTGCCGGACCAGGGCACAACTGTCCCCCATCGGCCCGAGGGAAAGCCGAAGAAGTTCTCCGCGCCCGGAATAGGGGGACACCTCGTCCGCAGGACAGAACGCACGGTCCTGACGCAAAACTCCCTCTTCATCCAGCAGAAAGGAGAACCCCTTTCGAATCCAGACCAGCAACCCTGGTTTCCGGAACTCGAGGAAGTCCTCCGGCGGCAGTGAAACGTTCATCGATTGAACTCACATCCCTCTCACATTGACAGGAGCCAGGTCCCGTGCTAATTGTCGAAGATACGGATTGACAGAGAGAAGAGCCTACCCCAAACACTCCTTTCTGTTCAATCACGCACAAAACAAGATCGAACGGGGCGTAGCGCAGCCTGGTAGCGCACCTGAATGGGGTTCAGGTGGTCGCTGGTTCAAATCCAGTCGCCCCGACCACAAGTCCCAATGAAAACAGTAAGTTAGCCGGTCGCTGATTTGCTGTTTTCTTGTTTCAAACCGCAATCTTCCTTCAATGCGCCAAATATGTTCCACACTATGCTACGTTGCTGTACTAGAGGACCATACAAATCATTGAAGGGAGTCTCTATTTAACAATTCTGACAAATTGTGTTTATAACATGTACAAGAAATATTGGAATGCATGATCTAATATGAACCTTGAATTTAATTTCTATGGCATCAACGTTAAGGTCACTTGTAACAATTCAACTGTAATGAACTGTCTAAAGAAAGATTATGAATATTTTGTAAGTGAATCGAGCAATAGATCTGCACATCTGTCCTTTGAAGCAATGGAACAACCACCTCCTTACCATCTAATTCCCCAGGGAACAGAGGCATCTTCAATTTCAATGTTCTGCTCAAGTTATCGAAATGATGATTATGTGTATACCGATTACCAGGGGCGAGGGTTTTTGATATTAGACCTCGAGGGGGAGAATGGGAAGATTTACAGTAACAACGAATCGTTCTTAACTACACTTCTAACAAATACGATCTTTGAAAAAGTTTGTGAATTGCTGTCTGCAAAAGGGATCTATAGGTTTTCTTGGCTTAGCATGTCTGTAAATGGCCTAGCGATAGTATTCTTAATGCTTCCAGGCGGTGGCAAGACCTCCTTAGTTTTGGAGCTTCTAAAGACTCCAGAGTTTAAGATTCTCTCTGATACTTACACTTTCATTACTCGGACTGGCGAGATTCTGCCCTTTCCCCGTAATCTACATCCACGAGGAGGAAAGGTATCGGAGATTCCTCAAGATCGTCAACAAGTATTTGACACTACTAGATATGAACCTCGGGTGAGGATAGATATTGATCATTTTAGGGATCAATTATCGAATTCCTGCAAACCATACCTCATAGCGGTATGCAAGAGAATTTTTTCCGAAGACCCTCGTATTGAAAAACTGCCGAAATGGAAGAGCTTCCTTCTTGTTTACCGACAAGCACTCGTCAAATACAAGTTATACGAATCAATCAATGATCAACAAACTTCTGAAAAGAAGAAATCAACATATAGAAGATACCTTACCTCTGCTACACGTGCTTTGACTGTCATTAAGACACTCTGCAAATCACAAACTTATCTATTTTATCTTGGGCTCAATAATGATAAGAACGCAAGAGCAATAAATGCGTTTATGCGAGAAAAGATCCAAGAGAAAGAAAAGCACGATGCCACTTAACAACCATGCTTTAAAGTCAATGAATCAGCAATATGTTTTGGTATTATAGAGTAATCCTTACAGAAAGGAGCGCTTGTGTTTGAAAGCATTGATCGTATCGCTATCGCAGTAAAGGATCTTGATAAGGCAGTGGGTTTCTTCTCTGACCTGTTGGATATCAATTTTTACGTTTTTCCCACGAAAGAAGGGATGGGAATGAGAGGGGCCTATAGTGCCTGCGGCTTGGAATTGATTGCGCCTACCGGTCCGGACACCATGTTGAGCAAGTTCATAGAGAAGAGAGGTGAAGGCCTTTGGTCGGTCATTCTAAAGGTCAAGAATATGGATGAAGCGATCAAGAAGTTTCAGGAGAAAGGGTTGAAACAGACAGGAGATGTGACTTTCGGAACGATGCGGGAGGTTGGTTTCCATCCGAAAGGCTCTTTTGGCGTTGAGATCACCCTGGCAGAATATCCGGCAGAGCACCCGGCTACAGTGGCGGCTTTGGATGAAAGGGGCTCATGAGCATAGGGATCATGTGGATAACCAATCGAAGGAGTCTTTGTAATGGCAGATTACAAGTATCTGTTTGCCCCCTTGAAACTGGGACCTTCTCTTCCTTGTCTTCTTGCTCCAGAGTGCCATCACGTTCCTCCTTTTACCGGCTCATGATCGGTCTCTTTTTGGAGGACGTGTCATCCTATTTCAGGCGGGATCTACGGACATCATTTCCTGGACGCTACACCCTCCCACTATGTTGAGTTTGGTTCCTCCCTCCTCCACATCCATACGAGATGGAAGGATCTATATTACCGGTTATGAAGTCATCCGGAAAGTACTTCGCAGACGTGAGCATCCCCGTCAACTAGAAGTCTGAAAATAGAGTCTTGCGGTATCTTGAGCGCAGCACACGGATTAGGTCTAAACAATTAGTAGCTCGGAAATACGCTGTAATTCTCATCGGTTAGGTGGGTGTGTGCAGGACCGGCCCCTCTTCTCTTTTTGGACCTCCCTTCTTTCACATGGCTTGCTTTTTCTCGGCAGCGGGAATAGATACGTTGGGCATGAAGAAGGTGAGGGAGGACTGAAATGAACAGATTCATCGGCCTTCTCGATTCGGGTATGGGCGGTCTTACGGTTCTGAACCAGATCATCTCGTCCCTTCCCGACGAGAATACGGTCTATTTCGGCGACATGGGAAGGGCACCCTACGGGTCGAGATCCCCGGAGGTGATCAAGAGGTATTCCGAGCAGATCGTCAGGTATCTGACCGAGAATTATGATCTCAAGCTCATCGTTGTCGCTTGCCACACCGTTTCCGCGACGAGCCTCGACCATTTGAGGACGATCTCACCGGTCCCAACGGTCGGGATGATCGAATCTGTACCTCAGAAGGCCCTGGAGTCCACAAAAACAGGAAGGATCGGCGTCATTGGCACGAGGAGTACGATTCGGAGCGGGGTCTACCAGCAAAACCTCCACGACTTGGATGCCACCGTCAAGGTATACCCGCAGGATTGTCCCTTGTTCATTCATCTCGTTGAGGAGGGCTGGGCAAAGGAACCGGCCACGCGAATGATCGTAGGTGAATACCTTGCGAATCTGAAACATGCAAGAATCGACACCCTCATCCTGGCATGCACCCATTATCCCATTCTCAGAGGCACGATTCAGGACTATCTGGGTGAGGATGTAACCATTATCGATCCCTCTGTGGAGTGTGTGAAACACATACAGGAAGACCTTACGAAAGAGAACCAGTTGAACAGGGGCAACTACCCTGAAAGAATCAACCTGGTAACAGACAACCCCGACCTGTTCAGGTCTTCCGGCGAACGGTATCTGGACCGGAAGATCCATCAGGTAAGTCTCGTGGACATCGGAGATCTGGAGCGTAAAGGATAGCTGACCGATCTCTGGCAGGCATGAGCCAGCAGAGGAAACTACAGGAACCTTTTTCCGCTTGACGCGGTCTTTCTAGACTGCTTCATGCCACCTTTCATCTACTTGATGTCGAACCAGATGTCGCCCAGTTCATACCCCGGCACATATCCGGGTTCCCGCTTGCGGGCCATGTGCGCGGGAATGCCGCCGGTAAAACGCTTGAACTCTTTCTCAGCCTTTTCCGGTTCTGTTACCGCCATGGCCGAGATCTTACCGGACAGGAGTGCGCCGGTAATGCCGAAACTGAATGCAGGCTCCAGAAAGCCGCCCATGGTGCCGGCCAGGATGAAATCCTTGTAGAACAACCGTGGCTCCTTAGGCGCGTGAGCGTTATATCTCTTCCATTTGTCAAAGGTTCGCCCTTCGCATTCCTCCAGGACCTTCTTGAAGGTTTCGAGGTTCTCGGCGGACACCTCCTTCCGGGCAAAAAGGAGCACATACCACATTCTGTTCATGGACGCGCTATACCCGTACTCATTGGAGAACCCCCCCATGTATGCGGCAGCTGAGACCTCATCACTTTCGATTTCTGAATATGCCCAGTATCCACCCAACACGCTCCAGTCGATCCCCAGCCACTTGTAGACGCCCTGAGAGAGACCGGTGGCAATGATCGTCCCATTAGGCGCTTTCTTGAAATCATCCTCTTTAAAGGGGTTATTGAATTCTATGTTAACCCCTTCTTTCTCTGCAATCCTGAACAGAAAACTGTCCAGAGATGTTGGTCTGTGTCCGCGTTCCGTATTGTAGATTTTCAGTTTAGGTGCATTGTCATCACGCGTTCCCATCAGCGTATCAAGGCTCCCAATCATCTTTCCGTTAACATATGTCTTGCTGTTATCGCCTAGCAAGCGAAACGCCTCGCCGCAGTCGATCCCGATATAGTCCCACAAACCGGGGATATCTACCGGTGTACCATGTACGGAAGGATGAAATCCGGGTTCACCGCCAATGCGGTCATGCCTCTCACGCAAAATGACGTTAAATCCTTCCCGGTTCAAATTGATAGCTGCCACCAGACCCGCGGGTCCGGCACCGACAACAATAATATCCTTCTTGTCAGCCGCCATGGTTTTCTCCTTTCATTCGAGACTGCGTTCGTAAAAAATATGGGGAGGCCATCCACGGTGATGGTTTTACGGTTTTCCGTACTGCGCGCGTAGTTCCTTCTTGAGTATCTTGCCGAGCGGATTCTTGGGCAGGGCGTCAACAAAGATGACCCACTTTGGCTTCTGGAACTTGGCCAGCCGGGTGGCGGCGTAATACAAAACCTCCTGCTCGGTCAGTTCTGCATCCGGCTCCTTGACCACGATGGCGCACACATCCTCTCCGTAGACAGGGTCTTCCCTGCCGATCACCGAGGCCTCCAGAATCCGCGGGTGCTCGAACAGCACCTCCTCGATGTCTCGGGGATATATGTTCTCGCCGCCACGAATGATCATGTCCTTCTTCCGCTCCGTGAGGAACAGGTAGCCCTCCTCGTCGAGACGACCGACGTCTCCGCTGTGCAGCCATCCATCCACAATCGTCTGGGCAGTAGCCTCCGGCTTGTTAAAATACCCCTGCATCACGTTGGGCCCTCTGACGCATATCTCGCCGGGAGTGTTCGGAGGCAGTACTTTCCCCTGCTCATCCTGGATGGTCACTTCCACCCCGGTAAAGGGTTGGCCAGCGCTCCCGGGTTTGTACACCCCATCCGGCCGGTTCAGGGACACGCCCGGACTGGCTTCGGTGAGCCCATACCCTTCGAGGATCTTGCCGTGGAAGGTCTTCTCGAATCTTGTATACAGCTCCATCGGCAGGGGCGCGCCGGAGACGATCCATCGGTCCATGGATGAAGTGTCCGCCTGTTCCGCGTCCGGGTGATTGAGAAGCATGGCCAGCATGGTCGGGACCACGGCAGCATACGAGCATTTGTATCGCTCGATCAACTCGAGTGACTTGCCGGCATCGAACCAGGACAGGAGGATCCCTTTGATCCCGTAGATCGTTCCTCCGATGGAGGAGATGATACCGAAGGAATGGTTCAAAGGCAGGACAAACAAGGCCACGTCATTGTGCTTGAAGTCCTGTGTTTCGCAGCCTGCCATGGAATTGAAGTAGAGATTGTAGTGACTCAGCATCACACCCTTGGGCATGCCGGTGGTACCCGAGGTATAGAGCAGGACGGCGACGTCGTCATCTTTGGCCGGGTTGATCTCGAAACCAGGCGGGTTCCCCGCGATGAGTTGATGAACAGAGAGATACCCCTCGGCGGGCTCGGCATCTGCAGTGATGATGTGCTTGAGTGTGCACTTTACGGTAAGATCCCTGGCCTCGAGCATCTTGGGCAGGAAGATTTCGTGCACGATGCAGACCTCGACCTCAGAATCATCGAGGATGTGCGCAATCTCCTCGGGTTGCAGGACGAACAGGATGGGCATGGCCCATGTCCCGAGTTTGTAGGATGCGGCAAAGGTCACCAGCACTTCGGGTGCGTTCCCCATCATCATTGCGAGCCTGTCCCCGGGCTTCATTCCCAGTTCCTGCAGGCCCTTTGCCAGGCACTCGGCCTGCCGGTTCAACTCCACGTTGGTGTAGTCCCGTTCCTCAAACACCAGGGAAACGTACTCACCGAATTCCTTGATATTGTTCAACGTTAGTTCCGCGAGGTTCATGCAGTCTCCTTCCGTTTCAACACCCTTTCTTCAAGTCCCTTCGCCTCTTTCGAACCAAATTCCTAAGGAAACCTGACCATATTGTCAAGTAATTGCCCTACTGTGATCATATTGACTGAAGAGGAGTAGTTGGATACTTGAAACGAATCGGCCTATAAATGTAAGCTTCTATGCCAAATGCGGGTTTGGGGTATCATCAGAGATCGACCTTCTTGGCATTCCAAACTGGTTCATGCATCGCCGTCCCAAATCGACCTAAAGGAGGAACCATCCATGCCAAAGACCATCGTAACCGCAGCGATCACAGGAAGCATTCACACCCCGACCATGACGCCCCACCTGCCGATCACGCAGAAGCAGATCGCCGACGAGGTGGTCCGGTCCTGGGAGGCAGGGGCTGCCGTGGCCCACGTTCACGTGCGAGACCCGGAAACGGGCCAGCCCTCCCCTTCCATGGATCTGTACCGAGAGGTCATCACGGACGTGAAGGCCCGAAGCGACATCATCCTGTGCCTGACAACCGGCGGCGGGCTAGGCATGACCGCAGAGCAGCGCGTCGCCGTGGTCCCCACCTTCAAGCCGGAGCTGGCCTCCTTTAATTCCGGTTCGGTGAATTTTGCCCTCTTTCCGGTGGTGGCCAAGTACAAGGAATGGAAGTTCCCCTGGGAAGCCCCGTATCTAGCGAGCACGGAGGACCTGGTCTTCTCGAACACCTTCAAGACCCTGAGAGAGTTCTGTTATTTCTTCAACGCGAACGAGACCAAGCCGGAGCTGGAGGTCTACGATGTGGCGATGATCAACAACATCGCCTACATGATCGCGGAGGGTTATCTCAAGAAGCCCGTCTACCTGCAATTCGTCATGGGGATCCTGGGGGGCATCCCTCCCTCGGTGGAAAACCTTCTGTTCCTGTACAAGACCGCCAAGGAATTGATCGGTGATTTCTCCTGGTCCGTGTGTGCGGCAGGCCGGCATCAGATGCGGATGTGCACAACATCGCTCGTGATGGGAGGGAACGTACGGGTAGGCCTGGAGGACAACATGTACGTGGAAAAGGGGCAAATGGCGAAGAGCAACGCAGAGCAGGTCGAGAAGATCATCCGGATCGCCCGGGAGCTGGGCGTAGAGCCTGCCAAACCCGAGGAAGCCAGAGAGATCCTGGGTCTCAAGGGTCTGGACAAGGTCGGCTACTAGGTATTAGGTAGAGTGGGCATAGATTCCGATCGCATTCTTAATCCCGCGTACATGTAAAGCCCGTAGACGGCCCTCGCCGAATCCTTCGGAAACTCGTAGAAAGGAATGTTTCTATCTCTCATTAATTCGTACACAATGCCGGTCATAAAACGCTTCATTGACAATCCGATCAATGGCTTTCCATATTTCTCAGGAATCCGGGAGATCTTTTCGGCGGCATCCAGTCGCTCTTGAATGTTCTGGGGCGTAATTCCCCATAAGGGCGCTTCTGAAATTATGGCATCAATTTCGGGGTGCCGAGCAAGTTCTTCGGCAACGCGGGCTATGGTCATTCCCCTGGGATCTCCTGCCAGATCCACGGGGTTTTTCGGTGGTGAAGCATGGGGCAAAAGGTATTGGGACAATTGTTTCACCGCGTCTTCATCCAGTTCCGGAACGCTCAACCCGTAGCCATTACATGCATCTGTTGAAACTACGCACATTCCCCCGCCACCGGCCACGATCCCCACACGATTGCCCTTTGGCAAAGGTTGCTTCGAGAGGGCTTCGGCAATGTCAAAGGCATGACTGACATCATAGGTCCGGATGATCCCGGCCTGACGACAGACGGCATCAAAGGTTGCGTCCGATCCGGCAATGGACGCTGTGTGGCTCATGGTCGCCCTGGCGCCGTCTTCTCCCTGTCCGCTCTTGTAAACGATGATGGGCTTCTTTCTCGTTACATTGCGGGCATTCTTAAGAAACCGGTTTCCGTCCTTCAGGCCCTCGATATACAAAACGATTACCCGTGTTCGTTCATCTTCCCCCAGGTACTCGATATAGTCAGCCATGGACAAATCCGCCTGGTTGCCAACGCTCAAGAATGCGTTGAATCCGTAGCCCTTATCGCTGGCGATCCCCAAGAGATATGCCCCCATCGTGCCGCTCTGGGAAACAAAAGAAATGCCGCCCGGTTGGGGCATGAAATCAAAGGCGGTGTTCAGGCGGACTTCCGAGGTATAGATCCCCATCCCGTTTGGACCCATGAGCCGGATATTGGCGGATCGTGCAATATCAACCATCTCATCCTGCAGGGCTTTTCCCGCAACCCCGGTCTCTGCAAATCCTGCCGAAATCACGACCATAGCCTTGACCCCTTTGGCAGCGCAGTCCCTCACCGCATCAGGCACCATTGGCGCCGGGATGGTAACGATCGCCATTTCGACAGGACCTGGAACATCCCTAATGTTGGGATAGGCCGTAAGCCCCTCAATTGTCTTCGCTTTGGGATTTATAGGATAGATCGGACCTCGAAATGCAGACTGAATGGGCCTTACCACCATCGCGTGTCCCCATTTTCCGGGACTACTGGAGGCTCCTATGACGGCAATGGACCGGGGGGAAAACAGGGGTCTCAATTCATCGTACATTCGGCTACTCATAGACCTCTCTTTCACAAAATGTCAATCAGGCGTCGATCATCCATGAAAACGGCTGAACAGAAACTCAACACAAAGACGCCGATCGCTCAGTTCCATCCATCCATAGGGTGGATGGCCATGCGCACGAGCTGGACGATATCCAGAACCTTGAGTTGTATCTTGTTTCTCCGCACGTAGGTGTTCATGGTACGCACACACTGCTGGCAGGCCGTGACAACGGCCTCTGCCCCGGTCTTCAGGACCTCTTCCACCTTCTGTTGGGCAATGTCCTTGGAGAGGTCCGCATCGATCATCTCCAGGTTCCCACCGCCGCCGCAGCACGGGCAGTCTTCACGGTTGGCCGGGAGCTCGACAAGTTTCACCCCGGGGATGGAGTGAAGGATCTCCCGCGGCGCATCGAACACCCGGGCGGCCCGCCCGAGATCGCACGGGTCGTGATAGGTTACGGTCATGGCAACCTCTTCCATGGGCAGCCGCCCGCTCGCGATCAGTTCCTTGAGGAACTCGGTCACGTGAGAGATGGGGAATTCCCGTGGGTAGTGTTCCCGCCACATCTGGTAGCAGGAAGGGCACGCGAACACGACCCGGCTGGCCCCTTTCTGCCGAACCGCCTCCAGGTTGTGCTCGATGTACTCCTTTGCCCGCTCCCGGAGGCCGGCCCCGAGCAGGGGAAACCCGCAGCACCACTCGTCCCCGCCCAGAAGGGTGAAGTCCACCTCGGCAGTGTCGAGGATCTCTGCGAGGGCGATCGGAATGTTCTGGGCCATCGGAAAATAGGCGGACACGCATCCGGTGAAGTAGACGACCTCGGCACGTTCCTTGATGTATCCGTGCTCCGGGGCGTCGGGCATGTCCTCTACCCAGAGGGCCCGCTCATCGTTGTCCTCTGCAAAAACGTTGTGGCTCTCGTCGAGGTTCTCCCGGATCATATCCACCTTCTTCGGGTAGGCCTCGGAATGGACAAGGTCCTGGCGGAGGGAGACCCAGATGTCCTTCAGGGAAATCCCTGCCGGGCACACCTCCTGGCAACGGCCGCAGAGCGTGCAGCGGTAGACCGTGTCGCTGAATTCCTTCAGTTGTTCGAGAGAGGGGGCCCTATTCCGGAAAATTCGCCTCAGGAGGCCGGTTCTCGCGCGGTTGATCCTGTTCAACTCTTCCAGGCGGTACACACCTGAGAGGTGCCCGTCCTTACTCGCCGCAACCGCCGGGCAAACGTCCGCGCACAGGCAGCACGAAGTGCATGCCTGCGCCTGAATGAGTTCTTTGATGCTGTAGTCTTTATGGGACAAAGGAAGCCTCTCCTACTCTCTCATGTCCGTATCAATCTTCGTGTCCGCCATTCCCTCTCCCTTGAGCCGCGATTGAATGCGTTAGCGAACTTAGGAAACGAAGGACTAAGCTCCTGAAACCACTGGATTCCTGCCTTCGCAGGAATGACGGACATTTGTCTAATCCCCATGTTTCGACCCCGCGTTCAGTGCAAGCGCGATGGGTACGGTGATCATGTGGATCATCCTGCTGAAGGGCAGATAGGCCACGAAGACCCCGGTCAGGATAGCGTGCGCGTACCACACGTACCCATAGAGACCGGTCAGATCAACGCCTTTCAATAACCGGCTCAGCCCGTAGCCAACGAAGGCGAACTCAGCTCCAGACGGGCTGCCGGTCATGGCGATGCGCATGCCCTCGAGCAGGAACCCGACAAGGACGATGCCGGCCAGCAGGCCGTTGGCTGCCCAGTCAGGCCTTGGCATTCCGGCCAGGATCTCCTCGGACGGTTTCATGGCCCGCCTCACGACCGCGCACAGGATGCCAAGGATCACCATCACCCCTGTCAGATCGAAGAGAAAGGCGGTTGCCGGGTGGTTCTTGTCGAGAAGGATCCAAGTCCCCGGCCAGTCAGGACGACACAGGGAGGCGCCAAGGCCGACCAGTCCCCACGCAAAGCGGAACACAAAGGGCAGGAAGATCAGGGCGTGAATCGCCCAGCGTACCTTTGCCTGTCGAAAGAGGCGCCGCTGAAGGAGCCCATCCAGGATCAATACCTTGGTGATGGAAAAGAGCCGCAAAGAAAAGAGTGCGCTCAAGATGCTCTTTATGATCCCCAAGACCTTGTTTTCGTCACTCCTCTCGATTCCGGCGTCAAGACTTCCCGAGAACCAGACCGATCCTGCGCCGACGAACCCGACCAGGAAGAACAACAGGGCGATGATCGTTGTCGTGTCACCAACCGACAAGGTGGCCGGATGACAGGCCATACAAATAACGCTCTTGGCCGGCAGCACCATAGCCGCAGCGCCTACCTGATTCCCTTTCGCATGGCAGCGCCTGCATGACTCTTCCTCGCTTCCCCGCACCATCTGATGGCTCCGGCTCACACCCTCCGGCCCGCGATCGATCCCCCACCGAACCCTCCCTAAAACCTCATCTTCAACTGGAATGACTCCCCTGAGATGGCATGCCTGGCAGGATACGTTCAGGTGAGCATCGTGGGCGATCTTCTCGTCGTGCCGAACGTGACAAGCAAGGCAGTCTCCCGGCGCTTGGTCGGCATGGCCATACTGCGCAGAATCTGGATGACACACGAGGCAGGACAGCTTGCTGTGAGGGGACGAAGTATATGCCGACACGTCGATCAGGGCGATCCCGGAAGGCGATTCTGACGCCTGCTCTTGATCCTTATTCGTCCCATGGCAGTAAAAACAGAGCATCGAGATCCTTTGCACCGCCTTCGGGTCGTCTGCTGCCGACCGCTGGTGGCACTCCATGCAGCCTTCGTCCTCTGCGGAAAGTCTGGGCAGGACGTCTCTATATTCGTGACAAGCGCTGCATTTCTCTTCGGCCGGCCGGGACAGGTCGACCTTGCTTTCTCGAGCTGGGGTCGACGTCTGGTAGTGAGGTTCATGGCAGCCGATGCAGTAGGTCAGCTCTTCGCTGGATTTCTCTGTCAGGCCGCCATGGGCGCCTTCGTCGATCTCATCCAAGACATCAATGTGGCAGTCTTCACACTGCTCGACACGGAAGAAATCCTCGAGGCTTTTGTTGACGTTCCCTGGGCTTGGATGAGTCTTCTTCTTTGCATTCTCCCCATGGCATTCCAGACAGGAGGTCCGGCCATGGGCAGAAACATGGAATCCTTCCGGATCAATCAACCATTCGGCCCTGGCACCCTCTCCCCTGCAAAGAAGGGTAATCGCGGCGAGGATGAGCAGACAGACTTTACCGTTGCGGTCGGACCGGATTCTTTTCGTCGGCACGTTCTTCAGCCAAGGGCACGAGGTGGCCGGTGATAGACAAATACGTGGGGTGGCTCTTCAACGAAGATCATTATGACACAACCTGCATACCCGTCAACAAGCAGCTGGAGATTGACAACCTATTGTTTTGTTTCTAGTTTAGTGTCAATCATTTCTGAGGCTTACTCACAATCGGTTTCCGGCGAATAAATGCCGAACCGCATGCTTTGTTTCGCTGAGAAGAGCATCCATCCGAGTCGGAGGGGATCCCCATGAAGGTAGAAGAGTTCAAGGACATTCTCTATGAAAGGGATGAAGCAACCGGCATCGTCATGGTCACATTGAATGCCCCCAAGAGAAAGAACGCAATGAGCTTCATCACCAACCTGGAATTGTTCTACGCAGTGGACGCGATGGAGGGGGATGATGGGGCAAAAGCGATGATCATCACGGGTGCGAAGGATCCGGATTGCGGCGACCCGACGAAGGAGGCGTTCAGCAGTGGTGGGTACTTCACTCCCAAGCTCTTTACGGACATCCCGGAGGAAGTACGGAACGAAATCGACCTGACCGACATCGCAGCGAAAAAACTCTGCTTGAAGCTGTTCAACTTCGACAAACCCGTTATTGCAGCCATCAACGGCCTGGCCATTGGGGCCGGCTTCACCATGCCCCTGGCAGGAGCGGACCTTATCTACATGTCCGAGCACGCGTGGATCGAGTTTCCCTTTGTTGGGCGGCTGGGTATCCTTCCCGAGTTTGCCCTCACCTATTTCTTGCCCCGGATGATGGGTTTCCAGAAAGCGAAGGAGATCATCTACTTCCCCAAGCCAATCCCCGCACAACAAGCCCTGGAGTGGGGTTGGGTAAACGAGGTCGTACCCCACGAGGAACTCATACCCCGCGCGCAGGAGATGGCAAGGAAACTCATTCCACCGGAAGGGCCTGGTCTGGCCGTGAAACTGGCCAAGCGGGCATTACACCAACCCTATATCGATGCGGTCACCAGGGCCCTTGACGTGGAGAATCAGGGATTGAATCAAACCATGAAGTCCCATGACTTCGGTGAGGGCCTGAAAGCGAGGAAGGAAAAGAGGCCCCCCGTGTTCAAGGGGGCATAGGGGGACTCGTCTGGCATAAAGAGAAGGATTTAAGTCGAGGTGGCCTGCCAAAAAAGGGATTCTCCTTGACAGGCCCATTCCGAATGTAGAAGCGAAAGGAGTGAGCTGTGCTGGACGCAATCCTGATCTTCCTCATGGGACTGGCCCTTATCGGGTTGACGGGCATTACCTTCTCCTTTCTTGTCTCCAGCTTCCGGGAGAAAGAAGATAGGGCAACGCTCTTTGGCGGCATTCAGTTCGTCTTCTTCTTCGGAAGCCTGGTCCTGTTTACCCTTTCCTACGCAAACGGTTTTCTTGAAACCGCACCCGGAAGAATGCTTCTTATCGTCCTGTCGGCATTCACTGCTGCAGGCACATGGCTGCTGTTCAACAGAAACGGTGAAAATGCAAAGGCGCTGGCAGGAACGGCCGGATTGATCGTAGGCGAAGTAGAGCGCTTTGACGAACGGGAAACCGTCTTCGCCAGGGACAACCTTCAAAGCGGTACGGATGCATACAAGGAAATGTATGGCGAGCATCCCGAATGGGAAGAAAGGGACACGAGGAGGCGTGCCATGGGCGGTGTGGTGGGTGAAATGGGAGCCATCGACAAGCCAAAGGGCAATGCGAATTTTTCGGCCGCCATCGCCTCCATGCTGATGCCGGAGTATCTTTGCGCTCCCCATATCATCCGTCCGATGAATTTCAGAGGGGACACGATTGACATCAATCCCGAGGAAGCCACCCTCAGAGTCAAAGGGTTTGCCCGCAAACTGGGAGCCGATTTGGCCGGCGTCGCCCGGATCAATCCCCTCTGGACCTACAGTCACCGGGGCATGGATGGCAGCCAGCAAGGTGAAGAATGGGGCCAGGCGTTGGAGGTCTCCCATGAGTACGTCATCATTCTGGCGACGGAGATGGCCTTTGACCTGGTCCAGACATCGCCCCACACCTCAGGTACGATCGAAACCGCCCGCAACTATGCCGAAGGTGCCGGCATCTCCATACGTCTTGCCCAATTCATCGCAAATCTCGGCTATTCGGCCACCGCCGAGCATCTGCGACATTACCAGTCCCTCCTCGTTCCGATGGCCGTGGACGCGGGCCTGGGTGAGATGGGCAGACACGGCTATCTGATTACCAAAGAATTGGGCCCCAGGTTGAGGCTTGCCGGGGTAACGACCGACTTGCCCCTCGTTCCGGACAAGCCTGTGGACATCGGGGTTTATGATTTTTGCACCCGTTGCCAAAAGTGCGCGGACTGTTGCCCTTCCCGTTCCATTCCCTCAGGGGCCCCGGAAGCGGTTAACGGCACGCTCCGCTGGAAGCTCAATCCAGAGACCTGTCACGATTATTGGGCAAAGGTGGGAACGGACTGCAATATATGCATGCGGGTCTGCCCCTTCAGCCACGACAGAAGTTTTCCCCACAATGTGATCACAGAAGCGGTGACGCGTAACAAGAACGCCCGGCGCCTGTTCTTGTACATGGACGACCTTTTCTACGGGCGGAAGCCCAAGGCGAAATCGGCGCCTGGATGGGCTTCTTACGCGTCATAAAAGAGAAGACAGGGACTTCGACGTTATTTCAAGCCCTGGAGCCCGAGTCGGTCGAGGGCCCGCTGGGTGGGCACCCCTGTCTTCGGGTCCCAGTCCCACTCGCGGTAGTAGTCATCGATCATCTGCTCGGATTCCCCGACCGTCAGCGGTTCCTCGCTCACGTAATCCTGGAAGCCACGGTCGCCGAACCACTTGCGAGGCAAGACCTCTTCCCGTTCTCTCTGGAATCCCTCCCGCAGGTTCGCCAGCCTCAGGAGGGTCCAGGCGCGGTCGGCCCGCTCCCGGAGTGCGGACACGGGCGTTTCGATCCCGGTGACCGCCTCGTACGCCTCGGCGCAGAAGGAGGCGCTGTAGAATCGATTGATCTGGGCACGAGCGCAGACACCGAGGGACCCCAGAATCGCGAACCAGCGGTGCGAGTGTCTCAGGAGGCCGCCGACGCTCAGTCCCGTTATTTCCCCCTCGTCCCCCCGCGGCAGGAGCCCTGCAATCTCGTCCTCCGGCACGCCCATTCGGTCCAGGTGCTTGGGGAACACCTCCAGGGGCCGACGGGCAAAATAGGTGGGAGACCCGCTGGAGCCCACGTGAGGGCCCCGGGGGTCCAGGACCTGGCCGAGTTCCATGGTCCCGAAAAGGTGCCACGGCAGGGCCGCCCCGGGCCCGGCATACGGGTGCATCCCTTTTACCAGGGCAGGCGCAAGGGCTTCGGCTTTTTCGCCGAATGCCTCGATGACGCCCGGGAACCCGTCGGCCAGGACGTCCCCGAGGCCTTCCCTGCGGGCGATCTTCCCGGCCCAGGCCTCCATCGACCCGAGCGACTCGACCGCGATCTGCGGCTCGGCCCTGTCGCGCGGGATCAGCCCCTCCTCCGCAAGAGCCTTGGCAAAGACCATGAGGCCCATAAACTCGAACATGTCCAGACCGTATTCATCCAGATCCGCGATCAGCTTGATCGCTTCCCGGTAATCCTTCATTCCGTAGATGATCGGCGTGAAGAGGTTGATCGCAGAACTGGAACACACGACCTGCCCCTTCAAGTCTCCGTCCCGTATCTCCACCACGTCCTTGCAGCCTATGGGACACGAAACGCAAGCCACTCGTCTCTTCTTGATGTGGAGGTACGTCTCCTTTTCCACGAAAGGGAAGGAGTTGATCAGGCCCATCTCCTGCCACTCCTTGAGATGGGGGTAGGCACGCATCCTTTCAAAGATGCTCTTCCGAAGGGCCTTGTATCCCTTCCGATCCGCCACCGAGACGCCTCGACTGCCCCGGGCCACGATCGCCTTCAGGTTCTTGGATCCCATGACGGCCCCAAAGCCGCCTCGCCCGAGGGTCGCGATCCGGTCGACATAGGCCATCGAGAACTTCACCAGGTTCTCGCCCCCCTGGCCGATCGCCACCACACCGGTTGGACGTTCGTAGTCCTTCCAGAGGGCCTCGCACGTGGCGGACACCCCGAGCCCCCAGAGGGACGAAGCATCCCGGAGGGTCACCCGGTCGTCTATGATCTCCAGGTACACGGGCCGATCGGCCCGTCCCTTGATCACGATCTGATCGTACCCGGCGTTCTTCAGCATGCAGGCGAACGTGACGCCGCCGGCACCGCTCCAGCCGATCGTACCGCTCGTCGGCAACTTCGTGATCGAGAACAGGCGGGACGAGGCCGGCAGATCCGTACCCACCAGCGTGCCCGCCCCGAGCACGATCGGGTTTTCCGGGGCCAGGGCGTCGGTTCCGGGCTCAAGGTTGTCGTAGGCCAGCTTGACCGTCAGGCCCAACCCGCCGATGAAGTCCCGGGCAAGTCCCGGGTCGAGCGGCTCTTTCGTGATCACTCCCCGGGTCAGATCGACCACAAGGATCGTCCCTGCAAATCCGCCCAAGGTCATCACGCCCCCCCTTCGGCACTCTTCTCGAGCGCTCCATACAGACAGTTGTCGGCACACAGCCCGCATGCGACACATTCCTCGGTGAACCGAATCGCACAGTCCACTCCGAGGAAATCCACGCGGACCCTTGCTGCGGACGGGTTGAAGGATTTCTGGTAGGCCTGCGAGCAGGCGAGCTGGCATCGCAGGCACCCTGTACATTTCGCGTCGTCTGTAAGAATACGGTACTTGGACACGGTCCCCTCCCCTTGACCTTTGACCCTTTTCCCTCTCACCTATTACTTTTTGTCCGCGAGTCGTTCTTCCCGCTGCTTCCGCACCTTTGCCAGAACCCCTTCGACAAGACTCGCCGGGATGGGCTCGAAGGCCAGGAATTCCATCGAGAAGTTCGCCCTTCCGGAGCTCAGGGATCGAAGGGTCGTCGCGTACCCGAACATCTCGGAAAGGGGAACACTCCCAAAGAGCTTCTGCGATCCCTTTCGATACCGCCGCATGGTCTGAATGTTGCCGCGGCGTCTGGACAGGTCCCCGGCGACGTCCCCTATATAATCGTCCGGCGTGGCGATTTCAACCTTCATGACCGGTTCGAGAAGCTGGGGGGCAGCTTTTTGAAAGGCCTCCTTGAAGGCCAGGCACGCACAGGTGTAGAAGGATTTCTCCGACGAGTCCACCTCGTGGAACGAGCCGTCCACCAACACCACCTTGACGCCCACGATCGGAAACTTGGCCAGCACCCCGGCGCTCAAGGTATCCGCCACGCCGCGGCGCACCGCCGGGATGAATTCCCGCGGGATGGCGCCCCCCCGAATCAGGTCCAGGAACTCGAACTCCCCCCCTTCGTTCGGCTCGATCCGCAGCACCACGTGGGCAAACTGCCCCTTGCCGCCCGTCTGTTTTTTGAAACGATAGTCGACCTCCGCCTGCTGCGTGATCGACTCGCGGTAGCTTACCGCCGGCTCGCCGGACACGACAGGAACATTGAACTCACGGCGCAAACGGTCCTCCATGATCTCGAGGTGCAGTTCACCCATGCCCGCCATGACCGTCTCCCGGGTCTCCGAGTCCACGTAGAACGAGAAAGACGGGTCTTCCATCGTGAGCTTTCGCAGAGATCGGTGCAGGTTCTGTTCTTCTTTCTGCACGGTCACGCCCACGGACCGCTGGATCACCGCCTCCGGAATCGTGATTCTCTCGAGCAGCAACGGGTGCGCAGGGTCGCAGAGGGTGTCCCCGGTCTTGGTAACTTTCAAGCCCACGAGGGACACGATGTCTCCCGGACCCGCCCGGTCGATCTCCTCCCGCTTCTTCGCATGAATTTGGTAGATCCGTCCGATCTTCTCTTGCTTGGACCGGGTGGAGTTGAACACCTTCTGTCCCGAGCGAATCTCGCCGGAGTAGATCCGGGTGAATGTCTGCTGCCCCACGAAGGGGTCGTGGATGATCTTGAACGAGAGGGCCGCCAGGTTTGCCTTGGAGGACGGGACGCAGACCTGGCTCTTGTCCGGGTTGTCTGGATCCGACCCGACGACACTTCCCTTGTCCGCTGGAGAAGGCAGATAATCGACGATCGCGTCGAGCAGGAGCTGGACCCCTATATTCCGGTACGCCGAGGCGCAAAACACGGGCGTCAGCAGGGAGTTCAGGACACAATACCGCGCAGCCCTGCGGATTTCCTCTTCACTGACTTCTTCCTCGGCCACAAACTTCTCGAGCAGGTCCTCGTCGAATTCGGCGAGCTTCTCCACAAGGTCGGCATGTCCCTGACGGGCCCCCTCGACCAGTTCCTCCGGGATCTCGGTCTCGATCCGCTTGAACTCCTCGAAGGAGAAGGCCTTCATCGACACCAGGTCGATGACCCCCCTGTAGTCCTCCCCTTCCCCGATGGGGAGCTGAAAGGGCACCGGGTTCGCGTCGAGGTGCTCCTCGAGCTGCCTCACACAGCGGTCGAAGCTCGCCCCCTCCCGGTCCATCTTGTTCACGAGGGCCAGACGAGGCACCTTGTATCGGTCCGCCTGGTTCCAGACCGTTTCCGACTGGGGCTCGACCCCTCCCAGGGCGCAGAACACCGCGATCATGCCGTCGAGCACCCGGAGCGCCCTCTCCACCTCCACGGTGAAATCCACATGCCCGGGCGTATCGATGATATTGATCGTGTGATCTCGCCAGTCACAGGAAATCGCAGCGGATGCAATGGTAATTCCCCGTTCCTGTTCCTGGACCATGAAGTCCATTGTGGCCTGGCCGTCGTGAACCTCACCGAGCCTGTGCGTGATCCCTGTGAAATACAGAAGCCGCTCGGTTACAGTCGTCTTCCCTGCGTCAATGTGGGCCGCGATACCGATATTGCGTAATCGTTTTCTTGACATGATGATACCCGTTCTTTCTTCCGAATGATTTTTATTCCCTGTCTTCCTCTTCTTCCCGACGGATTCGCCGTTCCATCCCCTTGGAGCCCAGCCAAAGCAACAGCCCCAGACAGAAGCAGGCGATCAGAAGCCCGTCGAAGAGAGGGCCTCCTTCGATGCCCCATTGTTCCTTGAACACCGTCCCTAGCGCGCTCATGGCGACGAGGGAGAAAGCCAGGGCTCTCTGTTTCAGGATCTTATTGGCGTTGTTCATAAATCGTTTGGGCTAGCCGGTCGCATAACTGTGGAGACCGGAAAGGAACAGGTTCACCCCCAGATAGCAGAACAGCGTGGCGGCAAACCCGATGATGGAGAGCCAGGCGGCGCGCCTTCCCTGCCATCCCCGCGCGAGCCTGGCGTGCAAGTAGGCTGCATAGATCAACCAGACGATCAGTGACCACGTCTCCTTCGGATCCCAACTCCAATAGGTCCCCCAGGCCTCGTTGGCCCAGGCGGCACCGGTGATGATCCCGAGCGTAAGCATCGGGAAGCCCACCGCGATGATTCGATACGAGTATTCGTCCAACAGATCCGCAGGAGGCAGGCGGGCCTGGAGGAAACCTTCCGCGCCTTCTCCTCCCCTCGACTTCAAGAGGTAGAGCAGACTCAGGCTGAAGGCTACGGCAAAGGCGGCATATCCGAGGAAGCAGGTGATCACGTGCGCCGTCAACCAGTTGCTCTGCAGGGCGGGAACGAGGGGCTGGATCTCCGGGTTCATCAGGGAGGTGGACGCGAGGGCCAGAAAGACCAGCGGCATGACAAAGGCGCCCAACAGCCGATTTTGGAACTTCCTCGCGAAGATCAGGTAGATCAGCGCGATGGTCCACGCGAAGAAGACCATCGATTCGTAGAGGTTCGACAGGGGGGCATGCCCAATCCCCATTCGATGGGATTCCATCCACCTCACGCCGATGGAGAGGGTCTGCAGCACCAGGCCCGCAAGGACAGCCACGTCGCCCGCAAGACCCATGGCCTTCTTCCTGAAGGCCACGTGCAGGAGGTAGAGCACCCAACTCCCCATGTAGACGAATATGCAAAGGCGAATCAAAGTCGGCTCAGTCATAGATCCCCCAGGGGCTTCTTCAGCCATGGAGAAAGCCCCCTTCGAAGACGAAACTTTTGTCTATCGAAACGTGCCGCATAGATTCCCGGATGCCGCACGGCCCTCCCGACCACCCGAACCCTGTATTCGTTTTCGGCGGCAACCTCACCGGCAACCCAGACGATCTCGTGATCCATCAAGAGTGCCATCAGGAATCCGATGACGAGAAACGTGCAACCGATCCACACGAGGGGGGCCCCCGGGTCCTTGACCACCTGCAGCCCCGTGTAGGACATCAACCGAACATCTTCCATGACGAATTTGTGGGGCCGCTCTGCCTTCTTGCCCATGTCCGGATGGTCACGGAAGACCCAAAAAGGCTCGCCAAAGCCCTTGTCGTCGAACACGACGATCTGCGCGGCAGGCCCCAGACTTCTCTTGGAAAAGGAGGTGATCCTGGCCATCTCTTCCGGAATGCGAAGGTTCTCCTGAAACGACACGACCATGGCCCGTTCCCCCTGGCTTCCCGGGAGCAGGAACGGGGCGTTGAGCCTCGTGGTCACCATCGACTCGCTGCCGCCTTCCCGGTCACGGACTCGAAGGTTCAGCTCCGGGAGGGACCCATACGTGGACTGGTAGAACGCAATCCCCCTGTAGGTGAGGGGATGATTGACCCGTATGGTTCCGCTCTTGATCTTCTCCCCCCCCACTTCGGAGAGGGTGACTTCACTTCGGTACTCCTTCGGCGTGCCGTTCGGGTACTGCTCGAACACGAACCGGTCGCAGCGTATCTGAAAGCCCAGGGGGACCCGTTGTGCCCCTGTACGGAGCCACGCTTCGGATGATGCCTCCCCCTCTGCGAGCTGCAGGCCGCCCTTGAAGCCCTGCACGGCTCCCCACAGCGTGCCCAGGAGGATGGCGAGAAGGCTCACGTGCGCCACATAGGGCCCCAGGCGAGCATACCGGTTCTTTTCCACCAGCAGGACCTGGCCCCGGGACTCCACTGTCTTCCTTTTCGGCCTCTTTCCAAAGGCCTTGGCCACGACCCCCTCGAGCCGGTCTTCCATCTCCTCCACGCTCGCGGAACAGACAAAGGTCTCCCGGCACTTCCAGTTCTCGAAGGCCGCATCCGAGGGAGGGGAGGCATCCCTTCTCAAGGATCGCCATGTGCCCGGAAGGCGTTTTGACGTGCAGGCCACGAGATTGGCAGCCAGCAGGCAGAGGAGAAGGACAAAGCCCACCGAGTGATACAGGTCGCTCAGACCGAGGCCCGTGACGAGCCTCGCACCGCCCTGTCCGTACAGATTCCCGTATTGCTCAGCGGTCAGGTTCTGGGGGATCACGGTCCCCACGACCGAGACGATCGCCAGCAGGATACAGAGGAATATTGTTAAACGAACACTTAAGAGTCTATCGTATAATGTATTGATGTTCATTACTTCTCTCAATAGAACTCGCACAGCCGAGCCAGGACGGAATGCGCCTCGCCCGTCCAAAGCGGCCCGATCCGCTCAGTGAATATTCGGATGTCTCGCATAAGCAAGTTGACAAATAACGTAACATACTATATCAGAGATGGTTTAAATTCAATGAGGCCGGACCCCATTTCTTCTGTGGTTTTCGACCTCTTAGGGCGTTTTTCCCGCCACCAGCACAACCGGACAAACTGTGGCACGCTGGCCTGTCAACGAGAATGAGCACAACGTCAGACCAGCAGACCAGCACAGGAAGGGGTGAGATAGAAGGCTTCTAGAAGAAGTACCTATCCAGAAGACCCCACCATCGGTAAGGACAACGCAGACCGAGGGGAGGGAACACAATGAAGTCCTTGGGGCAACAATTGATTGTGGAACTGTACGGATGCGACAGAACCCTTTTGGACGACCCCAGCTGTTTGGAACCGATCCTTACCGAGGCGATAAATCGGGCGGGCGGCACCATCATAAAACCCTTCTTTCACCAGTTCTCTCCCCATGGCGTTACCGGCGTCGTGGTCATTGCCGAATCCCATGTGGCGATCCACACATGGCCGGAGTTCGGCTACTGTGCACTGGACGTCTTCACCTGCGGAACACAGGTAAACACGGAGCAGATCTTCGAGTACGTCCGATCGGAACTCCAGGCGCAGGAAACCTCGGTCATGGAGGTAAAGCGCGGCACCTTGGTCCTGCCCCCCAACGAAGAACTCCGGCACAAGCCGATGGAGGCCATTCCGTCGGCCTGAGACTCAGGACTCCGGGGCATTCCCGTCGATTCGGGTCCCTTCTCCCTTTTTTGCACAACAACCTCTTCAGGAAACTCGCGAGCAAAGAAATGGAAGCGCACTGGTACGAGGAAAAGACAAAGAACATCATTATGTCGCACAGGGTGAAGCGGCACGTCCTGTCGACCCACTCGAAGTTCCAGAAGATCGACATCATCGACAGCTACGAATACGGCCGGATGCTGTTTCTCGACAACATGACGCAATCTACCGAGGTAGATGAGTTCATCTACCATGAGATGCTCGTTCACCCCGCCCTCTTCTCCCACGGCCCTGTCCGGACGGTCTGTATCATTGGCGGCTCGGAAGGCGCGACCCTCCGGGAAGTCCTGAAACACCAGCCGGAGCGTGTCGTCATGATCGACATCGACGAGGAACTCGTCGAACTCTGCAAGGAGCACCTTGCCTCCTGGTCGCAGGGCGCCTACGAGGACCCCCGGGTCGACTTGAAGTTTATGGACGGCAGGAAATTCCTGGAGGAAACCCGGGAGACCTTTGACGCCATCTTCGTGGACATCTCCGACCCCCTGGAGGGAAGGCCTTCCACTCCGTTGTTTACGAGGGCGTTTTACGAAACCCTCGGCCGTCGACTCTCCGCACACGGCTGCGTTGCCGTCCAGAGTGAGAGCCTGAATCCGATACGTATCGAGCCTCACGCGAGAATCTACAATACGATGGCTGCCATATTCCCTTTCGTGAAGCCCTACAACTACTTGAGTCACTCCTTCCACGAGATCTACAGCTTCATCCTGGGCTCCAGGGCCCATGATCCGGCCGGAATCGACGTGGCGTCAAGAGTGAACGAGGGGGATTTCAAGCTCAGGTATTATTCCGGAGAACTCCACAGAGGCATGTTCCAACTGCCCTTGTATATCCGCCAGGCCTACGAACGGTTCGATCAGCCTATTACGGACGAGGACGTGGTCTACTACCCGAACAAAGACTAGCTTTTCAAGTCTTTGTTAAAGAGGTCATCCAGGGGGCTCTTGCGTTCCTCTTTCCCCCCTTTTTGCAGCTTCTGCTCGATCTCGGCAAACTGAGCCTGCTTCTCCTGTCGGGCCGCATCGCCCGAGAATTTCTCTTCCACTTCCTTCAGCCTGCTTTCCCGCTCTTCCTTCCACTGCTTGACATCGTCTCCTATGTCCGGGGAGTCCGAGGCCTCACGTAGCGCCTCCGCCTGCAGCGGATCCTTCAGGCAGATTCGATCATCGAAGGCGCCTCGGATCCTTTCCAGGGCTCCGATCTTCTCGAGCCGGTTCGCGAGATGATGCACCGACTCAACCGAAAAGCGCGTGAATTCTGCGAGTTCTTTCAGGGAGGGCAGTCTGTTCTCAAGGTGCTTGAAGAGCCTGACCCCGGCCATGAGGATCTGGGTCTCCTCATACAGCGTGTATGACGCCTTCATTTCCTCGTCCCCCCTCGTGACCGACGAGAATCTTCCGGGTTCCTATTCGTGAATCTCGTGACACTCCGTACAGCCGGTGGGCCCGCTCTCGTACTCCACGTGACACTCGATGCACTGGCGGTGATAGGCGGCCTTCAGGTTGATCCTGTTCATCTTCTCAGCCTCGAAAAGGCCCTTCTCGTGACAGGCACCGCATTTCTGGTAGACACCCGCAGGGGCGTGGTGGTGGCAGGCAGTGCAGCCGTCATCCACCATATCCGCGTGATCCGCATGTGAAAAGGCGACCTCCTCGTATACCTCCGCGAGTTTATCCATCACTACCTCTTCGGGAACGTCTCCTGATTCCGTGGAAGGTTCGGACACAGACGCCTCCGGACACGGGCAGGGGCATTGACACTTCGCCTCTCCCTCGGTCGGGTCGGCGTTTCCCGGTACGAGGGACAGAACAAAGACGATCCAGATCAGTACGGGAATTCCAGTTGTACGACTCATCCTGTAAGCTCCTGATGGCATTCTACTTGTTTGTCTGATTCGTTTCTACCTGTGCCCCGGGGCTTCCCGAATCATGCCTTCGCGGCGTGCGAACCCTCATCGCCCTCCGGGGCCGGCAAGACGGGAAGGATGGACACGATCACCCGGTAGCAGAGGATCAGTGCGGAAATCATGGCCACCGTGACGGCAATCTCACCGATGGAAGGGACATAAGGGCCTTCCGCATACGGAGGCTTGTAGGCGACCACGAACACGTTTATGCGGTTAAGGAGCACCCCGAGGATCACGTACAGAGCTGCGCAGATAAACAGGCCGGTCGGGGACCGGCGGACCCGCTCCGAGAGCAGGAGGAAGAAGGGCAGCATAACGCCGAACCCGAATTCCAGGATGAACATCATGCTCTGGAAGCTGCCATCAAACAGATACACGTACGCGTCCCGAATAACGAGATCCGAGATCTTTGCCACCATGTAGGCCCCGATGAAGAAGGGGATCAACTTGGCCAGCGGGGTCAGGATCTCCATTTCCGGCTTCCGGCCGAAGGCGCGGGAGGCCCACATGGACTCGAAAATCACCATGGGATAGCCCACGGCGATGGCGGACATGAGGAACAGAAGCGTCATGACCGGCGTGTACCACAGCGGGTGCACCTTGTAGGGAGCGATGGCCATCAGGGCGCCCAGCGAGGACTGGTGCATGCAGGAAAGAACCACGCCCGCAATGATCAGCAGGAACATGATCTTTCCGAAGAAGCGGCCGGCCAGCTCGACGATCTGCTGGACCCAGCCCTGTTTCAGGAGTGACTCCACCGGGCCTCGCAGACGGTCGAGTGGGGCGGGCAGATTCAGCTTTCCCTTGATCCCTTCCAAGAGTATGGGAACGAACTCGAGATACAGAACGGCCAGGTAACACATCACGCACATGGCCACTTCGAACAGGGCCGAGTTACCCTGCCACATGCTCGGAAGGATCGGATGCCAGATGTTGTAATACTTGCCCAGGTCCACCATGAGGCTCATACCCACAAAAGTGTAGCCGAGCATGGCCGTAAGCAGGGCGGGACGGACAATCGCGTGAAAGTGCTCCCTGTGAAAGATGTGCGCCAGGGCCGAGGTGGTGAAACCGCCTGCGGCCAGGGCGACTCCGGAGGCAACGTCGACGCCGATCCAGATGCCCCACGGATACTGGTCATTCAGGTTCGTCATGGAGCCGAGACCGTAAATATACCGGTACACGGCAAACCCGAACCCGACGGCCATCAGTCCCAGGAGAAGGAACACGCCGGGCGTGAACAGCG
>RCNG010000420.1_pt1 | contig 31024 bp, 28 predicted proteins | sample 2041371 | NCBI WGS metagenome assembly RCNG01 (sample SAMN09708227, study PRJNA481090) | Marine sediment metagenome, whole genome shotgun sequencing project. | biome: marine sediment; feature: ocean; material: sediment; isolation source: Sewage treatment plant 1 marine sediment (STP1) ... | reverse complement strand
AAGGAGCGCCATTTGATCAATAGATAGTTCTTTTAACGGTTTTCCAAAATAAAAGTCACTGGCAAGTCCAAATCCATGAATTGCACGTCGTCCATCCTGCCCTAGATAAATTTCGTTTAAATACGTTTCTAAAATTAATTTTTTGTCATAATGAAACTCCAGTAACAAGGACATAAAGGCTTCATTAATCTTACGTATTAACCTTTTCTCCTTATTTAGAAATAAATTTTTTACTAACTGTTGTGTCAACGTACTGCCACCCTGTACGGTTTGACCTGCGGTAACATTGACCACCAGGGCTCTGGCAATTGACCGTGGATCAACTCCCCAATGCGTAAAAAAACGCCTGTCCTCAATTAATAAAAGCATTTTCACAAACATGTCAGGCACATCATCAAGCCTGAGCAATACCCTGTCCTGAGAGTGAGAAGGAAAAATTCCCGTCAGATAACCTGCATCAAAACGCACCAGATCAGTATTCTGGCCGGTATAAACATCAATTAACTTAGTAACAACATTATTTTCAATCGTGACACGAATAGTATGCGCAGGCTCATTACCGTCCCAAAATATAAAGTTACGTGTTTTTATTTCAAATACATTATCCCAGTGCCGGTATTGAGCAGTCTGTTGCGGCAGCTGTTTAATTTTTTGATAATTCAGATACTCAAGTTCAAATTTTAACTGTTTAATAGAAATTGATTTGCCAACGAACAACTCCAGTGGCCGTGCATAAACGTGCGCAGGCAATTGCCAGATGCGACCTTCAAAACGCTGGGTAATACGGTGATCGAGAACAAATAGATAAACAAGAAAAAATACCAGGCACACTGATAACAGGGGAACAATAGTCGATCGCTTGAAAAAAAACTTTTTTCTAACAGACGAGCGCGCGGAATTTGATCGCTTACGGGGGGCTTGTTTTTTTGTTTTAGCTTTGTTTGACGGACCCGCCTTTACCCTGCGTGACTTTGCTGTTGACGCTGTTGACGTTTTCTTTTTATTTGTTGGCATTTACAGACAGGAAAATCGATTAAGAAACAGAAATTATACTGTTTTTTTTAGACTTTATTCACTTAATTGCTCACAATAAAACAGACTCAAAAACTATGGACTGAAAGTCCATAGGTTGCCTACTTGGACGTAGGTAAGGAGCGATAGCATATGTACAGGAAGTACGGTATTAGGGCAATGCATCGTTATAAGGATGTAACTTATTAGGGCAACGCAGGAGCAGTTGCCGAGGATGCGGTAGCTTGCTTTAATAGCGACTGAAAGCCGCTCCAGTTAAATGACAATGTACCAATACGTAGCTATTTGTTAAATTAATACTAACTATTCACGCAAGTTGTGAAGGCTTCTACAAGAATGTAGATGGTAGGGCAACGCATATGTCCATGGATGGACGGTAGTAGGGCAATACAGGAGCAATTGCCGAAGTAAGAAGCATTGATGAAACGAATAATGAAAAATCATTCTGCTCGATTACAGCAGATATATCAGACAGTATGAATTATTAATTAGCGACAGGTAGATAAAAATCGGGCCGACTTACCGCTGCAAGGGTCAGACTCAAATTGAGTTATCCGTTTTTTCTCGTCAGCGGCACGTTTTTTCAATAAGGCCTGTTTTTGTGCTTCACGTTTCCTGGCTGTCGCTTCTGCTTGCGCTACTATTTTCTCCTGTTGCTCGGCTTTTTTTTCGGCTGCCAACCTGGCATCTGCTTCAGCTTTATTCTGTTTTGTTATATCATCAGTAAGGGCTTTTGCATTCGTCTTTTTCTGCGCCTGCGATTTACGCTGCTTTTCAAGCTTTGCCTGTTTTTCCTGTGCTTGCATAGCCGCTAACTCAGCACGTTGCTTCTCATCGACGCGTCGTTTTTCAGTCTGTCGAAGCTGATCCTGACGCTGTTTACCCTCTCTTACTGTAATTAGCTCGCGCTCTGCTACCAACACACCCACTAACGCCGCTTTATTTAACCAACCGATGGCAACAGTCGAATTTTTTTTCACACCAACACCATTGGCATGCATTTTACCGACATAAAATTGTGCCTGTGGATTTCCATCTTCGGCTTTAGCTACCAACACGTCTACTTCAGCTTTATTTAGTTTCGTTATGCCGTTTTTTTCTATATCCCAGTAAAGTAATTTAAACTTGGCAGTTTCATGTCCCTGGCTAGCTGACTTTGTGGTCCAGCTCATCGCCTCGTTCATGTCTTTTTTTACACCAAAACCGGTTTCATACATTTCACCAACTTTATATTCTGCTTCTGCATTGCCTTTTTTCGCCATTTTCATCTGGAAATCGAACAGTCCGTCGGCCTGTGAGATAGAAGGCAAAAACAAGATTAAAGTGATTAGCATTAACGTAATGAGTCCTGTATTGCTGGTTTTACCAGTAAAACAGGACTTAGATACTGCCGCTAATTTAAAATTGTTTGTAACCATTAAACTAAACCAGTTGTATAGCTAAGTAATTTTCTAATTATTAGCTATTGTTTTAGTTCCAAACTATCCTTTAAGGTCTGGCTTAAAAAATCACGTCCAGTGCGACACTTACTATACCCACATCGTTCTGTGGTGGTGATTGCGAAAAGTTGGTATTAAATAGACCATAGTTAAAACCCTGGTTTGCTGCTTGCAATTCTGCAAGATCCTGCTCTACATCAACTACCTGATACTCAAACTTTAAAGCAGCACTGTCATTTACTTCATATCTTAATCCAGCTGTGATTGAAGTTTGAATTTGTATCGGGAAGTTGAATGAACCACCAGATACTGGTAGCGCAGGATCTCCTGGAACTGCTGAAATAGCACCAGGCTGTACTACAGATGCTTCACCATCAATGGAAGCGAAGGTGATATGCGGCAGGTACTTACCAAAACGGTAACCGATTGTCGCATAATAGGCTTCCGTATCACCAAAAGGACGAGATAAAGTATCGGTAGTGGTTCGTTTGGTCCACTCTGCATAAACCACAACATTGGCCATATCCAGATTAAAACCGGCAGCCGTTACATTACAGTCACCCTTACCATTCAAGTCAACATTGAGAGGTTGACTAAATTGATTGTTTGCATCTGTGGTGAAACCTCCCGTAGTTTTCACCTCACACTGGAAGTTACTGGCATGAACCGTAAAACCACTACCAGAATATTTAATATCCATACCATAAATATTTTCTGCTTCAAAGAACGCGCCCTGTGCATTTGGAATATCCTCTCGATTCGAACCTAGATAAGGCTGGAATGATAAGGTACCGGGGCCAACAGAGAATTGCAGCAATAACTCAATACCGTTTACCGTGTTTAATGGATTGTTTAAAAAATAAACTTCCTGCGGTGGACGAATCCAGGGGTAAGCATAACCGACTTCCACATAATCGTTTACCAGGTAAACCGGTTGCTTAATCTTACCGACGTGAACACTGGTGGTTTCATGAAATTCGTAGTCAATGTATGCCCACTCGATAATAGCGTTAAAGTTACCCTGGTCACCCCGACCCAGTATCTGTGCTACCACCGACATATTATCAGTCACATCTGAGCTGATCTGCAGACCAAAGCGGGTATCTTTTTCAAACGTCAGGTCTTCGGTAATACCACGATCACCCAAACCACCAATATAAATATTGCCTTTGTCTGCATCATCGATATCAACAATCATTGCAGCACCTGCCGTCATAAAACCGTCAAACTGGATTGCCTGTGCTGAGCTACTGGCAAGAACGGATAAAACCGCTGTAGCAAGTAAGGTGAATTTTTTTTTCATCTGGGAAACTCCGCTATTATCAGTGTTATTAAGTGAAGATAGCTCAAAAAGAGTGCTTGGCAAGTAAACGCTGCCAAAATAGCACAAAATTGTTTACAAAATTTTACTTATCGATTTAATCTGGATATGGCTTTACCAGTTATAAAAATTTGATCTCATATTAAGAATATAGCCAATATAACGCAAGTATGAAGAGTCTACGCGGACTATTTATTTTTTACTGCTTATAAAAGGGTTGCTGTCACTGCCCTTGAATTCAATTTTTATAGGGGTACCGACTGATTTAAGTTCTTTTCTAAAAAAATTTGTCAAATAGCGTTTGTATACCGCCGGCACTTTACTTGTCTGGTTTCCATGAACAATAATTCTTGGCGGATTCATACCACCCTGATGTGCATAACGTAATTTTATTCTATGGCCGTTTATTAACGGTGGCTGATGAGACTGCACTGCTTTCTCTAACAGGCGCGTCAGATCTGAGGTTGAATATTTTTTTGTTGCTGACTCGTAGGCCTGGTCAATTGCGGCATATAGTTTACCGACACTTGAACCATGTAATGCTGAAATAAAAAATGTTTCAGCAAAACGTACAAAAGGCAATTGTTTGTCTATGCCCTTATGGATTAATTGTTTTTGATAGTCATCCATGCCATCCCATTTATTTATTGCTAATACAAGTGCGCGTCCGGCTTCCAGTACGTAACCGATTAAGTGCAGGTCCTGATCAGCAATTTCTGTTCTGGCATCAATCATCACAATCACAACATTGGCACGTTCTATTGCCTGCATTGATTTGATAACACTGAACTTTTCAATGACTTCATGCACTGCACGTTTTCGGCGAATACCTGCGGTATCGATAAAGGTATATTTTTTACCGTCACGGTCAAAAGGAATAAATACGCTATCACGTGTCGTGCCTGGCATATCATAAACAACAACGCGCTCTTCGCCTAAAAACCGGTTAACCAGAGTTGATTTGCCGACATTAGGACGACCAATTATTGCAACTTTTATTCTTTTATCGCCAGTTTCCTCACTGTCGTTGTCAACACCACTATCGATTTCAGCTGCAGACATATCTGTTTCATTTTCACTTACTTTAACGCTTATTAAGGCGTTTGACAGCATTGTCTGAATGCCGCGATTTTGAGATGCTGCAATTGGTAGCGGTTCACCTAAACCTAATGAGAAAAACTCACCGGCGACGGTTCGGGTATCCAGTCCGTCTGTTTTGTTAACGATAAGTTTGACGGGTTTACCTGTACGCCTTAATGAGTCGGCAATGAGCTCATCAGCAGGTGTTAGTCCATCTCGGGCATCCACCATAAAAAGAATAATGTCACTTTCGTCAACCGCATGGCGCGTTTGCTTTTCCATGTGCGAATCGAGTTCTTCACTTTTATGTCCAGGATGGACAGTATTTCGCAAAGAGGCATGGAAGGCGGTGCGATCACCGCTTAAACCGCCGGTGTCTATGACAATAAAATCAGATGATCTAAATTGAAATCGACCATATTGGCGATCGCGCGTCAACCCGGGATAATCTGCAACCAGCGCGTCACGTGACTTTGTTAAGACGTTAAATAAAGTTGACTTGCCTACATTGGGGCGACCAACAAGTGCTATGACCAGTTCGAGTGTATGCGTATCAGACATGGAAAAGGCAGGCGTTAAAAATCATCATCGTCATCGTCATCGACTTCGCGTAGCGCAAGAACGTAGAGTATGCCACCACGCGTTATAACAACCAGCCGGTCTTTTGCAAAAACAATTGGGGGTACGATAATGCCGGTAGCTTGCTCCCAGCCCAGATCATCATATTGCCCCAGCTGAAAACGAGCAATGAAATGGCCATCATAACGCGAAAGTAAATGCACATAACCCTCAAAATCGCCCACTGCCAGGTAGTCGCCGATTATCGTCGGACGTGTTAACTTTCTATGGCCCAGTTTTTCCTGCTTCCAGATAGTTGCACCATTCAATCTATCAAGTGCCCAGATATTTCCCTGATCATCACTGCTGTAAAGCACTTTTTCATCAAGTAATACCCCGGTATGTGTTGAAAAATCACGCGCCCATAAAAACTGCCCGCGTTCGACATCAATTGCAGCAACCCTTCCCTGAAAACTGGCTGCGTATAATACCCTGCCGTAAAGTTCTGCATCACCGTCTATGTCAACCAGTCGCTGTATTTCAGAACGCCCGGTAGGCACTGATAACGCCACATCCCAGATCACCTCGCCATTGTCCGGTGAAATAGCAATTAATCGTCCATCCGCAAGCCCAACAAAAATTTTGTCGCGTGAAATAACCGGTTCACTGGTGCCGCGCAAGGTTAAATCAGGGATCGCACGCTGATATTGCCATCGGATTTTCCCGCTATCGATATTCAGACTGAGAATCTTGCCATCAATCGTTCTAACCACGACAGTATCTTCATAGATAACCGGTTTTGCCAGGACTTCACTTGGTACACGAGTGCGCCAGCGTTCTCTGCGATTTTTTGCGTCAACAGCAATAACGTAAGCATCACGAGTAGCCAGCAACCAGACCTCTTCATTGCCGCCAACACCGGCACTGATGGTCGCATCAAGCTCTATATTTTCTTCAAACTCACCCGATTTCAAACCGATGATGTTTAACTCGCCATCCCGGCTGGTGGTTACAGCGATCTCTTTTAGTATTAGCGGGTGTAAAAAGAGATATTGTTCTGCAACGCCGCTACCTGTTGATTTGTGCCAGGTCACATCCATGTAATATTTACTATAAAAAGGCACCAGTTCTACAGGCTGGTCAAGGTTATCGTCGTCCGCACAGGCACTGATGAGCAAGACTAATATCAGTAGCGTTAAGTAACGATAAGAGTTGAAAACTTTGTTGTTATACACAGGTATTTTATTTTTCTTGAAGTGTGTGAGTAAGCGCGATTGAGGTAAAACTTATAATGATAAGTTCAGCAGTTGTCGAGGAGCAATTACCAAGTAGCTGGGATTTTGGGACGGCAAGCTCGTAATCATGACTTGTTCAGAGGCTGCTTAACCTTAGGCGCCCAGGTTTTGTCTTTTTAGCTTCAGCCATTTACTGACAGCTAAGCCCTGTAACTCAATTGCCTTATCGTAAGCCATACGTGCCTGCGCGGCATCACCTTTTGCGTAATACAGGTCACCTTTTAATTCTTCAAACTGTGCATCGTATGCAGCATCATGCGGCATGTTTAACGTTGCCTCGGCTTCGTCATATTTTTTTTGCTCAATATAAAGCTGGACCAGTCGTAAACTCGAAATTTGTTTTATCAGATCATCACTGGCGTGTTTAACGGCCAGTTCAAGTTGCGCAACTGCCGCTTCACTATTATCTTTTTCGTATTCAAATTTAGCCAACGCCAATGAAGACAGCGCAGCATAAGGCGTATCTGAATATTCATTTATCAGTTTGTTATTAATATCAATGGTTTTATCGTCAACAATTTGAAGTGTTGCACTTTGCATTACCTGCATATATAAGTCACTGGCCTGTACCGCATGTACATTATTCTGCTCGACATAATAACGCCAGCCAAATAAAGCCGACACGCCTACAAATAGTCCTACAATTAATGAAGTACCATTTTCTTTCCACCATTTTTTTAAAGCTTCAACTTGTTGTTCTTCTGTTTCGTATTCTTTCATTGCTTATTCCCAGGCTTTTTCAATTATTGTGTATGTTTTGCAGGATGGGCATGTTTTCCCCCCACCCTACTTACGTTATGTTTTCAATAAATTTTAGTAATCCATCAAAACTGACTGTGGTTTGCTGTTTTTTCTCTCGTAAATATTTTACTGTCAGCTGTTCACTTTTTAACTCGTCTTCAGCAAGTATTAAAGCAACGTTTGCGCCGCTTTTATCTGCTTTTTTCATCTGGCTTTTAATCGAACCTCCACCACAGTGTGCTATCATTTTTATCTCAGGATGTAAATCCCTTATATGTTCAGCTAATTGAAGCCCTTTAATTTCACAGGCCTGACCCAGCAGCAACAGGTAGATATCAATGGTTTCAGCTGTCTGCGCCTGTTGCGCTTCTAGCAGAGACAGGATGCGTTCCACGCCCAGAGCAAACCCTATCGCATAGGTAGCTTTACCGCCTAGCTGTTCCACCAGACCATCGTAACGACCACCTGCACAAATGGTACCCTGCGCACCCAGCTCATCGGTAATCCACTCGAAGACAGTTTTGCAATAATAATCCAGGCCACGCACCAGTCGTGTGTTTATACTGTATTCAACACCTGCCGCATCCAGACTGGTTTTAAGTTTATCAAATTGCTGGCGAGATTCATCGTCCAAATGGTCCATTAGTGTCGGCGCGTTATCCAGCATCTGTTTCATTGCTGGATTTTTACTATCCAGGATGCGCAACGGATTGCTTTGCAGACGACGGATACTGTCTTCATCCAGCAATTCTCGATGCAGATCCAGGTATTCAACCAGTACCTGTTTATATTCAGCTCTTGCCTGGTTTGAGCCCAGTGTGTTCAGCTCCAGTCGCACGCCTTTCAGGCCTAACTGTTTCCATAATCTGGCGCCGATCAATATCAGTTCTGCATCAATATCCGGGGTCGCGATGCCATAAGTCTCGACACCAAACTGATGGAACTGTCGATAACGCCCTTTTTGCGGTCGCTCATGCCGAAACATAGGACCATTATACCAGAGGCGTTGAATTTGATTATATAACAGACCATGCTGTATACCGGCACGTACACAACTAGCCGTACCTTCTGGTCGTAAGCTTAACTTGTCACCATTACGATCATCGAAAGTGTACATTTCTTTTTCGACGATATCAGTGACTTCACCTATAGAGCGACAAAACAACTCCGTCGACTCCACCAATGGCATGCGTATTTCTTTATAACCATAGCTTGTCATTAACTGGCGAATAACCGCTTCAAAGGCCTGCCAGCGGTGGCTATCGTCAGGTAATACATCATGCATACCACGAATGGATTTAACAAGTTTAACCATGGATTTATTCGTCGTTAAGATTAAATTAGTAGCCGCAACATGAAGACGCAAAGACCGTAAAGAAAAACTTTCTCGTCGCTAACAATTTGCGCATTTTGCCTGCATGTATATAGGTAAGGAGCGTGAGCAGGATGCGGAAGCTTTGCGTTGTTCGCGGCAAAAAACAGGTTTTCTCTGAATCTTTGTTCCCTGGTGTACTCCTCAACTACCGTTAATGGAAAACAACTTGTTTTCCTTCAGTTGAAACGGTAAAACTGGCCGTATTATTTTTACGTATATATTTTGACATATCTATTGCAAGATCGTTAATAACTAAATTTGTTGTTTTAGCATTGCCCAACGAAATATGAAACGGCGCCTGCCCCTGAAGAACTTTGCCGCCCCCTTTGGGTACCATATTATAAAGCAGACGCTTTTTATTGGCATCACGAACTTGCATCCATGAGCCTTGCTCAGCATAAATTTTCAGCACATCTACGGACAGAGCAACTTCCAGGCTTTTTTCTGGCACAGCTTCGTCTGACACAGGGGGCAAAACACTATCCACCTCTTCAGCCGTTGTTTCAGTATTATTGATCGCAAGTTCATCTGCTGTTGATTCATCTATTTCAGATATTTCTGTTATTTCCAGTTCTTCAGATGTAACGGTCTGATCCACAATCAATTCATCATCTTCGCTCAAGCTGGCATTTTGCCTGATGTTCAGACTATCTGCACCTGGAGAGTCCAGTGAGTTACCGGTAAAGCTGCGTTCTTTTGACTCCAGCTCATTTTCCATGACATCGGCTTTTTTCTGATAATACTGAAAACCTCCATAGATGACTGCCGAAAAACCCGCAGCAATTAATAGCAAGGTCACTGTTTTCATTAAAAATGATTGACTGCTTGCTGCATTGCGTAGATCTGACCGGAGTTTTAATTTCACGTCCGGATCATGCGGCACTGCCTGGTTATAAATATTCAGAACATTTTCTTCTGATATTTCCAGAAATTTTGCGTAGGTACGTATATAACCCTGAGTAAAGGTTGGTGGAGGTAAGGCAGCAATATCATTGGTTTCAATCGCAGTAATTGTGCGAGCGGGTATTTTTAATTGCTCACTAATATCATCGATAGAGTAATTTTGTGACTTACGGGCGACTTCCAGCACTGAACCGAAATCCGTATTTTTTTTTGTTATCTCACGATCAGGATTATTCATCTTTTAAATTGCTTACTGCTGATGTTGACTACTCGCTGAGCAGTTATCTAAATTGTTCATTTTTTGCTTCTGCCTCTACCCAACCGGCTTCATCCGAATCAGGAAAATCATTAATTAACTGCCTGGCGTACTTCATATAATGTTTTTCTGCGCCCAGGGCCTTTTCCGCCTGTATCTGAATCCATAAACTTTCCGCGCTGGCCGCTTTAACATCATGATAACGTTGAATATAAGCGCGTGCCATTAAATACCTTTCTGTTTTAACACCTATCTCTGCCATCGATATTAACGAACCGGGTACTTTTGAGTTTACACGCAGAGATTCTCTTAATAAGGCTTCAGCTTTTTTGTATTCATTCTGTTTTATAAAACAACTACCCGCGTTACTTTGGGCAAGATAACGTGCTTCATAAAACGGGTTACTGTAGGCGGTTTTCAGATACTGCTGAGCTTTGTCGTAGTTGCCATTATTGCACAAAAATGCGCCATAACTATTTGATAAATCTGGATCATCAGGTTTTAAGTCTAACGCTTCGTTATATTTTATATCAGCTTCTTCAGAAAGACCCACTACAGCATAAAGATAAGCCAGGATTTTATAGGCTTCAAAATATTCCGGGTTTTGTTTAATGGCTTTTTCCAGTTTATCTCTCGCAGATTTATATTGTTTCTTCTGTATATAACCGATTGCGAGCTGGGTATTTAATTCAGCGGCTTCTGTAAGGTTTGGCTCCGTCGTTTGATTATTGCCTTGTATCGTAGTTGTCGTTTCACAGGCGATTAAGGATAAGGCTATACACATTATTGATATCGCGTTTATTATTCTTTTTTGCATCTGTTTTTTATTCCATCCCAAATCTGGGCTCGGAAAATCGACGATGGCGACGACTTTTATCTTCAATCTTTCCTGCAAGCTGACCACAGGCGGCATCAATATCTTCGCCGCGCGTTTTACGCACCACGGTCGTCATACCGGCTTCATGTAGTGTCTCACTAAAGCGTAACACCGCTTTTTTCGATGATGTGCTATAACCTGAACCTGCAAACGGGTTAAACGGAATAAGATTCATTAAAGTGGGAATACCTTTTAATAATTTAATTAGTTCATGCGCATGTTCAGGCCGATCATTAATGCCGTCTAACATCACATATTCAAATGTTATTCTAGAACGTGAATTTTGTTTATCAATGAATCGGTGACAAGCAGCCATTAATTCTTTCAATGGGTACTTTTTATTGACCGGAACCAGCTCATTTCGAAGTTTATCATTGCTTGCATGTAGTGATACTGCAAGGCGCATATCAATAATATCACCTAAACGGTCCATTGCTGGTACCACACCAGCGGTACTCACTGTAACACGCCTTTTGCTTAAGCCATAAGCAAAGTCATCCATCATAATGCGAACCGCACTAACCACGTTATCAAAATTCAATAAAGGTTCGCCCATGCCCATCATAACCACATTGGTAATTTTACGACCGGGTTTCTTTTCTTCATCCAGTAATTGTGACGCCAGCCAAACCTGAGAAATGATTTCTGCTGTACTGAGATTACGATTAAAGCCCTGACGACCTGTCGAACAAAAACTACAATCTAATGCACAGCCGACCTGTGAGGATACACATAAAGTACCACGGTCATCTTCAGGTATATAGACGGCTTCTATATGATTGCCATCATGCAGGCGAAGTAACCATTTTCGTGTACCATCTTTTGAAATTTGATCTCGTGTTACCTGAAGATTTTGTACGCAGCTGGATTCAGCTAGCTGTTTTCGCAGGTCTTTTGACAGGTTATTCATTTCCTGAAAATCGACCACGCCTAGCTGGTGGATCCATTTCATTACCTGTGTAGCACGAAACTTCTTCTCACCGATGGCCGCAAAAAACGCTTCAAGTCCGGCTCTGTCCAGGCCCAGTAAATTTGCACACCCGGTATCAGCAGCACGCTGCTGCGGTGGTTTTATTGTAATTTGTTGCTGAACTTCGCTCATCAGGGAAATATTACATGATTATTGGCGGGAGAACCTGTTTTTAGTCCGCAGATGCACGCAGATAAACACAGATCAGAGTATGTTAAGTTTAATAGCAGCCTATGCCATCCTGAATTAGTGAAGGATTCTGAGATAAGCGCATAAAAAAACATAGACACATATACAGACTTCCATCTAGTTATGCTCCAGCCGAGATGGCAAAACATACTATTATGTTTTTATGCTTTTATCTGTGTTCATCTGTGGACAATACTAATCTTGTTTCTCTTCCATCCACGCCAGTTGAATGGCTTCCAGAATTCGCTCTCCGCTATGCTCAGGATCATCATCAAAATCATCTAGATCAATGATCCACTGTCGAAGATCTACAAAATTCACGGTTTTTGGATCAACATCTGGATAAGCCTCATCCAGCTCGATCGCGATTTCCAGGCTATCTACCCATTTCAATTTCATATGCATGCTCTCGACTAGTGGTTCTCAGAAACCATATTAATGGTATATTTCGGAATTTCTACCACCAGGTCATCCTCACCAATAACTGTCTGACAGCTTAACCGCGAGTCAGGATCCAGCCCCCAGGCTTTGTCCAGCATATCGTCTTCGTCTTCTGTATTATCATTCAATGAATCCATGCCCTCACGGATGTAAACATGGCAGGTAGTACAGGCACAGGATTTTTCACAGGCATGTTCTATTTCGATATCATTTTTCAAAGCGGCATCACAAATAGTCGTACCCGATTCAGCTTCTATAACCAGGCCCTCAGGACATAACTCTTCATGTGGTAAAAAAATAATTTGTGGCACGTTTACGACTCCTCCGCTTCTGATTTCAGGTCTGCATTCAATTCAGAGTTTGATTCTGAAGCATATTCTTCAATTGAATGCCCTTGCATTGCAGTTTTAATATTCGAATTCATGCGGCGTGCGACATAATCTTCACATACTGCTTCTAGTTGGTTTATGGACTGCTTGATTTTATCTTTATCAGAACCTGATTTAACATCAACCAGCAGCTGTCTTGTCTCCAGGATTTGAGACTTTTCCAGTGCCGATAACAATTGATCAGCATCAACCGCCAGCGCAGAATCCAGCGCTTCGATTACGCGATCTGCTTCAACCTGCTGTTCACGTAAACTGCGGGAATGCATGTCGTCTTCAGCGTGTTCTATAGAATCACGCAGCATGGTTTCAACTTCAGCGTCACTCAGGCCATAGGAAGGCTTAACATCAATACTGGCCTCAACGCCACTGTTTTCTTCACCTGCACTTACGATCAGCAATCCATCAGCATCTACCTGAAAGGTAACCCGTATCCTTGCAGCGCCCGCAACCTGCGGCGGAAAGCCGCGTAATTCAAATCGTGCCAGTGAGCGACTGTCAGAAACCAGTTCGCGATCGCCCTGCAAAACATGGATCGCCATCGCTGTTTGACCATCTTTATAGGTGGTGAAGTCCTGCGCTTTTGCCACCGGTATTGCCGTATTACGGTGTATGATTTTTTCAACCAGTCCGCCCATGGTTTCAATGCCCAGCGACAAAGGAATAACATCAAGCAGCAACATCTCGTCATCGGGTTTGTTGCCAGCCAGAACATCAGCCTGAAGCGCAGCGCCGGTTGCAACAACCTTGTCCGGATCAATACTGGTTAATAGCTCACATTCAAAAAACTCAGCGACCATCTGCCGGACAATAAGCGTGCGAGTTGAACCGCCCACCATTACTACTTCACTAATATCTTCTTTTTCTATTTCAGCATCTCTTAATGCACGGCGGCAGGACATCAATGTTTTTTTCACTAAAGGCGTCAACAACTCCTTCAACATAGAGCGGTCCAGATCACCCTGCCACTTGCTGCCATCAATATCTATATTGATTTCAGCACCCTCAGTTTCAGCCAGTGCTTCTTTCGCCGAGCGCGCCTGCTGCATTAGCAGACGCTTAACAGCAGGCTCTTCAGAATTACTAATACCAGCCTGCGCCACAATCCATTGAACAATTTCATAATCAAAATCATCACCGCCTAAAGAACTGTCACCGCCGGTTGCCAGTACTTCAAAGACACCTTTATTCAAGCGCAAAATTGAAATATCAAATGTTCCGCCGCCCAGATCATAGACAGCAATAACACCTTCATTACCGGTATCCAGTCCGTATGCAACAGCCGCTGCAGTCGGCTCGTTCAGTAAACGCAAAACTTTTATATCTGCAAGCTTTGCCGCGTCTTTGGTAGCCTGGCGCTGCGCATCATCAAAATAGGCAGGCACGGTAATAACTGCACCACTTAACTCATCTCCTAAAGTAGCAAGCGCGCGGTTTTTCAGTGTTTTTAATATTTCAGCAGAGACTTCTACCGCACTGACATCACCCGCACGAGTTTTAATTCTGGGCACTGCACTTTCCGTTTCAGCAAATTCATAACTATGGTGAGTGTCTGCTGCCGCAATATCATCAGCTCCTTTGCCCATGAACCGTTTAACCGAAACGATAGTATTTAACGGGTCAGATACACTGCACTGCTGCGCCTTACTGCCAACCTGCACACCTTCCTCACCATAATGAACAACCGAGGGCAACAAATGACGCCCCTCTAAATCCGGCAATGTACTTACATCACCGCTGCGCACCGTAGCGACCAGTGAATTCGTTGTACCCAGATCAATACCTACCGCAAGACGATGCTGGTGCGCGGTGGTTGACTGCCCGGGTTCTGCTATTTGTATAAGTGCCATAAAATTACCAGACTAAAATTAACCGAGTAACTCATCTTCGATATCGGCGGTTAATGTATTAATTTCTTTTTTTGCTTTTTGCAAAAACTGCAGCTTTCGAATCCATTCGCGTGCATCATCCAGTTGACCGTTTTCAAATGACTCTGCGAAACCGTTCATCATCTCATTAGTTGAAACTTTCACTTCCCTGGCTATTAAATCCAGCGCCATGAGCGGATCAGCTTCACTTTTAATGTTTTCCAGGCGTTCTCGCATTTCCAGTTGCTGCATTAGAAATGCGGCGTCCATGGTCGTTTCATTTTCCAGGCTAAAATCAATCCCTTTTAACTTCAATAAATAACTTGCCCTTAATACAGGATCTTTCAATGTTGCCTGCGCTTCGTTTATCCACGATGTTTGCTGCATTGAAAGGCGTTTTTCCTGGTCAGAACCGTTTGCAAACCTGTCTGGATGAACCTGTTTTTGCAAGACCATATACTGCTGCTGAATTGTTTTAAAATCCACATCATATGAAACAGGAAGACCAAACAACTCGAAAAAGTTGCTGGTAAGAATTTCTTTTGACACTACAGTATTTGCCAGGATATTTGCAAGATAGATCTAGAACAGCAGCAATAAACAGAAATTCATATACCGCACATACTAAACAGTGAAACTTTCACCACAACCACACGCTGCTTTTTCTTTTGGATTATTAAACTTAAAACCTTCATTTAAGCCTTCTCTGGTGTAATCAAGCTCGGTACCGTCGAGGTACACCAGACTTTTTTTATCAACAATAACTTTAACGCCGGAATTTTCGAAAACTTCATCTTCTGGATTTATGTCGTCGACAAACTCAAGAACATAAGACATGCCAGAACATCCCATGGTTTTTATACCCAGGCGCAAACCAACACCTTTACCGCGGTTTTCCATAAACGTTTTAACACGTTCAGCTGCTGGTTCAGTTAATGTAATTGCCATTTCAATTCTCTCAGTCGTTTCTATTAATAGCGGACGGTTAAAACTTAGTGATTCTTTTTTCTATAATCAGAAATCGCTGCATTAATTGCATCTTCTGCCAGCACAGAACAATGAATCTTAACTGGCGGCAGTGCAAGTTCTTCAGCAATCTGGGTGTTTTTAATAGCTTGCGCCTGGTCCAGCGTTTTACCTTTTACCCACTCAGTCAACAGAGAACTTGAAGCTATCGCACTACCACAGCCATATGTTTTAAATACAGCATCTTCAATAATACCTTCATCATTCACTTTTATTTGTAGCTTCATTACGTCGCCACAAGCCGGTGCACCGACCATACCCGTACCAATATTGTCCTGATTTTCAAAACTACCCACATTACGAGGGTTTTCATAATGATCTAAAACTTTTTCACCGTATGCCATTTTAATACCTGTTTAGTTTTATGTTATAAGTTCTAAGATTTAAGTTTTTTAACTAATAACTTAAAACTTATAACTTTTATTAATGTGCCGCCCACTCGATACTGCTGATATCAATTCCATCTTTATACATATCCCAAAGCGGCGATAATTCACGTAATTTTTCTACTGCTGTACGTACATATTTAATGGTGCGATCAATTTCTTCTTCTGTTGTATAACGTCCCATAGTGAAACGTATTGAACTGTGTGCCAGCTCGTCATTGCGACCCAATGCACGCAATACATAACTGGGTTCCAGGCTTGCTGAAGTGCACGCACTACCACTTGAAATAGCCAGGTCTTTTAATGCCATTAACAAACTTTCACCTTCGACATAGTTAAAGCTGATGTTAATGTTACCAGCAATACGATGATCAATATCACCGTTGATATAAACTTCTTCCAAATCACTAACGCCGTCATATAATTTATTTCTTAATTTCAACAAACGTTCGTTTTCTGCTGCCATTTCTGCTTTTGCAATTCTAAATGCTTCGCCCATACCAACAATCTGGTGTGTTGCTAACGTACCTGAACGCATACCACGCTCATGGCCACCACCATGCATTTGTGCTTCTAAACGAACGCGCGGTTTTCTTTGCACATACAGAGCACCGATGCCTTTAGGGCCATATATTTTATGTGCAGAGAAGCTCATTAAATCTACTGGCAGCTGTTCAAGATTAATCTCGACTTTACCTGGGCTTTGTGCCGCATCAACATGAAAAATGATCTTTCTTTCACGGCAGATTTTACCAATTGCTTCAATGTCCTGAATTACGCCAATCTCATTGTTAACGTGCATAATAGAAACCAGTGTAGTGTCATCACGCAAGGCGTCTTCAAACACTTTAAGGTCAAGCAAGCCGTTTTCCATTGGATCCAGGTAAGTTACTTCATAACCTTCACGTTCTAATTGGCGGCAGCTGTCTAATACTGCTTTATGTTCAGTTTTACAGGTAACAATATGTTTACCGCGTTTTTTATTAAAGTGAGCAACACCTTTAATTGCCAGGTTATCTGACTCAGTCGCACCCGAAGTGAAAATAATTTCTTTAGGGTTGGCGCCAACCAGGTCGGCAACATTTTTACGTGCAGTCTCAACAGCTGCTTCAGCTGTCCAGCCAAAACTGTGGCTGCGTGATGCTGGATTACCAAAACTACTTTCCGGCCCCATATATTTAAGCATTTCTGCAACCACACGTTCATCTATCGGTGTAGTAGCTGAATAGTCTAAATAAATAGGCTTGTTTGCCATGTTTTCAGTAGCCGGCTGTTCAGTAGCCTGCTGTTCAGTCGCTTGTTGTTCACTCACATTTATCACCTTAACTATTAAACACTTGCAGCCATCATCACTGCTGAGTGTCGATTTATTTTGATAATGTCATTCAATGCACTAAGCAAGGTTTCTACATCTGACATCGTATTGTTTTTCCCAAAGCTCACTCGTACTGCTGAGTTTGCTAATGAATCTGGCACCTTCATCGCCTTTAAAACATGGCTAGGTTCCGTTTTACCGCTTGTACATGCAGAACCACTGGAAACTGCAATCGCTTTTCTATCTAACTGCATCAGCAAGGTTTCACCATCAAATCCATCGACACCAAACTGTACCGTATTAGGCAAACGCTCAACAGATTGAGCAAAAATGCTCACTGCACTCAATTTTTTCAATCCGTGTTCTAATCTATCTCGCAAAGTTCTGACATGTAAACTTCTTGCTTGCAAACCAGATTTTGCTAATTCAGCAGCTTTGCCAAATCCGACTATGGCCGCTACATTTTCTGTTCCAGCGCGCAAGTTCTTTTCCTGTGTCCCGCCAAACTGTATTTTCTCCATTGGCAAGCGTTTATCAATCACCAATGCACCCGCACCCACAGGACCATAAAATTTATGTGCCGAGATAGTCATTGCATGCAGCCCACTTTCAATAAAATTCAGCGGTATTTTTCCTGCGGCCTGTGACGCATCGCTATGAAAAAAACAATGACGTTCACGCGCCAAATCAATTAACGGTGATAAATTCTGTATAACACCCGTTTCATTGTTTGCAGTCATGACTGATATCAGTGACGTTTGCCCAGTTATCACCTGCTCAACTGCCGGTAAATTAACGCAGCCATTTTCATCAACCGGCACAATATCTACATTAGATGCAAGATGCTGTGCCGGCTCTAATAACGACATATGTTCAATTGCACTAATGGCAATACGTCCACGTATGTTTTTATCAGCACGCCCTTGAAAACAAGACTGCTGGCTAAATCCATTTAATAACAAGTTGTTCGATTCTGTACCACCGCTGGTAAAAATTACCTGTTCAGCCCTGGCACCAAGCAGCTGTGCAACGGATTCTCGTGCCTGTTCAATCGCATCCTTCTGTAAGCGACCAAATCGATGCAGACTAGACGGATTCCCCGTTATCTGCCCCATATAAGGCAGCATCGCCTCTAAAACTTTCTCATCTAAAGCCGTTGTTGCATTATTATCGAGATATACAGCCATAAAGTCTTCTGATAGATAATAAGTTTTTAAAATTAGAAGCTTATTGCTTTATCCTGACGTACTTTCACATCATTCACTGCTTCCTGCGACATGATTTCTGATAATGTAATGCCATCAAGGAATGAGCGAATTTCGTTACTTAGCTCCTGCCATAGATCATGCGTTAAACACTGATAATTATTATGACATCCGCTGCTTTCATCACAGTCAACCACCTTACAGGTTTCATCTACTGCCAGGATAATGTCCGACACGCTCACTTCATCATCAACATTATTTGTCAACATGTAACCACCACCAGGACCACGGGTGCTACTAACAATATTATTACGACGCAATTTGGCGAAAAGCTGTTCTAGATAAGACAACGAAATACACTGACGCTCGGAAATAGCAGCTAGAGAAACCGGCCCACTATCTTGATGCAAAGCCAGATCCAGAACTGCAGTAACAGCATAACGACCTTTTGTGGTTAAACGCATATCAAAAACTCATAAATGAATAACAAGAGGAACAAGTTGAAAGTTTACTTAATTCCTACTAATTTAGTCAAGTATAAAACCAACTAATTTAGTCAAGTATTACCAAAGTAATAGATAAACCGAGAATTAAACACATATGTCATTGATATTAAATCATTATATTAATGATAACCAGACCAGACATTAACCTGGACCGTTAATAGCAGCGCTGTTGTTGACACAGTTTTGTTTAAAAAATCGGTCAGTGAGCCAGTGTGACTGGGTAGACGATAAACCTGGAAGCCGCAGTAAGGTATCCGGGTTAACCCGGATATTTCATAGGAATGCAGTAGCTGGGGAAATGTTTTATTAAAATCGGCAGTGAGTCAGTTTGTACGATTCGCCGATAAAAATCGTAGGAACGATTATACATGAGCGAAGCGGTGTGCCGAGCGTTGTCAGGTACGTAGTGCACTTCACGAATATACTGCTATTTCTTATAATAACCTTAGTGTAAGCAAGGTTAGCAGCGTTCCTATGAAAGACCCGGGTTAATTAGTTTCAATTTTTTCAACATCTTCACTCTCAATATCTGCACTTGTTGAAATCGAGCAGGACCCCAGATCAGGTAAAGTGGTGACATCAATTTCCGCGCCAAATTGTTTCAGTGCGCCACACATGGTTTCCATTCTCTCGTCCATAGCCTGGATATGATCAAGCATTTTATTAATGGCTGTCGCTACCGGGTCAGGTGCATCACTGGTAGCGCCATAGGCATCAAATCCAAGTTTTTGTGCCATTGCATCACGTTTTTGCTGTGTTTCATCATGGCGATGTATAACTCTTCCAGGAACACCTACCACGGTGGAGTTATTTGCAACATTTTTTGTCACTACGGCATTTGAGCCAATACGAACACCTTCTTCAAGCGTAATTGGACCCAGCACCTTGGCGCCGGCACCGACGACAACATTGTTATGCAATGTAGGATGGCGCTTACCTTTATCCCAGCTGGTTCCACCTAACGTCACACCATGATACAAGGTACAGTCATCACCAATTTCTGCTGTCTCACCGATGACAACACCCATGCCGTGATCAATAAAAAATCGATGTCCAATAGTAGCGCCAGGATGAATTTCGATGCCAGTCACCCAGCGCGTAAAATATGAGAACCAGCGTGCCAGCCATTTAAGCCCCAGGTTCCACAACGAATGGTTAATACGGTGCATAATCACAGCATGAAGGCCGGGATAACAGGTCATTACTTCCCAGGTATTTCTTGCTGCTGGATCGCGATCAAATACACAATTTATGTCTTCACGAATGCTGATGAGTTTTTCCTCAGAAAAAAATAATCTTTATGGGCATTTCACCACAGAGGCACAGAGAACACAGAGAACATTGAGGTTGTTATTGTTTGTGCATTGCACAAACAATATTTAATTTCCTTTCCTTTCCTCTGTGTTCTCTGTGCCTCTGTGGTAAAAATTTGTTTTATCTTTCAACGAACAATTTCTACTATGTTATACGAATTCCACGTCAATGTTATACCCTGAGAATTTACGGATATTTAGCACGCCACTATCGAGAATCAAATACTGTCCTTTAATTCCCATTAACGACCCTTCTATATCAGGCTGCTTATCAAAGTTAAGCGATTTGATTTTTTCAGGATACTCGGATACAGGAAATTTTATGTCAACAATATCCTCATCGATGGCTTCTACCAAGTCCTCACCATGCTCATTTTTGATATCTGCAATTTCAGTTGAGCAGGTAGCCAGTAATTCATCTCGAATAGCTTTTAAGTCAAGCGACACAGCGTCGAATTTAAGCATTTTTCGCCAGTCTGTACGATCAGAGATATGTTTTTTTAACACCACCTCTAATAATCCGGACTGCAGACGATTAGCCACCTGAAAAATTGGTAATGCCTGAGCCGCGCCCTGGTCAATCCAGCGTGTCGGTATTTGCGTACCACGAGTAATACCCACTTTAACACCAGATGAATTTGCCAGATAAACATAATGCGGGATAAAGCAGTTTGTTTCACCCCACTCTGGTTGACGACAGGTGCCCTTGGCATAATGACAGGTTTCAGGTTTCATTATGCACATATCACACGAAGCCAGACTTCGAAAACAGGGGAAACAATGCCCCTGAGCAAAACTTTTACTGGTTTTACGTCCACAGGCAACACAGTTAATTTCATTCTGATAATTTAACTTTATGACCTGGCCAATATGTTCGTTCATTGGCAACAGGTTCTCGCCAATGGGAAGCTGGTACTGTACCGGCTGATTCTTTGTAAAATCACCTAGTGTGGTTTGCATTTTTTTTATATTACCAATCATTTTTTTACCGTTATAAATTTTATGTTCTTATAAAAACATCAATTTTATCAACCGCTTGCTCAAGCACATCAAGTGATTGCGTATAAGCAAAACGGCAATGTTTGTTTGCCTGATAATCACCAAAATCGCGGCCAGGTGTTAACGCAACACCTTGTTTATTTAATAATTGTTTCACCCAGTTAAAACTATCATTTGTGAATTTTTCACAATTGGCGTAAATGTAAAAAGCGCCCTGCGGTTTCACTGCAATTTCAAAACCCAGTTGTTCTAAAGCAGGCAATAAAAAATCACGTCGTTGTTTAAATTCACCTTTACGAGCATCCAGTTCAATCTGCGTTTCTGCTTTTAATGCAGTAAGTGCTGCATATTGCGACATTGTTGCTGGTGCTAGAAAGATATTCTGCGCAATTCGATCGATGGCATCAACATAAAACTCCGGCACAACCATCCAGCCAACTCGCCAGCCTGTCATACCAAAATATTTTGAAAAGCTATTAATCACAAAACATTCATTCGATATTGCCAGTGCAGTATAATCCTCAACATCATAAACCAGTCCCTGATAGATCTCATCGACAATTAAACAACCTTTATTCTGCGCTACAATATGGCAAATTTCCTTTAACTGGTTTTCAGCTAATAACGTTCCCGTCGGATTTGATGGCGTCGCAACTATCGCGGCTCTTGTTTTGTCATTCCAGTATTTTGCAACAGAAGCCGCGTCCAGCTGATAAGCATTCCTTGCACTAACAGGAATAGCTATTGACTCAACCGCAAGCACCTGTGCTATATTTCTGTTGCAGGGATAGCCTGGATCGGTCAATAATATATTTTCGCCCGCATCCAGCAAACATGACATCGCTAGCTGCAAGGCACCAGAAGCACCCGACGTTATGATAATACGTTCTGGATTAATGCTGAGAGAGAACCTTCTATGGTAATATTCAGCGACAGCATGACGTAACTCGGGCAGGCCTAAGGCAGGCGTATAATGTGTCTTAAACTGCTTTAGCGCATCGATACCTGCATTAATAATACACTCTGCGGTAGCAAAATCAGGCTCCCCGACTTCCATGTGATAAATTGTTTTGCCCTGCTGACTTAAGACTTTTGCCTGAGCAAGTATATCCATGACGTAAAAGGGACTAAGATTTTTTGCTCGTTTTGATAATGCCATTATGTCAATAAAACCATTTATTCTATAAAATCAGAAGGACTTGAAATAAAATACCAAACAGTTCCTGTAACAAACATTTTACACCGAGATTCAACCCTATGCCGAAGAACCTTCTGATAACTTATATAAAACCTCTCTGCTTATGTACTTTACTATTTTTTAGCAGTCATGTGATCCATGCACTACCACAACAGGCGCTTGTGCCCGGCGGCATTGCACTCCTGCAACTGCCGAATTACCAACAAGACAGCAAAGTTTATTTTAACAACGAACGTATTGCTGTATTCCCCTATAAAAATAGCTGGGCGGCAATGGCTGGAATCGGCTTATCAACCAAACCCGGCGATTACGAATTTTCAGTTAAACACGCTGATGGACTCAGCGAGAACACTAAAGTCACAATTAAGTCCAAAAAATATGATGAGCAGCATCTCACTATTAAAAACAAACGCAAGGTCAATCCCAATAAAGAGGACAGCAAGCGCATTACAGCTGAGAGCAAACGTAAGAAAAAAGCTAAAAAGCAATATACTGAAAGAGCGCCCGATGTAGATTTTATCTGGCCGGTAACAGGACGTATCAGCAGCATCTTCGGTCTACGTCGTTTTTTTAATGAACAGGAACGTCGCCCCCATAATGGACTGGACATTGCTGCCAGGGAAGGCACACCGATAAAAGCGGTAGCACATGGTACGGTCATTGATTCTGGTAATTTCTTTTTCAGTGGCAATATGATTTATCTTGACCATGGTCAGGGTATTATCAGCCTGTATGCACATATGAGTGAAATCTCAGTCAAACCTGGTGATATTGTTAAACAGGGAGACATTATTGGCAAGGTAGGGCAAACCGGTCGTGTTACTGGTCCACACCTGCATTTCGCTGTGCTTACTAACCAGACACTTATTGATCCTGTTTTTATGTTACCGGCTGATGGCAATCAGAATTCGGAAAAAATAACTGAAAAAACAGAGAAATCCGTACAAAACTGACAAAAAACCTTGCGCTTCATGTCAAAACAACGATAATTGCGCAACCTTTAAAAAAGTCAGTTATTAGTCGTTACCTGTTTCGTCTCTATCTGGCTCATTTATTCTCATTTAACAATAGATTATTAACAGTATGGCTAAAGAAGAAGCAATTCAGATGGAAGGTGTGGTAAAAGAAACACTGCCTAATACCATGTTCCGTGTAGAGCTGGAAAATGGTCACACGGTCATCGCACACATTTCCGGAAAAATGCGTAAGCACTACATTCGTATTATGACGGGTGATGCGGTTACCGTTGAACTTACCCCTTACGACCTGGAAAAAGGTCGTATTATTTACCGCGCTAAATAGTCCTTTACAGTAAAGCTCGCCTGTACAGCGCCATCACTTCGTCAGAAAGTCGCTATTTACCCAGTCAAAAGCTAAAAGCCTTTCACCACATATGTACAGGACGTACAGTAGTAGGGCAGCGCAGGAGCGGTTGCCGAGAGGACACAGAGAAAAGCTTTTTATTATTAACGACGCCGTAGGCGCTGTTGATAAAGAAAAACTCTGTGCCTCTGTGGTGAATTGTTTTTGTTGTGTTTGTTAAAGCCCTGGGTAGCCCTTCAGAATCAGACTTTAGCAGTTTCAGAAACGACCTCTATTGCAATTTCGTCATCCTTGCTGACCGTTACATTTACGTGGCCACCTCTGATTAAATCACCAAACAACAGTTCATTCGCCAGTGGTTTTTTGAGATGCTCCTGAATAACACGTGCCATCGGCCGTGCGCCCATTTTAGGGTCATAACCTTTTTCAGCTAACCAGCTACGAGCTTGCTTATCAACAGCTAAGGTTACTTTTTTCTCATTGAGCTGTAATTCAAATGCCACCAGGAATTTATCAACCACATTCGACAGCGTATGCGCATCCAGTGAACCAAAACTAACGATAGAATCCAGTCGATTTCTAAATTCAGGGGTAAACATCTTGTTGATCTCTTCCATGCCATCAAGTTCATTTTGCTGTTCGGTAAAGCCCATTGAGCGGCGAGATATTAATTGTGCGCCGGCATTACTGGTCATAATTAAAATAACACTTCTAAAATCGGTTTTACGACCATTGCTGTCAGTCAGGGTACCGTGATCCATCACCTGCAGTAATATGTTAAACACTTCTGGATGGGCTTTTTCAATTTCATCAAGCAGCAAAACACAATGAGGCTTTTTATTGACCACTTCGGTGAGTAAACCACCCTCGTCAAAACCTACGTAACCCGGAGGTGCCCCGATCAAACGTGACACGGTATGACGTTCCATGTATTCAGACATATCAAAACGCACCAGATCAACACCCATAATATTGGCCAGCTGCTTACTTACTTCGGTTTTACCCACGCCAGTCGGGCCGGTAAACAGGAAAGAACCAATAGGTTTCTCTGGCTCACCCAGGCCTGAACGTGACATACGTATTGCCGTCACCAACGTACTTATCGCGTCATCCTGACCAAACACAACCATTTTCAAATCACGCTCAAGATGTTTTAGTGCATCTGTATCTGAAGTGCTGACTGTTTTCGCAGGAATACGTACAATTTTTGCAACAATATTCTCGATATCATGCACATTGATTGATTTCTTGTTTGTTTTACCTGATTGAGATTGCAACTGCCTGTTGGCACCAGCTTCATCAATAATATCAATGGCTTTATCAGGCAGAAATCTATCCATAATATAACGTTGTGAAAGCTCAACGGCAGCACGTAAAGCATTGTTGCTGTATTTAACATCATGATGTTCTTCAAAGCGTGTTTTCAGCCCTTTTAAAATTTCAACCGTTTCATCAATGCTTGGTTCTTCGATATCAATTTTCTGAAAACGACGTGCCAGCGCATGATCTTTTTCAAAAACGCTTCTAAATTCAGCGTAAGTAGTCGAACCAATACATTTAAGCTCACCATTTGCCAGCATTGGTTTTATCAGGTTTGAGGCATCCATCACCCCGCCAGAAGCTGATCCTGCACCAATGATGGTATGAATTTCATCGATAAATAAAATGGCACCCGGGCGCTGATTTAACTGCTTTAAAACCCCTTTTAAACGTTTTTCAAAGTCACCGCGATACTTGGTGCCTGCTACCAGCGAACCTAAATCCAGTGAAAAAATAGTGCTATCTAATAAAACCTCTGGAACTTCTTTATCGACAATACGTTTTGCCAGGCCTTCAGCCAATGCCGTTTTTCCAACGCCGGCTTCTCCCACCAGCAGTGGATTATTTTTACGACGACGGCATAAAATCTGTACGGTTCTTTCTACTTCATTTTCACGACCGATCAGTGGATCAATCCGACCCTGCATGGCACGCTTGTTTAAATTGGTGGTGTAATTTTCCAGAGGCTGCGATTCTGCATCCTGCGTTGCAGCTTGATCAGAATGATCTTCAAGCTTCTCTGTTTCATTTGGCACTTTGGTAATGCCGTGAGAAATGAAATTAACCACGTCCAGACGGTTAATGTTTTGTTGATTCAATAAATAAACAGCCTGTGATTCCTGCTCACCAAACATCGCAACCAGAACATTGGCACCCACCACTTCTTTTTTACCGGAAGACTGCACATGAAAAACAGCACGTTGCAGCACACGTTGAAAACCTAGTGTAGGCTGTACTTCACCACCTACAACGTCACCAAAAACAGGGGTATTATTATCAAGGTATTCTTTTAGTTCGACACCAAGCAAATTCAAATCTGCACCACAGGCCTGCAGCACAACATTGGCACTATTATTAGTTAACAGAGAAAGCAACAAATGCTCGACCGTTATATATTCATGTCTTTTCTCTCTGGCATCGTTAAATGCCGAGTTTAATGATACTTCAAGCTCTTTGCTTAACATGGCGCTACCTTTTTTTAACCCGTAAACTTACGTTAAACCAGTTTCGGATAAACCATTTCGGATAAACTAGTTTCGACCTTCCTACCGTAATATCAGGCTTCTTCCATGGTACACATTAAAGGATGCTGATTCATTCGTGAATATTCGTTTACCTGATCCACTTTTGTTTCAGCAATTTCATGGCTAAAAATGCCACAAATACCTTTGCCTTTTGTATGCACTGACATCATTACACGTGTTGCTTTTGCATCATCCATAGAAAAGTATATCATCAACACCTGAACTACAAACTCCATAGGAGTATAATCGTCATTATTGACAATAACTTTAAATTGTTTTGGTGGTTTTAACTTCGGTTTTTCTTCTTCTACCGCAAGCCCACCGTCATAATCATGGCCCTCGTTTTCATCACCCGTATTGTTGACAATGGAGAAACCACCCATTTTATGATTACTCATACCTTACCTTCAGTGTAGAACAAACTCTTTAACTTTTCTAAATCACGAATCATATTTAATAATATAAAATTCAGTACTGTTTTATTTACAAATCTCAAAAACCATCTACCCGCAACTTTTTATAAAGTATCCATAGCTAGTAATATTTATATAATATATGGCCATGTCATCTCTATTCAAGCGGTGTGAAACACACATTATTTTTACCAGGTACTTTAGTGGAACAATAACCACTTTATTTCGACAGGATTAATCCGTTGCTGTTCCATTAGTTGTTCAAATAAACCGGTCTGTCTGACAGCTTTGCGCGCCGCGCGATAACCACACAGCAAGTTAGTCCTGCTAAAGCCTCACAGTGGTAATATTACATGAGTAAAGCTTAATGCAACAGCCCTGCTGTATTACATTAAAAAGAACAGGCCATTAAAGGGGGGGGGGCACGAAACCGTAGATTTACTCTCCGCTACTTCTGATTAACAAATCACATCGCAGCAAGCCGCGGAGACCTTCCCCCGCAGATTGAGGTTTTTAGGTGGCAAATTCAAGCAGACTATTTAGCAGCTCCTGCTTTAGGTTTTTATCAACGGCCTTAAGCATACGCGGCTGCAATTGCGAGGCATTGCTGGCTGACACTTTTAGTGGCCAGGATTTATAACCTATTACGGTAATACCATCTTGCCCAATCAACTCAATTTTTAGCGTTGCCCGCAACCAGTGCCAGTCATTTTTTATTATCGGCTGCTGCGCTTCAAGACTTGCTGCTAACTGATATCCCGAACTACCAATATTATCAGCTACACTAAAACCTGCTCTGGAAGCAGCACCCTGTAAAATATTGTTTAAACCGCCAACATCATCTACTTTTACTGTTGTTCGTAATGGCAATGCTCTCAATGCTTGCTGTAATTGTTCGTTTAATTCGGCCAGATTCCATTTTGCCGAGGCGCCTTTGCCTTTCACATCTATTATCTTCAGCGTTTTTTGTAATGTTTGCCTGTCATGCTGCAGTGCGTTGGCTTTATGCAAATCTGAAATTTTCAATAAAGCATCGCTACGATTGACCTGCTGATCTAATACATATTGCGTTTCTTCATCGAGACGCCTCATTTCACCTCGAATATTGTTGCCAGCCTGGTTACGATCCAGTACGGCTAAAGCGTGATAAGTCAGATCAGCGCTGCTTTGCCATTGCTCTGAAATACGTGCACCCTGTACCATTTTGTCGGTTTTCAAATTAACCGTACTGGCTATTCTTGCACTTTGTTCAACGGTTTCAATACCATCTTTTTTATGGCTTTCTATATCCTGTGAAGTGGTAGAAACTTCTTTGATCTGCACTTCAAATATTTTTGCCAAATTAGACAACGCTCGTGCTTTCGCCTGCTCTGATTTTGATGCTGACCCTGTTGCTGACAGGTACTTAAAATTCGGATACAAATCCGGTTCACCCTTAACCCACTGTGGTGCATCACCGTTGCTGATGACCGCTGTTGATTGCATGCATGCCGTAATCAACAAAACACTCATAAACAGATTAAAGCGAAATATTATTTTCATAGTAATTCCAGACACGTTTTACGATAAGTTGCGCGGCGAACAACCCTGGTGTTGCATATCAATGCTGTACTCATTAATTTTATAGTTGAATTTTCTGCTTACTTATTTTTGCTATGGGTGCATTCCAATGTTTAATAAAAAAGCTGGATTGTCTGGGTTTAATTGTAATGTTTTCATCCATCACATCAACAATTTGACCTGCTGCATTTTGCATTTTAATCTGTACCCTATGCTCACCAACTGGTAATAACAGGCGTCTTAATTCTATTTCCTGCGGTAAAGTTGTCCAGCTTCGGGTATCAGCTCTTTCTGTGACCAAATTAGTTATGGTCATTAAAAAGCCAGCAAGTCCACTCTTGTCCTTCTCCTGCGCTGTATGTTGTGTATTATATTTTACCACCGCGCGAGCGGTTGCCCTTACCATAATGCCTGGCATGGCCTGTTCTAGCGAGTACCGCGCCAATGCGTCAACATCTTCCACCGTTTCCATCGAGTAATGTTCATTATTGACATGAATGCGTGGTACATATAATCGGTTTTTTTGTTGTTTATATGCAGGAAACGACACCAGCAAATTTTTTTGCACTTCTGTGGAAAAAACAGGGATCGAAACTTCACTTCTTATCGGTGCCAGTCCATTGTTTAAAATAACCACCAGCTCACCAAATTTTTCACTGGCTTCAACGGGTTTATAATCCGTCATGTTAAATTCTTTTTTATACGATTTGTATTCGCTCCATAAACCCTGCCATGCTAACAAACGTAACAAGTCCTTTTTTATGCCAACGGGTGCAGTCGGATACTGACTACCGCCTTTTTCTTTATAAACGGTGTAGGCTTTGCGATAGGAGATGAGTGCAGAATCCTGTTCATCCAGACTTTCATAGATGATACCTTCCAGATACCTTAGAAAAGCATCCTCTTCAGGTTCGTCACCCCACTCCTTCATCTTGACGTTTGCCTGCAACATTTCGACACGAGCACCATCAAGCTGTCCTAGCTGAATATAATTCATTGCCATGTAGGCATGTAATAACAACTGTTCATAACGATCACCTTCATAACCACGTAAGGTTTCATTAATCGTCACTGCAGCAAGATTCTCTGTAATACTGGTACCGTAAAGCTGCTCTATTTCCTGTTTGGCAACTTCAAGAATCTGATTACTGCCTGAAAAATCATTATTGATGCGACGTAACATGCCTTTATCAAGAGAAGATATCACTTCCTTCTGATCGGGATCCTCCTGTTCTGCTATGGCCAGTGACAAATCAGGTTTGCCCTGAAGCATACCATCTCGCATGGAGGTGGCGTGGCTTGAGTAACTTGCGCATGACTGTAGTAAAAGACCACAAAGTAAAATCAAGGCAAGTTTACGGTACAGCTGCCTGTGCAGATAAATGTTCTTTAAATGAAACTGAAACATAAAGACCTGTCCGAGCATAGAAAACCTGCGGCAGTTCTTAGACTCAGACAGGTGCCCGGTTAACATTAAGGAGTATTCAAAAATAATAGCCTTTTTAATTAACATCAATGTCTGTATTTTTCCTTCGTCATGTACCGAAACAAGATATAAGAACACCTCTACTGATTGTGCCTATACAGCAGAATCAGCTTTCCAGTTACAAGGTTATTAAAAGGTCATTACTAGAGGCGGATGCCCCCTTTTTCGACTGTTTTCTTGATTTTCTTTTGTCCCACCCAGACTTTTCGATTTGACCCTAGCTGAATAAGGGTTAAATCAATCTGGTAGAAACGTGCCTGTTCACCACTCACTGCATCAACAATGGAATTGATCGAACCCTGTAACATAAAATCAGCACCGATTTCCTGCCCCATGGCTTTACGGGTTTCTTCTGTTGCATGCAAATCCTGCTCTTTAACTTCACTACGAACTTCTTCGCGATCTTTTGCCGAAGCCACAAACTCAACCTCACCTGAATTTATCAGCTCACGTTCCATATCTGCAACAAAAGTACGTGTATTGATATGCTCATGACTTAGATTGCGCACTGTGCCAACAATAACCGTTGGCGATTTACCACTGCTACGATTAAAGTTGCTTAACCAGCTGCGTGAAAGCACATCCTGAATCATTTCCTCGGCCACCAGTCGGGAATCTGTATCATTCCAGTTTCCACTGAGGTCGGTAACAGAGTCAGACTCAACCCGGGTTACTGTTGGATTACAAGCTGCCAGCAAAAACAATAAACCAGATAACATTATTAACAGGTTTATCTTTAATGTCGATAATTTCATTTTTACACCCCTTTACCCTAACTTATTCTTATTAACTTTAATTTTATTTAACTTACAAGTTTATAGCATTAACCCAACCAAATTGACCAGTTATACTTCATTTTTATTCAAATTTATCTGCTATTCCTCAACAAAACAGCCATGTCTAAAAAAACTTACACTGCTGCCCGTCAACCGCCAGAGACATGAATCGGATTAGTGCATCCCTTGTCCAAGCCTGCACATCAGATTGTTCAGGTGATTT
>RCNG010000109.1_pt1 | contig 31054 bp, 27 predicted proteins | sample 2041371 | NCBI WGS metagenome assembly RCNG01 (sample SAMN09708227, study PRJNA481090) | Marine sediment metagenome, whole genome shotgun sequencing project. | biome: marine sediment; feature: ocean; material: sediment; isolation source: Sewage treatment plant 1 marine sediment (STP1) ... | reverse complement strand
AGAATCTGCGGAAACTTGCCGTGAAATTCCCAGGCATTGAAGAACGGCATCCAGTCTATGTATTCACGTAGGTCATTCAGATCAATGTCATCGAATACTCGCGTGCCGGTGAAACTCGGCGTCGGTGCATCGTAGTTGTTCCAGTCACACTCATGTTTGCGGGCTCTCGCCTGATTCAGAGACAGCTGTGGCGACAGTCGCTTCTTGTTTGCGTGCTGGTCACGACGACGCGCATTGTCCTTGCGCGTTTTGTCGACCAGTGCATCTCTGGTGCCCGACTGGATCAGCGCCTGGGCCACGCCGACGGAACGCGATGCATCTTTGACGTAGATCACTGGCCCTTCGTATTTGGGTTCGATTTTCACAGCGGTGTGCGCTGGCGATGTCGTGGCACCGCCGATGAGGAGCGGTAGATCGTAGTCGAGTCGCTGCATCTCGCTCGCGACGTGCACCATCTCATCCAGCGATGGAGTGATCAGTCCGGACAAACCAATGATGTTCGCGTTTTCACGCTTGGCAGCTTCGAGAATTTTGTCGCAGGAGACCATGACACCAAGATCCACCACTTCGAAGTTATTGCACTGCAAGACAACACCAACGATGTTTTTGCCGATGTCGTGCACGTCGCCTTTGACGGTAGCCATCACGATCTTGCCGTTCGAACTCATCTTGCCGTCTTTCTCATCTTCGATGAATGGCACGAGGTGGCCGACGGCCTTTTTCATGACGCGCGCGGACTTCACGACCTGCGGCAGGAACATTTTTCCTTCGCCGAAAAGATCGCCGACGACATTCATGCCGGACATCAACGGCCCCTCGATAACATCGAGAGGTCGGTCGGTTCCCTGTCGCGCTTCTTCAGTGTCGTCGATAACAAATTCGTCAATACCGTTGACCAGCGCATGTTCAAGTCGCTTGTCGACGGGCAGCTCTCGCCAGGACATGTCCTTGACCTTCGCCGCCGCACCGCTTTTTTGATCTTTGTAGTTTTCGGCAACAGCGAGCAGCTTTTCGGTACCGTCCGCATCGCGATTGAGCACGACATCTTCAACGGCATTACGCAGGTCTTCTGGCAGGTCCGCGTAAATGGCGAGCTGCCCGGCGTTGACGATACCCATGTCCAAACCGGCGCGGATCGCGTGATACAAAAACACGGAATGAATCGCCTCACGAACAACATTGTTGCCGCGAAACGAAAATGACACGTTGCTCACGCCACCACTGACGAGTGCATGCGGCAACGCCTTCTTGATTTCACGGGTCGCTTCAATGAAATCGAGGCCGTAACTGGCATGTTCCTCGATGCCCGTTGCGATGGCGAAAATATTCGGATCAAAAATAATGTCGGCCGGATCAACGCCAACTTGTTCGGTCAGGATTTCGTAGGAGCGTTTGCAAATATTGATCTTACGATCGATGGTATCGGCCTGACCGGACTCGTCGAACGCCATGACGATAACGGCAGCGCCGTAATCGCGGACGAGCTGCGCCTGTTCAATGAACTGGGCTTCGCCCTCTTTAAGGCTGATCGAGTTCACTACCGCTTTACCCTGCACGCACTTCAGACCCGCTTCGATAACCGTCCACTTCGACGAGTCGATCATGATCGGCAGGCGTGCTATGTCCGGTTCCGACGCGATCAGGTTCAGGAAGGTCACCATCGCCTTCTCTGAGTCGAGCATGCCTTCGTCCATATTGATGTCGATGATCTGTGCGCCGTTCTCGACCTGTTGACGCGCGACCGCAACGGCGGCGGTATAGTCATCGGCCTCAATGAGGCGACGGAAAACGGCAGAACCTGTGACATTGCAACGTTCGCCGACGTTAGCGAACAAGTCATCCGGTCCGATATTGAACGGTTCGAGACCGGAGAGGCGCAAACGTACCGGCAACTCGGGAATCGGTCTGGGCGCGGCGCCATCGATGGCCTTTCTGAGCGCAGCGATGTGCTCCGGACGCGTGCCGCAACAACCGCCCACGAGATTGACCAGCCCACTGGTCGCAAACTCGCCAACAACCTCGGCCATCTCGGCCGGCGTCTCGTCATATTCGCCGAATTCATTCGGCAATCCGGCATTCGGGTGTGCACTGACCCGTGTTTCCGAAATCCGGGAGAGTTCCGCAACATACTGGCGCAATTCTTTTGCACCCAGCGCACAGTTCAGGCCGATCATAAACGGATTCACGTGACGTACTGAGTTCCAGAACGCTTCGGTGGTCTGTCCGGATAAGGTTCGTCCGGATGCATCGGTAATCGTGCCCGATATCATGACCGGCAATTCGATACGGCTTGCCCTGAAAGCGCGCTTCACGCCGACAATGGCTGCTTTGGCATTCAAGGTATCGAAAATGGTCTCGATCATCACAAAATCGACGCCGTTTTCGATCAACGCAACAGCGGCAACTTCATAGGTGTCGGCAAGCTGGTCAAACTGAATATTTCGAAACCCGGGATCGTTTACGTCAGGCGATATCGACGCCGTTCGATTCGTAGGCCCAAGTACACCGGCGACATAGCGAAGACGACCATCCTTAGAAGCCTGGGCATCGGCACATTCGCGAGCCAGGCGCGCCGATGTTGCATTCAATTCGGCAACCAGATCTTCCATGCCGTAGTCGGCCATCGACGGTTCGTTTGAATTGAAAGTATTGGTTTCAATGATGTCCGCGCCAGCGGCAAGAAAGCTGTTGTGGATATCGCGAATGACTTCGGGGCGCGTAATCGACAGTAGATCGTTATTGCCCTTGAGGTCGCGCCGGCTGTCGGCGAAGCGTTCGCCTCGGTAGTCTTCTTCGCTAAGGCTAAAACCCTGAATCATTGTGCCCATCGCACCATCGAGCAGCATGATTCGCTCGTCCAGTGTGCCCATCAGAGTGGCGATTCTTTCGCTACGTTTCATCGTTATAACCTCAAGCCGCTGCTTTGTTCGAACGCACGCCCAACGCGTGGCATATCGCGTAGGTGAGTTCGGAACGGTTCAGCGTGTAAAAGTGAAAATCTTCTATGCCTTCAGACTCGAGGTGACGAACTTGCTCGATGGCGACGCTCGCAGAAATCATCTGGCGGGTCTCAGCATCATCATCGAGGCCATCGAAACGATGCCGCAGCGCATCAGGAATAGCCGCACCACACATTCTCGCGAAACGTTCCATTTGCGGAAAACGGGTGATTGGCAAGATGCCGGGCACGATGGCCGAATCAATACCGGCCTTAGCGCATCGATCGCGAAAACGCAGATAGGCATCAGTATTAAAAAAGAACTGAGTAATGGCACGACTCGCGCCTGCATCGAGCTTGCGCTTCAGGTTTTCCAGGTCGAACGCTGCATCCTGCGCCTCGGGATGCACCTCCGGGTACGCCGCGACGGAAATATCAAAATCACCAATCTTGCGCAGACCCTCAACCAGATCTGATGCGTAGGCATAACCATCCGGATGCGGCACGTACGCACCCGAGTCTTTCGGCGCATCTCCGCGCAAGGCGACGAGATGCCGCACGCCCATGTCCCAGTATTCCTGGGCAATCGCATCGATCTCGTCTCGGCTTGCATCGATACAGGTCAAATGCGGTGCTGGCGTCAGCTCTGTCTCCTTGATGATTCGAGCGACAGCCGCATGTGTGCGCTCTCGCGTTGAGCCATCAGCTCCGTAGGTGACCGAAACGAATCGCGGCCCAAGACTGGCGAGCCGTTCAATCGACTGCCACAGCGTGGCTTCCATCGCTTCGGTATTCGGCGGGAAGAATTCGAACGATACGGAGGGTGCGATTTTGCTATTCATAGGACTGTCTTCAATTACGCCGCGACGGACGCGTGGTTGGCAGTGGTTGCAACGGCGAGCAACCAATCGGGGTTGTGGTTCGGTATGGGTCTCGCCGTCGAAAGCCTGAGATCGGCGGCAGCTGCCCATGCGGCGAATCGCGTTCGCAGTTCGTCAAGATCGGTGTTACCAACAGACGCCAGCAGTAACAACTGACCGCCTGCGTTCAGCAAACGCTTCGCTTCGTTGAGTGTGGCTGGCGCATCCTTCGCGTCGGTCAGAACATCATCGAGAATAATGGTGTCGAATTCCTGATCCTCGAATGGCAAAGCGTTCATATCGCCGTGCCTGAGCGTGGTGTTCGGTGTGCCGGCCAACAGCAGCTCGGCCCGAGCGAGGCGGCGAGCGTCGGAATCAATATCAACGCCAACGGCACGATGCGAACGTGATGCGAGCAACTTCAAAATGCGGCCTTGCCCGCAGCCGATGTCAAGCAAGTCACCTAAGGGTCGTGCGACTGTGAGTTCGACTAACGCTCGATGCAATGAACGATCGCTACCTGAAACCGGTACTTCTACGCTGGACCCTTCGCCACGAATATCGCGAAGCTTGTCGGAGTCTTTCTGGAATTGGAGTTCGTCGTCCGGCAATAACGCGAGCAACCGACGTCGGATGGCTGATGCCTCTCCCGCCGTTGATACACGGTAGTAGACAAAGTGGCCGTCTTTAAAGCGCTCCAGCAAACCCACAGCACACAGTTGCTTCACATGTTGCGAGATACGCGGCTGGCTTTGACCAGTGACCTTGGTCAGCTCGGAGACACTGCATTCCGCCAAACCACAGAGCACGACTAGCCGAGCGCGCACGGGATCGGCTAGTGCTTTGAACTGGGATAACAACTGGTCAGTGGACGCTTTCATATAAGAATATAAGGATTCTTTTATATTAATAGCGGATTAGTATACAGAGGTGCATCAGCAAACCCAATAACTGGGTCACACCAAGCGCCATCAAAATGAAAAGGCCGCGTAATATTTTCTGTGTAAGATTCACAATTCGACCGCTGCTTGCGGCAGCCCAAAAAGGCTGGCATTAGCTCAACGCGCACTAGCAAGAACAAACGGCCGTTCGATGGTGTGTGGTGGATAATTGGATTGCCCCTGCTGTCAATTTTGGTTTTCGCGATCTTGTCGCCGCTGTCCTTTTTGGTTCACCGGCAAATAACGCGTACCGGAAATGACTAGTTCCCGTAAGGTCAACGACTGCAATCAGAGGACGACATGAAACTAGCCTTCGCAATTCTCTTGGCCATACTGACTTTTCTAGCCGTTTCCTCCGGCGTAATGAAAGTTATGTTGGTGCAACAAGATGTTGAGTTTTTTGGTCGCTACGGGTTTTCCGACGCAATGCTCATCGCTTTCGGAATAGTTCAGCTGATTGGTGGCGTCTTGCTGCCCTTGAAAAAGACGAGATTTGTGGGGGCGGCCATTGTCGCGATCACGTTCCTTATATCCTTGGCAGTACTGCTTATGGATGGCAACATTTCTGTCAGCATAGTTACTGCTATTGCGACGCTCCTGCTGTTCGTCATCATGAAACTAAGCTGGCGGCCTCGATCGAAAGAACCGAACGGCGGCTAATCGAGGAACCAGGAATGTTCAGATTGCTATGACAATATCCGGCGAGTGCTTTTGCGGAGCTGTGACCTACAGGGTGTCGGGCAAATTGCGCGACGCGCGATCATGTCATTGTTCTCGATGTCGCAAGGCGTTTGGTTCGCAAGCCTCCGCCTACGCGCTGGTAAATCCTGCTGAGTTTGAATGGTCAACCGGTGAAGACCTTTTGACGTCCTACATCGGAGAGCACGGCGCTGGTCTGAGGTTTTGCAGTCGATGTGGCTCTACATTATGCGGCGTTGTCGACGGCGAGGTACACGGCGTCACATTAGGATGCGTCAACGGCGACCCTGAGATCGAGATTGGCCGGCATATTTTTGTTGGGTCAAAGGCTGCATGGGAAGTTATTCCGGAGGGAGTTACGACCTTCGACGAAGGACCGTGACGTTAAGCCGCTGTTACATCAGGAAACACACCAACGAGCCGAATAGTGCGAGACTACGGCCGTATAGCTCTGTCTGGGAAGTTCATGATTGCATTCTTTAAACACCACGCCGGTTGGCTACAACTGGCGGTCGTCGTCGCTGTAGTTGGCGGTTCGGTCCTGTTATCCGCGTCGCTCGGTCCGGATCCCGCTCCCGTGCGCTCCGCGAAACCTGAAGCGCGCCTGACCGTATCCGTTGCAACGCCTGCGGTATCGGCCTACCGACCTGACCTGACATTGACCGGAACAGTCGAGGCCAGCACGATCACAAATATCGTGCCTCAGGTCAGCGGCAAGGTCATTCATGTGTCATCGAGCTTTCGTCCCGGCGCAAGAATCGGCAAAGGCGAGCTTCTCTTCGCTATCGAAGCATCGGACTACGAACTGGCCGTGCAGCGCACGCTGGCCGCCATAGAAATCGCAAAAAGTGATTTGATTCGTCTCGAAGCCGAGGCGACCGCCGAGAAGAAGATCTTTCTGTCCGGTAATCCGCAACGCGACATTCCGGATTTGATCGCCCGGGTTCCGCAAATTGCTGCGGCCGAGGCGCGAATTAAAGCTGGCGATGCGGCACGTGCGGCGGCGGACCTGTCCCTGAAGAGAACCAGGGTCTATGCGCCATATGATGCGCGGATAATTGATACGCAACTTGATGTTGGGCAGGTAGTTACAGGAACGGTCTCGGTCGGTTCGATTTACTCGATAGAGAACCTCGAAGTCGTTGCGCCAGTTTCGTCGGACGACCTTCGACGCATCGGCAACCCCGTTGGTCGCACTGCGCTCATTGTCTCCGACTTCGCGACGGACCAGCAATTTACGGGTAGCGTCGTTCGTCAGGGTGCCACGCTGGACGAATTCACTCGGCTCGGCAAACTTTACATTCGCACCGAGTCCAACGACCAACTAACGCTGGGCGAATTCGTCAGCGTCGTTATTGAAGGCGACATCATCAACACTGCGCTCGGCATACCTGAGTCGGGCCTCACGTCGCGTGACCAGATCTGGGTTGTCGAAGGTGACATATTGGCCGAGCGCCGTGTTCAAATACTGGGGCATGCTCAAGGCTTGCTCATGGTGGCGGCGTTCGATACGGCCGACGGGGTGGTCACGACGCCACCCGCGGGTGCTCGTGAAGGACAGGTCGTCAAAGTAAGGCAGACCGGGCACCAGGAAACGACAGAGACACCCGATGCTGGAAACTAGTTCATCGGATGAACACAAGCCCAGTCGTGGCCTGATCAGTTGGTTTATCGGCAACCCCGTTGCAGCGAACCTGCTAATGGTGGTGCTGCTCGTTGGCGGCGGGTTGTCAGCGAGCAACTTGCAGCGTCAGGTGTTTCCAACGATATCTCCCGGTACCGTTGTCATAAACGTTCCGTATCCTGGGGCGACCCCTGCTGAAGTCGAAGAGGGAATCACCCGGCGTATCGACGAAGCGGTTCTCGGCATCGATGGTGTTAAGCGCGTCCGCTCCACCGCCGCTGAAAACAATGCCGCTATCGTCGTCGAGACGAGTGACTTCGCAGATGTTCAACTGGTTAAGGACGACATCGAATCCGCGGTCGACAGACTCAGCGATTTCCCTCCTGAAAATGCCGAGCAACCGGTTATCGCAGCACCGCAACCAACCGGCGGCGTCGTTACTCTGGTCGTTGTCGGGGATGTCGAGCCGATGACATTGCGAAAGGCCGCTGAGCAAGTTGAAAGAGATCTTCTGACACAGCCCGGAATTTCTCTCGTCGCGCTGCAGGGAGACCGTGATCTCGAGATATCCATTGAAGTGAGTGAGGCGACGCTCAGACGACTGGATCTCAGTTTTGCAGACGTCGCCAACGCCGTCCGCCGGTCGTCGCTGGATCTCGCTGGCGGTTCGATCAACTCTCAATCGGGCGAGATCCTTCTGCGGACAAATCAGAAGCGCCAGACCGGGCGTGAGTTCGAGTCGGTCGTCGTTCGCTCACAGTCGGACGGCTCCATCATTACATTGGCCGATGTCGCCACTATCCGTGACGGCTTCGTGCGCGCCGAATTACTGAATCTGTACAACGGTCGCCCCGCAATTTTCGTCAAAGTCAGCCGCGCGGAGGCCGAGGACGTTCTGGTCGTCAAGGGGCGAGTCGATCAATTCCTGGCCGACTACAAGGCGCCGTTCGGCGTGGAACTTCTCGAACTTGACGACGAAACCGATCTGCTGCGTGAGCGCATCAACCTGCTGCTGAAAAATGGCCTGTACGGTTTCGCGCTCGTTTTTCTGTTTCTTGTCTTGATGCTTGATCTCAAACTTGCCGTCTGGGTAAGCGTCGGCATCTCGACTGCCTTTATGGGTGGCATTCTGCTGTTCGGTGCGCTGGGCGTTACCATCACGATGGTCTCGCTGTTCGGCTTGATTATCGTACTCGGGCTGGTCGTCGATGATGCGATAGTGATTGGCGAGAACATTGACGCGGAACGTGCAGCCGGTAAGAGCGGGACAGAGGCCGCGTCTGGCGGCGCTCGTAACGTGTTCGCCCCAGTCGTGGTTGGTGTATTAACGACCATTGCGGCGTTCGCACCGTTGCTTTTTACCAGCGGCACATTCAGTGATATCACTCGCTCCATACCCATCGTGGTCATCAGCGTGCTGCTGGTATCCGTCATCGAGGCCTTCTGGATACTTCCGTCGCACCTGAGCAAAGGCGAGACGTGGTCGCGCGGTATCCTGAAAGCCGAGGGGCAGCGAGTGTCCGGATGGGTCCACCGTATTCGCGACAACGTGATTCGGCCAGGTGTTACTTTTGCCGCGCGATGGCGTTACGCAACTGTCGGTATTGCGTTTGCCTTTTTCTTGCTTTGCGTCGGCCTGGTTGGCAACGGCCATGTCCGGTTCATTTTCTTTCCGATTATCGAAGGCAATAGCCTGACCGCATCGGTGACGATGCCAGAGGGTGCACTCTTCGAGCGGACGGATGAGGCAATTCGGCGAATGACCGATGCAGCCTACGCAGCCGCCGCCGAGATCGAGGCAGAAACCGGCGAGATACTGTTTGCGTCGGTGACTGCCACGACCGGTGGCCGCGCCTCATCTTCAAGAGGTCCGGGTTCAGATTCAGCCTTTTCGTCTCAGGAAAATATTGGGCAGGTCCGCATCGAATTAACGGCCTTCGGTGAGCGCTACACGCCGGCGGTCGATATCGAGAGGGTCTGGAGGCGAGCGGTCGGCGAAATCGAAGGTGCGGATCAAATTAGTTTCTCATCCAGCTTCGTCAGGTTTGGCGACGACATCGAATTCGAACTCGCTCACAGTGACGAAGATCAACTAATCGCTGCGGCGGAGGCGATGAAACAACGACTCGGGGATATCGATGGTGTTACCGATATCGAGGACAGCTTTGATTTGGGTAAACGGCAGCTCGTTTTCGAGTTGACCAATGCCGGACGCTCTGCAGGATTGCGTGAATCCGATATCGCGTTGCAGGTTCGTCGCGGCTTCTTCGGCGAAGAAGTGCAGCGCATTCAGCGCGGCCGCGAAGAGATTCGTGTGTACGTCCGTTACCCGGAATCAACGCGTGCCAGCCTGGACGCGCTGGACAAGTTCCAGGTTGTGCTGCCAAACGGTAGTCGCGCACCACTGCTGACTGTTGCCACAGTCGACGAGAGTCGCGCCTATTCATCCATTGAACGCATCGATGGTCGCCGCATTGTCACCGTCAGTGCCAACGTTGACGAGGCAGTCACGACACCCAACGATGCGAACCAGACCATTTTGGAACAGGTGATGCCCTCGCTGGAGGCGGAGTTCTCGGGACTGCGTTGGGTTCGAGCCGGCGCGACGCGCGAGCAGAATGAGGATCTTGCCTCGTTAGGACAGGCGTTTATCGTGGTACTTCTGATCATATTTGCGTTGATCGCGACGCAACTACGTTCGTATCTGCAACCGCTCGCTATCCTTGTTTCGATTCCCCTTGGTGTGGCCGGTGCAATCCTCGGACATTTCGTCCTCGGCTTTCCGTTATCGTTCGTGTCGATGTTCGGCATTGTCGCACTGGCCGGTGTGGCCGTGAACTCTTCGGTAGTGCTCGTCGACTTCTACAATCAAAAACGCGCGGCCGGTCTTTCGTCGATTGAAGCAGCAGCGGAAGCCTCCGGACGCCGTTTTCGACCCATTCTTTTGACGACGCTAACCACTGCGTTGGGGCTGGCTCCGCTACTGCTTGAAACAAGCCCGCAGGCGCAGTTCCTGATACCGATGGGCGTTAGCCTGGGCTTCGGTATTGTTGTGTCGGGGTTCATGGTGTTGTTTGTTACGCCCGCCGTCGCCGTCATCATTGACGACTTGCGCGAGTGGTCATCGACCGGTTGAGACCACAAGCCGATAGCGGACGTTCAGCCATTCATCACGCCGGATGACCCCCGAATATTGTGATGCCATAATTGATAGGTACTAGTACCTACGTTCTCCTATCTATTGTATGTATTTCTACGTACTATCGGACATTCCAAGACAACCGTAAGAGCTGATTTTCTGCGGCTGATCTGAGCCAGCATGAACTCGCTGTTGCGAGTTTTCAAAACAACAATAAACTAAAAAACAATGGGGAATAGAAAATGAAACTACGTCATGTATTAGTGGGATTTGTTCTAACAGGATTCGCAAGTATCGCAAGCGCCGACCTCGATCCATGGACGGACTATGACATCAGCACGGGTGTTTCAAATGTTACGACGGTCAAGGTTGATTCCAACATGATCGATAAATACCTCGAAGGACTAAAAGCGACATGGGCACCGTCGAATGATGTGGCAGTCGAGTTGGGTCAGATTGAAGGTTACAATATTTACGTTAGTGCACTGGCGAACAGCGGAGACTTCAACGTCATTTTGGTAGTAAGAATGAAGGATGCTGCGGACATGCAACCAAACCAAGCGGATTATGAAGCCTTCATGAAAAATTGGAGCGAAGAAAACCAGAATTTATCCGATAAGATAGTTGTGACATACCCGGATATTCGCACAATTACCGGCGAGTATTTGATGCGAGAAATTACTTTCAAGTAAACGAGAATAGTTTCTCCTAAATCTTTGTCCAGAAGGGCCTTCCTGATTTCTCGGGAGGGCCCTTTTTTGTATGGCGGTTCGATCAAAGAGAATCGGAACCAGTAGACGGCCGCTTCTGGCCGTAAGCAGCCCCTCACGAGACTGTCTCTGAGCGTCCGCTTTCGGTGAAAGCCGAACCTCGAGTGGTATAGTTTGAACGACTGCTAATGACCCAAAACGGACATTACGAGAAATAATCAATGCCGGCGCAACGTACCTGTATAGGTTCGATAATTCTGGAGAGACTGTATGAGTTTGCGAGTGTCCAATACGGTAGTTGCGTTGGTCCTGACTATCGCTTTTCCTGCCTTTACTAGTTTCGCCGCAGAAGATCCGCGTGCTCGTGATATCGGCATTCCATTTGAGGGGCAGCCTGGCGAGTTGAACGCAATTACCGACGTTGGTGGCGTCGAGGTTGGTCATGTCACAATCTTCGAAGGTAACGGCGCGCTGAGCGTGGGCAAAGGACCTGTGCGAACGGGCGTTACGATAATTCACCCGCGTGGAAAAGACTCTACCGAAGGTGTCTTCGGCGGTTGGTTTACACTAAACGCATCCGGAGAAATGACCGGCACGACGTGGCTGGAAGAGCGTGGGCTGCTTGAAGGGCCGATCGGTATTACCAACACCCACAGCGTGGGCGTCGTCCGTGACGCAGCGGTGTCATGGATGGTGCAAAAAGGCTGGGAGGCAGACTGGCATGCGCCCGTTGTCGCTGAAACCTATGACGGAGGTTTGAACGACATCAATGGATTTCACGTGACGCGTGATCACGCGCTCAACGCAATGCGTAGCGCAACGACTGGGCCGGTCGTCGAAGGTGCAGTCGGCGGTGGCACCGGAATGGTTTGCAACGGATTCAAAGGAGGTATAGGAACTGCTTCCCGGCAGATAACTGTCGGGGATGAAACCTATGTCGTTGGCGTACTCGTACAATGCAATTACAACTGGGACGGCGAAGATCTCAGGCTCGGCGGGAAGCCAGTCAGTCATCTGCTGCCAGTGGGAAAACACTGCTTTGCGGATTCTGCCATCAGGAGGCATGTTAATTGGTATCCATACTGTGATGATTCGCGTGCGAGTACAGTCTCGCCGCGCACTCGCGACGGTTCGATAATCGTTGTAGTGGCAACTGACGCGCCGTTGCTTCCCCATCAACTCGGGCGAGTGGCAAAGCGCCCGTCCCTCGCTCTTGGCCGCCTGGGCGCCGTTAGTTCGGACGGCTCGGGCGACATATTCGTTGCGTTTTCGACGGCAAACAGCGGTCGCATTGATGAGTCGAGTTTGTCGGAAGTCACGATCTATCCAAACTATGAATTGACCGCTGTATTTACGGCCACGGTACAGGCTACCGAGGAAGCGATCGTCAACGCCATGGTGGGAGCAGATACGGTCGTCGGCGCGTCCGGATTCAGGGTCAAAGAGCTACCAGAAGATCAGGTTCATGCATTGTTTAATGCGGAATCAAAAGACAGCGACTAACGTCTGCTTTTGGCAGCGGCCCCATGCGGTGAGCGAGGCAAGGTGTTATGGACCCACAAATGATGGACGAGTTGAAGTTTTTTCTCGGATTGAGCGCCATCACAATTTTGGTCATTGGGTTAGTCATTTACCTTGGGCTTAAGCTCAACAAAACTGTTGATAGGAGCGCGGCAGCTGTTGATTTCCCGTGGCACATTACTTTGACTGGCACCGCGCTTTGGGCATGTGTGGTCGGGTTCTGGGTCATTTGCGCTGTCGCTCGAGAGCTGAGACCAGAAAGTTTGCTCGGCGATTTCTTGAACACAACTGACGGTGTTGCGTCGGTATTAGCGGGATCACTATTTTTTGCTGTAGCCGCTGGTGTAATCCTCGAGAAGCTTGGTTATCCAATACAAAAAAGGGGCGACGACACCTGAAAAGTTCTGCCCACTAACGGCTCCTTCTGACCGAAAGCTGCCCCTGTGGTTGAGCTATCCACGAAAGAATGGTTAAACGCTATCGATAACACGATTGTGGGATTGGAAATCGGCAAATTCTAAATGTGGTGACTTCATCATTGCATTGAGTAGGCCAAGCGCCTACCGTGACTATCCATCACACCTTCGGAGTGCGACTTGTCGAACGAGACCCTGGAAAGAATTGAACTCGAATTGAAGGCAATAAATGCCAATTTGGCTGATGCCAACGACATCGCAATGCTAGCAACCTATAAAGCCATGCCCCCTGAGCTTGATGATCCAAGCAGGAAGGCATTGAAGCGGCTTCGCGACAAGATGATGGAGCGAGCGAGACTTCGCGCTGATCTCTAAGGCTTTTGGTCGTAACCGTTGGTTGAACGACTGCTATCGGTCAAAATAGACCTCCAATCTCGCAATCACTTTCCTTCATGGAAAGATATCTCTTGCCAAGATGGAAAGAGATGGTGTAGTATTGTCTTTCCAACATGGAAAGAGAAGAGAAATGGCAGATAACGATTCGATTAGAACCGACGAGGCGCAAGACGCCCTCCACACGATAGAAGACATGCACGCCGCAGGACGCAAGCGCGCGGCGCCACCACACTGGTACGGCATTGGGATATCCCTGATCGTTGCTACCGGGTTCGCGCTTTATGCTCAGAAAGACCCTGGATCGATCCCCGGCCTGGTCATCGCACTGGGGACAGCGCTACTCATTGCTTCCAGTCGCGACAAGGCAGGTGCGATCGGCAAAGCCGTTCCAGATACGCGCTCGGGTATTTGGGCGCTCGTTGCGGTGACCGCATTCTTGCTTACCCTGTTTTTTGGCGGAATCTATGTCAGGCGCGCATTCGATCTTGCATGGGTACCGATAGCGACAGGACTTATCGCTGGAATGACGATCTTCCTCTTGAGCGTAAGTGAAAGACGCTATTACCTTGGGAAGGTTGATAACGGCAAACAGTGATGACGAAGCCAAGATTCGACACGGTTATCCATGCGCCCAATCGGCTCCAGATTTGTGCGTTTCTGTCCCCGTTGGAAGAGGCCGAGTTTCAGGTGCTACGAGACGAATTGGACGTCAGTGACTCAGTCCTCTCCAAGCACTTAAAACAACTTGAAGAAGTCGGCTACGTAAAATTTCGAAAGGGCGCCGTCAATGGACGGCAACGCATGTGGGCCAACTTGACGACTTCGGGTCGAAAGGCGCTTGCCAGCCATATCGAAGAACTGAAACGAATTGCGGGCGTGATCAGCAACTAATCGCGACGCCCATATTTGCGACTACTGAACCGACTCGGGTCCCGTCACAACATTATTGGCAAACAACCGACTGACATCGACCGAATCCAGCGTTCGCTTCTCGCCGCAATACTCGCAGATGACCTCTATCGATCCTTGTTCCTCAAGGACTGAGCGGGACTCTTCCTCACCAAGCATCTTGAGCACCTCTTCGACTTTCTGGTCGGAACATCGGCATCGAAAATTGACCGCTCTGGGTGCGTGGACGCGTACATCATCTTCGGCAAACAGCTTGCCGATCAGACGCAGCCCGGCTTCGCCCTCAAAGTCCTTCGTCGACAAAGTCTCGATCAGGAAATGCAGTCTGTTCCAGTCATCGTCATCGATTGGTGCGCCCGGAACCTGTTGAAGCAGCAGTCCGCCGGCGACATCGCCATTCGCAACCAGTGCAACATGACTTGGTACCTGTACCGAACGATCGAAGTAATGTTCCAGACTCGCCGACAGCGATTCGCCGTTGACATCCACAATGCCCTGATACGGACGGTCGCCGCTATCGACAGTAATGGCGCAATGCGCCTTGTCGGTAAGCTCCGCGAAGCTGCCGGCGCTGACATCCTGCTTTACTGACGCCATCCCGCGCAGGTCCAACTCGCTGGTGCACTGCATTACAAGCATCTGCAACGCACCGCCGCCCTGAATCTGTAAGGTAATGGTGCCGTCGAACTTGAGGCTTTGCGCGATTAAGCCGGTCGCAGCTGCAGCGTGCCCGAGCGTTTCTGTAATCAATGCACTGTAGTCATGGTCGCGCTGCATGCGATTCCACGAACGGGACAATTGGATGAGTGCGCCACGCACAGGCAGAGACTCGAAGCCAAACGGTGTAACGGTATCGCCAGACATCGCTTAGTTACTAAGTTTGTCTTTCAGGATCTGATTGACCTGACCGGGGTTGGCCTGCCCCTTGGTTTCCTGCATCACCTTGCCGACGAAGAATCCGATCAGCTTATCTTTGCCTGCCTTGTACTCAGCAACCTGGCCGGGATTCTCAGCGATGACTTTATCGACAACCGCCTCGATCGCAGAGCTGTCAGTAATCTGCTTCAGGCCCTTCGCTTCAATAACGTCGTCAGCAGTGCCCTCGCCTTCCCACATGGCTTCGAAGACCTGCTTCGCGATTTTTCCGGAGATGGTGTTGTCGTGGATTCTCTCAATCAACCCCGCCAATGCCTCGGCCGATATCTTGCTGTCATCGATGTCCAAACCATCGCGATTAAGCGCACCCGTCAAGTCGCCCACAACCCAGTTCGCGACAATTTGCGCGTCCGCGCTGGAGTCCGTGTTGACGGCTTCGAAGTAATCGGCCATTGAGCGGCTCGCGGTCAAAATCGCGGCATCGTCACCCTTCAAGCCGTATTCGTCGACGAAGCGTGCTTGTTTCGCCGCCGGCAGTTCCGGCATGGTCGCGCGCACGGCTTCGATGTACTCGTTACTGATCTCGACCGGTAATAAATCGGGGTCGGGGAAGTAACGATAGTCGTTCGCTTCTTCCTTCGACCGCATTGAGCGGGTTTCGTGTTTGTCAGAATCGTAAAGACGGGTTTCTTGTACAACCGTGCCGCCGTCTTCGATCAAATCGATCTGCCGTTCAACCTCCAGGTTGATCGCCTTCTCAATGAAACGAAACGAGTTGAGGTTTTTCAGCTCCGCACGAGTGCCCAGTTCTTCCTGACCCATTGGCCGTACTGACACGTTTGCGTCACAACGAAAAGATCCCTCCTGCATGTTGCCGTCGGAGATTCCGAGGTAACGCACGATCGAGTGAATTTTTTTCATGTACGCAACAGCATCTTTCGCCGAACGCAAATCAGGCTCCGAAACAATTTCCAGCAACGGCGTACCCGCGCGATTCAGATCAATGCCGGAGGATGCGTCAAGGCCTTCGTGAATCGACTTGCCAGCGTCTTCTTCAAGATGGGCACGCGTAATGCCAATGCGTTTCTCGTTGCCTTCAGCGTCAGTGATAAACATCTCGCCGTGTTCGACGATGGGTAGCTCCAGCTGACTGATCTGGTAGCCCTTCGGCAGATCCGGGTAGAAGTAATTCTTGCGCGCAAACACTGAACGTCGCGCCACCGTTGCATTCACGGCGAGTCCGAATAAGGCCGCCATGCGGACGACTTCCTTGTTCAAAACCGGAAGAACGCCCGGGTAACCGAGGTCTACGAGGTTCGCCTGCGTATTGGGCTCTGCCCCATAAGCCGTTGAAGAACCTGAGAAAATCTTGCTCGTTGTCGCCAACTGTGCATGAATCTCCAGTCCGATAACGACTTCCCATCCCGAATTATTCGCAGCGGCGCTCATCGGAAGGCCTCCGGACAGGCTTTGTGCCATTCGGTCTCTTGTTGATACTGATGGCCACATCGCAACAGGGTCGCTTCGTCAAAGTGCGCGCCGACCAGGTGCAGCCCCACCGGCAACTCGTCAACGAATCCGCAAGGCAATGACATAGCCGGCAAACCGGCAAGATTGGCACCGATCGTGTAGATGTCGTTCAGGTACATCTGGATCGGGTTATCCACCTTGTCGCCGAGTTTAAACGCCGGCGACGGAGCAGTTGGGCCTGCAATGACATCGACATCGGCAAAAGCTTTCTTAAAGTCGTCTGCAATTAGCTGCCGAACCTGTTGCGCCTTTAAGTAGTACGCGTCGTAGTAGCCAGCCGACAAAACGTAGGTTCCCGTCATGATACGGCGCTTAACCTCGTCGCCAAAGCCTTCACCACGACTGCGGCTATACAGATCGAGCAAGTCCTCGGCGTTCTCCGCTTTGTAACCAAATCGCACGCCATCAAAGCGTGACAAATTCGAAGAACATTCTGCCGGTGCGACGACATAGTAAGTCGGAACCGACAAATCGATGTTGGGCAGATCCACTTCGACGGTCGTTGCTCCCAAGGCCTCGAGCACAGCAATTGCCTCTTTGACCCTGGCGCCCGTCTGCTCTTCCAGACCGGCGTCGAAATGTTGCCGAACGATGCCGACACGCAATCCCTTAATCGATTCCCCGATGCTGGCCAGGTAATCCGGAACGGGTTCGTCGATAGACGTCGAATCACGTTCATCAAAACCGGCCATTACGCCAAGCAGGCGCGCCGCATCTTCCGATGAGCGTGTAATAACGCCTGCCTGATCCAGACTCGATGCGAAAGCGACCATGCCGTAGCGCGAAACCCGGCCGTAGGTCGGTTTGATGCCAACCGTTCCTGTCAGCGCTGCGGGCTGGCGAATCGAGCCGCCGGTATCAGTACCGGTTGCCGCGGGCGCCAAACGGGCAGCAACCGACGCGGATGACCCACCCGACGAGCCGCCAGGTGAACAATCGAGATTCCAGGGGTTACGGACCGGTCCGAAATAGCTCGTCTCGTTAGACGATCCCATCGCGAACTCATCCATGTTGGACTTGCCCAATACAACGGCACCCGCATCGGCAAGCTTTTGCACGACGGTCGCGTTGTAGGGCGAAATAAAATTGTCCAGCATCTTCGAGCCACAGGTGGTCTTGATGCCACGCGTGCAAAAGATGTCCTTATGAATTATCGGCAGGCCATTCAGTGCGCCACCATGACCGGCTGCCCGTGCCTCGTCCGCGCGCATCGCGGCCGCGAGCGCCTCGTCCGCTGTCACTGTAATGAACGCATTTAGCGACCCATCGTGCGCAGCGACGCGATCCAGCAGCGCCTGTGTCAGCTCTACGGACGTGAAATCACCCTTCTCAAGACCAGCGGCCAGCTCGGTCAATGTTTGCAGATGAAGTTCCATTATTCGATGACTTTCGGTACGAGATAGAGGCCATCCGTGACGTCGGTGGCATTTTCCTGGTACAGATCACGATTATCTGTCTCGGTGACCTCATCCGGACGCAGTCTTTGGACTGCGTGCAGCGGGTGCGCCATCGGGACGACGTCCGTCGTCTCAGCCTGCGAGAGCTGGTCGACAAAATCGACGATTTTGGACAGCTTTTGGACGCTTTCGGCGTACTCCTCGTCAGTGAGTTTCAGCCTGGCCAGCATCGCAATGTGTTGGACCTGATCTTTGTCGAGTGACACGTGATAATTCCGGTTTTCTGAAGGTTGCTGTGAAGCCGCTTTTCAGCGGGGACGCAATAATACATGCCGCCTTGTGGAATGTCGTGGGCATTGTTAAATTACGCCGTTAATCCTCTTACGAGACCCCACTCCAACATGTTCAAAAATATCCTGGGTTATTTCTCAAATGACCTTTCTATCGATCTTGGCACGGCCAACACCCTGATTTACTCACGGGGGCATGGCATCGTGCTCGACGAACCGTCCGTTGTGGCGATTCGCGAGGATTCTGGCCGGGGTGGCCGCACCGTCGAGGCTGTCGGCGCAGAGGCCAAGAACATGCTGGGCCGTACGCCGGGCAATATAACGGCCATTCGACCGCTAAAAGACGGTGTAATCGCCGATTTCACGGTCACCGAGAAGATGTTGCAGCACTTCATCAGAAAGGCGCACGAATCTCGCTATTTCCGACCCAGCCCGCGCGTTCTGATCTGCGTACCCTACGGATCCACGCAGGTTGAGCGACGCGCGATTCGCGAATCTGCCGAAGGCGCCGGCGCCCGGAAAGTACACCTTATTGATGAGCCCATGGCAGCCGCCATCGGCGCGGGCATGCCCGTCCACGAAGCGCGCGGTTCAATGGTGCTCGATATTGGTGGTGGCACCTCCGAGGTTGCCGTCATCTCTTTGAACGGAATCGTTTACGCCGCGTCCGTCAGAATCGGCGGCGACCGCTTCGACGAAGCCATTACCAGCTACGTCCGTCGGAACTACGGCATCCTGATTGGTGAAGCGACTGCCGAACGCATCAAGCACGAGATCGGCTCGGCATTCCCGGGTCAGGAAGTCCTCGAAATCTCGGTCAAAGGCCGAAACCTGTCAGAAGGTGTGCCGCGCAGCTTCACGCTTAACAGCAACGAAATTCTGGAGGCTCTTCAGGAGCCGCTGCAGGGTATTGTCGGCGCGGTCAAGGAAGCCCTCGAGCAAACACCGCCGGAGTTGGGTGCGGACGTTGCCGAGCGCGGTATCGTATTGACCGGCGGTGGCGCGATGTTGCGCGATATCGACAAACTACTGATGGAAGAAACGGGTCTTCCGGTCGTCATTGCCGATGACCCTTTGACCTGTGTCGCTCGTGGCGGCGGTCGCGTCATCGAACTCATCGACGAACACGGTCCCACGGTATTCGGCCTGGAATAATGGCGATAAATCCGAATGGTCGCTTCCCGCGAAAGTAGCAGTAACCCAGGCCGTATTCCGGCGCTGGGTCTTCGATTCCTCGGCCTTATTTTCATCAGCATTCTGCTGATGTATGTCGACAATCGTGACAACCACCTCGATACAGTCCGCACGAGCGTCGGCGCCGCTCTCTATCCGGTCCGCGTTATCGTTGATGCCCCGGTTCGTTTTTGGAATTGGCTGGGCAGTTCGACAACGTCACGCAACGAGCTTGAACTTGAACTTGGCCGACTCAAGGCCGAACGACTGCTGACGAACGGACGCCTGCAAAAACTGAATGCGCTTGAAGCCGAGAATGCCCGGCTACGCGACTTGCTCGACGCTCGGGCGAAGGTGCGCGACCGAACGCGTGTCGCCGAAATTATGTCGGTCGATGCCAATCCCTATAACCACAGTCTGGTCATCGATGTCGGTACACAGGACGGCGTGATGGACGGGCAGGCACTTGTCGATGCTGACGGCGTTGTCGGACAGGTCATCGAAGCCGGGCTCATGACATCTCAGGCGATGCTCATCAGCGACACAGATCATGCGCTGCCCGTTGAGGTCAACCGCAATGGTCTGAGAACGATTGTAGTTGGCACCGGCAAGATCGATCAGCTCGAGCTGCCTTTCGTGGTCAACAACGCCGATATTCGCGCGGGCGATCTCTTGGTGACATCTGGTCTCGGCGGAGCATTTCCGGCGGGCTATCCTGTTGCGATTGTTGAATCCGTAACGCGCTTGCCACACGAACCCTACGCTGACGTGACGGCAACGCCGGCCGCATCGCTTGGACAGGTTCGTGAGGTCATGCTGATCTTCTCCGCTGCTGCGGCTGACGCGGAGGACGCTGGCGATGACTAGAGATCGCGCGTCGCGTCGCATGCCGGTAATTATGTCGTTCATCGTGGGATTGATGTTGACCATCATGCCTCTGCCGACAGTGCTTGATGCTTTCCGACCCGACTGGCTCGCGATGCTCGTCATCTTCTGGGCCATGCAGCTGCCGCGCACCTGGAGTGTTGGTTCTGCGTGGTTCATCGGCATTGTTCTCGACGTGTCGCAAGGAACCTTGCTGGGGCAGCACGCGCTCGCACTTTGTTGTGTTGCGTTCATTACGGTGCGAATTCATTTGCTGATGCGGGTTTTCCCCGTGCCACAACTGACGGCAACGGTATTACCGATCCTCGCGATCTATCAATTTCTGTTGTTTTGGATCAATGGTGTCGCCGGTGTCGACGCGCCATCAATCGTGTACTGGGGGCCCGTGATCTCGGGCACCATCTTGTGGCCTGTCGTCATGATATTCCTCTCAAGCATGCGCTACAGGACACGGTCCGGAGCATGAGGTGAGGCTCCTTTTACCGATCAAAGACCACCATTCGGAACGACGCTTATTCATTGGCAGGGCCATTCTCGCCTCTGTCATATCAGTCGTTCTTCTCGGTACGGTGATCGCTCGCCTCGTTCAGTTGCAGGTGTTCGATCACGAGTTGTTCGCGGAGAAGTCTCAAGGTAATCGTGTGCGTATAGAAGCGGTTCCGCCGATCCGTGGCCTCGTCTTCGATCGCAAAGGCCGCGTCATTGCCGAAAATCTTCCTGCCTACCAGCTCGAGCTAATTCCCGAACAAGTCGATGACATCGACGACACGCTGAACCGACTCGCCGCAATTGACTTGATCGAGGCTGCTGACATTCCGCGGTTCAAAGCATTGAGTGGTAGCGGCCAACGGTTCAAACCCGTGACGTTGAAGTTCCGAATGACCGACCAGGAGATCGCTAACTTTGCGATTCAACGCCCACGGTTCCCCGGTGTGGACTTTCAGCCGCGGCTGGTACGCCATTATCCGTACGGCGAGTTGTTTGCTCATGCGGTCGGCTACGTCGGCGCGTTAAACACCAATGACGTTCAGCGACTGGACTCGACACGCTATGCGGGAACATCGCATACCGGAAAGACCGGCGTCGAGAGAAGTTTCGAGGATGATCTCCATGGTGATGCCGGTTTTCGACACTTGATCGCGAACGCTCGTGGGCGGCAGGTACCGGCCAATACGAGCGAGCTGCTCGACTCATTACCAATGAACGAAACACCGAATCCCGGCTCTAATATCTATCTGAGTCTTGATCTGGATTTGCAACGCGTCGCCTACAACGCCCTTGAAGGGAGGCGCGGCTCGGTCGTCGCTATCGATCCAACAACGGGAGAAATTTTGGCCCTGGTGAGTGCGCCGTCATTTGACCCGAACCTGTTCGCCGTTGGCATGAGCAACGAGCAATACGACGCGCTACAAAACAACCTCGACGTCCCGCTGTTCAATCGAGCTGTACTCGGCACCTACCCACCCGGCTCTACGATCAAACCGATGCTGTCGCTGGCCGCGCTTGAAACCGGCGCGACGAATCTCACTCGCAAGACCGTCTGCATCGGCTATTTCCAGCTGGAAGGCGACGAACATCGTTATCGTGACTGGAAACCTGCGGGTCACGGCCCCGTCGATTTGCACGATGCCATCGCGCAATCCTGCGACGTGTATTTCTACGAAGTTAGCACCGATCTCGGCATCGACAATATGCACGAGTACCTCACGCGGTTCGGACTAGGGTCCCAGACTGGTGTCGACCTACTGGGTGAACGACCCGGCCTCGTCCCGTCACGTGAATGGAAACGCAACAATTTTCGCGATCGCGATAACAAGCGCTGGTATCACGGTGAAACAGTCATCGCGTCAATCGGCCAGGGATTCATGCTGGCGACGCCGTTGCAACTCGCCTCGGCTGTCGGAACCCTGGGTATGCGTGGCGTCCGCTTCAAGCCACATCTCGTCGCAGCGATCGAAGACCCGCTAAGCGGCGAACGTTTGATGGTGCAACCTGCAGCGCTGGACGACGTCGCGATTAGCAATGAATTCTATTGGGACAATGTTCTCGAAGCGATGCACGACGTTATGCAGGGTCCGCGAGGCACTGCCCGCGCCGTCGGTTTGGGCGCACCCTATGAAATGGCCGGCAAGAGCGGCACCGCGCAAGTCGTTTCGATCGCGCAGGACGAAGAGTACGACGAAGACGAGATTGAGGAACGACAGCGTGATCACGCACTCTTTATATCATTCGCACCGTTCGAGAATCCGCGCATAGCGGTCGCGGTCATTGTCGAAAATGGCCGCAGTGGCAGTGGTGTTGCCGCGCCGATCGCCAAGGCGGTAATGGACGAGTACCTGGGATACGGTGATGATCCGGCTAGGTGAAACGCAGCGCATGCTGTCCCACAAGACTGCGCCGATCGCGAGTTTTTCGGGGCTGATCCGAAGGCTCAATGTTGACGGCCCATTGCTGGGCGGCCTGCTCATAATCTGTATCTTCGGCCTGTTCGTCCTCTACAGCGCCTCGGGCGAAAACTTAACTCTCCTGATTAATCAGGCCGTTCGCCTGGGCGTCGCGCTAATCGCCATGCTGATCGTTGCGCAATTGCCGCCTGATTTCCTGCGTCGCTGGACTCCGTGGGGCTATTTGGCTGGCTTGATATTGCTCGTCCTGGTTCTGACCAAGGGCGACGTTGGTCAGGGCGCGCGTCGCTGGCTCGACATTGGCGTTCGTTTTCAACCCTCCGAGGCCATGAAGCTTGCCGTCCCGATGATGACCGCCTGGTTCCTGCATGACCGCCAAATCCCGCCCAAGGTCGGACACCTTGCGGTCATCGCCATACTCATCGCGATTCCGACTTACATGATCGCCAGACAACCGGACCTCGGAACGTCGCTGCTGATCGCGGCCTCCGGCATCATCGTGATTCTCCTCGCCGGCATGTCGCTCAAGCTGATATTCGGACTCGGCATCATGGCCGTACCGGGCGCGTTCGTGCTCTGGACCTTCATGCAGGACTATCAGAAGCAACGGGTACTCACGTTGTTTAACCCGGACAGTGATCCTCTCGGTGCCGGCTACAACATCATTCAATCCAAGATCGCCATCGGTTCGGGCGGATTATTTGGCAAAGGCTGGACCAACGGTTCGCAGGCGCATCTTGAATTCCTGCCGGAACGACACACCGACTTTATCTTCGCGGTTCTCGGCGAAGAATTTGGCCTGCTCGGCGTTCTAAGTTTGCTCACCCTGTACATGTTCGTCATCGGGCGCGGCCTCTATATCGCTATTCAGGCACAAGATACTTATTCCCGATTGCTGGCCGGTTCCATCAGTCTGACGTTTCTGGTCTATGTCTTCGTCAATACGGCAATGGTCACCGGTATTATTCCCGTGGTCGGCGTGCCGTTGCCGCTTGTCAGCTTTGGCGGTACGTCTATGGTGACGCTGATGGCCGGATTCGGTATTCTGATGTCGATCCATTCACACCGGAAACTTTTGCCTCGCTAATGAAGACCCAATGACAAATAAAACACTGCACGCTGGCGTTCTTGCGCTACTCATTTTCGCATCCCCCGCTACGGCAGCCGACAAGACCTATGTCGATCTCGGCCAGAAAAATGTCGTCGCGTTCATTGATGAAATGGTCAATACGCATGACTTTGACCGCGACGCGCTCGCCAGCCTGCTCGCCAAAGCGGAGATCAAGGCGACAATCATTAAAAAGATCTCGACGCCAGCCGAACGGACTTTTACGTGGGGCGAGTACCGCAAGATCTTTATAACCAAAGAACGCGTGAACGCCGGTGCCACCTTTTGGCGCGATAACAAAGAGATGCTCGGGCGCATTCAGCTCGAAACGGGTGTTCCCATCGAGATGCTGGTTGGCATTATCGGTGTTGAAACCTACTTCGGCCGCATCACCGGCAAAGACCGGGTTATCGACGCACTGGCAACGCTTGCCTTTGAATATCCGAAGCGCTCTGCTTTTTTCACGAAAGAGCTCAGGGAATTCCTGATCCTTGCACGTGAAGAAGAACTGGATCCTTTAACACCGATGGGATCGTACGCCGGCGCGATGGGTCGACCGCAGTTCATGCCGTCCAGCTTTCGTGCCTACGCCGTCGACTCAACGGGCGACGGTAAGCGCGACATCTGGAATAACTGGGCGGATGTGTCTGGAAGTATTGCGAACTATTTCCTCGCACATAAGTGGCGCGTCGACGAAGCGGTTGCGACGCAAGCGACATTGAGTAGCACATGGAAGGGAGCAGTTCCGGAACCTGCTAACGCGCTCACAGTCACAGACACTGTGGAATCGTTAAGCAAAAAGGGTGTCATGTTTGCGACAGATTTATGTGCCGATAGTAAAGGTCAGCTACTTACCTACGAAGGCGATGATGGCATCGAGCACTGGGTCGGCTTTCACAATTTTTTCGTCATCACGAAGTACAACCGCAGCGTTATGTACGCGCTCGCCGTCCATCAACTCGGTCAGCAGATTTCATCGAAAGTGAATGCCGATGCGTCTTAGTTCGTCGCACATAGTCTTATTCACACTCTCGATGGCAATTGCGGGCTGTGGCGGAAACAAAATCAAACCCGATGGTCCCGGCAGCGGTCGCATTCCAGAGTTGCCCGGCGATGCCGTGCCCCGACCGGAGCCGCGCAGTAAATATGGCAATGGCCGGGATCGCGGCAATGGGCCAGAGTACGAGGTCTGGGGCAAGACCTACCGGGTTATGGACAGCAGCGCCGGCTACACGGAACGCGGCGTCGCTTCGTGGTACGGCAAACAGTTCGATGGTAAGCCGACATCGAGCCAGGAGCCCTACGACATGTACGCGATGACGGCCGCACACAAGTCTCTGCCGCTTCCTACCTATGTGAAAGTTCGAAACCTGCGTAATAACAAAACGATCACTGTTCGCGTCAATGACCGAGGCCCGTTCGTTCACAACCGCATCATCGATTTGTCGTATGCAGCCGCATTGAAACTCGACATGGTTGCCGATGGCACCAGTCTGGTTGAAGTCACGGCGATTAGTTTTGATAAGCCGAAAGGCAATCGCCCCGTTCGGGTGACTACCGCAGCGCCAAAATCGCTGGTTTCAACGCCTGCCGTTGCCTCGACTTCGGTAACACCTCGCATCTTTGTCCAGGTCGGCGCCTTTGGCGATCGTGCGAATGCCGCACGTCGACTCGCCGTCTTATCGCAGTCCGGCATCGAAAACGGATTCATCCACGAAGACAAAACGACCAGCGCCACGCTGTATCGCGTCCGTATCGGACCCGTTGCGGACGTCGTTCAGTACGACCAGGTTGTGGATGAGCTCGAAAAGCTCGGTATTACAGACCCTTACCTTATTACTGAGTAGCCGCGTACAATACGCGCCGACCCCGCTTATTTGACCACCAGAGGCCGTATGTCACAACGATTTAGCATCGCGCTCACGATCCTGTTTTTCTTATGTTTTTCAAGTGCTTATGCGGCAATCATGCCGACTCCCGCCGCGCCGATCATCGGAGCAAAGGGTTTTCTGGTCATTGACAGCAAGACGGGTCACGAGATTGCCGCGCTAAATGCTGACGAGTCTCTCGCCCCGGCAAGCCTCACCAAAATCATGACGACGTATGTGGTCTTCAAAGCCCTGCAGCAGGGTCAGATTTCGCTCGAAGAAGAAGTGACCGTCAGCGAAAAGGCGTGGCGCACAGAAGGCTCACGCATGTTTATTGAAGTGGGCACTCGCGTAACGGTTCAGGAGCTCCTGCTTGGCATGATTGTGCAATCCGGCAACGATGCGAGCGTCGCGCTCGCCGAACATGTCGCCGGTAGCGAAAGCGTATTCGCCGAGATGATGAATCAACACGCGGCGACTATCGGTATGTACTCCAGCCATTTTCAGAATGCGACCGGCCTGCCCGCCGACGATCACAGAACTACGGCACGAGATCTCGCGACGCTGGCACGCGCGATCATCGAAGAGTTTCCGGAATACTACAAATGGCACGCGGTAAAAGAGTACACGTACAACGGTATCAAACAGAGCAATCGCAACTCGCTGTTGTGGCGTGACGATTCCGTTGACGGTTTGAAGACAGGCCACACCGAAGCGGCAGGTTACTGCCTGGTCGCATCTGCCAAGCGCGACGGCATGCGTATCATTTCAGTGGTTCTTGGTACGTCGAGTACCAAGGCCCGCGCTGATGGTAGTCAAGCACTCGTGAATTACGCCTTCCGCTTTTTCGAAACACGATTGCTGTTCAAAGCCGGCGAGCAAATCTCTACCGCCCGAATCTGGAAATCAGCGAACGAGTATTCGTCATTGGGCGTTCTCGAAGATCTCTACATCACGGTACGTCGCGGTTCCTACGATGAACTGGAATCCACGCTGGATATTCCCGCCATCGTCACTGCGCCGATCGCTGCCGGACAACCGGTTGCGACCCTCACCATCAGTCTTGAGGGCGAGGAATTACAGAGCACCAGTTTACGGGCGCTGGACGACAATCCAGAGGGGTCGTTTTGGCAACGCACAAAAGACAATGTGAGTCTTTGGTTCGAATAATATGAGCGAAGAGTCGGCTATTGAATTCCCCTGCGAGTTTCCGATCAAAATGATGGGACGGGACACGCCGGAGTTTCGGATGACGGCGCGCGTTCTGATCGAAAACCACGTTGGGCCCGTCGGCGAAGAAGCCATACGGGTAAACCTGAGCGGCAAAGGCAACTTCGTCTCAATTACGGTGACAGTGACCGCAACTAGCCAAAAGCAGCTTGATGACATCTACCGTGACGTCTCGGGACACGATGACGTTCTGATGGCGCTATGAAAACCGTTTTCCGCGGCCGGCAGGAATACGTGCCGCTGTGGCGCGAGATGCAGGCTTTCACAGACACGCGCGACGAGAAAACGTCCGACGAAATCTGGTTCGTCGAACACCCGCCCGTTTTTACGATGGGGCTCAATGCGAGCGAAGAACATTTGCTTGCGCCCGGCGATATTCCGGTCGTGCAGATCGACAGAGGTGGTCAGGTCACGTTTCACGGGCCGGGCCAGCTGATGATCTACCCGTTGATTGATATTCGGCGCTCAAACATCGGCGTTCGCGATCTGGTTACCGCGCTCGAACAGAGCGTGGTCGATCTTGCGAAGGATTACGATGTTGAAGCAAAGGCCCGTGCAGATGCGCCGGGCGTTTACGTTGATGGCGACAAACTCGCAAGCGTCGGCCTGCGTATTCGCCGCGGCTCGAGCTTTCATGGCATGGCACTCAACGTCGACGTCGATCTCGAACCATTCACTCGAATAAACCCCTGCGGTTACGCCGAACTTCAGATGACTGACCTGCATCGCCTGGGCATTGATCTGGACCTTGAGTCCGCAGCGGACCAGTTTCTGCCCCATTTCCTGCAACACATCAGTTCATAAGAAGACATACTGGCAACGATATGAAACACGCACGGTCAAACCTATTTCTCGGCATTGCTCTAACTTTTGTCATTAGCTTCTCTATGTCCCCCGCTAATGCACAGGATGCCGGCGAGCCCGTTGTTCTCGAAATACCCGCGGGTGCCGAAGCCGCTCCTGATTTCGATGTCGACAAGGCGACAGAGGCCTATATCAATCTGCTTAGCGCGGACCAGCGCGCGAGATCGGACGCCTATATGGAGGGCAACTATTGGTTGCTGCTCTGGGGCCTTTTGTATGGCCTCGGCGTCGCGTGGATATTGTTGGGCACTCGATTGTCCGCCCGCATGCGCGATTTTTCTGAGCGTTTTAGTCGTCGGCGTTGGTTGCACACCATCGTTTACAGCATGCAGTACATTGTTGTCGGTACGGTCCTTTCATTTCCGCTCAGTGTCTACCAGGGCTTTGTCCGGGAACACAGTTATGAAATGGCCACGCAAACCTTCGGGGCCTGGATGGGTGACCAATTCACGGGCCTGTTAATTGCCATCGTACTTGGCAGTCTCATACTGACGCTCATTTACGGCGTCATTCGCAAGACGAAAGAGAACTGGTGGATCTGGGGTACCGGCGTAGCGGTCGCTTTCCTGATGTTCGTCAACTTCATAGCACCTGTTTACCTCTCTCCGCTATTTAACGACTACAAAGCGCTCGAAGACAGCCCGCTACAAGCCTCGATCATGTCGATGGCGCATGCGAATGGCATTCCGGGCGACGACGTCTACTGGTTCGATGCATCGCGTCAGACCACCCGCATCAGCGCAAATGTAAGCGGCGCGTTTGGCACGACCCGCATCAGCCTCAACGACAATCTGTTGTTACGCACGTCTCCCGAGGAAGTCGAAGCGGTAATGGGCCATGAGATGGGCCACTACGTTTTGAATCACGGCATCAAAGGAACAACCTACTTTGGCTTGCTGCTGGCGATTGGCTTCGCCTTCGTCGCCTGGGGATTCAATCGAGCGGTGCGACGCTGGGGTGCGAATTGGCGGATTCGCGACGTCGGCGACACAGCCGGCATGCCTTTGTTTGCAGCTCTTTTGTCCGTCTATTTCTTTGTCGCGACGCCGATGTTTAATACGATGATTCGCGTCCATGAAACGGAAGCCGATAATTACGGCCTGAACGTCGCGCGCCAACCTGACGGCTTTGCGCGTGTTTCGATGCGGCTGAGCGAGTACAGAAAGATCACTCCCGGACCGATTGAGCGATTCATCTTCCATGATCATCCGACAGGCTATGATCGCGTTCACATGTCGATGCTATGGAAGTCCGAGAACATGGTCGAGGACTAGCCCTCGACGGAGTTCCGCAGAGCAGCTAATCGCTCCTGCGTGCCGACGTCGGCCCACAATCCTTCGTAGAGGGACCCTTGCATCCGGCCTGCATCTGCGGCACTGCGCATAATCGGAACGATCGAGAATCGTCCCGGTTCGCAATTTGCAAAGAACTCGGGTCGATACATGGATATGCCGCTATAAGTGAGTTCCGGCACGTCGCTATTTCGAACGAGTCCGTCTACAAGATCAAAATCGCCGCTGTCCCGATAATCCGGGGTCGGCACCAGCACGAGATGGCCTAATGCATCATCGGCCAAGCTCAAGCCTCCGACCGGCAGGTCGGTGTAGATATCTGCATTTACTACGAGAAACGGGTCGTCGCCGAGCAAGTGCAAGGCCTTGAATATGCCCCCACCTGTTTCCAGAAGCTCGTCGCCCTCCTGGCTGTAGGTAACGCTCACGCCGTATTGAGAACCGGTGCCAATGCGTTCAACAATCCTGTCACCCAGCCAGCCGAGGTTGATCACAACCTCTGTGATGCTGGCGGCGTAGAAGTTATGGAGATGTCGTTCGATCAGGCTCTGCCCCCGAACTTCGACCAGCGGTTTTGGTATCGACTCTGTCACTTGCTTGAGTCGCTTTCCCCGCCCCGCTGCCAGAATCATCGCGATCATTGGGCGGTGTCCCACGCGGGCAGTATTTTTGCGTCGATAAGGTGTTGGAGAAAACTCAATTCCTCATAGCGCGGACTAATCTCGACAATGTACTCAAGGGTTCGCGTTACATCATCCAGATATCGCGACTTTCCATCGCGGTGATTCAGACGACAGAAAATACCGGCGGCTTTGAGCTGGCGCTGCACACCCATCAATTCGAAGTAGCGGCAGAACTGCTGTTCATCGACTTGAACGCGTGTTTTTTTGCTCAGCTGTTGATAGTAGTGAAGCGCCCACTGGCGTACTCGATCAGCAGGCCAGCGAACGTAACAGTCCTTGAGCAGGCTAACGAGATCGTAGGTAAAGGGTCCTTCGACCGCATCCTGAAAATCCAGGATGCCGGGGTTCTCTTCCGGCACGAACATCAGGTTGCGAGAATGATAATCGCGATGCACGAAAGCCTGTGGCTGACTCACTGCGTTTTTGACCAGCAAGTCGCAACACGTCTGCCATTCGCGCTCGTCGTCATCACTGAAGTTCAAATTCAGATGCGTGCCACACAGCCAGTCGCGGAACAGCGATAGTTCGAAGCGCAAGAGTTTTTCATCGTATGGCGGCAAGGACGATTGATAGGCTTCGCCGCGTCGTTGCATGACCAAGAGCGCATCGATCGCGTCGTGATAAAGCGCGTTCGCAGAATCCGGCTCATTTTGTAGCCGGTCGAGGTACTCATCGCTGCCCAAATCGGTCAATAACAGAAAGCCGTTTTCAACATCGGCTTCAATAACTCTTGGCGCGCAAAGCTGCATCGCCTCAAGATAGCCGGAGACTTTCACGAATGGCAAACAATCTTCTTGTTGCGGTGGTGCGTCCATTACGATGAAACTTTCGTCGCCTTTGTGCAATCGAAAATAGCGGCGGAAACTCGCATCCGGAGAAGCTGGCACGGGTTCGCACCCGGCAACCGCATCGATGCCGCTGAGCCAGCGAATTAATTCGGCCTTGCGGGGGTCGGCGGCAGTGTCTGATTGACTGATCTGGAATCTCCGTAACGCGTTGAAGCACCTAGAAAACTATGCGAAGGTAACAAATAAGAATGCCTGATAACATCCCGTCCCTAATGGCCGCGGCCGAAACCTGACTCGAACAGCAACTTGTCCTCTAAACCTCTGATTTCAGCGTGTCTGCTGTTGGCTGCGACAAACGTCCTGGCCGCTGAGCCGCAATCGTGCCAAACGTCGCTCACGGAGCGACTTTCAGGGGAACCGTTCCTGCCGCTTACGCCGCTCCCGGACCCCAATACTATTCAGCTTGAGGCGGGCAGTTTCGAATCGAAGCTGGGCAACGTCCCAACCGCCGT